>Ga0213840_1000136_pt1 | contig 174995 bp, 171 predicted proteins | sample SWPATP22_FD_160132 | JGI IMG/M metagenome (GOLD analysis project Ga0213840, IMG submission 160132) | Coastal seawater microbial communities from Marineland, Florida, United States - SWPA TP2 #2 | ecosystem: Environmental > Aquatic > Marine > Coastal | place: USA: Florida | collected 2016-08-14 | reverse complement strand
CGCCGTCGCCAACGGTGGCCAGGGCGAGGCCGATTCCATTCCCGCCACCCTGCGCGGCGCGCCGGTGCGGATCAGCATGGTGGGGGTGAACGACAGCCTCTATGCGGTGATGCGCCTGCCCGAAGGGATGCGTGGCAAGCTGGGCCCGGGCGCCGGTCCGAGCTTCGCCGCCGCTGTCCCGCGTCTGACCGGATGTATCGCCGCCGGACCTGTCTATCGCCGCGACCGCCCGGCGAATGCCGCCGGGCTGGCGGTGCCGCTGGACTGCCGCTAGGGCCTCCGCCCGTTTCTTCAGGGACCCTGCCTCTGCTGCGCTTTTCTGCCGGCAACCGGCTTGCCCCCGCTCGGCCCATCGGGTAGCAGCGGCGCCTTCCCCGACAGGTGGCGCCATGCAGACTCAGACCCTCGCAATCGACTTCGGAACCTCCAATTCCGCCGCGGCGCTGGCCTGGGATCAGGGCATTTACCGCATCCCGGTGGAGCGCGGGGCCGAAACCCTGCCCACGGCGGTGTTCTTTCCCGCGGACGAGGGCGCGATGCGGATTGGTGCCGCCGCGGCCGACGCGCTGATCGCGGGCGAAGAGGGGCGCTATATGCGGGCGCTGAAAAGCGTGCTGGGCCTGCCGCTGTTGCATGAGCAACGCCTGATCGGCGGCCGTCGCCGCACGCTATCGGACATCATCACCGCCTTTCTCACCGAACTGCGTCAGCGCGCCGAGGTGGCAACCCGCCTTCGGTTTCGCCGGGCGCTGTCGGGGCGGCCGGTGCATTTCCATTCCGCCGACCCGCAAAAGGATACCCAAGCGGAGGCCGACCTGCGGGCCTGTTACCTCGCCGCCGGTTTCGAAGAGGTCGCCTTTCTGCCCGAGCCGGAGGCGGCCGCCATCGCCTGCCACGGCATGGGCGCGGCAGAGCAGATCGGGCTGATCGTCGATATCGGCGGCGGCACCTCGGATTTCTCGGTGTTCCGCACCGCCGGCACAGGGCCGGAGATCCTGGCCAACCACGGCATCCGGCTGGGCGGCACCGATTTCGACCATGCGGTCTCGATGCGCCATGCCATGCCGCAACTGGGCCTTGGCGGACAATTGCGCCGCGAGATGGGCACCGGGCTGCTGCCGGTGCCGCGGGCGCCCTACGTCGACCTGGCGACCTGGGCCAAAATCCCGTTTCTCTACACCGGCGAGACCCGGCGGATGGTGGCGGAAATGGTCCGGCTCGCCGTCGACCGCGAGCGGATGGCGCGCTTTGCCACCGTGCTGGAGATGGAGCTGGGCCATGAGCTCGCCTTCGCGGTCGAACGGGGCAAGATCGCGGCAAACAGCGGCGAGGCGGCGGGGCGCATCGACATGGGGGTCATCGAGAAAGGGCTGGCGGAAACCGTTACGCCGGAAAGCCTGGATGAGGCATTGGAGGACCATCGGGGCCAGCTGCGGGCCGCGGCCGCCGAGACGCTGGCGCTGGCCGGGATCGCCCCGGAACAGGTCGGCCGCGTCATCCTCGTCGGCGGCTCCAGCCTGATGCGGGTCGTGTCTGAGGAGGCCGGCGCGCTCTGCCCCGGCGCGGAGATCCTGCGGTCCGAGGCCTTCACCGCCGTGGTCGACGGGCTGGCGCTGGCGGCGCGGGGCTGATCCCGGAAATCCCGGCAAAAAGAAAAGGGCCGGTCGTACAGACCGGCCCCCGAAATGTACAAGTCCTGACCTGCGCTTATTCGCGATTGCCGAACAGTTGCAGCAGGAACATGAACATGTTGATGAAGTCCAGGTACAGGCTCAGCGCGCCCATGATGGCGGCCTTGCCCAGCCATTCGCTGTCGCCGGTGTGGGCGTGCTGCAGGTAGGTGGTCTTGATGTTCTGGGTGTCATAGGCGGTTAGGCCGGCAAAGATCAGCACCCCCAGGATCGAGATCGCGAACATGATCGCCGGGCTCCCGAGGAAGATGTTGATGATCGAGGCCACGACCAGCCCGATCACGCCCATGATCAGGAAGGTGCCCATGCCGGACAGGTCCTTCTTGGTGACATAGCCGAACAGGCTGAGCCCCGCGAAGGCGATCGAGGTCACCAGGAACACCTGCGCGATCGAGAAGCCGGTGAAGGCCACGAAGATCCAGCTCAGCGACAGGCCCATGACCGCCGCGAAGACATAGAAGAACAGCTGCGCGCCGGCGGCCGACAGCCGGTTCAGCGCGGCGCCGAAGGCGAACACCATGATCAGCGGCGCGAACATCACGATCCAGCCCAGGATGTTGGGCTGCAGGGTCATCGGGTCGCGGAACACGGACAGCAGCTGCGGGCTGGTGCCCACGGCCCAGGCCACGGCAAAGGTCAGCAGCATGCCCACGGACATGGTGCCGTAGACCTTGTTCATATGGGCGCGGAGGCCCTCGTCAATCTGGGCGCTGCGGGCGCCCGCCGCCGTCCGGATTGTGTCGAATTCAGCCATTGATGGTCTCCAGTAAATCCTGTTGGGCCGCCTGCGCGGGGCAGACGGTTTTCATCGCCTAAATATTGGAGAAGGCCATATCTTTTTCAAGGAACTCAGTGACGAATTCCGGCATTTGGCGCAGCAAAAAGAGGCCGCACGCCCACAAGGGGCGGCGGCCAGGTCCCGCGGGGACGGGCACGGGGATGGAATTGGGGTCAGTTGCGCCAGGTTTCCGGCGCGTCCCAGGGGCGGCGGCGCGCTTCGGCTTCGGCCTGGGCGCGGGTGATGCCGATGTCTTCCAGCGCCCGGTCGTCGAGGTGTTGCAGGACGCGCCGCTGGCGCCAGACGGCGAACAGGCGCGGCAGGCCGCGAAGCGGGGACGGGCGGGCGGTCCTACGGCGGTGGCCGGCAGTGGTAAAGGTCATGGTCTTGTCCTTTCCAAGGTTCGTGATGGAGGTGGGGTCTTTAATCAATTTCCTTGATTTATATGGCGGGATGTGATCCATTTTGAAAACGAATGTTTTTGATCCGATACATCAAGGTCCGTGATAATGAGGAATCTCGACATCACCACGCTGCGCTCTTTCGTTGCGGTCGCCGATACCGGCGGCGTGACCCGGGCGGCGGGGTTTCTGCATCTGACCCAGTCGGCGGTCTCCATGCAGCTCAAGCGGCTGGAAGAGCTTTTGGGCCTGCAATTGCTGGACCGTTCGGGTCGCGGCATCCAACTGACCGCCTCGGGCGAGCAGCTGTTGGGCTATGCCCGGCGCATGGTGGCGCTGAACGACGAGGTGATGGCGCGGCTGACCGATCAGGCCTTCGAGGGCGAGGTCAATCTGGGGGTGCCGCATGACATCGTGCACCCGGCCATTCCGCGGGTGTTGCAGCAGTTCAACGCCAGTTTCCCGCGGGTCAAGGTGAACCTGACCGATTCGGCCACCCGCCAGCTGCGCGAGGGGTTCGCGCGCGGCGCCTACGATCTGATCCTGACCACCGAAAGTGACGCGGGCGAGGGGGGCGAGACGATCCACCAGATGCAGCTCAGCTGGGTCGGCGCGCGCAACGGCTCGTCCTGGCGGCAGCGGCCGCTGCGGGTGGCCTTTTGCCGCCACTGCATCTTCCGCCCGCTGGCGACCGCGGCGCTGGACGATGCCGGGATCACCTGGGAGATGGCGGTGGACAGCGAATCCGACCGCACCATCGAAGCCACGGTCAGCGCCGATCTGGCGGTAACGGTGCTGCTGGAAGGCACCGAACCCTCGCACCAGGAGCTGGTGGACCATGGCGGCAGCCTGCCGAGCCTGCCGGTGCAGCAGATCAACCTCTACGGCGCCGGTGCGCCGAACAGCCCGCTGGTGGCAGAGCTGGCCGGGATGATCCGGAAGACCTTCAGCAGCCTGGGCGGGCCGCAGCTGCTTCGCGCGGCCAGCTGACACCGGATACGCGCGGCCGGCTCCAAGGTCCTGCGCGGCCCGTTTTTCAGCGGCGGGCGGCGTCAGGCGGGGGCGGGCGTGCTGGACGGCGCTCTGCGCCGTCCCCCTACATGGTGATCACGATCTTGCCGGTCGATTTGCGCGCCCGCAGCAGCTCCATCCCCTCCGCGACCCGGTCCAGCGGCAGTTGGTGGCTGATATGCGGCTTCAACCGGCCGTCCAGATACCAGCCGATCAGGGTCTTCAGGCTGCCGGTCACCGCCTCGGGGCGGAATTTCAGGTAACCGCCGATGTAGAATCCGATCACAGTGAGATTCTTGACCAGCAGGTGATTGGCCGGAATCTGCGGCACGTCACCGCTGGCAAAGCCGATCGGCAGCAGCCGCGCCTCCGGGTTGCAGGCCCGGAACGCCGCCTTGAAGGTATCGCCGCCCACCGCGTCATAGACCACATCGGCACCGCCCAGTTCCAGCACCCGGTCGCGCAGATCCTCCGAGGCGTCGATCAGGTGATCGGCCCCCGCCGCCCGCGCCACCTCCAGCTTGTCCTGCCCCCGCGCCTGGGCGATGACGGTCGCGCCCATCAGCTTGCCGATTTCCACGGCCGTCAACCCGACGCCGCCCGCCGCGCCGGTGACCAGCAGCGTTTCGCCGGGCTGCAGCCGGGCGCGATAGTCCAGCGCCATATGGCTGGTGCCATAGGCGATCTGGAAGGCGGCGGCATGCTCGAACCCCATTTCATCGGGCAGTTTCACCGCCCGGCCGGCGTCGAATACGCCGTATTCGGCCAGTCCGCCCTGCCCGGAATAGACGGCGACCCGGTCGCCGGGGCTGAGATCGGCAACGCCGGGCCCGATGGCATCGACCACGCCCGCCACCTCCATTCCCAGCGTGAAGGGGGCGGGGGGCGTGTCCTGATACGTGCCCTTCTGCATCAGCAGATCGGCGAAGTTCAGCCCGCAGGCGCGGATGGCGACCCGAATCGCTCCCGGGCCCGGTTCGGGCATCGCAAGCTCGGTCAGACGGGCCGGATCTCCTCCGGTTTCGATATGATAGGCGCGCATTTCAACCTCTGGAACGGAGCCGCAATAAGCCTGTATTGCAGGGGGTCTGTCAAATCGTAACCCGATGCGCCAGCGCCACAACCGCAGGGTCAGCCGATTGACCGTTGAATCAACTGACTTGAAATTGGCGCGAAAGATCGTACACTTACTGCGGGTAAGGAGTGGCGCAGAGACATTCTGAATGGCGTTGTCCCAACGTTGTCCTCGCAACGCGTGGCGCTGGGGTTGATCGTTCGCCCAGAACAAGGGGCCTTAACTGAGGGAGATTGCCATGCCACATCGGGTCGATGTTCATGTTGGCAAACGTGTTCGCCATCGCCGGTGGCTGGTCGGAATGACTCAGCAACAACTGGCGGAAAAGGTTGGAATCAAGTTCCAGCAAATTCAGAAATATGAAACCGGCGCAAACCGGATCAGTGCCTCCCGGCTCTGGGATATCGCCGAAGCTCTGGAGGTTCCGGTCAGCTTCTTCTTCGAAGGTCTCGAAGAGACCGCGAAGGACGAGGATCAGAAATCCGGCGTTCCGGCCGATCTGATGGGCGACAAAGAGGCCCTGGATCTGGTGCGTTCCTATTACGCCATCCCGGAAAATCAGCGCCGCCGGCTGTTCGACCTGGCCCGCGTGCTCAGCGACGTGGCCTGAAAGGCGCGGTAAGCGCCGCACAGGCCTTTTCTCCGCGCGCCCCGGCTTGCCAGTGCTTGCATCCGGCAGGGGCGCGTGGCACCTGATCGGCCATGACCCAGACCGCTCTGACCGATCTCGATATCGCCAATATGCTGGCGGACGCCGCCCGCACGGTGATCCTCCCCTATTTCCGTCACCCCGAGCTTGGCACCGATAACAAGGCTGCCGGCGGGTTCGACCCGGTGACCGAGGCCGACCACGCCGCCGAGCAGGCGATGCGGGCGATCCTGGCCGAGCATCGCCCCGAGGACGGTATCCTGGGCGAGGAATTCGGCACCAAGGAGGGCAGCAGCGGCCGCACCTGGGTGCTGGACCCGATCGACGGCACCCGCGGCTTTCTCAGCGGCACGCCGACCTGGGGCGTGCTGATTGCCCTGTCGGAGGCCGACGGGCCGAAGCTGGGGATCATCGACCAGCCCTATACCGGCGAACGGTTTACCGGCGCGCCGGGGCTTGCGCAGCTCGACGGCCCGCGCGGGCAGGAACGGCTCGCCACCCGCGCCACCGAAGCGCTCGACCGGGCAATCCTCTTCACCACCTTCCCCGAGGTCGGTACGCCGGAAGAGCGCGCCGGGTTCCAGGCGGTCTCTGAACGGGTGCAGCTCACCCGCTACGGCATGGATTGCTACGCCTACGCATTGCTGGCCGCTGGCCAGATCGACCTGGTGATCGAGGCGGGCCTCAACCCCTACGACATCCACGCCCCCATCGCGGTGATCGAGGCCGCCGGCGGCATCGTCACCGATTGGCAGGGCGGCTCCGCCAAGGACGGCGGGCGGGTGCTGGCAGCGGCCAACGCCACCCTGCATGCCGCCGCGCTGGAGATCCTGAGCCGGGCCTGAGCCCGGCGTCCCGGGCCGCGGGCTTGCCGCAGAGGACAACGGCGGCTAAATTCCCGCCGCGCCGAGTCCTTTGCCCGTGTTCTGTCGGCGCCCTGTCACACTTCGCAACCGAAACGGGCCAGACCGGAGTGTGCAGCTATGACCGAAACCCTGATCCGCAATGCCCTGTCCATCCTGACCATGGACGAGACCCGCCGGGAACTCCCGGGCGAAGATATCCTGATCCGCGACGGCGCGATTGCCGAGATCGGCCCAGGCCTCGCCACGAAAGGCGAGGTCATCGAGGCCGCCGGCTGTGTCGTCACCCCCGGCCTCGTCAACACCCATCACCACCTCTACCAGAGCCTTACCCGTGCCGTGCCCGGCGGCCAGGACGCGCTGCTCTTTGGCTGGCTGAAGACGCTCTACCCGATCTGGGCCCGCTTCGGCCCGGAGGAGATGTATGTCTCCGCCCTCACCGGGCTGGCCGAACTGGCGCTCTCGGGCTGCACGCTGACCTCCGACCACCTCTATCTCTACCCCAACGGCGCCCGGCTCGACGATACCATCGCCGCGGCGGGCGAGATCGGCCTGCGCTTCCACCCCACCCGCGGTGCCATGAGCATCGGCGAGAGCGACGGCGGTCTGCCCCCGGATGCGCTGGTCGAGCGCGAGTCGGCGATCCTCGAAGACGCCATCCGGCTGATCGACACCTTCCACGACCCACGCGACGGGTCCATGACCCGCGTCGGCATCGCCCCCTGTTCGCCGTTCTCGGTCAGCCGCGACCTGATGCGCGACGCTGCCCTGCTGGCGCGCGACAAGGGGGTGATGCTGCACACCCATCTGGCCGAGAACGACGAGGATATCGCCTATAGCCTCGCCAATTTCGGCTGCCGCCCCGGTCAATACGCCGAGGATCTCGGCTGGACCGGCGATGACGTCTGGCACGCCCATTGCGTCAAACTGGATGGCGAGGAGATCGATCTCTTTGCCCGGACCCGCACCGGCGTCGCCCATTGCCCCTGTTCCAACTGCCGCCTCGGCTCTGGCATCGCGCCCGTGCGCGCGATGCGCGATGCGGGGGTGCCGGTGGGCCTCGGCGTCGACGGCTCCGCCTCCAACGACAGCGGCAACCTGATCCTTGAGGCGCGCCAGTCCATGCTGCTGCAACGGGTGGCAAACGGCGCCGACGCGATGAGCGCGCGCGAGGCGCTGGAGATCGCCACCCGCGGCGGCGCCGATGTGCTGGGCCGGCCCGATTGCGGCCGTCTGGCACCGGGCAAACGCGCCGATATCGCACTCTGGGACGTGACCGGCATCGACAGCGCCGGAAGCTGGGACCCCGCAGCTCTGCTGCTGGCCGGCCCCACAAAGGTCAAACACCTCTTCGTCGAAGGCCGCCAGGTGGTGCGCGACGGCCATGTCACGACCATCGACCTGCCCCAAGTGATCGGGCGGCAGGCCCGACTTGCCAATGCTCTGATGGGCTGAGCGGGCAGGAGGCTTAGCCTTTCACCCGCCGCCCGCCGATCCAGACCTCGGCCACCGCGCGGTCGTCGCCCATCATGATCGTGGGAAAGACCGCCTCCCACAGATCGTCGGCCTCCGCCTCGCGCTGGGCGATGGCGGGGGTGGAGGCGAGGTCGAGCACCACCAGGTCGGACTCCATGCCGGGCGCGATATTGCCGATCCGGTCCTGCATCCGCAGCGCCTGCGCCGAGCCCACGGTCGCCAGCCACAGAAGCTGGGCGGCATGCAGCGGGGTGCCGCGCAGCTGGCCGATCTCATAGGCCGCCGCCATCGTGCGCAGCATCGAGAAGCTGGAGCCGCCGCCGGTGTCGGTGGCAAGCCCGATCCGCTGCCCCTCCGCCATCAGCCCGGCCATGTCGAAGAGGCCGGAGCCGATGAAGGTGTTGGAGGTCGGGCAATGCACCAGCGCCGCGCCCACCTCGCGCAGCCGGTCACGCTCGCGCGGCTCCAGGTGGATGGCGTGGCCGTAGAGACCGTTGGCGCCCAGCAGGCCGAAGCGCTCGTAGGTGTCGAGGTAATCGCGGGCCTCGGGGAACAGCCCCTTCACCCAGGCGATCTCGTCGGTCTGTTCGCTCAGATGGGTCTGCATCAGGCAGTCCGGGTGCTCGGCCCAGAGCGCGCCGATCGCCTCCAGCTGCGCCGGCGTCGAGGTGGGCGAGAACCGCGGCGTGATCGCGTAGGAGATCCGGTCGACCCCGTGCCAGGCCTCCAGCAGCGCCTTGCTGTCGTCATAGGCCGATTGCGCGGTATCGCGCAGCCCGCCGGGCGCGTTGCGGTCCATGCAGGTCTTGCCCGCGACCACCCGTTGCCCGCGCTTTTGCGCTTCGGCAAAGAACGCTTCCACGCTTTCGGGGTGGATGGTGCAGAAGGAGCACATGGTGGTGGTCCCCTCCGCCGCGGTCAGATCGAGATAGCGCGCGGCGATCTCAGACCCATAGGCCGGGTCGGCAAAGCGCATCTCCTCGGGAAAGGTATAGGTGTTCAGCCAGTCGATCAGCCGCTTGCCCCAGCTCGCGATCATGGCGGTCTGCGGGTAGTGTACATGCGGGTCGATGAAGCCCGCGCAGATCACCTTGCCGCCGTGACTGCGCAGGTCCGCACCGGGGTAGGTGGCCCGCAGGTCGGCCAGCGTGCCGCGCGCCACGATGTGCCCGCCCTCGATCGCCAGTGCCTCGTCAAGCCGCGCCGCGTCCGCCGGCGTCTCCGTGAACGGCGTGGTGTCGAAGGACAGCACCCGCCCAGTCAGAATCGTCACTGCTGCCATCGGAAATCCGTTTTCCTTCCCATCATGCCGCAGCCAGACTAGAGCGCGCGCCGGAACAGGTAAATTGAGCCATTGTCATTGTTTTCGGGTAGAAGTTTCTTCTATTTTGCGACCAATCCGGGGTATGGGGCGGCCATGAGCACAGGCGAAGATCAAACCGACGGCGAACCGCCCCGCGACGAGGCCGGTCAGGAGCGCGCCTATGCGCTCGACCGCCGCGCCATCGCGGCGATTCTCTATGCCGTGGACGTGGGCGACCGCGACCAGCTGATCGAGCTGATGGAACCGCTGCACGCGGCCGACATCGCCGACCTTCTGGAACAGATCAACGCCTTCGACCGCAGCCGCCTGATCCGGCTTTACGGCCGCGAATTCGACGGCGACATCCTCTCGGAGCTGGATGAAAGCATCCGCGAAGAGGTCATCGGCATCCTGCATCCGCATGTTCTGGCCGAGGCGGTGCGCGACCTGGAAAGCGACGATGTCGTCGATCTGGTCGAAGACCTGGAAGCGCCGCAGCAGGCCGCGATCCTCGGCGCGCTGGAGGCCGCGGACCGGGTGGCGGTGCAACAGGCGCTGACCTATCCGGAAAACTCCGCCGGCCGCCTGATGCAGCGCGAGGTGGTGTTCGCGCCGGACCACTGGAACGTGGGCCAGGCCATCGACTACCTGCGCAACTCCGATGACCTGCCGGAACAGTTCTATCACATCGTGCTGGTCGATCCGCGCCTGCACCCGCTCGCCAATGTCACCCTGGGCAAGCTGATGGGCTCGCCCCGCAACGTGCTGCTCAAGGACATCACCGAAGAGGTGTTCCAGGTCATTCCCGTCGATCAGGACGAGGAGGACGTCGCCTATGCTTTCAACCAGTATCACCTGATCTCGGCGCCGGTGGTCGATCCGGAGGGACGGCTGGTGGGGATGATCACCATCGACGACGCCATGACCGTGCTGGACGAGGAGCACGAGGAAGACATCCTGCGCCTCGCCGGGGTGGGCGAGGAAAGCTCGCTCTCGGACCGGGTGATTGACACCACCAAGCGGCGGATCCCCTGGCTGGTGGTGAACCTTGGCACCGCGGCGCTGGCGGCGCTGGTGATCGCCCAGTTCGAAGAGACCATCGCCGTTCTGGTGGCGCTGGCGGTGCTGATGCCGATCGTCGCCTCGATGGGGGGCAATGCCGGCACCCAGTCGCTGACCGTGGCGGTGCGCGCCATCGCCACCCGCGACCTGACGGCCTCCAACGCCTGGCGGGTCATCCGGCGCGAAATGCTGGTGGGGCTGTTGAACGGGCTGACGCTGGCGATTCCGCTCGGGATCGTGACGGCGCTGATCTTCGGCTCGCCGCTGCTGGGAGGGGTGATCGCGGCGGCGCTGATCATCAACCTGTTCGTTGCCGCGCTGTCCGGGGTCGCGGTGCCCATTCTGCTGGACAAGGCCGGGGTCGATCCGGCGCTGGCCTCGGGCGTTTTCGTGACCACGGTGACCGATGTGATCGGCTTCTTCGCCTTCCTCGGCCTTGCCACGGTGGTGCTGCTGTGAGCGGTCTGGCCGCACGCAAGGCGCAGGCGCGCAAGGAGGCCTTCGCCCGGCGCAAGGCGGCGCACGCTTCGGCGGGGCCGGGAGCGGCGGCGCAGCTCAGCGCGGTGCTGGCGGGCTATCGCGCCGTGCCGCTTTCGGGGTACCTGCCGATCCGGACCGAGATCGACCCGCGCCCGGCGATGGCCGAGGCCGCCGCGCACGGCGTGGTCGGCGTGCCGGTGATCGAGGCCGCCGGCCAGCCGCTGCGGTTCAGCCGCTGGACCCCGGATTGCGCCCTGACCGACGGCCCGTTCGGGGCGCAGATCCCGGCGGAGGCGGCGTATTTCGAGCCCGAGATCCTGATCGTGCCGCTGGTCGCCTTCGACGCGGCAGGCAACCGGCTGGGCTACGGCGGCGGTTTTTACGACCGCACGCTGGAGATGCTGCGGGCGCGGCGGGCGACACTGGCCATCGGCTTCGCCTATGACGCGCAGGAGGCAGAGGATCTGCCGCTGGAGGAGACCGACCAGCCGCTCGACATGATCGTGACCGAAAGCCGGGTGCTGAATTTGCGCCCGGCGCGGCGGGGGTGACGGGAGCGTTGCGGCGCGTGTTTCAGATGATTTGCCGGTTAACAGAGGCACCTGAAAAAGCCGCAATATCCCCCTCAAACCCTGTGGGTGAAGCTCCCTAGCGCGGAATCAAGGCCGCAGGCCGCCGCGCAAGCGCCGGACCGGCCCCGCGGTCTGGCGCTTGGTCAACGTAGGCGCGCCGCTCAAGTGTCATCCGGATTTGGCCGCCATAAAGCGCATCGATCGACGGTTGCAGCGCCAGCCCCCGGTCCGGCGCTCGCGCGGCTTGCTCTGTGACGCGGCTGGCAGGCATCGCCTGCAATGCCTCGTAGGTTCAGGCTCTTCGACCCATGCTCTAAGACACCCCTGTCCAACCGGGAGCCAGTCATGACTACAGCCGTCCGCTGGCAACGCTTTGAGGGGGCTGCTGCTTGCCGCCGGCCTCGCGTCCTTCTGGCATTGCCATGGCTCCCTGCCATGGTGGGCGGCCTTCCTCGGCTATCTCACCGGTCCTAGGGCTGGCGCGCCGTAACAGCAGCCTCGTAACGGGTCCGCGCGCAGGTTTGATCGCCCACCGGGCGGGGCGCCCCTTGCCCTCCTGCTTTTCGCCCCCTACCAAGCGGCTATGAGACTTTTGTACCTTGGTGACGTGATGGGCCGCGCGGGCCGCACGGCGATTTCCGAGACCCTCCCGCGCCTGCGTGACGACTGGAACCTCGATTTCGTCGTCGTCAACGGCGAAAACGCCACCAACGGCATGGGGCTGAGCGGCGATCACGCCCGCCTCCTGCTGCAATCCGGCGCCGATTGCATCACGCTGGGCGATCACGCCTTCGACCAGAAGGATATGATGCAGGCGATCGAGCGCGAGCCGCGCATCATCCGCCCGATCAACTACGCCAAGACCGCGCCGGGCAAGGGGTTCCGCCTGTTCGACGCGCCCGGCGGGCGCAAGGTGCTGGTGGCGCAGGTGCTGGGCCAGGTGTTCATGAAACGGCCGTTCGACGATCCGTTCTCGGCCATCGAGACGGTGCTCAAGGCGCATCCGCGTGGCGGGCTGGCGCAGGCGGTGATCGTCGACATGCATTGCGAGGCAACCTCGGAAAAGATGGCGATGGGCCACTTCTGCGACGGCCGCGCCAGCCTCGTGGTGGGCACCCATACCCATGTCCCCACCGCCGATGCCCAGATCCTGTCCGGCGGCACCGCCTACCTGACCGATGCGGGGATGTGCGGCGACTACAACTCGGTCATCGGCATGGACAAGGCCGAGCCGCTGCGCCGCTTCATCACCGGCATGGCGAAGGACCGGTTCAACCCGGCCAGCGGTCCGGCGACGCTGTCGGGTGTCTTCGTCGAGACCGACGACCGCACCGGGGTAGCGAAACAGATCCGCATGGTGCGCGTCGGCGGCTGTCTGAAACAGGCGGCGCCCTGATCGCGGGCGGTTGCCGGCCGGTGCCGCAATGTGCATCCCTGCGACGTCATGAACCGCTTGCTCCAGCGGATGTGATCGGCGAGAGTGGGCGCCGGCCCGACCGGGGCCAGGTTGGCTGAGGCAAAAAAAGACTTCGCATGCAGCTGTTTGCCCTATCCGAGACCGGCTCCGCCGTCCTCACCCTGATCATCGTCGCCGGCATGTTCGTGATGTTCCTGCGGGAACAGTTCCCGACCGAGGTCGTCGCCATCGGCGGGGTCGCGGCGATGCTGATCACCGGCGTTCTGCCCTATGACGTGGCGCTGCCGGTGCTGGCCAACCCCGCGCCCTGGACCATCGCGGCGATGTTCATCATCATGGGCGCGCTGGTGCGCACCGGCGCGCTCGACGCCTTCACCAGCATCGCCCAGAGCCAGGCCGCCACCCGGCCGCGGTTCGCCATCGCGCTGCTGATGGGCTTCGTCCTGGTCGCCTCGGCGGTGGTGTCGAACACCCCGGTGGTGGTGGTGATGATCCCGGTGTTCATCCAGATCGCCCGCACGCTGGACGTCTCGGCCAGCAAGCTGCTGATCCCGCTCAGCTATGCGGCGATCCTGGGCGGCACGCTGACCCTGATCGGCACCTCCACCAACCTGTTGGTGGACGGCGTCGCGCGCAGCCAGGGGCTGCAGGCGTTCTCGATCTTCGAGGTGACGCCGCTGGGGCTGGCGCTGGCCGCCTACGGCATGATCTATCTGCGCTTCGTCGCCCCCCGGCTGCTTCCTGACCGCGACAGCATGGCCAATCTGCTCAGCGACAAGTCGAAGATGAAGTTCTTTACCGAGGCGGTGATCCCGCCCGAAAGCAACCTGATCGGGCGCGAGGTGCTGGGCGTGCAGCTGTTTCAGCGCGACGGGGTGCGGCTGATCGACGTCATCCGCGGCGACCAGTCGCTGCGCCGCAACCTGCAGGGGGTCACCCTGCAGGTGGGCGACCGGGTGGTGCTGCGGACCCGGATGACCGAGCTGTTGTCGCTGCAGCGCAACAAGGAACTCAAGCGCGTCGACCAGATCTCGGCGGTGGAGACCACCACGGTCGAGGCGCTGATCTCGCCCGGCTGCAAGATGATCGGCCGCAGCCTCGGCGCGATGCGGCTGCGGCGGCGTTACGGCGTCTATGTGCTGGCGGTGCACCGGCGCAACCAGAACATCGGCCGTCAGCTCGACGATCTGGTGGTGCGGGTGGGCGATACCCTGCTGCTGGAGGGCGCGCCCGCCGATATCCAGCGGCTCGCCGCCGAGATGGAGATGGTCGATGTCTCCCACCCCTCGGCGCGGGCGTTCCGGCGCGGGCATGCCCCCATCGCCATCGTCGCGCTGATCGGCATCGTGGCGCTGGCGGCCTTCGGCGTGGCGCCGATCCTGTTCCTGTCGGTGCTGGCGGTGGCCGCCGTGCTGCTGACCCGCTGCATCGACGCGGATGAGGCGTTTTCCTTCGTCGACGGGCGGCTGCTGGCGCTGATCTTTTCGATGCTGGCGATCGGTGCGGCGCTGGAAAGCTCCGGCGCGGTGCGGCTGATCGTCGAGGCGGTCGCGCCCTACCTGGCCAAGGTGCCGCCGTTCCTGGTGGTCTGGGCGATCTACCTGCTGACCTCGGTGCTGACCGAACTGGTGTCGAACAATGCGGTTGCGGTGGTGGTGACCCCCATTGCCATCGGGCTGGCGCAGGCCATGGGGATGGATCCGCGGCCGCTGGTGGTGGCGGTGATGATCGCCGCTTCGGCCAGTTTCGCCACCCCGATCGGCTATCAGACCAATATGCTCGTCTATGGCCCCGGCGGCTACAAGTTCACCGATTTCATGCGCGTCGGCATTCCGCTGAACCTGACGGTGGGCATCCTCGCCTCGGCGCTTATCCCGCTGATCTGGCCGTTGTAGGCGCACGATCCCGCCGGTCCCGCCCCGGGGCCAGCGCCCGTGCTGCCGCATCCCAGAGCGGCGCGCACAGGGCGCGGATACGCCTGAGCGGGCGTTCGAACAGCGCCGCAAAGGCAAAACAGGTGCCCAGCGTCAGGACCAGAAGCCACAGGTTGTAGCCCGGCAGCGTCTCGGGCAGGGTCGCGTCGAGCAGGTGCAGCGTGGGGTAATGCACCACGTAGATCGAGAAACTCGCCCCCGCGACCCAGCGCACAAGCCGCGCCGCAGGGCCCGGTACCGCGCCGGCGCGGGCCACGGCGATATGCCGGACCCCCAGCAGGTGCAGGGCCACGCAGGCGCCGATCACGCTGTTCCACAGAACCTCGTCGGAATAGGCCAGCAGCGCGTGATGGCTGACCGGGGCAAGCGCATGGGCCGTCACCAGCGTCAGCAGCCGGTCCAGCCCGGCACTCTTCAGCAGGATCAGCGCCGCCACCGGAAACAGCGCCAGCGCCCAGGCCCGCGCCGGGGCGATCCGCGCCAGCCGGCCGCCCAGCGACCAGACCGCGACGCCCATCAGCCAGGCCGGCAGCAACGCCAGCACCGGCAATCCCACCACCAGCGCGACCAGCGCCAGCATCACCCAGCGCAGCGGCCCGCGCAGGAACAGCGCCGCGCCGAACAGCATGTAGAACCCGACCTCGTAACTCAGCGACCACAGCGGCCCGTTGGTGCCCAGCCGGACCCGCTCCATCAGCCCCTGCCATTCGTTGGAAAAGCTCAGCCCGCGCGCCAGAAACTCCCACAGCGGCAGCACGCCGTAGTAGTCTGCCGGATAGGCGCTCATGTCGATCCGCGTGCCGATGGCGTCAAAGGCCAGCGTCAGCGCCAGCGCCGGGATCAGCACCGAATACAGCCGCGTCACGCGGTTGAAGGCGTAGCGGCCGAGCGACCCGTCGCGCCCGGCGGTATAGGCGATCACCACGCCCGAGAGCACGAAGAACACGATCACCGCGTCCGAGGCGATGTTGATTTCGCGCAGGACATAGAAATCGCCGCCGGTAAACCGGATATGCGCCATGTGCCCGAACAGAACGCACAGCGCCGCCGCCGCCCGCAGCGTGTCGAGCCAGAGCGAGAAACCGGGCGTCATCGCCGCGCCCAGCGGCGCGCCGCCGCGCGGGGGCAGGAGGGCGCTCAGCGCCTCCCTGCTTTCGGCAAAGGGTTTGAACAGGGCCTGTCCCAGCGTCTGGTGGGGCTGTTCCATCCGCTGCCCGTCTGCATCGGCAACGCCGAAGGTCAGCGTTTCGCGGCTGCGGGGCACGTAGAGCGTGCCGAACATCCAGTCCCACAGCGCGAATATCGAACCGTAATTCTTGTCATGGTGCCTGACGTCCACCGAATGGTGCACCTGATGCTGGGCGGGCGAGATCAGGATATGTTCCAGCACATACCCGTAGCTCAGCCAGATGTGGCTGTGGCGCAGGTTGGCGCCCAGCGTGTTGAACAGGAAATAGAGCGCATTGGCCCCCGCGATGGTCACCAGGTCGATCCGGCCCACCAGCAGCACCAGGATCAGCGCCTGCACAACCCCGACCAGCCCGCTGATCAGCAGGTTGCGGATGATGGTCTCGACCGGATGCGCGCGCATCACCGTCAGCGGTGTCAGCACGTCGGCCGAATGATGCACCGCGTGGAACGGCCAGAGCACCTTCCATTCGTGGTGGATGCGATGGGCCCAGTATTTGCAGAAATCCGACGCCATCACGATCAGCACCGTGGCCGCCAGGCTGCGGCCCCAGGTGATCGGCAGCCCGCCCTCCGCCGCGCCGCCCAGAAGACCCAGCATCCAATGCGCCACCGCAGGGGTGAACATCAGCGCCCCGAAGAGGCCCAGGAAGCTGGCCAGGTTGTGGGTCAGAAACAGCTTGATATCCAGCAGGTTCGAGCGGTGCCGATAGACCGCGCGCGGCAACAGCCAGGACAGGAACGGCGCCGGGCGCCCGCGCGCCAGCCAGATCGCACCGGCCAGGACGACGGTGCAGCACAGGTAGAACGCGGAGACGCGAAACTCCATGCTGAACGGCAACCGCAACAGGTGCTGTCCGAATGCGATAAAGGTTTCCATGGCCCGAACCCCGATGTGTCTCTCGCCGCAGGCTAATCGGGCAATCGGGCCAGATCATGGCGCGATTGTGGGGCAGGCGTGGACAGCCGGCCCTGCCGCTCTGATCCCGTGCCGGCGTTTTTCCCCTGTGGACCGGCACGGGCGCCCTGCTACTGTTCCCGCGCAGCGCAGGACGGAGGGAGCCCGCCGATGACCCGACATGATCTCAAGATCGCCGGCCTCATCGCCGCGCTGGTGGTGGCCGTAGGGCTGGCGTTGGGATACGGCGTGGGGATGCTGGTGGCGCGCAAGGGCGACCTGCCCGGGAGCCCGGCGGAGACCCCCGCGGGCTTTGCAGCGCCGCAGGCCGAGACGCTGCCAAATCCCGACGGCGGCACGCTGCCGGGCTATCTGGACGTCTACGTCAACGACTACGCCGACCTGCTGGACACCGCGGCCGAGGTGCGGGTGCGCGACGACCTGATCGAGCTTTACGATCGCACCGGCATCGAGATGACGGTGCTGACCATCCCCAGCCTCAGCGACTACTCCCATTACGGCCCCATCGAGCCCTTTGCCACCGCGCTGTTCAACGCCTGGGGCATCGGCAACGCCGCGCGCAACGATGGGGTGCTGGTTCTGGTCTCGGTCTTCGACCGCCGCATGCGGATCGAGATCGGGGCGGGCTACGACGCCTTCTGGGATGCGCGGATGCAGCGGGTGATCGACGAGGGCTTTCTGCCCGATTTCCGCAACGACGCCTATCAGACCGGGATCGAAACCGGGGTGGGCGAAACCATTTATGAGCTTACCGGCCGTTACCCCGGCACCTATGACGCCGGCACCTTTGCCCAGGGCTGGAGCTGGATTTTCTGGCGGCTGGGGGCCTTTGGCAACTGGATCTGGGGCCTCGTCGCGGTGCCGCTTGCGGGGTTCGGCTTCTGGCTGCGCCGCTACCTGCGCCGCCGCCCGCGCCCGTGCCCTGCCTGCGGCACCCTGATGCAGCGGATGGGCGAGCTGGCGGATGACGAACATCTCGACGGCGGCCAGCGGCTGGAGGAGTTTCTCAAATCGGTCGATTACGATGTCTGGGCCTGCCCGTCCTGCCAGCACATGGATATCCTGCGCTACCGCAACTGGTTTTCGGGCTACGGCGCCTGCCCGAGGTGCAACTACCACACGCTCTCGACCACGACCGAGGTCTTGCAGGCGGCGACCACGAGCAGCACCGGGTTGAAGAAACTGACCTACGATTGCGAGAACTGCGGCTATCACGACACCGAACAGCGGGTGATCCCCAAGGTGTCGAAATCCTCCTCCGGCTCCGGCCGCTCCTCCTTCGGCGGCGGATCGTCCTCGGGCGGCGGGGCGAGCGGGAGCTGGTAGGTCGGCGCAGCCTTGCCCCGGTATGATCTTTCTTCTGCGGATAGCGGATGGAACCCCCGTAGAGCGGGCTGTAGCCCGCCCTACGGGGTCAGCCCAATCCCCATGCGCGGAATCAAGCCCGAAGGGCGCCGCGCAAGCGCCGGACCGTCCCCGCGGTCTGGCGCTGTGTTGACGCAGGCGCGTCGCTCAGATGTCGTCCGGATTAGGCTGCGATAAAGCGCGCCGACCAGACGTAGCGCGCGCCAGCCCCCGGTCCGGCGCTCGCGCGGCTCGCTCTATGCGACGAACTCCGACCGCCCCGCGTTCCTCCCGGAGAAGATACAACCACCCAGGAATGTCCCCTCCAGCGCGTTATACCCGTGATACCCACCGCCGCCGAACCCGGCGACCTCGCCGGCGGCGAACAGCCCCGGCACCGGCCGGCCGTCCGCCCCGAGCATCCGGGCCTCCAGATCGGTCTGCAGCCCGCCCAGGGTCTTGCGGGTCAGGATATGCAGCTTGACCGAGATCAGCGGCCCGTTCTTCGGGTCGAGGAACCGATGCGGCTTGGCCGTACGGATCAGCCGGTCGCCGCGATAGTTTCGCGCCGCCAGGATCGCCATCATCTGCGCATCCTTGGAAAACGGGTTGTCGACCTGCGCATCCCGTGCCGCGATCTGGGCGTGCAGCGCGTCGTAATCCAGCGCCACCTCGCCCAGCTTGTTCATCCCCGCCACCAGCTCCTCCAGCGTGTCGGCAACGACGAAATCCACCCCGTGCCGCTTGAACGCCTCCACCGGCTTTGGCGCGCCCCCCCCCGACAACAGCCGCGACCGGATCACCTCGCTCCATTTGCCGGAGGTCAGGTCCGGATTCTGCTCCGAGCCCGACAGCGCGAATTCCTTTTCGATCACCTTCTGGCTGAGGACGAACCAGCTGTAGTCGTACCCCGTCGCCATGATCTCCTTCAGCGTCGACAACGTGTCGAAGCCCGGCAGGCAGGGCGGCGGCAATCGCCGGCCGGTGGCGTCGAACCACAGCGACGACGGCCCCGGCAGGATGCGGATGCCGTGCGCGGGCCAGATCGGATCCCAGTTCTGCACCCCTTCGGTGTAATGCCACATCCGGTCGCCGTTGATCACATGGCCGCCGGCGGCCTCGGAGATCGCGATCATCCGCCCGTCCACATGCGCCGGCACGCCTGAGATCATCGTCTTCGGCGGCTCCCCCAGCCGGTCGCGCGGCCAGGCCTGGCGCACCAGCTCGAAATTGCCGCCGATGCCGCCGGAGGTAACGATGACCGAAGGCGCGCGCAGCTCGAATTCGCCCACCACCTCGCGGTTGGTCTTTTGGCCGCGCGCCGCCGCATCGGGCGCCAGAACCTCGCCCGCGACGCCCTGCGCCGCACCGTTCTGCATCACGATCCGGCCGACTCGGTGGCGGAATTTCAGCGCGATCCGCCCCGCCGCCGAATGTTCCATTACGCGGCGGACAAAGGGGGCGATGGTGCCCGGTCCGGTGCCCCAGGTGATATGGAACCGCGGCACCGAATTGCCGTGGCCATCGGCATAGGCGCCGCCGCGCTCCGCCCAGCCGACCACCGGAAACCAGCTGAGCCCCATCGCCTTCAGCCAGGGCCGCATCTCCCCGGCGGCGAAATCGACATAGGCCTCGGCCCACCTGCGCGGCCAGGCGTCCACCGCCCGGTCGAACTGCGCGCTGCCCATCCAGTCGCTCAGCGCCAGATCACGGCTGTCGCGGATGCCCATGCGCCGCTGTTCCGGCGTGTCGACCAGGAACAGCCCGCCCAGCGACCAGAACGCCTGTCCGCCCAGAAACTGCTCCGGTTCCTGATCCAGCAGGATCACCCGCTTGCCGCGATCCCCCAGCTCGGCGGCGGCGGCCAGCCCGGCCAGCCCGCCGCCCACCACGATTGCATCGGCGCTCTCCATCGCGCGTCCCCTCCCTGTTTTCCCCGAGCTTAGGGCGCGGGCAGGGCAGCGGGCAATGCGCGCGGGCGCGGGTTACGCAAGGTCGGGCAGGGTGTAGCCGGGCGGCAGGGCCAGAAAATTATGCGTGCCGATCCGATCGGTTCCGTCGGCCAGGTCTTGGCGCACCTGTTCCACGGTGACCTCGGCGGCGGGGTCGACAGCCTGCACCAGCCGGTAGCCATGCTCCTCCAGCAACTCCACCACATCGAGGAAGCCTGCGTTCATCACCCCGCCCGGGCGATGGTCGGTCAACCCGCTTTCCAGCATGATCACCGGGCGCGCCTTGGCCGCCAGCAGCCCGGTCGCGCCGCGCAGCACCTCCAGCTCGAAGCCCTCGACGTCGATCAGCATGACGGTCGTGGGGCTCAGGCTGTCGGGCGGCACCAGCGCATCCAGCCGCCGCACCGGCACCAGGTGGTGCAGCGCGGCCGGGTTGCGCGCCCAGCCGGCGACGAACGACGCGCCGGTGCCCTCGCCGAAGATCTCCGCCTCGCCCTCGGCCTCGCCGCAGGCCACCGGATGCACGGTGATGCCGTCGGTCCAGCCGTTCTCAGCGATGTTGCGCTGCAGCGTTTCTAGGTTCACCGGCACCGGCTCCACCGCCACGGAGGGCACCCCCATCTGCCGCGCCATGCAGATGTAATAGCCGTAGTTGGCGCCCACGTTCACGAACAGGCCGGCCTGCCGCAGCAGCGCCTGCAGCAGCTGCGCCTCTTCGGCTTCGAAATCGCCGCTCTGCATCACCCGGGGGCCGAGGAAGCGGAACCCGTAGGGCGTTTCCACCGCCGGCCGCTTCAGATGCCGCCGCGCCTTGCGCCGCCGGAGTTGCGCCCTGATCCAGTCCTTCATGCCTCAATGCTCCCTTGTTTCGCGCAGCTTAGAGCGGGGGAGGGGAGGGGGGCAATGGAGGTTCGGCGGTTCTCTTGGACGAGACAGAGACGGGGGAGGTGGGCCGCCTTATCCCGCAGCCCTGATGCGCAACACAGGCCAGCGCTTCGCGCCTTGCGTCCGGGCCGGGCAATCGAGCCCACGCCCCCTCACATCGGCCAGAACACCAGGATCGCCGGGATCGACACCGCGATCACCAGCACCTCCAGCGGCAGCCCCATCCGCCAGTAATCGCCGAACCGGTAGCCGCCGGGCCCGAGGATCAGCGTGTTGTTCTTGTGCCCGATCGGCGTCAGGAACGCGCAGGAGGCCGCCACCGCCACCGCCATCAGGAACGGATCGGGCGAGACGCCCAGCACGCGGGCCATCTCGATCCCCACCGGCGCCGCGACGATGGTGGTCGCGGTGTTGTTCAGCACATCCGACAGCGACATGGTCACCACCATCAGCACCGTCAGGATCGCCCAGGCAGGCATGCCGCCGGTCAGCCCGACCAGTTGCCCGGCCAGAAGCTCGGTGCCGCCGCTGTCCTCCAGCGCCTTGCCCAGCGGGATCATCGAGCCGAGCAGAACCACCACCGGCCATTCGATCTGGTCATAGAGCTCCGACAGCGGCACGATGCCCAGCAGCACATAGCCCACCACCACCAGCCCCAGCCCCACCGGCAGCGAGATCAGCCCGAAACTCGCCAGCACCACGGCGGCGCCAAACAGGCCGATCGACAGCCAGGTCTTGTTCTCCTGGGTGATCGCCAGCCCGCGTTCGGCCAGCGGCAGGCAGCCCAGCCAGCCCGCCACATGCCGCCCCGCGTCCGCCGGCGTCAGCAGCAACAGGATATCGCCCGGCTCGATCACCGCCCGGCGCAGATGTTCGGAGATCCGCCGGCCCTGGCGCGAAATCCCCACGATGACCGAGCGTTGCCGCCAGTGCAGCCCGAGCGCCTGGGCGCTGCGCCCGGCGATGCGCGCATCGCGCGGCACCACCACCTCGATCAGGGACAGCCCCTCGGTCTCGCCCTCGATCACGTCGCGCCGGTCCGCATCGGTATAGGAAAACCCCAACGTCGAGCGGAACGCGTCCAGCGCATCGGGATGCGCCTCCAGGATCAGGATGTCGTCGGGCTTGATCTCGGCCCCGCGCGAGCTGCCGTAGCGGCGGCGGCCGCCCCGGATCAGCCCCAGGATGGTCACGTCGGTCTCGTCGGCGGTGGCATGCAGGTCGCCCACCGTCTTGCCGATCCAGTCGTTGCCCTCCGGCACCGCCAGCTCGGCGATATAGGCCGAGGTTTCGCGCAACTCCTCGGCCGGGTCGCTTTCCCGCGCGGCCTTGGGGATCAGCCGCCAGCCCACCAGGGTGACGAAGGCCATCCCGGCCACCGCGGTGATCCCGCCCACCGGGGCGAAATCGAACATCGCGAAAGAGGCGCCGAGCTGCTCCTGCCGGATCGCGGCGATGATGATATTGGGCGGCGTGCCGATCAGCGTCACCATGCCGCCGAGGATGGTGGCGAAGGACAGCGGCATCAGCGTGCTGCCCGGCGGCCGCTTGGCCTTGCGCGCGGTCTGGATATCCACCGGCATCAGCAGCGCCAGCGCGGCGACATTGTTCATAAACCCCGACAGCACCGCGCCCACACCGCCCATGAAGGCGATATGCCGGCTGACCGAACGGGAGCTGTCGATCACCGTGCGGGTAATCAGCTGCACCGCGCCCGAGCGGGTCAGCCCGGCCGAGACCACCAGCACCAGCGCCACGATGATGGTGGCGTGATGGCCGAAACCGGCAAACGCCTCCTCCGCCGGCACCGCGCCCAGCACCACCGCCACCAGCAGCGCCCCGAAGGCCACCAGGTCATAGCGGAACCGGCCCCAGAGCAGCAGGGCGAAGACGGCGACGAACAGGGAAAACAGCAGGATCTGGTCGGATGTCATGGCCGCAGCTTACCCGCTGGCCCCGCCGGGGCAAGCGCTGACGCAAGCGCCGCTTGAACAGGGGCGGGCCAAGCGGCTATATGACCGCCAACGCAGTATTCAGCACGAGGACGCACCATGGCCGGCCACTCTAAATGGGCAAACATCCAGCACCGCAAAGGACGCCAGGACGCCGTCCGCGCCAAGCTGTTTTCCAAGCTCAGCAAAGAGATCACTGTCGCGGCCAAGATGGGCGACCCCGATCCGGACAAGAACCCGCGCCTGCGGCTGGCGGTGAAAGAGGCCAAGTCGAACTCGGTCCCCAAGGACGTGATCGAACGCGCGATCAAGAAATCGCAGGCGGGCGAGGGTGACGATTACGAGGAAATCCGCTACGAGGGCTACGGCCCCAACGGCGTCGCGGTGATCGTCGAGGCGATGACCGACAACCGCAACCGCACCGCCTCCTCGGTGCGCTCGACCTTCACCAAGAACGGCGGCAACCTGGGCGAGACCGGCTCGGTCGGCTTCATGTTCGAGCGTAAGGGCGAAGTGTCCTACCCGGCCGAGGTCGGCGACGCCGACACCGTGATGATGGCCGCGATCGAGGCCGGGGCGGAGGACGTGGAAAGCTCTGAGGACGGCCATATCATCTGGTGCGCCGACACCGACCTGCACGAGGTCGCCACCGCGCTGGAGGCCGAGCTGGGCGAAAGCGAAAGCACCAAGCTGGTGTGGAAGCCCACCACCACCACCGAGATGGACCTCGATGCGATGCAGAAACTGATGAAGCTGGTCGATGCGCTGGAGGATGACGACGACGTGCAGCGCGTCACCACCAATTTCGAGGCCTCCGACGAGGTGATGGAGCAGCTCTGATCCGAGGCTGCCCGAGGATTGAAAAGGCCGCCCCTCGGGGCGGCTTTTTTGTTTAACGCAATAGTCGGGCTGGTGTTTATGAGGGGGCTCGACGTTTGGCTGGGATGAGGCGCCCGGAATCAAGGCGCGAAGCGCCGCCGGGCAGCGCCCGACCGCCCCCATGGGCGGGCGCTTCTGCAACTGTCCCGCACTGAACTAACGCCAGATGTTGTGGTTACTATAAAGTGACGCCCTCATAGCGAAGAAGCGCCCACCCGCGGTCGGGCGCTGCCCTCTGAGGCTCGGTGCGGGAAACGGACAGGAGGGATGATTTCCCTCCCTGTCATCCCGGCGAATGCCGCCCGAGGTCGGGTCTTACCCCAGCGTCTCGCCGAAAAACCGCTCCATCGCCGCCCAGCTCCGCGCATTGGCGCTTTCGGAATAGCCCATCCCCGGCGCATTGGCCTCGGGGTTGGTGAAGGCATGGCCGGTATGGCCGAAACTCAGCATCTGCCAGTCGGCGCAATGTTCGGTCAGCTCCTGCGCCAGCCCCACCGTCGCCTCGGGCGGGCAGAGCGGGTCGTCCCAGCCGTGCAGCACCAGCAGCGACGCCTTCATCGTCCGACTGCCCGCGGGCGGCGCATCGTACACCCCATGCAGGCTGACCCCCGCCCGGAAATCCGCCCCCGAGCGCGCCAGGTCCAGCACCGCCTTGCCGCCGAAACAGAACCCGATGGCGCCCAGCCGCCCGGCGTCCACGCGCTCCACCCCGGCCAGCGCCTCCAGCGCCGCCTGCATCCTTGCGGCCAGCAACGGCCGGTCGCCGTTCAGCACCGCCATCAGTGCCGAGGCCTCCTCGCGGTCGGCGGCCCGCTTGCCGTGGCCGTAGAAATCCACCCCCAGCGCGGCATAGCCCATCGCCGCCAGCCGGTCCGCCGCCGCCCGTTCCAGCGGCCCCAGCCCGCCAAAGGCGGGGGCGACCAGCACGCCGGGCACCGCCCCCGCGCCCTCGGGCAGGGCAAGATAGCCATGACAGGGCGTTCCCTTGGCATCGTAGACAAATTCGCTCATCGGCGCGGCTCCCTTCGCGGTTCGGATTTTGCCGCGATGCTGCCAGCTTTCCGCGCGGGGGGAAACCCGGCCCGGGGCCTCACGTCGCCCATTGCCCGCCGCCGTCCATGTCCACCACCGTGCCGGACAGGTAATGCACATGCGGCGAGGCCAGCATCACGGCCAGCGCCGCCACCTCCTCCGGCGCCTTGGGCCGGCCGAACGGGAAGGCGGCGGGGTCGATCAGCTCCTCCCAGCGGTCCGCATCGCCCAGCTCCTGCTCGGCCTGCTGGCGCAGCAGGTCGGTCATCCGGTCGGTCAGCGTGCGCGCCGGGTTGATGCCGAAGACCCGCACGTTATGCCCCGGCGTATCCGCCCCCAGCGCATTGGTGAAGCCGATCAGCGCGGCATTGCCCGCCGCGCCGACGATATAGCCGGGGCTCACCGCCCGCCCGCCCATGCCGATGATATTGATCACCGTGCCCGATCCGCGCGCCTTCATGTAAGGAACATAGAGCTTGCACAGGTGGATATAGCCCCAGACCTTCAGCTCGAACCCCTCGCGCCAGTCCGACATCTCCAGCGCCTCCAGCGGGCCGCGTTTGATGGCACCCGCGTTGTTGACCAGGATGTCGACCTCGGGCAGCGCGGCGAACAGCGCCGCGCGCTCCGCCTCCTGCGACAGATCGGCCACATGGACCCCGACCTGCGCCCCGGTCTCTGCGGCAAGCGCCGCTGCGCGCTCCTCCAGCGCGTCGCCCCGGCGCGACACCAGCGTCAGCCGCGCGCCCTCGCGGGCGAAGGCCGTGGCGATGGCCAGCCCGATCCCCTTGCTGGCCCCGGTCACCAGCACATGTTTGCCCGCCAGTTCCAGATCCATCGCGTGTCCTCCCCCCGTGGCCTATGGCCGGATCATGGGAAAAAGCTTGCGATCTCGTCCAGCGGTTTCTTGATCTTGGCGACCTCCGGCACGGTCGCCTCTGACGCCGGATGCCCCACCGCGATGATCATCGTCGGCTTTTCCGAGGCGGGCCGCCCCAGCGCGCCGTTCAGAAACTTCATCGGGTTGGGTGTATGGGTCAGCGTCGCCAGCCCGGCGTGATGCAGCGCCGCCAGCAGAAAGCCCGTGGCGATATTGACGCTCTCCGGCACATAGTAGTTCTTGTAGCGGGTGCCGTCGTCGAACTCGCCCCAGCGCTGGGCAAACACCACGATCAGCCAGGGCGCCACCGTCAGGTGCGGTTTGGAGGCATCGGTGCCGATCGGCTCCAGCGCCTTGATCCACTCGTCGCCCGCGCCGCCCTCGTAGAACCGCTTCTCCTCTTCCTCGGCCTCTTCGCGGATGCGCGCCTTCAGCGCCGGGTCGGAGATCGCGGCGAAATGCCAGGGCTGGTGGTTGGCGCCCGAGGGGGCGGAACCGGCGGTGCGCAGGCAGCTCTCGATCACCGCGCGCGGCACCGGGCGCGAGTCGTAATCGCGCACCGTGTGACGGCGGCGCATGGTGTCATAGAACGCCTCTGCTGCGGCGATCATCTCCGCATCGGTCATCTCGTTGCGGTCGGGCAACGGCACGGCGCGATAGCTCAGGGCCTCTTTGGCGAACATCTTGTCTCCTCCTCTTCCGGTGTCAGGCGGGCGGCATCAGCGCGTCTTTGGCCGCCCTGCGCACCGCCGTCGTCACCGGCTGCAATGCCCGGGTCATCGCCCGGCTGATCTGCCAGGTCAACGGAACATCCATCACCTGATCGTGTATCAGCGGCACCAGCCGCCCGGTGCGCAGCGCCTCTTCGGCCAGCGGCACCGGGTTCATGCCCCAGCCCAGCCCGGCCTCGGCGGCGGCGACAAAAGCGGTGGAGGAGGGCAGGAAATGGCTGGGCGGCGCAACCCGCGCGCCGGTGGCCTGCTCGATCCAGCGCCGCTGCAGCCGGTCCTTGGCGTTGAAGGTCAGGCAGGGCGCCCGCGCCAGCGCCTCCGCCGTCACCCCATCCGGAAACCAGCGCGCCATGAACGCCGGGCTGGCGGTGGCGACATAGCGCAACGCGCCCAGCGGATAGGCGTCGCAGCCCGCCACCGGCGCCCCCAGCGCGCAGACCGCCGCGCTCACCGCCCCGCGCCGCAGCCAGTCGGCGCTGTGTTCCTCGTCGTCGATCACCAGATCGAACAGGATGTCGGGCACCGCCATCGCCGGCACGAACCAGGTCGCCAGGCTGTCGGCATTGACCGCCAGCCGCAGCCGCGCCGGACGCGGCGCCGCATCGAGCGCCAGATCGCGGCTCAGCTGCGCCTCCAGCAGTCCGACATCCTCCGCGTGCTTGGCCAGCCGCAGCCCGGCGGGGGTGCCGGTGCAGGGGCTGGCGCGGTTGACCAGCACTGCGCCGACCCGCTCCTCCAGCGCCTTGATCCGCTGCGACACCGCCGAGGGGGTGACGCCCAGATCGGCGGCGGCGGCCTCGAAGGCACCGTGGCGCAGAACGGCCGCGAGGGCGGCGAGATGGGCGGGGTCGAATTGCATTAGATCGGCTAATTTAAGTGAAGAATATTTAACTGGATTAACTCCGCGGCCCGGCCTAGTCAAACCTGAACAAATGCTTGACGGACTGTACATTTTGGCCGCTTTTCTCCCCGGTTTCGCCCTCGGTTTCTCGCTGATCCTCGCCATCGGCGCGCAAAATGCCTTCGTCCTGCGTCAGGGGCTGTGGCGCGAACATGTGCTGGCCGTGGTGCTGACCTGCGCGCTGTCGGATGCGATGCTGATCGCCGCCGGGGTGGCCGGGATGGGAACGCTGGCCCGCACGCTGCCCTGGTTCGCGCCGCTGATGCGGTTCGGCGGCGCCGCCTTCCTGATCTGGTACGGCGCGCTCAACCTGCGCGCAGCCTGGCGCGGCGGCTCCGGCCTGAGCGCCGGGCAAGGGGCGGGATACGGCCTGCCGCGCACGCTCGCCACCGTGCTGGCGCTGACCTGGCTCAACCCGCATGTCTACCTCGACACCGTGGTGCTGATCGGCTCCATCGCCGCCCAATACGACGACCGGCTGAGTTTCGCGCTGGGCGCAACCACCGCCAGTTTCGTGTTTTTCTTCGGCCTCGGCTACGGCGCCCGTCTGCTGGCGCCGTGGCTCTCCCGGCCCGGCGCCTGGCAGGCGCTGGATGCAGCCATTGGCGTTACAATGTGGGCGATTGCCCTCAGACTTATTGTCATGTGAAGGGTTGTGCGGACCGCGGAATGGGTGTTCAACCGATGCCATGACCCATCTCGATCCGCCCCCCGCGCGCCCCGTGGCCGGCATCCTCTGGATGCTGTTTACCGGCCTTTGTTTCGTCGCGGTGACCGCGCTGGTCAAGTTTCTGGGTCCGCGCATCCCGGCGCCCGAGGCGGCCTTCCTGCGGTATTCGCTGGGGCTGGTGTTCCTGCTGCCGATGCTGCGGCCGATGCTCAACACCACCTTCACCCCCCGCCGATGGGGCCTGTTCGCGTTGCGCGGGCTGCTGCATGCGGGCGGGGTGATGCTGTGGTTCTTCGCGATGACCCAGATCCCGCTGGCCGAGCTGACGGCGCTCAACTACCTCTCGCCGGTCTTCGTCACCATCGGCGCGGCGCTGTTTCTGGGCGAGAGCTTGGCGATCCGGCGGATCGCGGCCATCGCCGTGGCGCTGCTGGGCGCGATCATCATCCTGCGCCCCGGCTTTCGCGAGGTGGGCCCGGGCCATCTGGCGATGATCGGCACCGCGACGGTGTTCGGCGGCTCCTACCTGCTGGCCAAGGTGCTGGCCGATGAGATGAGCCCCTCTGTGGTGGTCGGCATGTTGTCGATCTGGGTCACGGTGGGGCTGGCGCCGTTCGCGCTCATGGCCTGGGTGACCCCCACGCTGCACGAACTGGCGATCCTCTTTGCTGTCGCCTGTTTCGCCACCACCGGCCATTTCACCATGACGCTGGCGCTGCGTGCGGCGCCGATCATGGTGACCCAGCCGGTGACCTTTCTGCAGCTTGTCTGGGCGATGGCGCTGGGCGCGGTGGTGTTCGGCGAGGCGCTGGATGTCTGGGTGATCGTCGGCGGCGGGCTGATCCTGGGCGCGATCAGCTTCATCACCTGGCGCGAGGCGGTGGTGCGCCGCCGCTCGATCACGCCGACCACCCCGGCGACCAAGGTCTGACAGGCTTGCCCGACGACGCGATCTGAGCCTAGGATTTCCCGACCTTGTCGGGAGAGAGCAGATGGAAACGGCTACGGGTTTGCGGGCTCTGACGCTGGGGCTGGTTCTGGGCCTGGGGGCGCAGCAGGCCGCCGCGGGGCTGGAGCTGTGCAATGGCACCAACGTCCGTCATTCGGTGGCGATCGGCTACAAATCCGGCGAGACCTGGGTGTCGGAGGGCTGGTGGAATATCGAGCCGGGCGCCTGCGCCACGCCGGTCGGCGGCGAGCTGAAGCTGCGCTTTTACTACTTCCGGGCCGAGGCTGCGGGGCATGCCTTTGTCGACGAAGACTATGCCTTCTGCACCCAGAGCGCGGCCTTCACCATCGAGGGCGACGAAACCTGCGCCGCGCGCGGTTACGAGCAGAAGATGTTTCGCCAGATCGACACCGGCGAGGCGCGCCATTTCACCTACACCTTCGGGCCGTCGGTGAGCCCGGCCAGCAGCCCCGCGCCGCAGGATCAGCCGGGCCAGTGGGGCGAGCCCTATTTCTCGGCCACCGCGATCTTTCAGGAGTGTGCGATCGGCGGCGGCATGCCCCAGTGCAGCTTTCACGCCGATGGCACCAAATTCTATGTCTACGACGAGGGCCGCACGCCCGAGGGGATCATGGCGGCGCTCCGCGGCTATCTGCCCGGCACGCCGATCGAGGTGAGCGGCGACCTGGAGGCGGTCTATGACACCTCGGCTGAGGTTGTGCTGCGCGGTCTGCGGCCGCGCGCCTATAACCGCTGGGACAGCATGCTGCGCATGATGCAGGGGTCCTGGACCGATCCCAATGATATCGACACTCAGTTCGACATCACCGGGTCGGAGATGGAGACCTCTTATCAGGGCAAGTTCCTGGGGCGGGAATATCTGAGCATGTCCGACAGCTGCGAGGGGATGACGGGCCAGGATTTCCTGCTTCGCCGCGAGGAGGAAAGCGGCGATATCTATTGTTTCACCTTCCAGGAGCTGAGCGAGGAACGCTTTGTCCTGACCTATCTGCCGCGCGGCAATTCTCATTATTTTGTCAGGCTCGACTGAGCGGCGCTTGCCGCTCCGGGTAATTGATTGACGGGTCAAGTTCCGGCCTTTAGCGTCGTGCCTCTATCCGAAGACGAGGGCAGGATGCCGAAACTGGGAATGGAACCGATCCGCCGCGAGGCGCTGGTGCGCGCCACCATCGCGGAACTGGGCCGCGCGGGGACGCTGGATGTGACCGTCAGCCAGATCGCCCGCCGCGCCGGGGTCTCCAGCGCGCTGGCGCATCACTATTTCGGCGGCAAGGATCAGATCTTTCTGGCCGCGATGCGCCGCATCCTGGCCGATTTCTCCGCCGATGTGCGCCGCGAGCTGGAGGGCGCGTCGCCGTCCGACCGGGCCGCCGCCATCGTGCGCGCCAGCTTTTCTTCCTCCAGCTTCACGCCCGAGGCGGTGGGCGCCTGGATGTGCTTTTACGGCATGGCGCAGAAGAATGCCGAGGCGCTGCATCTGTGGCAGATCTATCACCGGCGGCTGCGCTCGAACCTGATCCATGCGCTGCGCCCGTTCTGCAGCCGCCCGGAGGACGCCGCGGATACGCTGGGCGCCCTGATCGACGGGCTGTATATCCGCGCCGCGCTGGATCCCGCGCTGACCCCGGGCGAGGCGTTGGGCCAGGCCCTGGCCGTGCTGCGCGGCCTCTGCGCAGAGGGGCGCTCATGACCAGGCCCAATATCCTGATCCTGATGGTCGACCAGCTCAACGGCACGCTGTTTCCCGACGGCCCCGCCGACTGGCTGCATGTGCCGAACCTGAGGAAGCTGGCGGAACGCTCCACCCGGTTCGCCAATGCCTATACCGCCTCGCCGCTCTGCGCGCCGGGGCGGGCGAGCTTCATGTCCGGGCAATTGCCGTCGCGCACCGGCGTCTATGACAACGCCGCCGAGTTCCGCAGCGATATCCCGACCTATGCCCACCACCTGCGGCGGGCGGGCTATTACACCTGCCTCTCGGGCAAGATGCATTTTGTTGGCCCCGACCAGCTGCATGGGTTCGAGGACCGGCTGACCACCGATATCTACCCGGCCGATTTCGGCTGGACCCCGGACTACCGCAAGCCGGGCGAGCGGATCGACTGGTGGTATCACAACATGGGTTCGGTCACCGGGGCGGGGGTGGCCGAGATTTCCAACCAGATGGAGTACGACGACGAGGTTGCGTACAATGCGACCGCGAAACTGTACGATCTGGCCCGGACCAAGCATGACCGGCCCTGGGCGCTGACCGTGAGCTTCACCCATCCGCATGACCCCTACGTGGCGCGGCGCAGGTTCTGGGACCTCTACGAGGATTGCGAACATCTCACGCCCCAGGTGCCGGCGATGGCGTACGAGGATCACGACGCCCATTCCAAGCGGATCTTCGACGCCAACGACTGGCGCAGCTTCGACATCACCGAAGAGCATATCCGGAGCGCCCGGCGCGCCTACTTCGCCAATATCTCCTACCTCGACGACAAGATCGGCCAGATCCTGCAGGTGCTGGAGGATACAGGGCAGGAGGCGATCATCCTGTTCGTCTCCGACCACGGCGACATGCTGGGCGAGCGCGGGCTGTGGTTCAAGATGAGCTTTTTCGAAGGCTCGTCGCGCGTGCCGCTGATGATCTGCGCCCCCGATCTGCCGGCGGGGCGGATCGACGCGCCGGTCTCCACCCTCGACGTGACGCCGACGCTGGGCGTGCTGGCGGGCGTGCCGATGGAGGAACTGGCGCCCTGGACCGACGGCGAAAGCCTAGTGGAACTGGCGCAGGGCGGCGAGCGCAGCAGCCCGGTGGCGATGGAATACGCCGCCGAGGCCTCTTATGCGCCGCTGGTCTCGCTGCGCTACGGCAAGTGGAAATACAACCGCTGCGTTTTGGATTCCGACCAACTGTTCGACCTCGACGCCGATCCGCATGAGTTGACCAATCTGGCCGGGAGCCCGGCGCATGCGGGAACCCTGCAGACGCTGAAGGCGAAGTCGGAGGCGCGCTGGGATCTGGATCGCTTCGACGCCGAGGTGCGTGCCAGCCAGGCCCGCCGCTGGGTGGTCTACGAGGCGCTGCGGCAGGGCGGCTATTACCCCTGGGATTACCAGCCGCTGCAAAAGGCGTCCGAGCGGTATATGCGCAACCACATGGACCTGAACGTGGTCGAAGAGAGCCAGCGCTTCCCTCCGGGGGACTGAGGCGCGACCGGGACCATATTCGTGAAAAATCTGCGGGCGCGGATGCCTCTTGATCCGCGTCAATGTGGTGGACACGGACGCTCCATAAGGTATAGCGCAACACGATATTCAAGGAGCGAACGCATGACCCACACCCCGCACGAACTGGCCGAGGAATTCCCCGAAAAGGCCGCGCAGATCAGCGAACTGAAGCAGAGCGACGCGCATTTCGCCAAGCTGATCGACGAGTATCACGAGATCAATCGCGCGGTGCACCGGGCCGAGACCAATGTGGAGCCGGTGGAAGAGCTGGCCGAGGTCGAGATGCGCAAGCAGCGCGCCGCCCTGAAGGACGAGATCTGGGGCATCCTGTCGAAGGCCTGATCGCAGTCTAGCGGCAAGAGAGACGGGGGCGTCGGTGACGCCCCCTTTTTTGTGACTTGCGGCGCGCGTTTGTTGCTTCGCCCTCAGTTCACCTCATAGGGCAGCACACCGCGCTGATCGGCATCGATGCTCAGCCGTCGTTCCAGCGGCGGCACCGAGCGTTGGTGGCAGGTCTTGCGTTCGCAGATGCGGCAGGAAATGCCGATCGGCTCGAAGGCCTCGGCATTGGTCACATCCAGCGTGTCGGCATAGACCAGCGCATCGGCGTGGCGCAGCTCGCACCCCAGCGCGATGGCATAGCGGCGCACCGGCGCGCCGAAGCTGCCACCGGGTTTCGACACGTCGCGCGCCAGGTTGATGTAACGCACCCCGTCCGGCGTCTCCGCCAGTTGCCGCAGGAAACGGCCCGGCGTCTCGAACGCCCGGTGCACGTTCCACAGGGGGCAGGCGCCGCCGAAGCGGGCGAATTGCAGCCGCGTGGCGCTGTGCCGCTTGGTGATGGTGCCGGCCTGATCGACCCGGGCGAAGAAGAACGGGATGCCCTTGGCACCGGGCCGCTGCAGGGTGGAGAGCCGGTGCGCCACCTGTTCGATCGAGGCGCCGAAGCGCGCGCTCAACACCTCCAGGTCGTGGCGGTGGGTCTGGGCGGCCTCAAGGAACGCGGCATAGGGCATCAGGGCGGCGCCGGCAAAGTAATTGGCCAGCCCGATCTTGGCGATGGCGCGGGCCTCGTCGCTGCGGAACCGGGCGAAATCCAACGTCGCCTCCAGCAGCTTGTCCTGTTTGAGCAGCGCCAGTTGCAGCAGCATCTGGAACAGCCGGGTTTCCGGGCTGGCGCGGGTGGAAAGCCGCAGCAGCCCCGCCTCGCGGTCGAACTGGCGCAGGGGTGCGATGTCGGCCAGTTCGATGCGGATGCCCATCCCCTCCAGCACCGACGGGACGGTTTCGCCGATGCGGCCGGAGCCAGGGCTTTGCGCCGCGAAATTCTCCGCCGCGCGGTCCACTGCGTCGATGTAGTTGTCGCAGTAGTGGAAGAAGTCGCGCACCTCTTCCCAGGGGCTGGCCTGCAGCCGCGCATCCTCGCGCCCCAGCGCCTCGTCCAGCGAGGCAAGGCGTTCGTGGGTCTGGCGGTAGCTGCGGTGCAGGGAGAGAAAGGCGCGCGCCAGCGCCGGCGCGTTGGAGGCCGCGAGCCGCAGATCGGCCAGCGGCGGGGCGGCATCGGCAAACACCGGATCGGCCAGTGCCTCGCGCATATCGCTGACCAGCCGTTCGCTGTCGCCGGTGGACAGCTCGGTCACATCCATGCCGAATTCCTGCGCCAGCGCCAGCACCACGGTGGTGCTGACGGGCCGATTGTTGTTCTCCATCTGGTTCAGATAGGGAAGCGACACGCCCAGCTTGGCGGCAAAATCCTTTTGCGTCAGTCCAAGCCGCGTGCGCATCTCGCGCAGTTTCGCGCCGGCGTAGAGTTTCTGGGTGGCCATGGGGTGCCTTTGCTGGGTGTGTTTGCAGCTTCGCTCAATGCGCAGGGTAAGTTTGCAAACCGGCCGAGGCAAGCCCCTCAGAGGCCCAGCTGCCGCTCCCGCGCGATGACCAGCAGGATGGCGAGGGTGCCCAGCACGGAGACGACCAGCATGATGAACAGCAGCGGCCAGGCGCCGGTTTCCGGCGTCAGCAGGGCGCCGGCCAGCGCGCTCAGGCCCGCGCCGCCGCCCAGCATGGTGGCGCCGCTGAGGCCGGAGGCGGTGGCGGCCAGATGCGGCCGCACCGAGAGCGCGCCGGCAGTGGCATTGGGCATGCACATGCCGTTGCCGAGGCCGACCAGCGTGATGAAGCCGAAAAAGGTTTCCGCAGATCCCAGCCCCGCCGCCATCACCAGCAGCGACACCATCACCCCGCCGGCGCAGACCAGGCAGCCCCACAGCACCATGCGGTTGATCCCGACACGCGCCGAGAACCGTCCGGTGATGAAATTGCCGATCAGGTAGCCCAGCGCCGGGGCGCCGAAATAGATGCCCAGCATCGCCGGGTCGAGGCCGTAGACCTCGGTTCCCACGAAGGGCGCGCCGCCCAGATAGGCAAAGAAGCAGCCGGCGGAAAACGCGGCGGAGAGGGTGTAGCCCCAGAACCGCGGCGAGCGCAGCAGCTCGGGGTATTCGCGGAACTGCGCGATCAGGGTCTTGCCGCTTTTCTGTCCGGTCTCGCCGAAATCGAAAAAGGTCATTGCCAGCGTTGCCACGCCGAGCAGGATCAGCAGCCAGAAATTCGCCGTCCAGCCGAAGGCTTCGTCCAGCAGGCCACCGATCACCGGCCCCATCATCGGCACGATGGCCATGCCCATGGTGACGTAGCCGATCATGCTGGCAGCCTTGTCGGGCGGGAAGATGTCGCGCACCGCGGCGCGGCCCAGCACCATGCCCACGACGACCACCGCCTGGCACATGCGAAAGAGCAGGAAGATCTCGGCGCTGGGGGCGAAGATGCAGCCCAGCGTGGCCAGCAGAAACAGCACCAGCCCCCACAGGATGACGGGCCGGCGGCCGATCTTGTCGGCCAACGGCCCGATCAGGATCTGCACCACCGCGTTGACTGCGAGGTAAAGCGCGACCGAAAGCTGCATCAGGCGGTAATCGGTCTGAAAATACTCGGTCATGCCCGGCAGGCTGGGCAGAAAGATGTTCATGCCCAGCGCCGACAGGCCAGACAGCAGGATCAGAGTGCCGATATGGGGTGGCGTGCCGGGCCATGCTTTGCGCGCATCGCGCCCGGCAGGCTCCGGTCTGTTCGCCATGGAGTACCGTTACCGATTGTTCCTACACCGCGCCGTCAGGCGATGATGTCATCGCTTAACACGCTTACGACCGTGTCTAGAACAGTCAGTGTATCGCCGCCACCGAAATCGAAGACGACATCGTCGCCCACCTGCGTGGCCGCCGCCATAACTGCGTCGGCATCACCCAGATTCCTGAACTTGATCACGTCCAGATCGTCGGTGAAGTCGGCGATGGTGTCATTGTCGTTGCCGGCGGCAAAGATGAACTTGTCGCGGCCGCCCTGGCCAAACAGCGTGTCATCGCCGTCCTGGCCTTTCAGCCGGTCCCTGTGCAGGCCGCCTTTCAGGGTATCGTTGCCGTTGCCGCCCACCAGCAGGTCGCGGCCCTTGTGACCCTTGATCGTGTCGGCGCCGAGCTGTCCCTTGAGGGTGTCGTTGCCGGCGTTGCCGAGCAGCGTGTCGTTGCCGCCGCCGCCCTTGAGCACATTGTCCGCGCCGTTGCCGACCAGCCGGTCGTTGCCGCTGCCGCCGATGGCCTTTTCGATCCGGGTGCCATAGGTGATCACCACATCATCGGTGGCGTCGAAGCTGGAGAACCGGCCGGCCTTGAGGTTCAGCGTCACATCTCCCGTGCGCGAGGAAGCGTCGAAAGTGTCGGTGCCGCCGGTATCCCAGACCGCATCCACCGTATCTGTGCGCGACCCGGTGTAGCTGGTGTTGCCGCCGTTGTACCCGGTCTCGCCCCAGATATCCTGCAGCGCGTAGACGTCGAACAGCATCATCGCATCGCTGTCGAGCCCGTTGTCGGGGTTCACGTCATAGGACATCACCGTGTATTTGCCGTTCTCCAGCGCGTCGGGCAGGGTTGTTCCCGGGATTGGATTTTCGTCGGAGTCAATCGCATTTTCGAACGGGTGTTTCAGGCCCAGAGAATGACCCAGTTCATGCAGCAGGAGATGGGCCTGCGTGGTCAGGTCCAGCGTGTTGTCGTAGACGACATAGCTATCATAGCTGGTGATTTCATCGGTCGCCGGGTTCCAGGAGATGCTGTTGCCGCCATAGCCGGCGGTGCCTTCCGGCAGGGCGACCTTGCCGACGTTCAGGGTCGGGTCGCTGTCGCCGGTAACCTCGACGAACTCGACGTTGAGAAAGGTTTCGATATGCGCCAGTGCCACTTCGAACGCAGATTTCTCCGCCGCGGTGAACGCCGTCCAGCCGGTGTAGGCCCCCGGGCTGGGGAAATCGCCCGGCTCGCTGGTGCCGGCATATTGGTAGGTGATGGTCTCCCGCGGTTCCCCGGTGCTGTTTATCGGGTTGAGGTCGTAGAAATTCGTGAACTGCATGGCTGACAGAATGTCGGTTTTGGAAATCATCTTGGACCTCTTGCCGATTTCGGGCGGTAGTGCCGACGAAAAGCATAGCAAAGCCCTGTGGCAGAAAGAAGGCCACACCCAAGGGCAAAACTTTGCAATATTGCAGGTTAGCTTTGAGGAGTTATCATCTGTTTGCAAATTTGCCGAATTTTGCTTTGGTCGGGGCCGTATGCCCTATATGGTCCGGCGAAATCTTACAGGGGATACGCATCATGAAGGACATTCTTTCCGAGCTGGAAGAGCGCCGCGACGCCGCCCGCCTGGGCGGCGGGCAAAAGCGGATCGACGCGCAGCATTCCCGCGGCAAACTGACGGCGCGCGAGCGGATCGACCTGCTGCTGGACGAGGGCAGTTTCGAAGAGTTCGACATGTTCGTCGCCCACCGCTGCACCGACTTCGGCATGGAGGAGCAGCGGCCCTATGGCGACGGCGTGGTGACCGGCTGGGGCACGATCAACGGGCGCATGGTCTATGTGTTCAGCCAGGATTTCACCGTCTTCGGCGGCTCGCTCAGCGAGACCCACGCGCAGAAGATTTGCAAGATCATGGACATGGCCGTGCAGAACGGCGCGCCGGTGATCGGCATCAACGACTCCGGTGGCGCCCGGATCCAGGAGGGCGTTGCCTCGCTCGCCGGCTATGCCGATGTGTTCCAGCGCAATATCATGGCCTCGGGCGTGGTGCCGCAGATCTCGGTGATCATGGGTCCCTGCGCCGGCGGCGCGGTCTACAGCCCGGCGATGACCGACTTCATCTTCATGGTGAAGGACAGCTCCTACATGTTCGTGACCGGCCCCGACGTGGTCAAAACGGTGACCAACGAACATGTCACCGCAGAGGAGCTGGGCGGCGCCTCGACACATACCAGGAAAAGCTCGGTCGCCGACGGCGCCTTTGAAAATGATGTGGAGGCGCTGGCCGAGGTCCGCCGTCTGGTCGATTTCCTGCCGTTGAACAACCGTGAGAAACCGCCCGTCCGCCCGTTCTTCGACGCCCCCGACCGGGTCGAGGCCAGCCTCGATACCCTGGTCCCGGAAAACCCCAACACCCCTTACGACATGAAGGAGCTGATCCTGAAGGTCGCGGACGAGGGCGATTTCTACGAGATCCAGGAGGATTTCGCCAAGAACATCATCACCGGCTTTGTCCGGCTGGAGGGCCAGACCGTGGGCGTCGTGGCGAACCAGCCGATGGTGCTGGCCGGCTGCCTCGACATCGACAGCTCGCGCAAGGCGGCGCGTTTCGTGCGGTTCTGCGACGCCTTCGAGATCCCGATCCTGACGCTGGTCGACGTGCCCGGCTTCCTGCCCGGCACCAGCCAGGAATACGGCGGCGTCATCAAACACGGCGCCAAGCTGCTGTTCGCCTATGGCGAGGCCACCGTGCCGAAAGTCACCGTGATCACCCGCAAGGCCTATGGCGGCGCCTATGACGTGATGAGCTCCAAGCACATCCGCGGCGATTTCAACTATGCCTGGCCCACCGCGGAGATCGCGGTGATGGGCGCCAAGGGCGCGACCGAGATCCTCTATCGCTCGGAACTGGGCGACCCGGAGAAGATCGCGCAGCGGACCAAGGATTACGAAGACCGTTTCGCCAACCCCTTCGTGGCGGCCGAAAAGGGCTTTATCGACGAGGTGATCCAGCCGCATTCGACCCGCAAACGGGTGGCGCGCGCCTTCGCCTCCCTGCGCAACAAGCAGCTCACCAATCCGTGGAAGAAACACGACAACATTCCGCTGTGAGCCGGCCTTTTTCTGGCCGCTAAATATCCCCGCCGGAGGCTCCGACAGTGGCCCCCGGCGGGGCCCTGCAGACCCGGGAGCGCACAGATGACACAGCTCTGGAAAAACCAGGCCTTCACCATCTCCCACGCCGACGACAGCCCGTTCGTCGGCCAGGGGTTGCGTGCGTTTTTCGAGTACCGCGATCTTGGCATCCGGGAGGCCACGCAGGGGCGGTTCGGCGCCCATGTGATCCGTGCCGTGCCGGGGATGGAAAGCCCGGGCGCCTGGCACAGCCACGAGCTGGACTTCCAGATGGTCTATGTGACCCGCGGCTGGGTGGTGTTCGAATACGAGGGGCAGGGCGAGCAGGTGCTGCGCGCCGGATCCTGCGTGTTGCAGCCGCCGGGCATCAGGCACCGCGAATGCCGCCATTCCGACGATATGGAACTGATCGAGATCACCGCGCCGGCGGAGTTCGCCACGACGGACGAGGAGGCGCCGGAATGAAACGTCATTTCTCCGTGCGCACAACGTTTGCGCGAGTTGACAGCGACAGGAATGCTGCGCAATGATCGCCGCACCGCAAGACAGCATCGCGGGCGCGGTATTCCGTGCACCGCCAGCAGCCCCGGCAGGAGGAGCTCGCCGTTCGCGGAGAGGCCGGGGCTGCGACCTTGCGGGGCTGATCCTGATCGCCGGGCTTGCCGCCGCTGCGCCGGCGAGGGGCCGCGCCTCTGCCGGAGCTTCTGACGATACCGATACCTCTGTTGCGGTGCCCTCCGGCCAGCCGGTGGTGCTGCACGAGACGCTGGCCGACGATGGCTCCGGTGCGCTCTGGCTGCGGCTGCGTTTCGTGGCGCCGCGGCTCGGCGCGACCACTCAGGCGGCCAGTGCCGCCGATATCGACCATCTCTGCGCCGCCGTCGCGCTGCCCTATCTGGCCGAGACCGGAATGGCGGCGGAGCGGGTGGTGATATCGCTGTCGGAGCAGGCGGTGCCCTTTGGCGAGGCCGCCCCCGGCATCACCCAGTATTTCGAGGCCTACCGCGTCGAGAACGACCGCTGTATCTGGGAAGGGTTTTGACCACCATGCAATATCTTGCGGAGAAAAGCTCACCCATGATCCCCGTTGCGGTTTTGCCGTCACAGCCCCGGTTATCGACAGGCTGTGGATATCTTTCCGGCCCCGTTTCAGCTATGCTCCGACCCGGCCGCACCACAGTGGCCGCAATCATAACAATGAGGCAGCCGGGGCGCCTGCGCCCTGTTGGTTTCAGTCGAGCAGTCAGGAGCAACAGATGTCGAAGTGCATCCATTTCCTCGCCCTGGGGGGCTTTGTCGCCCTCCTGGCCGCCTGCGGCAACTCCCGCGAGGAGGAATATGTCGTGGTCGCGCCCGAGCCGATCTCGGTCGAGCCGGTCTACACCGGCAAATACAAGTGACATGCGCAGGGGGCCGGCGGTCTCGCCGGTCCCGTCCGCAGCCGCCTGGCCCGGCGCGCATCCGGTGCGGGGGGCGTGCTGATGTTGAAACACCGCGGGTTTCCCGGCCGTCTTCCCGGCACCGATTTCCAGTTCACCATTCGTCGCCCGAATCCCAAGGGCGTGACCAAGCTGATCCGGCGCGAACGGTTTTCCGATCGCCGGCCGGCCGACCGCCGCGCCGATGCGGCCTTCATGCAGGCGCTGTGGGAACAGTTTGGCGATGAACCTTTCGAGCGCGGCAATCTCGACGCCGGGCGGCTGAGCTGGCTGTTCGGGCGCGAGGTGATCCCGGCCGAGGATCCGTTCGATCCCGAAAGCTATGAGGCGCTGCTGGTGATCGACGTCGATGCGGCCGCCGCCAGTTTCCCGGAGGTGTTCGGATGAATATCGGCGGGGTCTTGCGCAAGCGGTTGGAAAAACGGCGGATTTCGGCTCAATCCGGGGTGCGGGAGACGCCGCGCTTGGGTGCGGAGCCGGGCTGCTACAGCATGGACACAGCGATCGGCGGGGTCCTGTCCCGCGGCGCTTCGGACCAACCGTTCCGTACCCCTTCCTGTATCGGGCAGGTGCAGACGCCCCACGTCGGCCTGCCCGTTTTCTTTCCCCGGAACACGGCGCTGGTGGATCGGCGGCGTTCTGCCAATCGCGCGGGGCAAGGGCGTTTGCGCTTGCCTGCGTCCGCGGCCGGGGATTTGTTCTTTTTGCGATCCGTGAAAGAACAAGAAGGAGCGGTGAGATGCGGTCGAAATGGATTTACCTGGCGCTGGCGGCCTGTACGGGCCTTGCGGCCTGCGGCGACGATCCGGGCGAGCAACTGCTGTACGGCGCCGGTGCCGGCTACCTCGGGGCGGCCGTGCTCGACACCAACCGCAGCGTCGGGGCCGCGGCAGGGGCTGCGGCCAACATCCTCTATTGCCAGGAGCACCCCGACCAGTGCTGAGCCGGGCGCGCGCCCGCGCCTGATCATTTCCCGGCCCGCCTGCGGGCCGACCCGAACTCAACCGAACGCCGGTTCGGGCCTGTGTGCCCGGGCCGGCGTTTTGCGTGCCAGACAGACAAGAACAAAGGACGAAGCATGTTCAACAAGATCCTGATCGCCAACCGGGGCGAGATCGCCTGCCGCGTTATCAAGACCGCCCGCAAGATGGGGATCGGCACGGTCGCCGTCTATTCCGACGCCGACAAGCACGCCCTGCATGTGGAGATGGCCGACGAGGCGGTGCACATCGGCCCGCCGCCGGCCAACCAGTCCTATATCGTGATCGACAAGGTGATGCAGGCGATCCGCGACACCGGCGCCAAGGCGGTGCACCCCGGCTATGGCTTTCTGTCGGAGAACCCGAAATTCGCCGAGGCGCTGGAGGCTGAGGGCGTGGCTTTCGTCGGTCCGCCGGTGAAGGCCATCGAGGCGATGGGCGACAAGATCACCTCGAAGAAGATCGCGCAGGAGGCCGGCGTCTCTACCGTGCCCGGTTACATGGGGCTGATCGAGGATGCCGAGGAAGCGGTGAAAATCTCGGGCGAGATCGGCTATCCGGTGATGATCAAGGCCTCCGCTGGCGGCGGCGGCAAGGGTATGCGCATCGCCTGGAACGACGAAGAGGCGCGCGAGGGCTTCCAGAGCTCCAAGAACGAGGCGGCCAGCTCCTTCGGCGATGACCGCATCTTTATCGAGAAATTCGTCACCCAGCCGCGCCATATCGAGATCCAGGTGCTCTGCGACACCCACGGCAACGGCATCTACCTGGGCGAGCGCGAATGCTCGATTCAGCGCCGCAACCAGAAGGTGGTCGAAGAGGCCCCCAGCCCGTTCCTCGACGAGGCGACGCGCAAGGCGATGGGCGAACAGGCCGTGGCACTGGCCAAGGCGGTGGGCTACGCCAGCGCCGGGACGGTGGAATTCATCGTCGACGGGCAGAAGAATTTCTACTTCCTCGAAATGAACACCCGCTTGCAGGTGGAACACCCGGTGACCGAGCTGATCACCGGCGTCGATCTGGTCGAACAGATGATCCGCGTGGCCGCCGGCGAGCCGCTGTCGATCACCCAGGACGACGTGAAGCTGACCGGCTGGGCCATCGAGAACCGGCTTTACGCCGAGGATCCCTATCGCAACTTCCTGCCCTCCATCGGCCGTCTGACCCGCTACCGCCCGCCGGCGGAGATGGCCGCCGGGCCGCTGCTGGCCAACGGCAAATGGCAGGGCGAGGCGCCGTCGGGCGAAACCGCGGTGCGCAACGATACCGGCGTTTTCGAGGGCGGCGAGATCTCGATGTACTACGACCCGATGATCGCCAAGCTCTGCACCTGGGCGCCGACCCGGGCCGAGGCGATCGAGGCGATGCGCGACGCGCTCGACGGTTTCGAAGTTGAGGGGATCGGTCACAACCTGCCGTTCCTCAGCGCGGTGATGGATCACCCGAAGTTCGTCTCCGGCGACATGACCACGGCCTTCATCGCCGAGGAATATCCCGAGGGCTTCGCCGGCGTCGAACTGCCGGAACTGGCGCTGCGCCGGATCGCCGCCAGCGCCGCCGCGATGCACCGGGTGGCCGAGATTCGCCGCGCCCGCATCTCCGGCCGGATGGACAATCACGAACGCCACGTGGGCGAGGATTGGGTGGTCTCGCTGCAGGGGCAATCCTATCCGGTGACTGTGGTTGCCGACCACGAGGGCTCCACCGTGCGCTTCGAAGACGGCAGCAGCCACCGGGTGGCAAGCGCCTGGACCCCGGGCGACCAGCTGGCCGAGATCGACGTGGATGACGACAAGCTGGTGCTGAAGGTGGGCAAGATCACCCAGGGCTTCCGCATTCGTTCCCGCGGCGCCGACCTCAAGGTGCACGTGCGCAACCCGCGTCAGGCCGAACTGGCAGCGCTGATGCCGGAGAAACTGCCCCCCGATACCTCGAAACTGCTTCTCTGCCCGATGCCCGGCCTGATCGTGAAGGTCGATGTCGAGGTCGGCGACGAGGTGCAGGAGGGTCAGGCGCTCTGCACCGTGGAGGCGATGAAAATGGAAAACATCCTGCGCGCCGAGCGCAAGGGCGTGGTGTCCAAAATCAACGCCGCCCCGGGCGACAGCCTGGCGGTGGACGATGTGATCATGGAGTTCGAATGATCCGATGATCCGGCGCGCGGCAAATCGGGAATGCGGGACCCCGGCACTGAAAAGTGCCGGGGCCGAACCGGTTTGGCGTGATCTAGAAGATAAAGTCGCTGGCGGTCAGATCGCCTGCGTCAATCCCGATCAGCAGGAATTCGGCATCTTCGAAGCCGACGAGCGCACCGCGTGCGGTGTCCTCAATATGCAGATCGGCGATTCCGTCCGCAGCTTTGACTTCGATCAGGTCCTTGCCGTCTTTGAAGTCGCGAATGACGTCGCGGCCCCGCTCGGAAAAGACGAAAACGTCTTTGCCGCCGCCGCCGATCAGTTTGTCCTTGCCGCCTTGGCCGGACAGGCGGTCGTGACCGCCGCCGCCCCTGAGGATGTCGTTACCGCTCCCGCCAAACAGGGTATCGCTGCCGGCATTCCCGAAGACTTGGTCCTTTCCGGCCTCGCCCGAGAGCGTATCGTTCCCGGCATTTCCCAGGATCTTGTCGTTCCCGGACCCACCGCTGAACGTGTCGTTGCCGCCGCCTGCGAACATGGTGTCGTCCCCGGAAAAGCGGAAATCGCCAAAGGGTTTCAGGAGATCATCGGTCTCATCATTGCCGTTGACGACGTAGTCGCCGGTGGAAACCCTGTTCAACCAGGTGGTGTCTCTATAGCTGTAATAGAAGCTGGCGCCGGAAGACGTGATGGTGAACACATCGGTGAATGCCACCGAGAAATCGGAGAACTTGGCAAGGAGCAGAAAGTCGGCGGTCTTCAGGTTGACCAGTTCGATTTGCGCCTCGCGGATCGTTCCGATGCTGGTGATGTGCGAGAAGGTGCCTGTAAATCCGCTGGCAGCAGAAAGACCGTCGGGCGATGTCAGCAAGGACATGTTGACGGAGTTCGGATAGAACGATGCGTACGTGGTGGTAGAAACTTTCTGCAGTGCAGTGTCGATCCGGGTGAAATCACCTCGCAGGTCGAGCGTGGGCATAAACAGCTACTCCTTGGCTATTGGCGCACCGGAAATTGCGGGCGCGCGTCTTGGTTTTCAGCCAATAGCAGAGTGAGTGGGCACCACCACCCGCGACGTGGCGGGAGCTGTCAGTCTCTGACGCTGGGCGCGCGCCGTTCCTCGACCTCGCGCTGGCGCATCGGCATCTTGTCGATGGTGCGGGTGATTTCCCGCACGCTCAGCGGTCCGGGTTTGCGCAGGGCCACCGTGCCGTCCTTGGCAATCAGCACGAACTGGAACCCGCGCGGGCGCAGTTTCCGGCGCACCGCGCTGCGGGCGGCCGGGTCGGTATCGGTCAGCACCACCACGTCGCGTTCCAGCAGCCGCCCGGCCTCGGCCTCCAGCATGGCGATCTGGTCGATGAAACGCGGGTCGGCGGGCGTGTCGGCAAACACCATGATCGGCCGTTTGCGCCAGAGAAACTCGGAAAGCTCGGTCTCGCCGACCGGCTGGACCAGGGCCTCCGTTTCGTCGGGCGTGCCTTCTGCGGCCACTGCCGATAGCGGGATAAATGCAGCAAGAACAAGGGCTAGGATGCGTGTCATGCGGTCTCCTGTCGGGGTGAATATAGGCCCGCGGACAGGGAATGCGACCATGGTTTTCGCATCCGGCAGGAAAAAGTTTAGCGTTAATCGCTTTGTCAGGGGTTGGGCATGACCATCATTCCATTCCCCGCAAGAGGGCCGGACGGGGCGGCCCGGAGGACAAGGAGCGGTAGAGCGATGGACGTTGTTCTGCATATCGGCGCGCATCTTTGCGCCACGACCAGTTTTCAGGATTATCTGCACCGCAATCGTGTCCGGCTGACGGCGGCCGGCTGCGCGGTCTGGGGCCCGCGGCGCGGCTGGTCCGGGATGCGCGCCGGGCTGTTGCCCGAGGCCGGATCGGCACCGCGGTCCGAGGCCGCCCGTGAGGCGGAGCAGCGGATCCGGGCGAACCTGGCCGGCTGTGCCGCGGCGGGGGTACGGCATCTGATCGTCAGCGATCCGGAAATGATGGGCGCGCCGCGGGTCAATCTCCGGCTGGGTGGGCTATACTGCGGGCTGGGCGAGCGCGTCGCGCGCATGGCCCGGGCGTTCGACGGCCATCCGATCCGGCTGGCGATGAACATCCGGTCGTTCGACAGCTATTGGGCGGCGGCCATGGCGCAGGCGGTGACCCGCGGCGCCGGCCTGCCGGGCGCGGGGATGCTGGCGCGGCTGGCCGAGGGCCGCCGCAGCTGGCGCGACGTGATCGAGGAGGTCGCAGGCGCGCTGCCCGGGGTCGAGTTGCTGGTGCTGCCCTATGAAACTTTCGGCGGCCGCCCCGAGGCGCAGCTTGAGGCGATCACCGGCATCCGCACGCCTCGGACCCACGCGCGCGGCTGGCTGAACGCGACGCCGCGGCTGCCCGAGCTGCGCGCCTGGCTGCCCCCGGCGGAGGCGGCACTGCTGCCACCGGGGAACGGCCGATGGCAGCCCTTTACGCGGGACCAGGCGGCGGCGCTGCGCGAAACCTATGCCGACGACCTGATGTGGATCGTCGGCGGCGCCGGCGGGCTGGCCCGGCTGGCCGAAGACCCGGACAGGAAACAGACGGCGGGCGCGACCCCGCCGCAAATGGTTGTGATAAGAGGAAGACGCGATGACGAAGAAGACAGACGACTGGCGGGCGCTGGCTGAGAAAGAGCTGCGCGGCCGTCCGTTGGAAGAGCTGGACTGGACCACGCTGGAAGGCATCGAGGTCAAGCCGCTCTACACCGAGGAAGACACCGCGGAGCTGCCCCACATGGGCACGCTGCCGGGGTTCGCCCCCTTCACCCGCGGCGTGAAGGCCACCATGTACGCCGGCCGTCCCTGGACCATCCGGCAATACGCGGGCTTCTCCACCGCGGAGGAATCCAACGCCTTCTACCGCCGCAACCTGGCCGCCGGTCAGCAGGGTGTCTCCGTCGCCTTCGACCTGGCCACCCACCGCGGCTATGACAGCGACCATCCTCGTGTCGTCGGCGATGTCGGCAAGGCGGGTGTGGCCATCGACAGCGTCGAGGACATGAAGATCCTGTTCGACGGCATCCCGCTCGACAAGGTCTCGGTCTCGATGACGATGAACGGCGCCGTGATCCCGATCCTCGCCAACTTCATCGTCACCGGCGAAGAGCAGGGGCATGACAAGTCGCTGCTGGCGGGCACCATTCAGAACGACATTCTGAAGGAATTCATGGTCCGCAACACCTATATCTATCCGCCCGAACCCTCGATGCGGATCATCTCGGACATCATCGAATACACCTCGAACGAGATGCCGAAATTCAACTCGATCTCGATCTCCGGCTACCACATGCAGGAGGCCGGCGCGAACCTGGTGCAGGAGCTGGCTTATACGCTCGCCGACGGCAAGGAATATGTGCGCGCCGCCATCGAGGCCGGCATGGATGTGGACAAGTTCGCCGGCCGGCTGTCGTTCTTCTTTGCCATCGGCATGAACTTCTTTATGGAGGCGGCCAAGCTGCGCGCCGCGCGGATGCTCTGGCACCGGATCATGACCGAATTCGGCGCCAAGAGCGACCGCTCCAAGATGCTGCGCACCCACTGCCAGACCTCCGGCGTGTCGCTGCAGGAGCAGGACCCCTACAACAACGTGATCCGCACCGCTTACGAGGCGATGAGCGCGGTTCTGGGCGGCACCCAGTCGCTGCACACCAACGCGCTGGACGAGGCCATCGCGCTGCCCACCGATTTCTCGGCCCGGATTGCGCGGAACACCCAGCTTGTCCTGCAGGAGGAAACCGGGGTGACCAATGTGGTCGATCCGCTGGCGGGCTCTTACTACGTCGAAAGCCTGACGGCGCAGCTGGCCGATGAGGCCTGGAAGCTGATCGAAGAGGTCGACGAGATGGGCGGCATGACCAAGGCCGTTGCCTCCGGTATGCCCAAGCTGAGGATCGAGGAGACCGCGGCGCGCCGTCAGGCGATGATCGACCGCGGCGAAGAGGTGATCGTCGGCGTCAACAAGTACCGCAAGGACAAGGAAGACCCGATCGACATCCTCGACGTGGACAACGTCGCCGTGCGGGAAAGCCAGATTGCCCGGCTGCAAAAGATCCGCGCCGAGCGCGACGAGGCCGCCTGCAGCGCGGCGCTCGATGAACTGACACGCCGCGCCAAAGAGGGGGGCAATCTGCTCGAAGCGGCGGTCGAAGCGGCCCGCGCCCGGGCCACCGTTGGGGAAATCAGCATGGCAATGGAAAAGGAATTCGGCCGCCACCGCGCCGAGGTGAAGACGCTGGCGGGTGTCTACGGCGCCGCATACGAGGGCGACGAAGGCTTTGCCGCGATCCAGAAATCGGTCGAGGATTTCGCCGAAGAAGAAGGCCGCCGGCCGCGGATGCTGGTGGTGAAAATGGGCCAGGACGGCCACGACCGCGGCGCCAAGGTGATCGCCACCGCCTTTGCCGATATCGGCTTCGACGTCGACGTGGGGCCGCTGTTCCAGACCCCGGAAGAGGCCGCGCAGGACGCCGTTGACAACGATGTGCATGTGGTCGGCATCTCGTCGCAGGCGGCCGGGCACAAGACGCTGGCGCCGCAACTGGTGCAGGCGCTGAAAGATCAGGGCGCCGAGGATATCATCGTGATCTGCGGCGGGGTGATCCCGCAGCAGGACTATGATTTCCTTTACAAAAACGGGGTGAAGGCGATCTTCGGTCCGGGCACCAACATCCCTGAGGCGGCGCAGGATATCCTGCGCCTGATCCGCGAGGCGCGGGGGTGACAACCAAACGCCAGCGCATCCTGATCGGCATGATCGCCGGGGCCCTCTGGGCGCCGGCGGTGGTGTTCGCGCCGGGGCTTCTGGAGATTCCCTATCTTCCGGCACCGGCGCTCCTGCCCGGCGCGTTCCTCGCGCCGGGGCTGGTGCTGGCCCTGATGATCGGCCGGATCGCCAGCCGCCGGTTTTTCGACGATGCGCTGATCGACGGGGCGGAACCGGCGCCGGGCTCGCCCGCGGACATCGATCAAAGGGTGCTGCGTAACACGGGTGAACAGCTTGTTCTGGCGCTGGCGATCTGGCCCTTTGCCGCGCTGACGTTGGGCGGGGCGGTGGCGATCGGGCTGGGGCTGTCCTTTGCGCTGATGCGGCTTTTGTTCTGGATCGGCTACCGCTGGTCGCCACCGCTGCGCGCATTTGGGTTTGCCGGGACGTTCTATCCGACCGTACTGGCCGGACTCTGGGCGCTGCTGTTCTGGGCAGTTTGAGGGCTGTTTTGTACAGGTCCGTAAGGGGTTGTTTACCATGCGGCCGAAAGACCACGCCGCGCTGGGGATTTCGCTCATGGTCTTGCCTGACACCGATGTTGCGGGCGCTTCGCCCGGTGCTCTAAGGTCGCCCTAAACCAAGGACGGAGGCAGGCATGGAACTGGATCACATCGCGGTATCGGGCGAGACGCTGGAAGAGGCCGCCGCGGCGGTCGAGGAGGCGCTGGGCGTACCTATGCTGCCGGGAGGGCAGCATGACGTATTCATCACCCACAACCGCCTGCTGGGGCTGGAGGACGGGCTGTATCTGGAGGCCATCGCCGCCGATCCGACGCGGCCCGCGCCCGACCGGCCGCGCTGGTTCGATCTGGACAGCTTCAAAGGGCCTGCGCGGCTGACCAACTGGATCTGCCGCTGCGACGATCTGGATGCGCTGCTGGCCGCCCTGCCGGTCGACGCGGGCGCGCCGGTGTCGCTGACGCGCGGCGATCTGCGCTGGCGGATGGCGGTGCCGGCGGATGGCAAGCTGCCGTTCGACAACCTGTTTCCGCCGCTGATCCAGTGGCACTGCGACATTCATCCCGCCAGTGTCCTGCCGTCTTCGGGCTGTCGTCTGACCCGTCTGGTGGTGGCGCATCCGGAGGCTATGGCGCTGCGCGATGTGCTGGCGGCGCATCTGGCGGACGCCCGGGTGGTGTTCGAGCCGGGCGCGGCGGCGTTGAGCGCGGAGTTCGACACGCCGCACGGGCGGCGGGTGCTGCGGTGATACGCCACCGGTCCCGTCCGGGAGCGCATCCGGCCCTTGTGCCGTGGCGGAAATTCCGTCAGACCGCGACCGGAGCCCGCACCTGACACCATGCCCCCGGCGGGGTAAGCTGAACCGATGTCGATCTGGACCCGCATAACCGACGCGCTGACCGCGCTGCGCCAGGGCGAAAGCCTGGCGGAGGTGTTCGACCGGCTGCGCACCCCGCCGCAGCGCAGCGTCGCCTTTGCCATCGCGGTGATCGCGCTGGGCGCCAAGATGGCGAAGGCCGACGGCCAGGTCACCCGCGATGAGGTGACCGCGTTCCGCGAGGTGTTCCAGATCGCCAGCGCCGACGAGGCGGGCGCGGCGCGCGTGTTCAACATGGCGCGCACCGATGTGGCCGGCTACCGCGAGTACGCGCAGCGCATCAGCCGCATGTTCGAGAGCGACCGCCAGACGCTGTGTTACCTGATGGAGGGGCTGTTCCACATCGCCATGGCCGACGGTTTCTATCATCCGGGCGAGAACGATTTTCTGGAGGATGTGGCGGAAATCTTCGGCCTTCAGCCGTCGGAGTTTCGCGTGCTCAAGGCCCGTTTCGTGCCCGATGCGGAGCCGGACCCCTATGCCATCCTCGGGGTGGCGCCGGGCACGCCGCTGCCAGAGGTGCGCCAGGCCTGGCGGCGGCTGGTGCGGGAATGCCATCCCGACCGGATGATCGCCCGCGGCGTGCCGCAGGAGGCGATACGGCTGGCCGAGAAGCGCATGGTCGACATCAACCGCGCCTGGGCCGAGATCAGCGGCGAGCAGAACTGATGCGGCTGGCGACCTATAACGTCGAGTGGTTCGCCAATCTTTTCGACAACGAAGACCAGCTCATGGTCGATGACGAGTGGTCGGGGCGCGAGGGCGTCACCCGCGCCCAGCAGGTCGAGGCGCTGGGCAAGGTGTTCACCGCGCTCGATGCCGATGCGGTGATGGTGATCGAGGCGCCCAATACCGGGCGGCGGCAGGATACCGTGCGCGAGCTGGAGGGGTTTGCCCGTGCCTTCGATCTGCGCCAGCGCCGGGCGGTGATCGGCTTTGCCAATGAAACGCATCAGGAAATTGCGCTGCTCTACGATCCCGACAAGATCACCGTGCATCACGATCCCCGCGGCGAGGAGACCGGCAAGAAGGGCAGCCCGGACGCGCCCCGCTTCGACGGGGTGTTCCGGATCGACCTGGATAACGACGGGACCGAGGATCTGGTCACCTTTTCCAAGCCGCCGCTGGAGCTGGAGGCCCGGACCGCCGCGGGCACCAGGCTGCGGCTGATCGGGGCGCATCTGAAATCCAAGGCGCCGCATGGCGAGGGCAGCCATGACCAGATCATGCGCGCCTCGATCGAGGCGCGGCGCAAGCAGCTGGCGCAGGCGATCTGGCTGCGGGCGCGGATCGCGGCGCACCTGGGCGAGGGCGAGGCGGTGATCCTGTTGGGGGACCTGAACGACGGCCCCGGGCTGGACGAGTTCGAGGATCTGTTCGGTCGCTCCTCGGTCGAGATCCTGCTGGACGACGACATGTACGACCCGCACGCCCGGATGGCGTTCAAGACCCATACGCCGGCGGTTCCGACCACCGCGCGGTTCCATATCGAGCCGGACGGCCGCTATCTGCAGGCGCTGCTGGATTACATCATGGTGTCGCAGGACCTGATGGAGCGCGGCCCCTCCTGGCGGATCTGGCACCCGTTCGAGGACGAGGTCTGCTGGTCGTTCAAGGAGTTGCAGGAGGCGCTGCTGACCGCCTCGGATCATTTCCCGGTGACGCTGGATATTGATATCTGACCCTTACGCCGGGCGCCCGCGCGCCCTATATTGGGGCCATGAAACATCGTCTCGCCCTTGCCGTCACGATCGCGCTTGCCGCCGCCGCACCTGCCGTCGCGCAGGAGGAGGAGGGCGGGAACGGCCGCTCCCTGATGGAGGAGGGCTGGCAGCTTTTCATGGACGGGCTGCGCCAGGAGATGGCGCCGGCGATGGAGGATCTGCGCGATTTCGCCGAGCGCGCGGGACCGTCGATGCGCAGTTTCTTCCACGAGATGGGTCCGGCGCTGGCCGAGATGATGGACGAGGTGAAGGACTGGACGCGGTATTACCCGCCGGAGATGCTGCCCAACGGCGATATCATCATGCGCCGCCGTCCGGAACCGGAGCCCGAACCGGAACCGGAGCGGGAAGAGCTGCCGCCGGCCGGGCCGACGGATATCTGAGAGGGCAGCGCCCAAAGGCGCCTGTATGACCTGAGGTGACCTTTTCGGGCTAGGTCTTTTGCGCGGCTTGCACTGTTTGGCAATCGCTGAAAGAAGCTGAGGCCTCCTTAATCCCGCGTCTTCACCGCCACCTGCGCCTGCAGCGCTTGCGCCAGCGACATCAGCCGCGCCTCGGCCACCTCGCCATAGAGCGGGCGGGCCTCTTCCGGCAGCACCAGTTCCAGCCGCTTCTTCTTCGGGAACCAGTTGAGATGGCCCATATCGGCGTTCGGCTTCATCACGAACATGGCGCCGAACCGCATCGCCTTGCCGAGGATCTCGGCCTGTTTCTGGCTCTTTTCGTCGAGCAGATCGTAGAGCGGCCCGAACCGGGTGCCTTCGCGCTTGTTGCGATAGCGGTGCTGCAGGGCGAGGCCGAGGAACACCCGTTCGGAATGTTTCATCCCGCCCAGGTTGGCGCGGGTGGCGTAATCGAAGCAGACCTCGGCGCGGTAATCGGGATGCGCGCGCCAGCTCACGTCGTGCAGCAGGCAGGCGGCCTTGATCAGCCGCAGTTGCGCCTGCGGCGCCTGCGGGAACAGCGGCATGACGAAGTTGAACAGCGTCTTGCCGAAGCCGGGCAGGCGGGAATCCTTGTCTTCGGCGAAATAGCAGGCCTCGATCAGCGGATCGCGGTCGCGCAGTTTCTGCGGCATCTGTTCGTAGAGCAGACCTTCGCGGATGCCGTAGCTGGAGATCGCGATGTCCTTGGGTCCGAAGCAGCGCACCAGCCGGTTCAGCACGTCGATCGCATAGGGCACCAGCGCCATCCGCGCCGAGGAGACGCCGGCCTCGCCGCGCAGGGCCTCCAGATCGCTGGTTTCGATGAACTTGGCGGTTTCGCGTACCGATTTGGCGGTCATCCGGTATTCGTGCAGCACCTTGAGCGGATAGCCGCGTCGCACCATGTCGAGCCGGGCGATGGCGCGCCAGCTGCCGCCGACCAGGAACAGCCGGTCGGGCTGCGGGCCCATGCGGTCCTTCAGATCTTCCAGCACCGCCTTGATATGCGCCTTGCGGCCGCGCCGCCCGCCCTTGATGTCGCGCAGCTTGAGCGGCCCCAGCGGCGAGGTCAGGCGGCGGCCCACGTGGCCGCCGGAAATCTCGGCCAGCTCCATCGAGGAGCCGCCGATGTCGCAGACCAGCCCGTAGGACCCCGGCCAGCCCAGCAGCACCCCCTGGGCCGAGAGCCGCGCCTCCTCCTCGCCGTCGATCACCCAGATCTTCAGCCCGGTCTCGCGCAGCACCTCGTCGCAGAACTCCGGCCCGTCCTCGGCATCGCGCACCGCCGCCGTGGCCACCGCCGTCAGCGACGGCAGGCCCATGCCCTCGGCCAGGTGCTGGAACCGGTTGAGCGCGGCCAGAGCGCGGGCGCGGCCTTCGGGGTTGAGCCGGCCGGTTTCCGACAGCCCGGCGCCGAGGGCGCACATGATCTTTTCGTTGTAGAAATAGGCCGGAGAGCGCGCCGCGCCGTCGAACACCACCAAGCGGACCGAGTTCGATCCCACGTCGACCACGCCGACCCGCGACAGGGCGCGGGCGCTGGCGTCTTTGAACAGGGGGCGGCCAAAAAGCCCCCAATCGGATGTCTGAGGTTCCGGGTTCAGCGTCATGGCTTCCCTTGGTCTTGTCGGTTCAAAATGCGGGATCGGTCCGGGCGGGTCAATCGCTGCGTTGCCGGGGGCTTGGGGCGGCGGGGTCAGCGGCGATCCCTCTTCTCCTGCGGCGGCTCGCCGTCCAGCAACCGGGCGGCCAGCGCCCGGGTCAGGGTGCGCCCCTCGGCCAGGGCGGCGCGGTCCAGCCGCTCCACGATGGCGCCGGCATCGGCAAAGGTGCGATCCATGCGGGCCACCAGATAGGGGATCACATCGGGTTTCGGCGCCAGTTGCCGGTCGGCGAACAGCTTGGTCAGCACTGCCGTCAGCAGCGCGTCGTCGGGCGGGTTCAGCGCCACGTGCTGCGCCGATTGCATCCGGCTTTGCAGGTCGGGCAGGCTCAGCATCCAGTGGGTCGGGTCGAGCCGCCCGGTGAGCAGCAGCGCGTGCCCCTCGCTGAGCACCAGATTGTAGAGGTGAAACAGCGCCGCCTGCGCCTCAGGGTCGGCAGCGATCCGGGGCACGTCCTCGACCACCAGCGGGCCGCGGGCCAGCTCGGGCACATCCTCTTCGCGCAGATCGGCGGCCTGCACGATGCGCGCGCCGGTGCTGGTCGCCCAGACATGGGCCAGGTGGGTCTTGCCCGCGCCCGCCGGGCCGCTCAGCACCAGCCGGCCGCCGGGCCAGGGGGTGGGGCTTTCCACCATGACGACGGCCAGCGCATTGGCGGGCGAGACAAAGAAATCCTCGCGTCCCAGGGCCTGCCGCACCGGCAGATCGAAACTCAACTGTTCGGCCATGTTATTCGGCGTCCCGGTGGCTGATGCCCTGATACAGGCGGCTGTCGCGGTATTGCTCGACCCCGAAGCGGGCCAGAACCCCCAGCGCGGCGGCAATCGGCACCGCCACCAGCATGCCGACGAAGCCGAACAGCGAGCCGAACACCGACAGCGCCAGGATCAGCCAGACCGGATGCAGCCCGACGGATTTGCCCACCAGCTTGGGGGTGAGGAGATTGCCTTCGACCAGCTGTCCGATCTGGAAGATCACCACCACGGCGGCGATCCACCACCATTCGCCCCAGAACTGAAACAGCGCCAGCCCGATGGCCAGCAGCCCGCCGACGATGGCGCCGACGTAGGGGATGAAGGTCAGGATGCCGGCGACGAAGCCCACCACGAGCCCGAATTGCAGCCCCACCAGCATCAGCGCCACGGCGTAATAGGTGCCCAGGATCAGGCAGACGGTGCCCATGCCGCGAATGAAGGAGGACAGGGTCTGGTCGATCTCGCCCGCCAGCCGGCGGATCACCGGCGCATGGTCCAGCGGCAGCAGTTCGTCGATCCGGGCGATCATGTTGTCCCAGTCCACCAGCAGGTAAACCGCCACCACCGGCACCACCACCACCAGCAATACCATGTTGACGATGGAGACGGCCGAGGTCAGCACCGTGTTCAGCAGCTCGCCGCCCTTGGACTGGATGGTTTCGCCCACCGTGGCGAGCGACTGGCGCAGGGTCGAATCCGGTTCGACCAGCGACGGGAATTTCTCGGTCAGGAAGGTCTGCAGGTCGTGGAACAGTTTGGGCGCGATGTCGAACAGCTCCACCGCCTGGCTGATCAGCGTCGGGATCACCAGCAGCGCCATGACGACGAAGACCACCGCCGCCACGACGGTGATGATGCCGGTGGCCAGCGGCCGCGAACAGCCGGCGCGTTCCAGCCGGTCGGCCACGGGATCGAGAAAATAGGCGATCGCGCCGCCCAGCACGAAGGGCAGCAGCACGTCGCCCAGAAACCACAGGACCAGTGCGGCCACCGCCAAGGCGATGCCCCAGTATCTGAGCTGGTCCCTGACCGGAAGTGCCATGCGCGCCCCTTGTGTTTCCGTTCTTTCCTTGGCCCATCGGTGGCGCCGTTGCAAGGGCCGGGAAACCGGCCGCGCGCGAAACCGCCTTGCCGATTGCCTGACCGCGCCGATTGGCTTAGACCCGGGAAAAAGCGTTATCCTAAGGAACCCCTATGCGCCTGAGCCGCTATTTCCTGCCCGTTCTGAAAGAAAACCCCGCCGAGGCGCAGATCGTCAGCCATCGCTACATGTTGCGTGCCGGCATGATCAAACAGCAGGCCGCCGGGATCTATTCCTGGCTGCCGCTGGGCTTCAAGGTGCTGCGCAAGCTGGAAAACATCGTGCATGAGGAACAGGTCCGCGCGGGCCACATCCCGATGCTGATGCCGACGGTGCAGCCCGCCGACCTGTGGCGCGAATCCGGCCGCTACGACGACTATGGCGAGGAAATGCTGCGCATCCGCGACCGGCACGACCGCGACATGCTCTATGGGCCGACCAACGAGGAGATGATCACCGACATCTTCCGCGCCCATGTCAGCAGCTACAAGGACCTGCCGCTGACGCTGTATCACATCCAGTGGAAATTCCGCGACGAGATCCGGCCGCGCTTCGGCGTGATGCGGGGGCGGGAATTCTTCATGAAGGACGGCTACAACTTCGACCTGACCAAGGAAGATGCGCTGCACGCCTATAACCGCCACCTGGTCAGCTATCTGCGCACCTATGAGCGGATGGGGCTGCAGGCGATCCCGATGCGCGCCGATTCAGGCCCGATCGGCGGCGACGATACCCATGAATTCCTGGTGCTGGCCGAGACCGGCGAGTCGGAGGTGTTCTACGACAGCGCGGTGACCGATATCCGGCTGGGCGCGCGCGATATCGACTATGACGACAAGGCGCAGTGCCAGGCGGTGATGGAGGAGTTCACCGCGCTTTACGCCCGCACCGACGAGACCCATGACAAGGCGGTCTTCAACGAGGTGCCCGAAGACCGTCGCCGCTCCGCGCGCGGCATCGAGGTGGGGCAGATCTTCTACTTCGGCACCAAGTATTCCGAGCCGATGGGCGCCACGGTGCAGGGGCCGGACGGCAAGCCGGTGCCGGTGCATATGGGCAGCCACGGGATTGGCGTCAGCCGCCTGGTCGGCGCCATCATCGAGGCCAGCCATGACGACAAGGGCATCATCTGGCCCGAGGGTGTCACCCCGTTCCATTGCGGGATCGTGAACCTCAAGCAGGGCGACGATGCGGCGGATGCGGCCTGTGACAAGATCTATGCGGCGCTGACCGCGGTGGGGCTGGAGCCGCTCTATGATGACCGCAACGAGCGGGCGGGCGGCAAGTTTGCCACCATGGACCTGATCGGCCTGCCGTGGCGGATCACCGTCGGGCCGCGGGGCCTGAAGAACGGGGTGGTCGAGCTGACCTGCCGCCGCACCGGCGAGAGCGAGGAGCTGCCGCCCGAGGAGGCGGTGAAGAAGGTGGCCGAGATCTATCAGCCGCACCACGAGGCCTCGCCGCATTGGGAGCCGATGGCGAAACGCTCGTTCCACACCTGGCTGTAAGCCGGGGCCGCGCTGAGGCGGCAAGCAGGCTGAGCAGGGGCCGGGCCGGGTGGTCCGGCCTCGATCGTTTCGGCTCAGCCCTGCGGACGGGCGCAGAGCACGCCGGCGGCGGGCTGGCCGGGCAAGGGGCGCACGGCGGGACGGCCGAGACGCGCCGAGAGCTCTTTCAGGCTGGTGCCGAGGTAGCGCATCGAACAGATGCAGGCCCCGTTCTGGCGGTGCGCGAGGCACAGCCGCCCGCGGCGAAAGACCAGCGCATAGCCATGCAGGGCGAGCGCGCTGTCCAGCGCGTGCCAGCTGGCCGCGCGGGCGATTATCGGCTGCACCCAGCACCGCAGCAGGGCGGCCGATTCACTGTCGATCAGGGGGCTGTCGGGGTCGTTTGCGCCGGTTGCCATGGGGCTGTCGGCGGGGGCGTCGGCCGGTGTGGCCGCGGCGTGCAGTGTCGGAACCATTTTGTCCTCCATTCCGCTCTCCTGTCCCCCAGGTTCGCAAATGAAAAGCTCACAAGAGCTGGGTGAGGACACAAGAAATAAATGGTGAATCAGTGGATTGTGCGGCTCAATTGTGACGGTTTGTGACATGGCTGCACGAGTTATGCACAAATTGTCCCCAGGTGAAGCCCGTCCCGGCCGGTGGCGGACCGCGGGGCGGCGGGAATATGTCGGCGCGGCGCCCGGGCGGCATTCCGGCCTTGACCGCCCCGGGTCCAGCGCGCAGGTTCTCCGCGCATCAGCAGGAGCCGAAAAATGGCAGGCAGCCCCGCGCCCTTTGCCCCCTTTGAGTGGATGATCGCCTGGCGCTATCTGCGTGCGCGCCGCGCCGAGGGCGGCGTCAGCGTGATGACCTGGATCAGCCTGATCGGCATCACCCTTGCGGTTTTCGCGCTGATCGCCACGCTGGCGGTGCGCTCGGGCTTCCGCTCGGAATTCGTGGGCACCATTCTGGGCGCCAATGCCCATGTCACCGTCTACAATCAGGGGCAGGTGACCGAGCAGGGCAGCATCGACCGGTCCATTCCCGATTACGCCGAGATGGCGGCGCGACTGGTCGAGGTGCCCGGCGTGACCCGCGCCGCGCCGCTGGTGCGCGGCCAGGTGATGGCCGCCCATCGCGGCCGAAACGCAGGCGTGGAGGTGTTCGGCATCCATGACGGCGATCTGGCCACGCTGCCCGCCATCGCCGAAAGCGATCAGGCGCGCGGCGATCTGGGCGATTTCCCGAACGGCCTCGCCATCGGGTCCGGCGTGGCCCGCGAGCTGGGGGTGATGGTGGGCGACCGGATCAAGCTGATCTCGCCCGAGGGGGTGAAGACGCCCTTCGGCACCAGCCCGCGGGTGAATGCCTATGAGGTGGTCTATATCTTCACCGCCGGGCGCTATGACATCGACCGCACCCGCGTCTACATGCCCTTTGCCGAGGCGCAGTCCTATTTCAATCGCGAGGGCGCGGCCGACGAGATCGAGGTGATGGTCGAACAGCCCGAGCAGGTGGAGGCGATGATCCGCCCCCTGCGCATGGCGGCGGGAGAGCGCGCGCAGGTCTGGACCTGGCGCGATGCCTCCGGCGGGTTTCTGCGGGCGCTGGAGGTCGAGGACAACGTGATGTTCGTGATCCTGTCGATCCTGGTGCTGATCGCGGCGATGAACATCGTTTCCGGCCTGATCATGCTGGTCAAGAACAAGGGACGCGATATCGGCATCCTGCGCACCATCGGCCTCAGCGAGGGCTCGGTGCTGCGGGTGTTCTTCATCTGCGGTGCCTTTACCGGGCTGATCGGGACGGCGATGGGGGTGATCCTGGGCTGTCTCTTCGCGATCTATATCGACCCGATCTTTTCCTTCGTGAACTACGCGATGGGCGGCGGGGTGTGGGATCCGGCGATCCGCGGCATCTATGCGCTGCCGGCCGAGCTGCACCTGGCGGATGTGCTCAAGGCGGTGGCGCTGTCGCTGGGGCTGTCGTTCCTGGTCACCATTTTCCCGGCCCGGCGCGCCGCCCGGCTGAACCCGGTGGAGGCGCTGCGTTATGAGTGATCCGGTGCTGAAGCTGGAAGGCGTCGCCAAGGGCTATAACCTGGGCACACCGGGCGAGGTGCAGGTGCTGCGCGGCGTCGACCTGAGCATCGCGCCGGGGGAAACCGTGGCGCTGGTGGCGCCCTCGGGGGCGGGCAAATCGACGCTTCTGCATATTGCCGGGCTGCTCGACACCCCCGACGCGGGCAAGGTGGCGATTGCCGGGCAGGACATGACCGGGCGCGGCGACCGGGCCCGGACCGCGGTGCGGCGGCGCGACGTGGGGTTCATCTATCAGTTCCACCACCTGTTGCCGGAGTTCACCGCCGCCGAGAACGTGACCCTGCCGCAGCTCGCCGATGGCACCGCCTGGGGCCGGGCCGCCGCGCGGACCGCCGAACTGCTGGATCGTGTCGGCCTGTCGGCGCGGGCCGATCACCGTCCCGCCGCGCTGTCGGGGGGCGAGCAGCAGCGCGTCGCCTTTTGCCGGGCGCTGGCCAATCGTCCGCGGCTGCTGCTGGCGGATGAGCCTACCGGCAACCTCGATCCCGACACCTCGGACCGGGTGTTCGACGTGCTGATGGCGCTGGTGCGCGAGACCGGGCTGGCCGGGTTGATCGCCACCCACAACATGGATCTGGCGGCGCGGATGGACCGGGTGCTGCGGCTGGAGAACGGCGCGATTGCCGCCGGTTAGGCGGCGCGGTGCCGATACGTTGATCTGTGTCATTGATCGGTTATGCCGGGGCGTTACCGTTCCGACCGGTATCGCAGTTACCCGCGTATTGCGCCCCGGGGCGGTGTAGCGTGTTGAATTTCAACGGGGATTGTGATCCTGTGAGAACCAGCAAAGGGAGAAAGCCAATGCGTGTCGTTCAATGGATTGCCGGTCTTGCGCTGGCCGCTGCTACGGGTCCGGCACTGGCCCAGGACGCCGGAAAGGGGGCCGAACTGTACCGCGTGCATTGCGCCACCTGCCACGGGATCGAAGGCTCCGGCCAGGGGCCGATGGCCGGGGTTCTGGTGGTGCCGCCGTCCGATCTGACGGCTCTGGCGGCGACGAATGGCGGCCGCTTCCCGACCGTGCGCGTGGTCAAGCGCATCGATGGCCGCGACCCGCTGGTCAGTCACGGCAGCCCGATGCCTGTCTACGGTTTTTTCTTCGAAGAGGGGAAGGCCAAGGCGGTGAAGACCGACAGCGGCCAGCCGATCATGACGTCGGAGGCGGTGGTCGACCTTCTGGCCTATCTGGAAACCCTGCAAAGCAAGTGAGCCTGCCCATGCTGCCCATCTCCAGCAAACTGCTGATCGCCGTTCCCGCCCTGGCGCTGCTGGCGGCCTGCGCGACCGAGGAAGAAATGCCCGGGCCGGAGGAGGGCGCGATGCTGTTTTCCGAAAACTGCACCGCCTGTCACGATTACCGGGGCCAGGGGGCGACGTTGGCGAGCGGGCGCAAGGCGCCCGACCTGACCCGGATTTCGGCCCGCAACGGCGGCGAATTTCCGCGCGCTAAGGTGCTGTCGCAGATCGACGGCTACGGGCGCGGCAAGGTCTCGGCCGAGATCATGCCGGAGTTCGGCTCGCTGCTGGAGGGGGAACTGGTGCCGGTCGACGTGGACGGCACGCTGACCCCCACGCCGCGACCGCTGGCGGCACTGATGGCCTATCTGGAGAGCATTCAGGTGGACGAGGGCTGAGCGGGGCCTCGCCGGCTTTGAGGCATCGTCTGAGCCTCTTGCCAAGACCACTGAGCCAGCTCTCCAGCGCGGCTTGTTCTGTGGCGCGAACGGCGGACAAGGAGCGCCGGGCTGGGCCGAAGAGGCCTCAGTCGCAGATCCCGGCGATTTCGGCGTCTTTCCAGGGGACATAGACCGCGCTTTCGCGGCCTTGGCGGGGCAGCGGGGAGACCGGAAATTCCCGGGCCAGCATCTCATGCAGCCGCTTGGTGCGCGCGGCCTGCGGCGCAAGCGCGCGACAGCAGACGTATTCCTCGACAATCGCGCCCTGCTGCTCGTAGCCGTAGCTGCGGAAGTCCGCCGGACCTTGCAGATCGAACAGGTAGGGGTCGTCGGCACGGCGATGCTCGGACGCGGCCAGCAGCGGGCTGTAGCCGGTGCGCGCCCGGTTCTGCCATTGCCAGACATGGGTCAGCTCATGCGCCAGCAGCATCGCCTCGGCCAGATAGAGCCGGTCGGGGTAATCCGGCGCGTAGTCGTCGAGATACCAGCCCTGGGAAAAGAAGATGCGGTTGAACAGGGTGACGGCAGCGGGCCTTGTGGTGATCACCGCATCGGTCTCCGGCGGCATGATCCGTTCGCGGCAGGTCACGGCCGGGCGCGGTTTGCGGTGAAAGGTGACGCTGCCCACCGGCGCGCCGCGCACCAGCCGCACCCGCTGCAGATCCATATCGCCGCCCTGCAGGGTCTCGGCAAAGGCCACCTCGGTCCGGGTCAGCGGCCGGCCGCACCCGGCCAGCAGGGCCAGGGCGATCAGCGTGCCGAGGATCCGGGCGGCGGCGGGCATGGTCAGGGCGCGTAGAAGGTCGCCGTGGCGCTGGCGACCGGTTTGCCGTCATCCTCGCCGCTCATCTCGGCGCGGGCGAAGACCAGCGCCTTGCCCGCCCGCACGATCTGCGCGCGGCACAGGATCGCCGTGCCGACCCCGGGGCGCAGGAACTGGGTGTGCAGATCGGTGGTCGCGAAGGGTTTGAATTCGCCCGCATGGGCCACCGCGGCCAGCACCATGGTGGTATCGGCCAGCGCCGCCAGCGCCTGGCCCGAGACGATGCCGCCCACCCGCGCCAGGTGATCGCTCAGCGGCATGCGCATCAGCACGTGCTCCGCATCGGCCTCCTGCACCGTCAGGTCCAGCGCCTGCACCCAGTCGGCGAAGTTGTCGGAAAGGAGTTGCTGCAGCGTTTCGGGAGTCATCGGCGGCCTTTCTGTTGCGTCGCGGGCAGACTAGCCCCGGCGCGGCGGCGGCGTCGAGAGGGTTCGGTGCCGCGGATTTCGACCTTTTCCGCGGACGGCAATGCGCCTATCCCTTGTCGCGCCCCGACGGCCGCCCAACCCAGGAGGAACAGGATGCGCGTCCCCTACACCCGGCTCAGCCGCGCCGAACTCGACCAGCAACTGTCGCCGAGCCGGTCGGCCAAGGATTTCATGGCGGTGCTGAACCGGCACGAGGCGGAGACCGCCGCGCTGGACGGCGCCGGGGATCTGGCGCGCTGGCGCGATGTGGCCTACGGCCCGGCGCCGCGGCAACGCTATGACGTGACCGCGGCGCCGGAGGGCGAAGGGCGCCCCTGCCTGGCCTTTGTCCATGGTGGGTTCTGGCAGGAGGGATCGAAGGCGTGGTCCGGCTTTGCCGCCCGCGCCTTGGCCGGGGCCGGATGGGCGCATGTGGGCATCGGCTATACGCTGGCGCCGGAGGCCACGCTGGCCCAGATCGTGGCGGAGATCGCCGCCGCGCTGACCCATCTGCGCGCCCATGCGGGTGACTACGGCATCGACCGGGACCGCATCGTGCTGGCCGGCCATTCGGCGGGGGCGCATCTGGCCGCCGCCATCCTGGCCGGGCTGGGCGGCGAGGAGCTGCCGGGGGCGCTGGCGGGCTATGTCCTGATCAGCGGGGTCTATGACCTGGCCCCGGTCGCGGCGTCGTATGTCAACGACAAGCTGGGCCTCAGCCCCGGCGAGGCGGAGCGGCTGTCGCCGCTGCTCTACTGGCCGGCGGCCGACCGGCCGGTGCACCTGCTGATCGGCGCCGACGAACCGGAGGCGTTCCGCCGGCAAAGCGACGCGCTGGCCCTGCTCTGGGGGCGGGAGCTTAGCCGCATCAGCCTGGCGCGGTGCCCGGGGCGGGACCATTTCGATGTGCTGGACGAGCTGGCGCGCCCCGGGTCGGAAAGCTGGGCGCGCCTCCAGCGTATGGCGGGGCCCGGTCCGGGCAGCCCGGCGCCGGGTGCCGGAACCCGATAAGATACAGAGGAGGGAGCGGGGCAGAGACCGGGGTCAGGCGCCGGGTCAGCCGGTCTCGCGCGCAGCGGAGTCGCGATCTTCGACCTGGGCGGCGAGCCGTTCCACCGCCGCGTCGAGGGTGCCGATCAGATCGGCCTTGCGGATCGGCTTGCTCAGGAACCCGTCCATGCCCGCCGCCTCGCTGCGCTCGCGATCCTCGACCAGCGCATGGGCGGTCAGCGCGACGATCACGCAGGGCGGCAGGCCGTTCTTCCGCTCCAGCTCGCGGATCTCGGCAGCGGCGCTCAAGCCATCCTTCACCGGCATCGAGATATCCATCAGGATCAGATCGGGCCGTTCGCTGAGGTAGTCGTCCACCGCCTCCTGGCCGTTCCCCCAGACGGTGAAGCGCGACACCCGCTTGCCGATCATTTTCTTGACAATGAACTGGTTGGTCTTGTTGTCCTCGGCCAGGCCGACGCGCAGCGCGGTCGAGATCGGCGGCGCCTCTTCAACGCGGAGTACGGGGGGCGGGGCGTCCGGCCGGGACACGGTGCCGACCTTCATCGCGGTGCACAGCGTCTTGAACAGAACGTCGGTGCGCACCGGTTTGTTCAGGCATTTCTCGATGTCCTCATGGACCAGGGCGGCTTTCAGGGCCTGCAGATCGCCGGACGACAGGATGATGACCGGCACGTTTTCCATGCCCGGCACCGCCCGCAGCAGCGGCAGCATCTGGGTGCCGTCCATGCCCGGCATGTGGTGATCGGAAATCACGATGTCGGGGATCTTCTGGTGCCCGTCCTTGAACGCGGCCAGCATCGCCGGGCCGCTGTCATAGGCGCGGCTTTGCATGCCAAAGCTGGCGAGCCGGGCGGTCAGGATGCGGCGGTTGATATCCAGATCGTCCACTACCACGGCGGTCTTGCCGCTCAGCGCCGCCGGATCGAGGAACAGGACCGGCGTGTCGGTCTGGGCATATTCGGGGGTTTCGGCCGCCGGCAGCGGCAGAACCATGCGGAACACCGATCCCTTGCCGGGTTCGCTTTCGACCGAGATCTCGCCGCCCATCAGATACAGCAGCCGCTTGGTGATCGCCAGGCCCAGCCCGGTGCCCGCATGGCTGCGGTTGTCGCCGCTTTCCACCTGTTCGAAATCGCGAAAGATCTCGTCGATCTTATCGCCGGGGATGCCGATGCCGGTATCGCTGATCGCGATCTCGACCTGGCCGTTCTCAAGCTCGGAAACGCCGATCGTCACATGGCCGCTGTCGGTGAATTTCACCGCGTTGCCGGCCACGTTCAGAAGGCATTGACGCAGACGCGCCTCGTCGCCGATCACCCAGGCCGGCAGCGGTTTCTGGAAATCGACGCAAAGCTCGACGTCCTTGTTCATGCCGGCGGGAAACAACAGATCGGCCGCATCCTGCACGCAGTTGTGCAGATCGAAGGCCTTTTTTTCGATCGTCACCTTGCCGGCCTCGATCTTGGAGAAATCGAGGATGTCGTTGATGATGGTCAGCAGCGCGGCGGAAGAGTTGAGGATGGTGTGGGAATAGCTGCGCTGCTCGCTGGTCATTTCGGTGTCGTTCAGCAGCTCCGCCATGCCCATGACGCCGTTGAGCGGTGTGCGGATCTCGTGGCTCATGTTGGCCAGGAACTGCGATTTGGCCTGTTCGGCCTGGCGCGCCTTGTCGTGGGCCTGTGCCAGTTCCGCGTTCAGCTTGGACATCCGGAACCAGGAATAGGTGATGACCGAGATCGGGATCAGGCTGGACAGGGTCAGTATCGAAACCAGAATCAGGCTGAGCCGCTGCATGGAGAGCCTGATCTCCGCGATCAGCTTCTCGGTGTCGACGATGATTTCGGCCGCACCGATGATCGCGCCGTCGACCCGGATCGGCAGAATCGATCGGGAGAACATATGCGCGTCCTTGATATCCTTGCGGCCGATGTCGTTGCGGGTCACCGGTGTGCCGGTGGACAGGACCGACCGGACATCGGCGATCACCTGGGCTGATGGCGGGGTGGCGGGATCTGGCATGCCTATGTACAGGGCCCGGTCGGGAAGCGCATGGCCGGTGACCCTGATCAGCCGTCCGGTCCGGTTATAAATGCGGACATAGGGGATTTCCGGAGAGACCGAGATATCCGTGGGAAAGCCGGGGTCCACGCCCTCCTGCCGGCTCAGGCCGGCGATTCCTTCGAAGGCGTGCTCATGCAGCGCGTAATGATCGTACCAGGACTCGGCGATCGACTCGGCGGCGGAGGCCAGCGAGGCGTCGGTGACATACAATCGGGCATTCACGATCAAGCGCACGGTTACAGTCACCAGCAGGCCGGTCAGCAGAAGGGCCCAGATCGCGAATTTCCATTTGTTGGTTCCCAAACGCCCAGCCTCGAATTGCCACTCTGCCCGAATTGAGGGGCAAAAACGCTAACTTCGGGTTAAGTTGGCTGAGGGTAAGGGGGATGGATCCGGGGATTTGCGGCGGAGTGGATGGTGGGCGACCTAGGAATCGAACCTAGCGTGCGTCTCCGCGAGGGAGTTACAGTCCCCTGCCACACCTTGCGGCCTGTCGCCCATCCACGTGCGCTGTTGCGCCCGCTGTGTCGGCGTGATTACAAGCGCGTCCAAGGGGCGTCAACAGGAAATTCCGCCGCCGGGCAGGTCCGGCGGCGCCGCACAGCCGGGGACGATTATGAAGAAACCCAAATGGGTGGTCGAGAAGGAACAGGCGCGCAAATCCGCAGCCGCGGAAACGGTGTGGCTGTTCGGGTTGCACGCGGTGCGCGATGCGCTGATGAACCCGCGCCGCGAGAAGCTGCGCCTGATCGTGACCCGCAACGCACAGGACAAGCTGGCCGAGGCGATCGCCGCCTCCGGCGTCGACCCGGAACTGGCCGATCCGCGCAAGTTTCCCGCGCCGATCGACCCCGGCTCGGTGCATCAGGGGGCCGCGCTGGAGGTCAAACCGCTGAGCTGGGGCAGTCTGGCGGAGGTCTGCATCGGGCGCGAGGCCGAGGGGATGCCGCCGCGGGTGATTCTGCTGGACCGGGTGACCGATCCCCATAACGTGGGGGCGATCCTGCGCTCGGCCGAGGTGCTGGGCGCCAGCGCGGTGATCGGCACGCGGCATCATTCCGCACCCGAGACCGGGGCGCTGGCCAAGACCGCCAGCGGCGCGCTGGAGCGGCAGCCGTATCTGCGGCTGCGCAACCTGGCCGATGCGATTGTCGAGTTGCAGGGGATGGGTTTTCTGGTGCTCGGCCTCGACGGCGAGGCGGAGGTGACCATCGAGGCCGCGCTGGAGGGCCGCCGCGACCGGCCCGTGGCGCTGGTGCTGGGGGCCGAGGGGCCGGGGCTGCGGCAGAAGACCAAGGAAACCGTGGATCAACTGGTCAAGATCGACGCAGCCGGCGGATTCGGCTCGCTCAACGTCTCCAACGCCGCGGCGATTTCCCTATATGCCTCTCTGAGCCATTGAGACGGGCGCAGGGAACAGGCAACGGAGGCGACCATTCCGCAGACGACCAAGATCGCGACCTGCTGCTATTGCGGCACCCGCGCCGCGCTGGTGCTGAGCGGCCGCACGCGGCATGAGCTGAGCTGCGCGGCCTGCGGTGCGCCGCTGCGCGAATTGAAGGCGCTGCGCAGCGACAACCCGGGCGAGCGGCATCTGCTGTCGCCGGGCCGGGGGACGAAAATGCCGAAGGACGGGGCGCGGCGGCCCGCGCCGCCCAAGCCGGTGAAGAAGAAGAAGAAAGCCAAGCGGAAAAAGGGGCTGATGGCGCGGGTTCTGGACGAGGCCTTTGACCTGGTCGAGGATATCTTCGACTGAGGTATCCGGGGCACGGCCGGCTCCGCATCCTTCACAAGCGCGTCAGCGGGGCTTTGCAGGAGGGGCGGCGGAGGGCATCTTGGCCCCTGTCCACTAATCCAAGCCAAGCTATGTCCCGACGCCTGTTCCTGTCTGTCCTCGCCTCCTTCCTGCTGCTCGGCTCGCTCGCGCGGGCGGATATGCCGGCGTTCTATTCCAGCCAGGGCGCGGCGATCGGGGGCTATGACACGGTGGCCTATTTCACCACCGGCGAGGCGGTGCGCGGACAGTCCGATATCGCGGTGATGTGGAAGGGCGCGCTGTGGATGTTTTCCAGCCGCAAGAACCGCGAGATGTTCGAGGCCAACCCGCGGGCCTATGCGCCGCAGTACGGCGGGTATTGCGCCTATGCGATGGCGAAAGGGCAGGCGTCGGGGGCCGATCCGGCGGCCTGGCGGATCGTGAACGGCAAACTCTACCTGATCCATAATCGCACCTACATGAAGGTGTGGGAGAGAGATCCTTCGCAATATATTGTGTTGGGAAACGCGAACTGGCCGGGGGTTCTGCGGCGATAGGCGGGGCTCCGCTCACGAAGTTGAGAGGGGGTCTTCTTTTTCCGGTGATGATGCCTAAATCCCACAGTGACCGCGGTCAGGAACTACCGCGGGTCATTTCACTGTCCCTCGTTCCACACTGGCGCCCAATGCTTTCAAGCTTTGGGCGCTTTTTTCTTCCGGCGGGCGCGGCTAGGGTGCGGAGCATGGCTGAGTATTCCGATCAACTGCTGAAAGATGTCCTCCAACGCACCAAGCGGATCGCGGTGGTTGGGGTGTCGATGAACCCGGTGCGGCCGAGCTATTACGTGGCGCGCTATCTGACGCTGAAGGGCTACACGGTGTTTCCGGTCAATCCGGGGCACGCGGGGAAAATGCTGTTCGGCCAGACGGTTGTGGCCAGCCTGAAGGAGATCGAAGGCGGTGTCGACATGGTCGATATCTTTCGCCGTTCCGAGGCGGTGCCGCCGATTGTCGACGAGGCGCTGGAAGTGTTTCCCGAGTTGCAGACGATCTGGATGCAGATCGGGGTGGAACATGCGGAGGCCGCCGCCAAGGCCGAGGCCCGGGGCGTGACGGTGATCCAGAATCGCTGTCCCAAGATCGAGTATCAGCGGCTGTTCGGCGAGCTGCGGATGGGTGGATTTGCCACCGGGGTCATCTCCTCCAAGCTCTGAAAAGGCGCGCAACGCGCGGGGCCGCAGGGGCGGTTAACGCCGGGGCGTCGGGCCTGCGGGTTTTGCGCCTGTGTGGCGGCGCAGTCGCAGGCCGGGCCGGGGGCGGCTTCGGTTTGGGGAGTTTTCGGGCCGTTTTGTACAGTTTGCGGATCTGCGGCGGGGGGCTGTAGGGCCGGTTTGGGGGATTCGGGCGCTGTTTTGTACAGAACCGGGGGTTTGGGGCCGTTGCGCAACGGGCGGGGTGGTTACGGCGGTTAATGTCGGGGTGAGTCGTGATAACCCTGCCAGCCCGGAATCAAGGCGCGTAGCGCCGCCGGGCAGCGCCCGACCGCCCCTATGGGCGGGCGGTCCTGCCACTGCTGCGTTCAGAATTCACGCTCGATATTCTGGTGACCATAAAGTGACGCCCTCACGGCTTGGGCAGGGCCCACCCGCGGTCGAGCGCTGCCCTCTGGTGTGGTGGGGAAGCGGTGTGTCTCAGCTGACCCAGCCCGTCATTTCAGCAACTACAGCGGCGCGTAACTGCGAGCCGGGGAGAACGGGGCGATGTCCAGATTGGGCTGCCGCCCCTCGGCCAGATCGGCGACGATGCGGCCGGAGAGGCCGCCGAGGGTGAGGCCGAGGTGCTGATGCCCGAAGGCGTGAATGATGCGGTCCGACTGCGGACTGTGCCCCAGCACCGGCAGCGCGTCGGGCATGGTCGGGCGGAAGCCCAGCCAGTGGCTGTCGGGCGCGGGCAGCGGACCCAGCATCTCCGCCCCCTTGCGGGCGATATAGGCCAGCCGCCCGGCGTTCTCGGGCGCCTCCAGCGCGGCGATCTCGACGGTGCCGGCCAGCCGCAGCCCCCTGGCCATCGGCACGGCATAGAAGCCGCCCTCGCTCCAGCCGACCGGGCGGGTGACGCGGTGGCCCTCGCCCGAAAACAGCAGGTGATAGCCGCGTTCGGTGCCGAGCGGCAGGCGCTCCGCCCCGGCACCCTTGATGCGTTTGGAGAAGGCGCCGGCGGCGAGCACGGCGCGCCCGGCGGTCACCGTTTCCTTGCCCAGCCGCAGGGTGACGCCGCTGTCGTCGGCGCGGATATCGGTCGCGGCCTGCTGCTGCCATTGGCCGCCGAGCGCGACGAAGCGGGCGTGCAGGCGGCGCACCAGTTCCTCCGGGTCGCGGACCTGACGGGCACCGGTGTAATGGACGGCGCGGGCGATGGGCAGTTCAAGCCCCGGCTCCAGCGCGCGGGCCTCCGCCTCCGACAGCTCGGTGAAGGGGATGCCGAACTCGCGGCGCAGGGCGAGGCCCGCCTCCGCCGCCTCGGCGCCCGCCCCGGTCGACCAGATCGAGAGCTGGCCGCAGGGCACGATCAGATCCTCCGCCCCGGCCTCGGCGATCAGCGGGTTCAGCCCGGCGTCAGCATGGGAGAGCAGCGCGGCGAGTTGACCGGAGATCTGACGGGCGCGGGCGGCGCGGCAATTGGCGAGAAACGACAGCATCCAGCCCGGGTTGCGCAGAGCATGGACATAGGAGACCGCCAGCGGGCTTTCGGGGCCGAACATCAGCCCGGGCAGCCCGGTCAGCACCGAGGGGGCGTTGACCGGCTGGCAGGCGTAGGTGGCCAGCGTGCAGGCGTTGCCGGAGCTGGTGCCGGAGCCCGGCGGATTGGGATCGGCCAGCAGCACCCGGTGGCCGCGCATCTGCGCCCAGAGCGCGGCGCAGGTTCCCACGATTCCCGCGCCGATCACGGCGATGTCGGCATCCTGCATCGGGTCCTCCGGTGTCGGTCTGTGCCGGTTTGGGCCGGGCGCTGCGCGATGTCAATTCGGGCGGTGGGATCAGGGTTTGGAAAACGCCTCGCGCTCCAGCAGCAGGCTGGCGAGCACGCCGAACACCAGCCCCCAGAACGGCGCGCCGATGTTGAAGATCGGCAGCCCCGCCATGGTGACGAGGAAGGCCACCAGCGCGCCCAGCGGGAAGCTGGTGCCGAAGGAGGTCTGGAACGCCGCCTGCAGGGTGCGCAGCAGGGCCAGCCCCGCCAGCGTGCTGAGGAAGGCCGCCGGCGTGGCCAGCAGCAGCGAGGTGACCAGCGGCGCGAAGATGCCGAACAGGATGGCGAAGAGGCCCAGCAGCACGGCGGCGACCCATTGCCGGCCGGGCTCGCCCCCCGAGACGAGGATCGCGTTGGAGGGGCCGGTGAGGCAGGTGGAGACGCTGCCGAACATGGCGGTGAGCGCCGAGGTGGCGCCGCAGGCGGTGGTGATGGCGTTGACCGGCGGCGTGTGCCCGGCGGCGCGCAGGATGACGATGCCCTGCGCGTTCTGCGCCGCGACCACGGTGATGGTCAGCGGCACCACCAGCTCCAGCGCGGCGGCGAGGGTGAACTCGGGCCAGTAGAGCGCGGGTCGGGCCAGGATCGGGCCGGGGCGCGGTTCGGGCGCGGCGCCGGTGTCTTGCAGCGCCAGCACGGCGAGGCCCACGGCCAGCGCCACGATCATCGGCGGCAGGACTTTCTGCGCCCTGGGCAGGGCGGTGAGGGCGAAGAAGGCCGCGCTCATCGCCGCGACCAGGGTGAAATCGGTCTCGAACGCGCGGATCCAGTCGAGGCCGAACTGCACGAAGACGCCCGCCACCATGCCCATGACGATGGGCATCGGCAGCCGCTCCATCGCCAGCCGGACCCAGCCGGTGAGCCCGAGGAGCAGCAGCAGCGCGGCGGTGAGGAGATAGGCGCCGATCACCTCGGGAAAGCTCAGCGATTGCAGGGCGGCGCCGACCAGCACGGTGCCGGGGATGGTCCAGAAGAAGGCCAGCGGCTGGCGGAAGGCGTAGGACATGCCGATGCTGAGCGCGCCGTTGAGCGCGAAGGCGGCGAAGATCCAGGAGGCGAGATCGGCGTCCGAGAGCCCGCCGCGCAGGCCGGCGCCGAGGATGATGGCGACGGGTGCGGAGGCTGCGAACAGGAAGGCCACGAAGGCATTGACCAGTTCGATCACCGGCAGGCGCGGACCCCGGCCCGCGATGTATTGGTTTGCCATCCGCTCTCCCCCCTCGGTTCTTTTGCGCTTGGTTATCCGGGGTGGTGACGGGGCGTCAAGCTCTGGCGCGGGCGGGGATTGGAAAACGGTTACTTGCGGGCGGCTTTCTCGGCGATGCCGCTCACGCCCTGGCGGCGGGCCAGTTCGTCGAGCACGTCGGACAGCGGAACCTCGCGCGATTGCAGCATCACCAGCAGGTGATAGAGCGTATCGGCGGCCTCGGAGGTGAGGCGGGCCTTGTCGCCCTTGACCGCCTCGATGATCGCCTCGACGGCTTCCTCGCCGAATTTCTCGGCGCATTTTTCCGGGCCCTTGGCGAGCAGCTTGGCGGTCCAGCTCGACTCGGGGTCGGCGGCGGCGCGGTCGGCGATGGTCTGGGCGAGCTGGTCGAGGATATGCATCAGGCGAACTCCAGCCGCATCGGGATACCGGCGGCGGCCATGTATTCCTTGGCCTCGCGGATGGTGTAATCCCCGAAGTGGAAGATCGAGGCGGCGAGAACGGCGCTGGCGTGGCCTTCGGTGACGCCCTCGACGAGGTGTTGCAGCGTGCCGACGCCTCCGCTGGCGATCACCGGCACGTCGACGGCGTCTGCGATGGCGCGGGTGAGGGGGAGGTTGAAGCCCGCGCGGGTGCCGTCGCGGTCCATCGAGGTGAGCAGGATCTCCCCGGCGCCTTTGGCGACCACCGTGCGGGCGAACTCCACCGCGTCGATCGGATTGCCGTCGGCGTCGAGCGCCGCCTTGCGTCCGCCATGGGTGAAGATGCCCCAGCGGGTGCCGACGCCGTTTTCGTCGGTCTCGATGGTCTTGGCGTCGATGGCGCAGACGATGCACTGGCTGCCGAAGTGATCGGCGGCCTCGGCCACCACGTCGGGGTTGGCCACGGCGGCGGAGTTGAAGCTGACCTTGTCGGCACCGGCGAGCAGCAGGGCGCGCACGTCGTCGCGGCTGCGCACGCCGCCGCCGACAGTCAGCGGGATATAACATTGCTCGGCCGTGCGCTGCACCAGATCGTACATGGTGCCGCGATTCTCATGGGTGGCGTGGATGTCGAGAAAGCACAGCTCGTCCGCGCCGGCGGCGTCATAGGCCTTGGCGGCCTCGACCGGATCGCCGGCATCGACCAGATCGACGAAGTTGACGCCCTTGACCACGCGGCCGTCGGCCACGTCGAGGCAGGGAATGATGCGGGTTTTCAGCATGGGGCCGCTCCTTTGCCGCCTACATAACGCCGGGCGGGCAAAGGGGGAAGGGGCTGTGAGGGGGCGCGCGGCGGCCTCAGCTCGCGGCGGCGATGCGGCGGATCGCGCTGCGCAGGATCAGCCGGTGGAACGGGCTGATCAGCGCCAGATAGGCCCGCCCCAGCGCGCTGTTGCGATGCACCCAGGTGGCAAGGTGCAGGGTGCCGTCCGATTTCAGCGCGGTGATGCGGAAATCGAGGTGGCGGTCGTCCATCCCGACGATGACTTCATCCTCGGAGGCATATTCCACCGGGAAGCCGGTGCTTGCGTCGTCCGCCGCCGATTTCAGGCCCAGGGGGCGCACCAGCGCATCGCGCAGCCGCAGCAGCGCGCGGGCCCAGGCCGGGGAGCGCAGCGCCAGATCGAGCGCCTCGCGCGGCGAGAGCGGCGTGGCGACGGTGTAATCGTCGAGGAAATCGCCCGGTTGCACGCGGGCCCAGATGCGGGCGTGACGGGGCAGGGTGGCGTCGGTCATCGGGGGCCTCACTGGTGCTTTGCGGCAAAACCACGGGGGCAGGGAAACACGTATTTCGGGTTTCGGCCAGTGCGCAGATCGCCTCGGGCGGCAGGTTTCGGGCGTTTCGTCAACGGGCCATTGCGGCCCGCGCCGGAGATGCGCCGGAACTTGCGCGAAGCGGGTGTGCAGGTCGGCGGAGAAAGGACCACCGGTTTTCGACGGCGGAAGGGCGCGCGGGATTTTTGCAGAAATGGCAGGGGTTTGCCGGAAATCGCGGGATGGATCCCAACCTCTCGCAGCAACGGAGAACTGCGCCTAGCTTCCTGTCACGGTTCGCCGGATGGTCCGGCAGCCGCCAGAGAAGACTGGAAATAAAGGAGAGTTGTCATGAAGACCCTTGCAAAAAAATCGGTTGCGCTGAAGTCGGTCGTCCTTGCCGCGCTGGTCGCGAGCCCGCTGGCCGCACAGGCGCTGACCGCCGAGCAGGACGTCGACGGCAATGGTACCTATTCGCTTGAAGAGTTGCAGGCGGCCTATCCCGATATGACCGCCGAGGTCTTTGCCCAGATCGACGCCAATGCCGATGGCGAGGCCGATATGGCCGAGCTGGAGGCAGCACAGGGGGCGGGCCTGCTGCCCAAGGGCTGAGGCCTTTTCGTTCCTAATTTTGCGGTGGCCGGCACCGACCCCCAATATGCCGGCCCCGTACCCGGCCTGCCGTTGTGATTGACCCGGCAGGTCGGGGCCCGGCCTGGCCCCGCATTTTGCGGGGCCAGGTTCATTTCGGGGGCCATGTCCCGCCGGATCGCCGGTTATATGTTGCGCCCGGTGGCTGCTGAGGGCCGCGCGCGCCTCCGCGCTCAGCCTTTCAGGGCCTTCAGCGCCTCTTTCAGATCGATCGCCCCGTCATAGAGCGCGCGGCCGGAGATCGCGCCGTCGAGCGGGGCGCCGCAGTCGCGCAGGGCGATCAGGTCGGCGATGGAGCTGACGCCGCCAGAGGCGATCACCGGGATCGAGACGGCGCGGGCGAGCGCCGCGGTGGCCTCGACGTTCGGGCCCTGCATGGCTCCGTCGCGGTTGATGTCGGTGTAGATGATCGCGGCGACGCCGGCGTCCTCGAAGGAGCGGGCGAGGTCGGTGGCGTTGACGTCGGTCTCTTCCGCCCAGCCCTTGGTCGCGACCATGCCGTTACGGGCGTCGATTCCGACGGCGACCTTGCCGGGGAAGGCGCGGGCCGCCTCGCGCACCAGATCGGGGTTTTCCACCGCCACGGTGCCGAGGATGACGCGGGCGAGGCCCTTGCTGAGCCAGGCCTCGATGGTGGCCATGTCGCGGATGCCGCCGCCGAGCTGGGCAGGCACGTCGCATTGGGCCAGGATCGCCTCGACCGCCGCGGCGTTGACCGGTTCGCCCGCGAAGGCGCCGTTGAGATCGACCAGGTGCAGCCATTCGCAGCCCGCCTCGACAAAGGCGCGGGCCTGGGCGGCGGGGTCGTCGTTGAACACGGTGGCCTTGTCCATGTCGCCGCGCAAAAGGCGCACGGCCTGTCCGTCCTTGAGGTCGATGGCGGGGTAGAGGATCATGGGCGGGCCTTTCCGGTGCATGGGGGCGTTTCGGCGTTCTATTGCACCGGGGCGCGGCGAAATGCAACGCGACCCGGGGTCAGGCTTGATCGACTCGGGGTGCCCGGGCCAGTGTGCGGAAAACGGGAGGATTTACGATGAAACGACTTTTTCTTGGCCTTGCGGTGAGCCTGGCTGTGGCCGGCCCGGCGCTGGCGGCCGATCCGCTGGAGGGCACCTGGAAAACGGAGGTCGACGACGGCTCTTACGCGCATATCGCCATTTCGCCCTGCGGTGCGGCGCTTTGCGGGGTGATCGCCAAGAGCTTCAACGCGTCGGGGCCTTATGTGTCCGAGAACCAGGGCAAAACGCTGGTGATCGACATGGTACCGCAGGGCGGCGGCAGCTATGCGGGCAAGGTCTGGCGGCCGTCAAACGACAAGATCTACATCGGCAAGATGGATCTGAACGGCAACACAGTGGCGCTGCGCGGCTGCGTGGCGGGTGGGCTGATCTGTTCGAAACAGACCTGGAGCCGGGTGAACTGAAGCCCCGGGCGGCCTGAGGTTTCGGCGCCTTTGCGCCGATCGCCGGGGGGCTGCGAATTTCCGTTGCGGCAAGTGGCCGGGCGCGTGTAATGTGCGTCCGGCTTTGCTCTGCCGGGCCGGGACAGACGGCGGCAAATGCCAGTATCGCTGAATGGAGTGATGTTGGTGAAACAGATTATCGGACATATGAAACGGGCTCTGGCCGCGGCATCCTGCGCGGCATTGATGCCGGTATTGGCCGCGGCGGAGACGCCGCTGGGCACCTGGGTGACCCCGCCCGACGGCAAGGGGATCTTTGCCCATATCGAGGCGCGGCCCTGCGGCGCGGCCACCTGCGGGGTGATCGCGCGGACCTATGACAGCCAGGGGCGGCCGGTGAAGACGCCGAACCTGGGCGTGCAGGTGTTCTGGGACATGACGCCGGCGGGCGAGGGGGTGTGGAAGGGGCGCGCCTTCGTGCCGGCGCACAACCGGACCTATCCCGGCACCATGCAGGTGAACGGCGACCGGATGGTTGTGCGCGGCTGCCTCGGGCCGGTCTGCCAGTCGCAGGTCTGGACCCGGGTGAACTAAGTGCGCGGGGCGGCCCGGCTCAGGGCCGCCAGCGCAGGAAGTTGCCGATCAGGCGCAGGCCGGTCTTCTGGCTTTTCTCCGGGTGGAACTGGGTGCCCAGCATGGTGTCGCGGCCGATGATGGCGGTGACGTCGCCGCCGTAGTCGACATGCGCCAGCCGTTCCGCCGGGTTGGCGACCCGGAAGTGGTAGGAGTGGACGAAGTAGGCGTGATCGCCGGTCACGATCCCCTCCAGCACCGGGTGCGGGGTGTCGATCACCAGATCGTTCCAGCCCATGTGCGGCACTTTCAGACCGGGGTCGGAGGGCGTGATCCTGACCACCTCGCCGCCGACCCAGTCGAGGCCCTCGGTATCCTCGTATTCGCGGCCCCAGGTGGCCATCAGCTGCATACCGACGCAGATGCCCAGGAACGGGCGGCCGCGCACCTCCACCGCCTCGACCAGCGCGTCGAACAGGCCCGAGTGGCCGCGCAGCGCCTGCGCGCAGGCGGGGAAGGCGCCGTCGCCGGGCAGCACCACGCGGTCGGCGCGGGCCACCACGTCGGCGTCTGCGGTGACCACGACGGTGCCGCCGCCGACCTCGCGCGCCATGCGCTGGAACGCCTTTTCGGCGGAGTGCAGATTGCCGCTTTCATAGTCGATGATGGCGGTCAGCATATGAGCCTCCGATTAACGGGCACGCATCCGGGATGAGGATACGGCATTGGGTTGGGTCTGTCTTCCGGGGCGCTTTGCGTTCCGGATCGCGCCCGACCCGCCCCCCAGGGCGGGCGCGATCCTGTGGTTTGCCTGGTGCCGCGCAAGCCGCGCGATCAGAGCGCGCCCTTGGTCGAGGGGATCGCGTCGGATTTGCGCGGGTCGGTTTCCACCGCCATGCGCAGGGCGCGGGCCACGGCCTTGAACGCCGCCTCGGCGATGTGGTGGCTGTTGAACCCGTGCAGCTTGTCCACGTGCAGCGTGATGCCGCCGTGGGTGCTGAGCGCCTGAAAAAACTCGCGCACCAGCTCGGTGTCGAAAGTGCCGATCTTGGCCGTGGGCAGATCGACGTTCCAGACCAGATAGGGGCGGCCGGACAGGTCCAGCGCGCAGCGCACCTGGGCATCGTCCATCGGCAGGTGGCATTCGCCGTAGCGGCGGATGCCGGTCTTGTCGCCGAGCGCCTGCGCCAGCGCCTGGCCCAGCGCGATGCCCACGTCCTCCACCGTATGGTGGTCGTCGATGTGGTAGTCGCCCTTGGCGCGCACGGTCATGTCGATCAGCGAGTGGCGGGCAAGCTGGTCCAGCATGTGGTCGAAGAACCCCACGCCGGTCTGGTTGTCATAGCTGCCGGTGCCGTCGAGGGTGAGCTCGACGGTGATATCGGTTTCCGCGGTCTTGCGGGCGATGCTGGCCTGTCGCATGCGGGCGCTCCTTTGATGCAGGGCCCTTATAGGCGCGGTTGGGAAGGAGGCCAAGAGTGTGCGGAGGGGCGGGTGTTGTACCCTGCGCGAGGGCCGGGCGGTGTCGGGTGGCGGCTCTGCGGGACGGAGAGGGCTTTCACTGTGACCGCGATCAATGTCGGCTTTTGGGGGAGGTAGACAGTCAAGTTTCGAGGGCGCGCACCGGGGAAGCTGTCATTGACCTTCATCGCTCATGTAGTCCTCTTGATGATTGAGAACCATCAGTAACGCTGCTTCATGTAGTCCGGGATCACGAACCGCTGCACGAATGGCTGCGTCCGCGACCGGTTCATGGCGTCCCAATACATCGCAACGGCCACTGGTTCGGAGATCTCCGCCGGCACGAGATAGTTAGAAGTCGGAAACTCGGCAAACGACTTCGCCGGGACTTGGAATGAACGCCGAAACTCAGTCTGAAGGTAATCATAAATCGCCCAGCGGATATTGTTCAGCAACTCAGCGATCTGGCTCGAATGATAGAGGAAAATGTCCTGATGAAACCATTCGAAGAAGGTGTTGACCGCAAGGTACGCCTCCTGTTCGCTCACAGAATGTCCGGCCTGGTCGAGCAGCTTACGCAGATGCCTAACATTTGTTGCGAGCCGCGCCAGATTGTGTTTGGCCATGTCACCGCACATCTTGATGTAGCGAAGGCGCGTGACGCGCAAATCCGCGACGACGTCAATCGCGTGCAGGGTCACACCCGTTGCCGTGAACTCTCTCTCAAGCCAGCTCGCAAATGCCTCGACCGCTGCTGAAAGCCTTGTCGTATCGCTGCCAAGCTTCGGATCAGCGCAGACCTGACGCAGATGAAAGAGGAACGTCAGATCGGAAGGGCGGGCATTGCTCGGGGCCGGTTTGAGACCAAGGGGAACGGGCTCGCGCTTGAACGCGCGTATCTCGGAGAGGAAGTCGCCGAGCAGGATGACAAACAATCGTGCCTGTTCGCGTGTCTGAAACATTAGGTTCGACGGCTCGACCTGATCGGTCTTTACGAACACCGCCCAATTGACCATTCCATCGATCATCTCCCAAGCGGAGTTGAGAATAATTGCCTCCCGCTCCGTATCGTTCATCGTTCCGCCAGCATAGTGTTGCGCATCTTTACTTCTGTCGTGGCCGTCGGGGCCACGAAAATCCGGATCATACATGACAAGCGAGTGGCAACAATGGTCTCAGAGCTGCCTTTCGACTGAGGTGCGCGCGGTTCGACGGCGGGCCGGCAGTGAGGGCAGGGATTGCGCCAGCACCCGGTTCGCCCGGAACAAGGCGCGCAGCGCCGCCGGGCAGCGCCCGACCGCCCCGATGGGCGGGCGCTTCTCTGACTGCTGTGCGCTGAACTCACGTTCGATGTTCTGGCTGCCATAAAGTGACGCTCTCACAGCGGAGGGCGCCCACCCGCGGCCGGGCGCGGCCCTCTGTTGGACGCGGCGCGGGGATTGCGCCCGGTTCGCCGCCATGCCAGTTTGCCTGAAAAGCATCCCCCGAAGGCGAGCCCCCATGTCGACCTGCGTTTTTATCCAGATCCGCTGCAAACCCGGCACCACCTATCAGGTGGCCGAGAAGATCGCCCTGCGCGAGATCCATTCCGAGCTGTATTCCACCAGCGGCGAGTACGACCTGCTGATGAAGCTCTACATCCCCGCGGATGCGGATGTGGGCAAGTACATCAACGAGAACCTGCTGGATATCGAGGGGATCGAACGGTCGTTGACGACGATGACCTTCAACGCGTTCTGAAACTGCCCCGAGACAGACCTGAGACACAGGTGCCGGGCCGCGCGCTCAGCCTTTGCGGGCCTTCATCACCCGGTCGGCCTTCTTGCGCACCAGCACGGTGCGCAGGTCGTGCATTGCCAGCAGCAGCGCGTCGGTCACCGCGTCGAGCTGCGCCTCGCTGGCGCGGGTCTGAGCCCAGTGGGCGGTGAGGTTGAGGTGATCGACGGTGCGCAGGATGTCGTCGATATCGCGGCGCGCCAGCACCCCGGCGCGCTCCTCCATCCAGTCCTTGATATGTTTCAGATCGGTTTCCGACAGCGTGCGGTCGCCGTGCGGCTTGATCTCGCCGTTGCGGATGTTGATCACCGCGATCTGGTCCATCTCGACCCGGCGATCGCGGTTCTCGGTATCGACACGGAACACGAAGGCGCCGTTTTCGCGTACCCGGAAATAATAGTTCGGCAGGTCCATCGGCGCCTCCGATGTCAGCTCAGCGCGGCGCAGAAGGAGGCGATGCGGGCGCAGGCCTCTTGCAGGTTGTCGTCCGAGGTGGCGTAGCTGACGCGGAAGTTCGGCGAGAGGCCGAAGGCCGCGCCGAACACCACGGCGACGCCGTTCTCTTCCAGCAGCGCCTTGGCGAAAGCCTCGTCGCTGTCGATCAGGGTGCCGGCGGGGCTGGTCTTGCCGATCAGCCCGGCGATGGACGGGTAGACGTAGAAGGCGCCTTCGGGCGTCGGGCAGGTGATGCCGTCGATGGCGTTCAGCGCCTCCACCACCATGTCGCGGCGGCGTTTGAAGATGGCGTTGTTGGGCTCCAGGAAGTCCTGGGTGCCGTTCAGCGCCTCCAGCGCCGCCCACTGGCTGATCGAGCAGGGGTTGGAGGTGGACTGCGACTGGATCTTGCGCATCGCGGCGATCAGGTGCTCGGGGCCGCCGGCATAGCCGATGCGCCAGCCGGTCATGGCATAGGCCTTGGACACGCCGTTGCAGGTCAGCGTGCGGTCGTAGAGCGCCGGTTCGATCTGCGCCGGGGTGGAGAACTCGAAGTCGTCGTAGGTGAGGTGTTCGTACATGTCGTCGGTCATCACCCAGACATGCGGATGCCGCATCAGCACCTCGGTCAGCGCCTTGAGCTCGTTGCGGGTATAGCCGGCGCCGGTGGGGTTCGACGGCGAGTTGAAGATGAACCATTTGGTTTTCGGCGTGATCGCCGCGTCGAGCTGTTCGGGGGTCAGCTTGAAGGCGTTTTCCAGCGTGGTTTCCACCGCCACCGGGGTGCCGCCGGCGAGCAGCACCATGTCGGGGTAGCTGACCCAGTAGGGGGCGGGAATCACCACCTCGTCACCCGGGTTCAGGGTGGCCATCAGCGCGTTGTAGAGGATCTGCTTGCCGCCGGTGGCGATGCTGATCTGTTTCGGCGTGTAGCTCAGCCCGTTCTCGCGGGCGAACTTGTCGCAGACCGCCTGTTTCAGTTCCGGCATGCCGTCGGGGGCGGTGTATTTGGTCTTGCCCGCCTGGATCGCGGTGATGGCGGCGTTCTTGATGTTCTGCGGCGTATCGAAATCGGGCTCGCCGGCGCCGAGGCCGATCACGTCCTTGCCGGCGGCCTTGAGCTCCTGCGCCAGCGTGGTGACCGCGACGGTGGGCGACGGTTTGACGCGAGAGAGAGTCGTGGACAGGAAACTCATGATGGGCCTCGGTTTGTATGTTGGGTGTGACTGTCATAGGGTGCGGCCGATTGGCGATCAACCCGCACCGGGATCATCGGACGGAGAGAAGCATGAACGACACTGACACCGATTGGTACGGACCCGAGGCGGCCACCTTTGGCGACCGGGTGGCCGGCGCCCGCGAGGCGGCCGGGATGACCCAGGCACAGCTGGCGCGCCGGCTGGGGGTGAAAAAGACCACCGTGCGCGGCTGGGAAGAGGACCTGTCGGAACCGCGGGCCAACAAGCTGTCGATGATGGCGGGGCTGCTGAACGTGTCGATCATGTGGTTGCTGACCGGCGAGGGCGACGGTATGGACGGCCCGGCCGGCGAGACCACCGAGGCGCAGGACCTGAGCGCGGTCCTGGGCGAGTTGCGGTCGATCCGGGCGGATATGCGCGCCACCGCCGAACGCGCGGCGCGGCTGGAGAAACGGCTGCGGCATTTGCTGGAGCAATCGGAGCAGGCCCAGGTATGAGCGACACCATGAGCGAGACCCGCGAGATCAGGATCAAGCGGCTGAAGATGCGGTCGATGCGGCGCGGCATCAAGGAGATGGACCTGATCCTGCAGGCCTATGCCGAGGGCGCGCTGGAGACGATGACGCCGGAGGCGCTGGACCTCTACGAGGCGCTGCTGAACGAGAACGACCAGGACCTCTATAAGTGGGTCACCGGCCAGATCGAGACCCCGGCGCCCTATGGCGCGCTGGTGGATGAGATCGCGCAAACCTTTCAGGCGTAGCCATTTTCCGCCTGCGTCTGGCGTCCGGAACGAAGTCCTTTCGGATTTAACCGATTTTTCGGGATTTCGCTTCACCCTCTGACACGAGCAGTTCGTGTTGGAGAGACGTATGAGTGTGGAAATGAAAATGAGCCTGGCCTCCCGGCAGGGTTTCATGTCCGGGTATCTGGAGGCCCTGTCGCTGGTCGAACGGCTGCACCGCCTGCTGCTCGACGTGATCAAGGACGAGTTCGAGCGGCTCGGCATTCTGGACATCAATTCGGTCCAGGGGCTGCTGTTGTTCAATATCGGCGACAACGAGGTGACGGCGGGCGAGCTGAAGAGCCGCGGTTATTACCAGGGCAGCAATGTCAGCTATAACCTGAAGAAGCTGGTGGAGATGGGATACATGCATCACCAGCGCTGCGAGATCGACCGACGCGCGGTGCGGGTGCGGCTGACCCAGCGGGGCCGCGAGGTGCGCGACGTGGTCGCCGAGCTGTTCGCGCGCCATGCCGAGGGGCTGGAGGAGAAGGGCGTGATGACCACCGCCGGGGTCGAAGAGATCACCAGCGCGCTGAAACGGGTCGAACGCTACTGGACCGACCAGATCCGCTATATCTACTGAGTACTGCGGCGGCGGGGCAGGTGGCCTTGCCGTGGCTCGGGGCGCGGGCCTGTTCGTTCGGGCCGGTCCCTGCCACTTCCCCCCCACATACTGACGAGGCGGCGCCCTGTGGGCCTGAGCCCGCGCCGGGCGCCCGGACCGGCGCTTCGCTTTAGCCCGGGTGCTCTGGGGCGGGGACTTCCAGCCAGCCGATCGCGCGCGGGCGCAGTTCGCGCAGCAGCTTGCGGCGCATGGCGCGTTCGTAGTCTTCGAAGCCTTGCGCCACCTCCAGGAAGGCGCCGGGGCCGTGCAGCACCTGGTCGCGGTAATAGGCGATCAGGTCGATCTCGGGATCGTCGTCGGGGGTGTCGACCACCAGCCCGTTGACGGTGACCTCGGCAAAGGGAAACTCGGCATAGGCCGAGGCGGGCGGGAAGCCTTCGTTGTTCTCGCCGTCGCCGGCCATGTCGAGGGTGCGGAACAGGCAGGCGGGCGCGCGGGCCAGAAGCCCGGCGCCATAGCCCAGGCCATAGCCCATGGCGGTGGGAAACTCGTTATGGCTGCGTTCCGAACGGCCGATGGTTTCGGCCAGCTCCAGCAGGTCGGCGCGGGATCGGATCAGCCGCCAGTCGGCCAGCAGATGCTGATTGTGGCGCCCGCTCCACTCGTAGGCGGCCAGCGCCACCGGCAGGGGGGAGGCGAAGACGGCCTCGATCACCTCGGGCGCGATCAGCGCGGCGGCCAGTCCGCCGCGCTGCAGCGCATCCTCCTGCGCGTCGACCGAGCTGGAGACATCCAGCGCCAGCACCAGCGCCAGACGGCATTGCGCCGCCGCCGCTGCAGAGGCCGTGGCCGCCAGCCCGGCGGCCAGTGCCAGCGCGAGGGCGGCGCGCCGCATCACCAGTGACCGGTGTTTTCCATGCTGGCCCAGGGCTCGGCCGGTTCCAGCGGATCGCCGTTCTGCAGCAGCTCGATCGAGATATTGTCGGGCGAGCGGACGAAGGCCATGCGGCCGTCGCGCGGCGGCCGGTTGATGGTGACGCCGTTGTCCATCAGGTGCTGGCAGGTCTCGTAGATATTGTCGACGCCATAGGCGAGATGGCCGAAATGGCGGCTGTCGCTGGGCAGCCCGTCGTCGCCGTCCCAGTTGTAGGTCAGCTCGATCGGGCATTCCTCCTGCCCCGGGGGGGCGAGGAAGATCAGCGAAAAGCGGCCCTCTTCGCTGTCGTACTGGCGGGTCTTGGTCAGGCCCAGCAGCTCGTAGAAAGCCATGGATTTCTCCAGATCCTTCACCCGGACCATGGTGTGGAGGTATTTCAGCGCCATTTTGTGCCGCTCCTTGTTGGTGATTGCTTGCGCCTCAACTTAACGTCGGGCGGCGGCTTGTCGAGCGGGCAGGGCTCAGAACGCCGAGCGGATTCCGAAATTCAGCCCCACCTGGTTGGCGTCATAGAGCGAGATGTTGCTGTCGGTGCGCGAGGCGGAGAGCTGCATCGTCGGGTTGAAGCCGTAGTAATCGACCTTGTCGAAGATCAGCGTCAGGTCGGCCTGCACCCGGTCTTCCTGGCGGCCGTCGGGGCTGTGGGGCGAGACGTCGTAGTCGCGGTTGCGCGCCCAGAGGCCCATCTGCACCCGGGCGCCGGCCACTGGTTTGGCCAGCGTCAGTTCGGCCCGCAGGCCGATCTCGCGGAACTCGTCGGCGGCGCTGGGCGATTGCGCGGCGGCCAGCGTCGCGTTGGTCCACAGCGTGGCGCCGTTCCAGATCCGGGTGGTGTAGGAGAAATCGGCGCGCAGCGTGTCGCTGTCCGCCGTGGCGATGCCGAACTGCCGCTGGCCGGCCAGCCGCAGGTTGACCTTGTCGCCGTCGGCCAGCCGGTAGGACTGGCCCAGCGACAGCCGCGCGAAGCGGGCGTATTCGTCGCCGCCGTAAAAGCTCTGGCCGGCGTCGGCGACCAGCCGGTATTCGCCGCGGTGGTCGAAATTGAGGCCCCGGTGGCCATAGCCCAGGGTATAGGTGGCAAAGGCGAAATCGCTGCCCTTGGCGGTGGGGGCGATGGATTTGGCCTCGTTCGACAGGGTGTAGGTGCGCAGATCGGCGGTGAAGATCACATCGTTGGCGCGGGTTTCGGTCTCGGCAAAGCGGTAGCGGGTGGTCACCCCCAGGGCGTATTCGATGCCCGACAGGGCCCGCGCGGTGCCGCCCAGTTCGTATTCCATCGGCTGGCCGAACAGCAGCTCAGACAGCTTGTAATTGAGGAAGGAGGAGCGCGCGGAGGAGCCGTTGTTGATGTTGGAATTGGGCGAGACCGAGAACGACAGCTGCGCCGCCCAGGGGTTGCGGGCGCGCACGTAGCGGAAATCGCCGATCGCCTTGCGCTCGGCGGCCTCGTTGGGGGCGTGTTCGACCGCCCGGCGCAGCCACCATTGCGCCCGGGTGCGGTGGCCGTCCGAGGCGAGCGCCTGGGCCATCAGCAGCGAGCTGGAGTATTTCTGGGCGTCGTCCCCGGCCGCGCGCCAGGCGTCACGGGCGGAGGATTTCGCCACCTCGAACCGGCCCAGGTTGCGGGCGGCGCGGGAGCGCAGCATCAGCGCGGCGTGGTCCCCGGGATCGCGGGCCAGCAGCGCCTCGGAATAGCGCAGCGCGCGGGGGGCATCGCCGCCGCGCAGCGCCAGCAGCGCGGCCAGCCGCAGCTGGTCGGGGGCAAGCTCGACCGTTTCGGCGCGCGCCGGGGCGGCCAGCGCGGTCAGCGCCGCGAGCGCGGCCGCCGTCAGGGTGCGGCCGAACCTGAGGGGCAACGCGGACACCGCCCGCCCCTAGCGGTAAACGATGAAGCCGCCGGTTTCGCGCACGCTGGAGGCGATCGGATCGACCGAGGTCTCCATCACCACGATGCCGACGATCTGGCCGGCCTTCTTGCCCGAAACGATGGCGTAGTAGTTGCCGCTCTCGAAGGTCTGGACGGTGCCGGCGCTGTCGACGTAGCTGCTGGAGACCTCGCCCAGGATCTCGCCGTTGTCGTCCAGCGCGTTGGGGCCGACCTTGAAGGTGGCGACCGGATAGCGGCTCAGGGTGATGTCGTGCTCGTCCTCGATCCGGGCGATCACGGTGTCGGTGATATCGGTGCCCTCGGTGTCGAAGATCTTGCGGTTGTAGATGGTGCCGCTGACCGCGTCGCCGCGGCCGCCGGTGCTTTCGTCGAAATCGTCGAAGTCGATGGCGATCTCGATATCGGCGGTGGTGTATTCCAGCCCGCCGACGCCGTTGAAGTCGCGCAGACCCGCCATCACGCCATTATAGATCGCCTGGCCGGTGGAGGGCAGGGTGACGCCGTTTTCCCGCTGGTAGATGAAGCCGCCGAAGCCGTAGCCGGCGTAGGCGCCGGTGCGCACGATGGCGAACTTGCTGTTGCCGTTGCGGCTGACGCCGTAGATCGCCCGGTGCTTGAACTGGGTGATCGGCTTGCTGCTCTCGGGGTCGGTGAAATGGGTGTCGGCCTCGTAGACGGCGTATTTGCCCGCCAGCGAGCTGACCGCGGTGCCGCGCGAATATTCGTTGTCGCCGTCGAACGCGAGGTTGTTGACGGTGAAGGTATCCTTGTCGGCGTCATAGCTGATGTCGGTGGCGTAGCCGTTGCCGTAATAGGTTTCCTCACTGGAGGTCGCCTCGGTGCGGAAGATCGCCTCGTCGGTGGTGGGCGACGCGGTGCCCGGCGGCAGGGTGCGGTCGCTGTCGATCGCGCTGCCGGTATCGGTGCCCGTGTCGGTGCCGGTATCGGTGCCGGTATCGCCGCTGTCGGTCACGAATGGGTTGGAGCCGCCGCTGCACGCCGACAGCGCCAGCGCGGTTGCTGCCGCGACAAAGAATTTGGTCATCACTGCCTGCCTCTGTTCTTTTGGAACAAGTTTTTTTCACAAGGTTCTGGAAACAGGGTGAAAAGTCAATGACCAATGCCGGGGCGACCGCGTGGTATCGTTGAAAAATGGCGGAAATGCAATACCGGATATTGCGGTTCCAGAGTGTTTTTCGGCAAGATATAGTTGCTTACGACTCATGTAGTGAAAGGAGCCCCCCCATGCCGCTGTCGCCCGAGCAAGAGGCCGAAATCGCCGAGCTGCGCGCCCGGCCGCAGCCCACCCTGCGCACCGTGGCGCCGGGGATGGAGGATCACCTTTACACCGCCTACCCGGTTCTGGATCACGGCTTTGTCCGGGTGATCGACTACATGGGCGACGATGCGGCGATCTGCCAGGCGGCGCGGGTGAGCTACGGCAAGGGCACCAAATCGGTCAGCAACGACGAGGGGCTGATCCGCTACCTGATGCGGCACTGGCATTCGACGCCGTTCGAGATGTGCGAGATCAAGCTGCACGTGAAGCTGCCGGTGTTCGTCGCGCGGCAGTGGATCCGCCACCGCACCGCCAACGTGAACGAATACTCGGCGCGCTATTCGATCCTGGACCGCGAATTCTACATCCCGGCGCCGGAACATGTGGCGGCGCAGTCGACCGTCAACAACCAGGGCCGCGGCGAGGTGCTGGAAGGGGCGGAAGCGGCCCGGGTGCTGGAGATCCTCAAGGCCGACAGCGCGCGCGCCTACGACAATTACGAGGCGATGATCAGCGACGAGGGACAGCAGGGGCTGGCGCGCGAGCTGGCGCGGATGAACCTGCCGGCCAATATCTATACCCAGTGGTACTGGAAGGTGGACCTGCACAACCTGTTCCACTTCCTGCGGCTGCGGGCGGATGCGCATGCGCAATACGAGATCCGGGTGTATGCCGAGGAGATCTGCAAACTGGCCGCCGACTGGGTGCCCTTCGCCTATCGCGCCTTCGAGGATTACCGCATGGGGGGCGCGACGCTCTCCGCTACAGCTCTTGATTGCATTCGGCGGATGGTGAAGGGTGAAGAGGTGAGCCAGGAAAACTCCGGCATGTCCAAGGGGGAATGGCGGGAGTTTATGGGGGTTTTGGGGTAACAGTTTGATCAGTCAAGTTCTCAACTCACCAGCTTTCCAAAATGGTTTCTGGGTATTTGTAGGGATCGTCGCGGGAGCGTTCATTCAATATTTTTTGGGGTATTTGCAGGGACGGAGGCAGGCGAAGAATGCGTTCAGGGTCATGCAAATTGAAATCGAGTATAATTTAGGCGAGGTGAGGGCTCTACTGGATCATATTGAGTGGATGCGATCCAGAATTTCCGCGGGCCAAATCTTGGAACAGGAGCTGTCCGTCCCAATGGCCAGGTTTGACTACTCGTCTATCGCACCGTTGGCGAATTCCGGTTACTTTCATATCCTTCTGGGGCCAGATAGAGTGAAGAAATACCTAGAATTCAACAACTTCTTTCGGGTTGAAAACGGAGCCAACTTAACCTCCATGCTGCGCACTGAACATGGAGCCGGGAATTCTCTGAATTTCTTAGATACCGTCAAAGGGAGAGCCTTGGAGTTGGCTAAAGGACTTGAGCAAATTTCCAACTCACGGCTAACTTTGATTAGGTTGAAGTTAACTCCAAAGAAATCTGGCGAATAGCCTCAGATTGGAAGCTTCGTTTTCCAATTGCTGACATGTTTTGCAGCGCGTGACAGGTATCCACCACAAAACAACCCGCGCAAGCGCCGGACCGTGGGCTGGCGCTGCTCGCTCTGATCGGCGCGCTTTATGGCAGCCAAATCCGGACGACCTCCGAGCAAAGCGCCTGTGTTAGCCAAGCGCCAGACCGCGGGGACGGTCCGGCGCTGGCGCGGCGGCCTGCGGCCTTGTCCCGCGCTGGGGGGGCTCCGAGGGGGCGGGGTGCTTTTGACATGGCGGAATTCGCGCTACATTCGTGCCATGCCCGATCTCTCCCGTTTCCACGAGGCCCAGGCCGGCACCTATGACACCGCGCTCGCGGAGCTGGCGGCGGGGGCCAAGGTCACCCATTGGATGTGGTTCATCTTTCCCCAGCTTCGTGCGCTGGGCCGGTCCTCCACTGCCGAGTATTACGGCATCGCGGATCTGGCCGAGGCACGCGCCTATCTCGCCGATCCGGTGCTGGGGCCGCGGCTGATCGCCTGTGTCCGGACGCTGCTGGGCCACAAGGGCGCGGCGCCGGAGGCGATCATGGGGCCGGTGGATGCGAAAAAGCTGCGCTCCTGCGCCACGCTGTTCGAGGCCGCCGGCGGCGGGGCGGAGTTTGGCGAACTGCTCGACGGGTTCTACGGCGGCCGCCGCTGTTCGCGCACGCTGGAGCTGCTGCGACTCTGATGTATAGCGCGTGCCTATACAAAACGTCATAAAACCGTTACACTGCGGCCCATGACCAGGCTGCGTTTTCTTTCCTTTGTCACGCTCTGCGCCGTGTTGCCGGCCGCGCCGGCCGCCGCGCAATCGCCGATTGCCGAGGTGGTCTGCGAGCCCACGGCGCAGATGCACGACCGGCTGAAACACCGGCTGCGCAGCGCACGGACGGCCCGCGGCATCCGCGACCGCGAACAGATCATGGAGGTCTGGACCGACCCGCAGGGCGGCTGGACGCTGGTGCTGACCTATGCCGGCGGCACCTCCTGCATCGTGGCGATGGGCGAGGCGTGGCAAAACGAATACCCGCGCGATCCCGCCTGACCGCGTGCAGGGCCCGCGCAGGGGCCTGATCCCGCCCCGGCGCTGGCCGGGACGGGGGGAATCTTCAGATCAAAATGTCACAGAGCTTTCAAATCCGCGGCCATCTGTCGGCCGTCCCGCCCATCCTGCAATTCGTAGGCAACCTTTTGATTGTCGGCCAGCCCGGTCAGGCCGGAGCGTTCGACGGCCGAGATGTGCACGAACACATCCTTGCCGCCCTCGTCCGGCGCGATAAAGCCATAGCCCTTCGTCGTATTAAACCATTTCACGGTGCCGGTCGGCATGTCCCGTGTCTCCTTCTGACTTGCTCTTGGCCCCGCACGACACATAAGCGCGGGGGCGCGTCCGGTCTCTCAGAGGACCGGCATATGGCGTCATAGGCGGGTGTCTGATCGGCGGCAGCGCAACTTCAGGATTGCACGGCTTCTGTAAAAATCAAGAAAAAGGGGCTGAAATCCGTGCGCGTGCCGGATATTTCGGCAGGGATGCAAGGAGGCGAGAGATGATCCTGTACGGGCTGAAGACCTGCGATACCTGCCGTAAGGCACTGAAATCCCTGCCCGATGCGGCATTCGTCGATGTCCGGGCCGAGGGTGTGCCAGAGGATGTGATGCGCGCGGCGCTGGCGCAATTCGGGGACAAGCTGCTCAACACCCGCTCCACCACCTGGCGCGGGCTCAGCGAGTCGGAGCGCGCGGAAGAGCCGCTGGCTCTGCTGGCGAAACACCCCGCGCTGATGAAGCGGCCGCTGATCGACGCCGGAGGCGCGCTGCACCTGGGCTGGACCCCGGCGGTGCGCGCGGCCCTTGGCGTGGCCTGACCGCGCCCTTATCTGAGACCTTCAGGACAGGAGAGCAGAAATCATGCGCAACGCGGCGCTCGTATTAGGGATCATCGCCGGGGTGGCCGGGATGATCGTGGGGTTCTTCAGCTACGGCTATACCTCGGCGGTGGAGCATTTCGGCGAGATCGAGGGGCTGGCCGAGCAGGTCGGCGATGTGCAGCTGATCCGGGTGACCTCGGTGCTGGCGCCGCTGCTGGCGATTGCGGGCGGCGCGATGGCGCGGGCCCGGGCGCTCTGGGGCGGGATCCTGATGCTGTTGTCGGCGGCGGGGATGTACCATGCCTTCGGCTTCAACGTCTTCACCATGTTCCCGATCGCCTTTGCCGGCCTGGGCGGCGTGCTGGGCATCGCGGCAGGCAAGCCGGACGAGCCGAAGGCGCATTTCTGAGGCCATTGCCGGTGCAGTCGGAATTGGCCGGGCGGTCCGGCGCTGGCACGGCTTGCGCCGGGGGCCGGGTCAGGCCGGCATCGGCACCATGCGCCGCCGCAGCACCGCGTCGAACGACAGCGCGCCGGCGCCCTTGAGCGCCAGAACGCTCAGCAGGAAGACCCACAGCAGCCGCTGGTCGAGGATCACACCGTCGGGCATCCGGTCGAACCAGGCGCCGATTGTGGCCGCGTCGATCAGCCCGTGGCCGTAGATGTCGGTCAGCGACTGCATCAGCACGAAGCCGATCATCCCGAGCGCCGCCAGCCGGGTGAACAGGCCAAGCAGGATCAGCGCCGGCAGCAGGAACTCCGCCCAGGTGCCGGCGAGGACGACGAGACTGTGCAGCGGCGACAGTTGCGAGGCGTCGTAGCTCACCGCTTCCAGCTGGCGCGGAAAGATCTGCGCATAGGCGCCGGTGGAGGGGCTGAACAGGCCCAGCACCCCGTCGCCCAGTTTGGTCAGGCCCGAGGCCCAGTAATAGACCAGTAGCGTTGCGGCGAAGGAGAGCCGCGCCAGCAGGGGCAGCAGCGGATCGGCGGCGCGCTCGAGCGTGGCAGTCAGATTGCTATGCAGGCGGATCAGCGTTTCCATGTGTCAGTCTTCCAGAATCAGGTCGGTGAGTGCAGCGCCCTGCAGCAGCAGGGTCAGCACGGGTGTCAGGTCAAACCCGGGGGCCTCGGCGCGGGCCGCGTCCTCGGCCGCGCCCCAGCTGTGCCCTGCCTGCATTGCGGCGATCCAGGCGGCGCCGCCGGCGGGCAGCGGGTGCGGGCCGGGGTCGTAGTCGGGGCGGGTGATCAGCACGTCCTGCGCACTGGCCTGTGGCTGCGGTGCGCCGGGTCGGGTGGCGTAGCGCCAGATGTCATGGACCGGCCAGGGCGACCGCAGCAGCCGCAGCGCCGGGGCGAAACCCAGGCGGGCGCGCAGCAGGGCCTCGGGCGGGGTTTCGGCAAGACGTTCGGGCGGGATCGGGGTGGCATCGGCAGCGTGGTAGGACTGCCGCAGGGCCTGCTCCAGCCGCGCCACATCGGGCAGGTAGCCCAGGTGCGAAAGCTGCGTGAGGTCCGCGAGGAAGCCGGGGAAATCTTCGCCGTAGAGCATCAGAAGCGGCGAGCGCGGCGGGTGGGCGCGCAGGAACATCCCCGCGATCGCGTCCATGTTGGTTTTGCCCAGCAGGCTGGCGACGGCCGGGAAGGCCTCGTGCAGCGCCTCGGTCAGCGAGACGGCCACGTTATTGCGGTAGACATCGAAGCGGCGCCCGGCGGGGCGCGCCTCGCCGTCCTGCAGCCCGGGCGGCATCGGCTTGCCCGCGTCCAGCAGGGCGGCGTGAAAACTGCTCTGGCTCACGCGCATGCGGGCACCTCTTGCAGCGCAGCCGCGGCGCGGGCGGCCTCGGCCTCCAGCACCGGCCAGTCGGGCACGTCGGTGTCCCATTCGATCAGCAGCGGGCGCGGGCCGGAGCGGGCCAGCGTGTAGTCCAGCAGCGCCCAGACCGGATCGGCGACCTCGCTCCCGTGACTGTCGATTAGCAGCGGCGCGCCGTGGTCGTCGGATTGCTCGTCATGGCCGCCGAGGTGGATTTCGCCCACCGGATCGAGCGGGAAGGCGTCGATATAGCCCTGCGGCGAGAACCCGAGGTTGGTGGCGGAAACGAAGACGTTGTTGACGTCCAGCAGCAGGCCGCAGCCGGTGCGGCGGGCGATCTCGGCGAGGAAATCGGGCTCCGACCAGGTACTCTCGGCGAAGGCGAGGTAGCTGGAGGGGTTCTCCAGCAGCATCCGGCGGCCGAGGGTGTTTTGCAGCTGGTCGATGTGGTCGGCGACGCGGGCCAGCGTGGTATCGGTATAGGGCAGCGGCAGCAGGTCGTTGAGAAAGCCGCTGTCATGGGTCGACCAGGCCAGATGTTCGGAGAAGCTGGCGGGGTTCAGCCAGTCGCAGAGCTGTTTCAGCCGCGCCAGGTGATCGGGGTCGAGCGGCCCCTCGCCGCCGATGGAGAGGCCGAGGCCATGGACCGAAACGGGGAAACGTTGGGCCAGGTAACGGAGCTGCGCCAGCGGGCGGCCGCCGTCGCCCATGTAGTTTTCCGCGTGAATCTCCAGCCACCCCACGGCACCGGGATCGGTGGTGAGATCGGTGAAGTGCTGCGGTTTGTAACCGACGCCGGCGGCATGGGGCAGGCGGGTCGGGTGGGCGGTCTGGTCCAGCATGGCGGCGCTCCCGTCGAGAAACTGGGAAACCGGGCGGCGCGCGGTGCACCGCCCGGGGGGAAGCCTGAGATCAGGATTCCGGCAGATCGCGCATCAGCGGCTCGAGCGAGCCCATGCGCGCGGTGCCGTCGGCCATTGCCGGCAGTTCCATGGTGGTGCAGGTGCCCTCTTCGACCAGTTTCCAGGCGTTGCCCTGGTAATCGACCTTCGAGGTGCCGGCGCAGGTGGTGCCGGGGCCGGCGGCGCAGTCGTTCTTGCCGGCCATGGAGACGCCGTAGCATTTCACCTTGGCCTGGGCCGAGGCGGTGGTGGTGGTGACGGCGGTCATGGCGGCGGCAACGGCACCGGCCACGGCCAGGGTTTTCATCGTGGTATTCATTGCGAGTTCCTCCTGAGTCTCACTGCGTTGTGCAAGTTTGTCGCAGGGCAACCCTATCGGCCTGCAATCACGGGGAGAATTCACGTGGACGTGCATCACGCTGCCGTTAGGGGATGTGACCGGGGCGGTCCCGGTAAGGTACTGGTTTCATTTGGGGTTTTCCGGGAGCGTTGCCGCGTGGTGCATTGTCCGGCCCGGCGTTTTCCGGTTTGCGCGGCCGAATGTTACAATGATGGGAAGGGGCGATGTGACCGTTCTGGCGCGCCAGTGAGGATTGTTACAGGGGGCAGGAGGGGCTGTGCCGGGGTCCCGTTCCACGGCTGGACTCCTCTGCGCCAACTGCCCCGGCGCGGCCCGCTCTGTGGGGCCGGCACAATAAAAAACGCCCCCGGGCCGGGTGGCGCGGGGGCGTTCTGTTGTCTGTCCGGGGATCAGAGCAGATCCGGCGGCGTAGCTTCGCGGGCCAGCGCCTTGGTCACATCGTCGAGCGACTGCACCGAGGTCTGCTTTTCGCCCAGCCGGCGCACCGACACTGTGCGCTCCTCGACCTCGCGGTGCCCCACGGCGAGGATCACCGGCACCTTGGCAACCGAGTGTTCGCGGACCTTGTAGTTGATCTTCTCGTTGCGGATGTCGGCCTCGGCGCGGACGCCCTCGGCCTGCAGCCTGGCCACCACCTCGGCGACGTAATTGTCGGCCTCCGAGGTGATCGAGGCGACCACCACCTGGCGCGGCGCCAGCCAGAACGGCAGCTTGCCGGCGTGTTCCTCGATCAGGATGCCGATGAACCGCTCGAAGCTGCCCAGCGTGGCGCGGTGCAGCATGACCGGCCGGTGCTTGGCCCCGTCGGCGCCGATATAGGTGGCGTCGAGCCGCTCGGGCAGGACGAAGTCCACCTGCAGCGTACCGCACTGCCAGTCACGGCCGATCGCGTCGGTCAGCACAAACTCCAGCTTGGGCCCGTAGAAGGCGCCTTCGCCCGGGTTCAGCTCGATATCGTTGGTCACCTTGCGGGTGGCCGACAGCAGCGCCTCTTCGGCACGGTCCCAGACCTCGTCGGAGCCGGCGCGGGTCTCGGGCCGGTCGGAGAATTTGATCTTGTAGCTAGGGAAGCCCAGGTCGCGGTAGATGTCGCTGAGGAAGCCGATGAACTTCTCGGTTTCCGAGGCGATCTGTTCTTCGGTGCAGAAAATATGTGCGTCGTCCTGGGTGAAGCCGCGCACCCGCATGATGCCGTGCAGCGCGCCCGAGGGCTCGTACCGGTTGCAGGAGCCGAATTCCGCCATCCGCAGCGGCAGGTCGCGATAGCTTTTCAGTCCCTGCTTGAAGATCTCCACGTGGCAGGGGCAGTTCATCGGTTTAAGCGCGTTGATCGCCTTTTCGCGGGCGTGTTCCTCGTCCACTTCGACGATGAACATGTTCTCCTGATATTTCTCCCAGTGGCCCGAGGCCTCCCACAGGCGGCGGTCGACCACTTGCGGCGTGTTCACTTCGACATAGCCGCCGCGTTTCTGCTGGCGGCGCATGTAATCCTGCAGGGTGGTGTAGACGGTCCAGCCGTTGGGGTGCCAGAACACCTGGCCCGGGGCCTCTTCCTGCATGTGAAAGAGATCCATTTCGCGGCCCAGCTTGCGGTGGTCGCGCTTGGCGGCCTCCTCCAGCATGTGCAGGTAGGCTTTCAGCTTTTCCTTGTTCTGGAAGGCCACGCCGTAGATCCGCTGCAGCATCTCGCGGTTGCTGTCGCCGCGCCAGTAGGCGCCGGCGATGCTCATCAGCTTGAAGGCGTCGCCCGGCACCTGGCCGGTGTGTTGCAGGTGGGGACCGCGGCAGAGATCCTGCCAGTGGCCGTGCCAGTACATGCGCAGCGGTTCGTCGCCGGGGATCGCCTCGACCAGCTCGACCTTGTAGGGCTCGTTGTTGGCCCTGTAATATTCGATGGCGCGCGACCGCTCCCAGATCTCGGTGGTGACCGGATCGCGGCGGTTGATGATTTCCTTCATCTTCTTTTCGATCGCGCCGAGGTCTTCGGGCGTGAACGGCTCATCGCGGTCGAAGTCGTAGTACCAGCCGTTTTCGATCACCGGGCCGATGGTGACCTTGGTGGCCGGCCACAGCTCCTGCACGGCGCGGGCCATGATATGGGCCAGGTCGTGGCGGATCAGTTCGAGCGCGGGGGCCTCGTCCTTCATCGTGTTGATGGCGATTTCTGAGTCGGCCTCGATCGGCCACTGCAGATCCCAGTGCTGGCCGTTGACAGTGGCGCTGATCGCCTTCTTGCCCAGCGAGGTGGAGATGTCCGAGGCCACCTGCGCGGGCGTGATGCCTGCGTCGTAGCTGCGCGAATTGCCATCGGGGAAGGTGAGAGAGATTTGGGCCATGATCTGGCTGCTCCTCGTCGGTTTGGCGCCCACGGAACGCCCGGTTGCGGGTTATGGTGTGCGGTCGATTTGGCAGGTGGCGCGCGCCAAGTCAAGGCGGCTGCGGCAACGGGGCACGCCGTCAGCCCAGGATGTGCAGCCAGAGCCAGGCGGTGAACAGCGAGGCGCCGGTGGCGATCAGCACCGAGGAGGCCGCCACCCGTTTCGCCCGGCCGTAGATATTGGCGAAGATATAGGCGTTGACGCCCGGCGCCATGGCGGCGGTCAGCACGCCGGAGCGGAACAGGTCCTGTGGCAGCGCCAGGGTGCTGCCCAGCGTCCAGGTGATCGCCGGATGCACCAGCAGCGCCAGCGCGCAGACCATCAGGATGGTGCGCAGATCGCCCTCGGGGCGGTATTGCACCAGCACGCCGCCCAGCGCAAACAGCGCGGTGGGCAGCGCCGCCCGGGTGATCAGCCCCAGCCCGTCCTCGGCCGCCGCGGGCAGGGCGATGCCAGTGAGGTTGACGATGAACCCCAGCATGATCGCCAGGATCAGCGCGTTGCGGAACATCGCCCGCAGCACCGCGCGCAGCATGCGGCCGCCGCCGTTGCCGCGGTTGCGCACGATCTCCATCGCGGTGATGCCGACGCCGTAGCAGAACGGCGAATGGAAGGCGATGATCGCGTAGTTCCCGGTCAGGCTGTCGGGGCCGTAGGCGCGCTCGGTGATCGGCAGGCCCATCAGCACCGAGTTGGAGAACAGGCAGACAAAGCCGATGGCGATGCTGTCCTCCCAGTCGCGGCCGAACAGCAGCCGTGCGCCCGCCACGCCCAGTCCGAAGCAGGTGAGCGCGCCGGTATAGAAGCTGACCAGTAGTCGCGGGTCGAAACCGGCCTTCAGGTCCAGATGCGAGATCGCCGAGAACAGCAGGCAGGGCACCGCGAAGCTCTGGGCGAAGCGCATCAGCCCGTCGGCATGACTGGCGGTGAAATAGCCCGCCCGGGTGGCGGCATAGCCCGCGCCGATCACCAGAAAGACCGGCAGGATGACGTCGATCAGGGTCTGGATCATCGGGCGCTCCGCCTGTGGCGGGGGGAGGGCAGGACGACGCTCACCGGCCAGCGGTCACGGGCGCGGCACGGGCAGGCGGATCACCATGCCGTCGTGGGCCGGGACGATATGCTCCGCCGTCTCGGCCGCCACCGTGTCGTAGTCCAGGTCGATGTGCATGTTGGTCAGCACCGCCTGTTTCGGCGCCACCTGTTCGATCCACTCCAGCGACTGTTCCAGATGCGAATGGGTCGGGTGCGGGGTGCGGCGCAGGGCGTCGACCACCCAGACGTCGAGGTCGCGCAGCGCCGCCCAGGCATCGTCGTAGATCTCGACCACGTCGGGCAGATAGGCCAGCCCGCCGATACGGAACCCCAGCGCGTCGATGGCGCCATGGCCCACCTTGAACGGCTGCAGCGGGATCGGGCCGCCGGGGCCGTCGATCTCGAACGTGCCCTTGATGGTGCGCAGGTCGAGGATCGGCGGATAGGGCGACCCCTCGGGCTGGACGAAGGCATAGCCGAACCGGCTCAGGAGCGCGTCCTGCGTATCGCCGTCGGCCCAGACCGGCACCCGCTTGCGCATGTTGAACACGATCATGCGCAGATCGTCGATGCCATGCACGTGATCGGCGTGGGAATGGGTGTAGACCACCCCGTCGAGCCGGCCGGTGCCGCTGTCGAGCAGCTGGTCGCGCATGTCGGGGCTGGTGTCGATCAGAACGCTGGTGGTGCCGTCGGGGCCGTCGCGCTCAACCAGAAGGGAACAGCGGCGGCGGCGGTTGCGCGGGTTCGCCGGATCGCAATCGCCCCAGTGGCCGCCCAGGCGCGGCACGCCTCCGGAGGAGCCGCAGCCGAGGATGGTGAAGCGCAGTTCGTCGCTCATGCCGCGGCCTCGTAGGCCGGGACCTTGGAGAACAGCCGTTCGAAATTGCGCTGGGTCCGGGCGGCGAAGTCCGCGTAGTCGAGGCCGAAGGTCTCGGCGCCGATACGGGCGGTGAGCGCGGCAAAGGCCGGCTCGTTGCGCTTGCCGCGATGCGGCGGCGGGGCGAGGTAGGGGGCGTCCGTCTCTACCAGGATACGGTCGAGCGGGGCGGCGGCAAAGATCTCGCGCAGGTCGGTCGATTTGGGGAAGGCGGCGATGCCCGACATCGACAGGTAGAAGCCGAGGTCGAGGCTGGCCTTCGCCAGTTCGGCGGAGGACGAGAAGCAATGCATGACGCAGCTATAGGCGCCGTTGCGATACTCCTCGGTCAGGATGCGGGCCATGTCGTCATCGGCGGCGCGGGCGTGGATGATCAGCGGCAGCCCGGTCTCGCGCGCGGCGGCGATATGGATGCGCAGGCTTTGCTGCTGCACCTCGGCGCTCTCGGCGGTGTAGTGGTAGTCGAGCCCGGTTTCGCCGATGCCGACGAACTTGGGATGTTGGGCCAGCGCCACCAGCTCGTCCACCGTCGCCATCGGCTCTTCCGCCGCGCTCATCGGGTGGGTGCCGGCGGCGTAGAACACCGGCGCGTGCGCCTCGGCGATGGCGCGCACGGCGGGTTCGTTGCGCAGACGGGTGCAGATCGTCACCATCCGCGTCACCCCGGCCGCGGCGGCGCGGGCGAGGATCTCGTCGATCTGCCCCTCGAAATCGGGAAAGTCGAGGTGGCAGTGACTGTCGGTGATCTGCGGCGGGATCTCTTTGGGGTCTGTCATCGGCTTCCGGTCGGTTCCTGCGCGCCGCGTGTTCCGGGGCCGGGCTCAGCCCGCGGCGGTCTTCTGCATCCTGAAAACCGTATCTAGGACAAGCGCCGCAGGGTCAAGGTTGACCGCCCGTCCGTGCCGGCTGCGGGCGGTGATCTCTGCCGCCGCATCGGCCCAGGCGCGTGCGCGATAGGCATCGGGTGACAGCCGGGAAAGGATTTCAGCCTCGCCGCTGGCGGCCTCAGGTGCAGGCGGAGCGCCCACCGCGCCGGTGCGGGCGAGCCGGGCCAGCGCGGTATCGACCAGGTCCAGCAACAGCTCGAACCGCTCGGCCGCGCCGCGCTGGGCGGCGGCCTCGGCCAGCGCCAGCGCCCGCGGGCGGTCGAGGCGCGGCAGGCTGCCCAGAACGCCCATCAACTCGGTATAGATATCCAGTCCTCCCAGCGCGGTCAGCCTGAGCGCCGCGCCGACGGAGCCCGCGGCCAGCGCCGCTAGGTGATCGGCATTGCCGGGCAGCTCGGCGCCGGCCTGTTCGAGTGCTGCGCGCATGTCGTCGGCGGCCAGCGGGTTGAGCCGCAGGGTGCGGCAGCGCGAGCGGATCGTCGGCAACAGGCCGGAGGGGCGGTGCGAGATCAAGAGCAGCGTGGTGCGCGCCGGCGGCTCTTCCAGCATCTTCAGCAGCGCGTTGGCGGCGCTGACGTTCATCTCGTCCGCGCAATCGACGATCACCACCCGGCGGCCGCCGTCGGCAGAGGACAGGCCGAAGAAGCGGTTGAGCGCGCGGATGTCGTCAACCACGATCTCGTTGCGCATCCGGCCGGTGGTCTCGCTGGCGCTGCGGGTGATGGCGGCAAGGCCGGGGTCGGAGCCCGCCAGCAGCCGGTGCGCGACCGGGTGGTCGGGGTCCACGTCCAGCGTCTCGGGCGGCGGTGGCGCGCCGAAGAGGCCATCCTCTTCGGCCTCCGGTGTGGCCAGCAGGAACCGCGCGATGCGCCAGGCCAGCGTTGCCTTGCCCACCCCGCGCGGGCCGGTCAGCAGCCAGCCGTGGTGCAGCCGCCCGGAGGTGAAGGCGGAGAGAAAGGCGCGTTCGGCCTCGTCCTGGCCGAACAGGTGCGGCGTCTCGCGCGGGTGCGGCGCGCCGGGCACCTGATCCGGGGGCGGGAGGGCGTCGTCCTTCATGCCAGCGCCCGCTCCACCGTGGCCAGCACGTCGCGGGCGACCTCCTCTTCGCTGCGGGCGCCGTCGATGACTCGGAAGCGGGGGGCGAATTCCTCGGCCAGCGCGAGAAAGCCCGCGCGCATTTTCTTTTGCATGGGCAAACCGAACGACTCAAAGCGGTCTTCGTTTCCGTCGTCTCCGTGCAGACTGTCCGCTTTGCCCTTTAATTCGAGCGCCTCAGTTTCAAGCTCATGCGCGACACCTGGCGCAAAGACGTTTCCTGTTTTCGACATTTCCCGTGCCTTTGCGGACTGGGCGGCTTTTGACTTTGCCATACGCTCCCAGCTACGAGCGAGTGCGCGCTGCGGATCCATGTCGATCAGAACGGTCAGGTCGGGCTCCCGCCCGATCATCAGGGTGTGCAGCTGGTCGACCAATGCCCGCAGGTCGCCGCGCGACAGGCCCTGATACATCCGCGTGCTGTCGGCGAAACGGTCGCAGACCACGATCTTGCCCGCGGCCAGCGCCGGTTCGATGGTGCGTTCCAGATGGTCGCGGCGGGCGGCGGTGAACAGCAGGATCTCGGTCTCCGCCGACCAGCGGTCGGGGTCGCCTTCCAGCACCAGGCGGCGGATCTCCTCGGCCCCGGGCGAACCGCCGGGTTCGCGCGTCAGCACCGCCTCGTGACCGGCGGCGCGCAGCGCCTCGTACAGCCGCCGCGCCTGGGTCGATTTGCCGGATCCGTCGATCCCTTCGAATGTGATGAAGCGCCCCCGAGCGGTCACATCGTCCCCTCGGGCCCGTTGGCGAGCCGGGTCAGCAGTGCCTGCGCGGCGGTCTGCACCCGCACCATGAAGCCGCCCACGGGCACCGCCCGGTCGGCCACCAGCGGGCGGCGGATCTCCTCCAGCCCCTCGGGTTTGAGCACCAGCTCGCCCAGTTGGTCGCCCTTGGCGATGGGGGCGTGCACCGGGCCGGAATAGACCACCTCGGCCTCGATCTTGTCGGCCGAGAGCGCCGGCAGCAGGGCCGAGACATCCTCGGTCGAGACCAGGTCTACCGCAGGCTCTCGCCCCATGAAGACCTGGGCCTGGGCGACCGGCGTTCCGGCGCGGAGGACGGTCTTTTCGGCAAATTGGCGAAAAGACCAGTTAACCACGGCCTCGGCCTCGCTCGCCCGTGCCTCCTTGCTGCCCAGTCCGGAGATCACGAAGATCACCCGGCGATCGCCCTGCTTGGCCGAACCCACCAGGCCGTAGCCGGCCTCTTGCGTGTGGCCGGTCTTGAGCCCGTCGGCGCCGATGTTGAGGTGCAGCAGCGGGTTGCGGTTCTGTGTGTTCGACGGCGCGCGGCCGTCGAAGGCGAACTCTTTTTCCGAGAACAGCGGGTAATATTCCGGGAAATCGTTGATGATGTGCTGCGCCAGGATCGCCAGGTCATGCACCGACATGCGGTGACCGGCGGCGGGCCAGCCGTTGGCGTTGGCAAAGGTGGAGTGGGTCATGCCCAGCTGCTCGGCGCGCTGGGTCATGTAGCGGGCAAAACCCGCCTCGCTGCCATCGGGGCTGAGCGCCTCGGCGATCACGGCGCAGGCGTCGTTGCCCGACAGCACGATGATGCCGCGCAGCAGATCCTCCACCCGCACCCGGTCGGTGGTGTCGAGGAACATGGTCGAGCCGCCATAGCTCATCGCGTGTTCCGACACCGGCAACCGTTCGTTCAGCGTCAGCCGGCCGTCGCGCAGCGCCTCGAACGCGATATAGAGCGTCATCAGCTTGGACATCGAAGCCGGCGGCAGCGGCTGGTCGGAATTCTTCGACAGCAGCACCGTGTCGGTGGTCTGGTCGATCACATAGGCGGCGCGGGCGCGGGTCTCGAAGGCGGCTGCGGGCAGCGCCCAGAGCGCGGCGGAGAGGGCCAGGACGGTCAGGCGCAGCACACCGGCGCGGCGTGGCTGGCGGGGATCAGTTGGTAACGGCATAGGCATCCGAGAATCCGGTTTCCTTTACTTTTTTCAACAGGGCGGAGCGTTCGGACGCGTTCCGCGCGGGGCCGACGAGGACGCGCCAGAACCGCTTTCCGTTCGATGTCTGGTCCAGCACGGTGGGCACCATGCCGGCGCCGCGCATCTGGTCGGCGGTGCGTTCGGCGTTGGCCTTCACGCTGAAGATCCCGATCTGGATATAGGGCTTGGTCAGCGACGAGGCTTTGGGTTTCGCGGCCGGTTTGGCGGCCGGCTGTTCGGCGGCGGGCGTGTCGGCCGTGGCGGGTTCGGCGGGCTTGCTGTCGGCCTTGTCCGCCCGTTTCCCGGTCAATCGGGAAAACAGGTTGGTGCCCCGCTTCTTGGCGGGTTCGCTCGTGGCGGCACCCGCGTCGGCGTCGGTTTCGCTGGCCTCGATCGCGGCGGCGGCGCCGGCGATCGGGTCGAGCGTGCTCTCCTCCACCTTGGCCGGGGCTTCGGGCGCCGCGGGAGCGGTGGCCTCCGGGGCAGGCTCCGGATCGACGGTTTCGCGGCGCAGCGCGGTGACGTTCAGCTCCACCGGCGCACCCGCCAGCATCCCCAGCGCCGCGGCGGCGTCGGAGGAGGCCTGCAGGCGCGGCCCGGGAATGGCGCGTTCGCGGCGGAACAGCGCGCCGATCACGAATTTGCCGTTGGCGTTGTTGCGGATGATCACCCGCTCGGGGTCAGTCACGTCCGGATGCGCCACCCAGACCCCGCCCAGCGACGGCCGCCCGTCCCACAGCCCGGCTTCGGTGACCTGGAACACCTCGGGCGCCTCGACGTCGCGTTCCACCAGCTTGGTGCGGGTGTTTTGCGCCGGGGCGGCATCGGCGGGTTTGTCCTTGCTGTCGAGAAAGCCCGGCATCTGCGCCCCCTCCTCGCAGCCGGCGAGCACCCCGGCGGCCCCCAGAAGCAGCGCGAAACGCAAGGGGCGGCGGAATGTACAAAACGGCCCCCCGACTGTACGAAATACGCGATCCATCATCATGTTCCTTGCCTGTCGGCGAGGCCACGCCCCATCACGCACGCGCGCCCCGCGCCGGTTTTCCCGGTCATGCAGCCGCACCCGGCCCCGGTGGGGCAGGATGAAGCCATTGCGCGGAGCATAGCGCGGCGGCGCAGGCATGGAAAGCATGGCGCAGGGCCGTCGGCAAGAATTCCCGGTTTTGCCTTGCCTGAGCGTTCCGCCCGGCTTACACCGCCGCCAGCCGGGGAGGTGGCAGAGTGGTCGAATGCGGCGGTCTTGAAAACCGTTGAGCGTGAGAGCGTTCCCAGGGTTCGAATCCCTGTCTCCCCGCCACCCACATTCATCTCAGTTCAGGTGTGCGGTCTGGCCTTGAATTGTGGCGCTATTCCGGGGGCTTGCGGCGCTGTCTCCCGACCTGAGACGGTCGATCCTGCGGGCTTTGGGCGCGTCTTCTGTCAAAATCTCTATGCGGTCTTTCGGCGGGTTCGGTTTGCGCGAGTTTTCCCTGTTTACAGGGAAAATACAGGGAATTTGAGCGTTTTGGGTGCGGAATCCGGCAAGATAGCTGGTTTTCATCCCAGATCGGTACGCAGTTTCAAAGGGTTGCGCGGATTTCCCTGTTCTTTTGGGAACAGGGAATTTCATTTCTGCTAACAGGGAATGGTTTTGGCGGAACAGGGAACGTGTCCGTGGAAACAGGGAACGTCCCTGAGGGGCTTCGTTCACCGGAAGCCGGGCAGGCCGAGCTCGGGCAATCCGCTGTCATCTTCGTCCTCTTCCGGCAGATCTGCCCAGAGCAGGGTCACGGCGTGGCCTTTGCGGGCGAGCCGGGTCTGTTCGACAAGGTTCAGGCCCGGCCGGTTGGTCCAGGCCAGGGAATGGGCTTCGGAGAACTCGGTGAATCCGGGTCGGGCATTGGTGACCGCCCGAACCGCATGGCTCGTCTGTGGCAGGGGATCGCGCGGCTTCAGGGGGATGAACGGAAACCGCGCGTCCCTGACAGAATAGCGCACCCGACCCTGATGCGACCAGACAGCGGCAAGCGGCTCGTCCCGGCAATCGATCATGCGCCGCACGCAGGCTTCGAGGCTGATATCGAGGGTATCGCGCAGGCGTTGGGCGTTCCGCAGATCGGGGTCTTTTGACAGATGGCCTATAACCATAGCCGGTGGCGCCAGGAGCTCGATGGCAAAGCGGTTGGCCTCGGCTTCCTGGCGGAGTTCCTGGCGACCTTCCCGTGTCTCTCGCATGTCGCGGCCGCTGCAACGAAAGCCACCCTCGTCGGAGAGGGCATGCCGCTCCATCAGGAAATGCCCAAGCTCATGAGCGATTGTGAACCTCGTGCGCCGCGACCCGTGCCGATTGTTGGCGAGGATGGCGCCAGTGCTGCGAACCTTGTCGGTGAGCAGCATGCCTTCGACCCCGTCGAGGGTCTCAGTCCTGACCTCGGAGATATCGAGGGCTTTGGCGATCTCGATGATCGGTACCGGCGGTGCGATCTTCCCCAGTTGACGTTGCAGGGCCCGCGCCAAGCGACGCGGCGCGTGGATGTCTGCGAGGTCGATCCGATCCAGCTTCAAGGGTCAGGAGGCCCCCGGCGCCTTCGAGCCCATGGACTGGATCAGGTCTTCCACGATCTTGCGATCGCGGTCCGACAGCTTGGCTCGATCAAATCCCACCCGAACAGGAGATCGGTAGCGTCACCGCAGACGGCGCCTATGACACGCGCAAGTGCCATGATGCCATTACGGATCGAGGCGCTGCCGCCGTCATCCCGCCCTGCAAGAACGCAAAACCATGGAAACCGAACACTCTCGGAGCGGTCGCACGAAACGAAGCCTTGCGGGCGTCGAAGTATCTCGGTCGGGCGCTCTGGCGAAACTGGAGCGGTTATCACCGCCGAAGCCGCGTCGAAAAGAAGATGCACTGCGTGAAACTCTTGGGAAGCGCCTCATGGCGCGGGACTTCGACCGTCAGGTCGCTGAACTCCAGATCCGCATAGCCGTCCTGAATGGCTACACCGCGCTCGGCATACCTGTCACTGAGGTCGTGGGATAAGTCTGTCCGGGGATAGGGGAACCTCGCCTAACAGCCGAATTGCGCAACAGAGTCGTCGAAAGCGGTAAGAGACATAAGCCTGTCAATACACCTTAGGGTTAATTGAACGAAAATCACCCAAGGTGCTACCTCGGTAGAAAGCCTCGAATTAGAAATTGAATGAAATGGTTTCCGGGACAGCTTGGAAGCACCCGTATTATATGTTCTTAGGAGGGTTGGAATGGCACCCGTCGTGACACTGAAAGGCGCCATGGGAAAAGAATACAGCACCGGCAGCGACGGCGATTTCGTCGTCACCCTGTCAGAGACTTCGCTGAAGACGGTGACGGTTTCCTACCGGACGGTGGCCGATGGCTCCGCGATCGACGGGTCGGACTATTCCGGCCAGACCGGAACGCTGACCTTCCTGCCGGGGGAAACGCAAAAGACTGTCACCATCGATCACCGATACACCAGTAACGACGAGTCGGACGAGAACTACACGCTGGAACTGTTCAGCCCCGAGAACGCCGTCCTGTCCGGCGGCGAGCCGACGCTGCGGGCCACCGGCATCATCCTCGACGACAATGGCAACGCCAACGACCTGGCGCTGTTCGTGTCCGATCCCGAAATCGTCGAGGGCGACAGCGGCACCAAGACAGCGGTGTTCGAACTGACCCTGTCGGAACCGGCCGACAGCGACATCACCCTGTCCTACACGACCGCCGACGGCACGGCCAAGGCGGGGCAGGATTACGTCGCGAAATCGGGCACGGTGACCTTCAAGGCCGGCCAGACCTTCGCTGCGGTCGAGGTTGTCGTGAAGGGCGACACCCAGGTCGAGACCAACGAGAACTTTTCGCTCGTTGTCACCCCCAACGGCTACATCCAGAACGGTACCGAGGATTCCACCGGCTCCGCGATGATCGTCGACGAGGACACATCCACGGACCTGCCCGTGGTGACGATGCAGGGCGCCACGGGAAAAGAATACAGCACCGGCAGCGAGGGCGATTTCGTCGTCACCCTGTCAGAGACTTCGCTGAAGACGGTGACGGTTTCCTACCGGACGGTGGCCGATGGCTCCGCGATCGACGGGTCGGACTATTCCGGCCAGACCGGAACGCTGACCTTCCTGCCGGGGGAAACGCAAAAGACTGTCACCATCGATCACCGATACACCAGTAACGACGAGTCGGACGAGAACTACACGCTGGAACTGTTCAGCCCCGAGAACGCCGTCCTGTCCGGCGGCGAGCCGACGCTGCGGGCCACCGGCATCATCCTCGACGACAATGGCAACGCCAACGACCTGGCGCTGTTCGTGTCCGATCCCGAAATCGTCGAGGGCGACAGCGGCACCAAGACAGCGGTGTTCGAACTGACCCTGTCGGAACCGGCCGACAGCGACATCACCCTGTCCTACACGACCGCCGACGGCACGGCCAAGGCGGGGCAGGATTACGTCGCGAAATCGGGCACGGTGACCTTCAAGGCCGGCCAGACCTTCGCTGCGGTCGAGGTTGTCGTGAAGGGCGACACCCAGGTCGAGACCAACGAGAACTTTTCGCTCGTTGTCACCCCCAACGGCTACATCCAGAACGGTACCGAGGATTCCACCGGCTCCGCGACCATCCTGCCGAATGAGCGGGAAGGTGACAACGCTGACAATGTCCTCGCCGGCACCCAATTTTCCGATGTTCTGATCGGTCTTGGCGGGAATGACCAGCTATCTGCCATGAGCAACGATGATATTCTCTTGGGCGGCGCCGGGAACGATGTTTTGCATGGGGGGGATGGTCGAGACATCGTACGTGGAGAAGGTCAACGCGACAGACTTTTTGGTGAACAGGATGACGACAGGTTGCTGGGCGGCAAGGGGAACGACTTCCTGTCCGGCGGAAGCGGTAATGACAGGATCGATGGTGGCGCCGGAAAAGACACCGCCGATTACAGCGGCGCCGCATCGGGGATCAGCGTCAACCTCGCCATTAGCAAAGCCCAGGACACCGGGGCTGCTGGTCTTGATACCCTGCTCAGAGTTGAGCACCTCGTCGGCTCAAGTTTCGCGGACCGTCTGAAAGGAAATGGAGATGCAAACCGTCTCTTGGGCGGCGGGGATGCTGATATTCTGAAGGGGCGTGGTGGCGACGACATCCTGAAAGGGCAGGCAGGTGCCGACGTCCTTCTCGGCGGCACAGGACGCGACAGACTGTTAGGGGGTAAGGACGGCGACAAGCTTGTTGGCGGTTCCGGAGAGGACATTGTCAAGGGGCATGGAGGGAATGACCAGCTGTCCGGAGGTGCCGGCAACGATTCGCTACGGGGAAACGGCGGTAAAGACAAACTGCTCGGGGGCTCCGGGGCAGATGACCTACGCGGTGGCGCGGGCAACGATCATATCAACGGCGGCAAAGGTTCAGATACACTCTCCGGAAACGCCGGCAAGGACACCTTTGTCTTCTCCAAGGTACAAGGGAACGACGTTATCTTGGATTTCGATGTATCTAGCGAGAAAATCGACTTTACCGGCAATAGCAGGCTGAATGATTTTTCCGACGTCCTGAAGGCATCCAAGGACGTCATTGGCGCAGGGGTCGAAATTGAACTTCACAAAGATGGCTCTGTAATCATAGAGGATGTCTTCTTCGATGACTTGTCGGCCGATCTGTTTCTGTTTTGATCGGCGCTGCATGACGAGATCTTCTTCATGATGGTGCTGTCAAGGCGATGGGCTTGAGCAGGGCAGGGTGGCCGCGTAGCTTTCGGCCATGACGAATCCGAACCCGTTCCGCTACTTTCGTACGAGCCGCGAAATCATCCGGCTGGCCGTCATGCTGTATGTCAGATTTCCGCTGTCACTGCGGAACGTCGAGGACCTGTTGCATGAGCGCGGGATCGACGTGAGCCACGAGTCTGTCCGGTTCTGGTGGCAGCGATTTGGCCCGCTGTTCGCCGCCGAAATCCGCAAGAAGCGGGCTGAGCGTCTTCGGTCCTGGCCGCAATGGCGATGGCATTTGGATGAGATGTTCGTGAAGATCAACGGTGATCGGCACTACCTTTGGCGGGCTGTCGATCACGAGGGCGAGGTTCTGGAAAGCTTCGTGACCAAGACGCGGGACAAGAAGGCGGCATTGAAATTCCTGAAGAAATCGATGAAGCGCCACGGTCGACCTCATGTCCTGGTCACCGACAAGCTGCGGTCCTACCGGGCGGCGATGAAAGACCTCGGCAATGCCCACAGGCAGGAGACTGGCCGCTGGTTGAACAATCGGGCAGAGAATTCACACTTGCCATTCCGACGACGAGAACGGGCGATGCAGCGTTTCCGGCGGATGCGAAGTTTGCAGATATTCGTCTCCGTCCATGCCTCTGTCTTCAACCATTTTAATTCGGGGCGAAGTCTCTCCAGCCGACATAGCTTCAAGCTGAACCGCACCGCTGCTCTCGCCGAGTGGCGCGGTCTCTGAGCGGAATAAGGGCGGCCATCTTGCCCTTGCTGGACTGGTTCGACTTCGTCTACCGGCACTGCCCCTTATGTCCCGCCATATCCACCCGCTGTCGGCGTGATCACCACCACCGCGTCCCCGGCTGCAAGGCGGCTTTGGTCGGCAGCCCGCAGGGCCTCGACGGTGCCGTCCCTGCGATGGACCTCGGTGCGCCCCACCCGGCCCGGTGAGCCACCGGCAATGCCCTGGGGCGGGCGCTCGCGGTGCGAGGACAGGATCGCCATCTCCATTTCCTCGAGGAACCGGATGCGGCGCGTGGTGCCGTCGCCGGCGGCGAAACGTCCCGCTCCGCCCGAGCCATGGTCGATGCGGAAGTCCTCCAGCAGCACCGGGTAGCGCAGCTCCAGAACCTCCGGATCGGTCAGGCGCGAATTGGTCATGTGCACATGCACCGCGTCGGTGCCGGCAAAGCCGGTGCCGTCGTTCATCTGTCCTGCCGGGCTGCCCGAGCAGAGCGTTTCGTAATACTGGTGGCGGTCGTTGCCGAAGGTCAGGTTGTTCATCGTCCCCTGGCTGTTCGCCATCGCGCCGAGCGCGCCGAACAGCGCGTTGGTGACGTGCTGGCTGGTCTCCACATTGCCCGCGACCACCGCCGCCGGGTAGCGCGGCGACAGCATCGAGCCCTCGGGGATCACGATCTTCACCGGGCGCAGACAGCCCGCGTTCATCGGGATCGGCGCCTCCACCATTACCCGGAACACGTAGAGCACCGCCGCCCGCGTCACCGGCTCGGGCGCGTTGAAGTTGTTCGCCTGCGCCTCTGACGTGCCGGTGAAATCCACCGTCGCCTCGCCCGCGTCGCGGTCCACGGTGACCTTGACGCGGATGACCTGGCCGGTGTCGGTCGGGTAGGCGTATTCGCCGTCCGAGAGACGTCCGATCACGCGCGCGACCTCGGCGGCGGCGTTGTCCTGCACATGGCCCATGTAGGCTTGTACGATGTCCAGCCCGAATTGCCCGATCATCGCGCGTAGCTCGGCCACGCCGCGGGCGTTGGCGGCGACTTGCGCCTTGAGATCGGCAATGTTCTGGTCCGGGTTGCGCGCGGGATAGCGGTGGTCGGTCAGCACCGCGCGTATCTCCGCCTCGCGGAAGCGGCCGTCCTCGACCAGTTTGAAGTTGTCGATCAGCACGCCTTCCTCGTCCACCGTGGTGGCCATCGGCGTCATCGATCCGGGCGCGACACCACCCACATCGGCGTGGTGCCCACGTGAGGCGACCCAGAACAGGATCTCTTTGCCACCCTCGCCGAAAACCGGGGTGACCACGGTGATGTCGGGCAGGTGGGTGCCACCGTTGTAGGGGGCGTTGAGCGCGAAGACGTCGCCAGGGCGCACCTTGCCCCGGTTGAGCCGGATAACCGTTTCGACAGAACGATCCATAGAGCCCAGATGCACCGGCATGTGCGGCGCGTTGGCCACCAGCGCACCGTCGGCGTCGAACACGGCGCAGGAGAAATCCAGCCGTTCCTTGATGTTGACCGAGCGCGCGGTCTTTTGCAGCGCAACGCCCATCTGTTCGGCGATGTTCATGAACAGGTTGTTGAACACCTCCAGCAGCACCGGGTCGGCCTCGGTCCCGATGGCCTTGTCGCGTGCCGCGGCCTCGATGCGGCTCATCAGCACGTGGTCGCGCGTGGTGACCATGGCCTGCCAGCCGGGTTCCACCACGATGGTCTGGTTCTGTTCGATGATTAGGGCAGGGCCGGTCACGCTCTGGCCCGGCGCGATCGCCTCTCGGTGCACGATCCGCGCCTGGTGGGTCTTGCCGCCCGAAAACACCGGGGCCTCCGCCGTGGCGGTGGCCTCGCCGTCGGTCAGCGCCGTGCCGGGTTCCGGATCTGCGGCGGCCTCGGCGGCCTGGCCCTCGATCTCGGCGGCCTCGATCACCAGTCCCGCCTCCGGTGCGATGAAACCGAATTCGGCCTCGTGCGCGGCCTCGAAGGCGGCCCGCGCCGCGGCGATGTTGCCGTCCCAGGCCACCGGAAGCGCGGTGTCGGTACCGGCATAACGCAGGTGAAGCCGTTGGATCAGGCTGATCTCCTGCGGCGGAACGCCCTGGGCGGCAAGGGCGCCGCGTACCTCTTCGGTCAGTGCGGCAAGGGCCGCTTCGGCGCCCGCGATGCCGGCACCGGTCAGCTCGGTCTCCAGCCCGCGTTGGCGCACTTCGGTGACCCGGGCCAGGCCGATCCCGTAGGCCGAGAGCAGCCCGGAGAGCGGGTGCACCAGCACCTTGGTCATCCCCAGCGCGTCGGCTACGAGGCAGGCGTGCTGGCCGCCGGCACCGCCGAAGGCGTTGAGAAGATAGCGCGTCACGTCATAGCCTCGCTGCACGCTGATCTTCTTGATCGCGTTCGCCATGTTCTCCACGGCGATGCGAAGGAACCCCTCGGCCACCTCTTCGGGGCGTTTGCCCTCCTGCGCGGCGATTTCGGCGAATTTTCTGGCAACGGTGTCGCGGTCCAGAGGCTGGTCCTGATCCGGGCCGAAAATCGGCGGGAAATATTCCGGGTTGAGCTTGCCCAGCATCACGTTGGCGTCGGTCACGGTCAGCGGCCCGCCGCGGCGGTAGCAAGCCGGCCCGGGATTCGCGCCAGCGCTGTCGGGGCCGACGCGGAACCGCCCCGGATCGGCATGCAGGATCGAGCCGCCGCCTGCGGCAACGGTGTGAACGCGGAGCATCGGCGCGCGCATCCTGACCCCTGCGACCTGGGTCTCAAAGGCGCGTTCGAAACTGCCGTCGAAATGGGCGACATCGGTCGAGGTGCCGCCCATGTCGAAGCCGATGACCCGATCCTCGCCCGCGATCTGGCCGGTGCGCGCCATGCCGACGACCCCGCCGGCGGGGCCGGAAAGGATCGCGTCACGCCCCTTGAAGCGGTCGGCGGCAGTCAGTCCGCCCGAGGACATCATGAACTGCAGCGTCGGCCCGGGCCGGTCGGGCGGCGTGGCGCCGAGCGCGCCGGCCACCCTCTCGACATAACGCGACAGGATCGGGGTGAGATATGCGTCGACCACGGTGGTGTCGCCCCGCCCGACCAGTTTGATCAGGGGGGAGACCTCGTGGCTGACCGAGACCTGCGCGAAACCCGCCTCGCGCGCGGCCTGTGCCAGACGCTGTTCGTGCTCCGGCGCGATCCAGGCATGCATCAGCACGATGGCCACCGCGTCGATGCCGTCGGCCCGCGCCTCTTCGAGCACCCGGCGGGCGCCGGAGAGGTCGAGCTCCCGTTCAACAGTACCGTCGACGCGCACGCGCTCATCCACCTCAGCGACGCGTTCGTAGAGCATCTCCGGCAGGACGATTTCCTTGGCGAAGATGTCCGGCCGGTCCTGGTAGCCGATTCGCAGCGCATCGCGGAATCCGCCGGTGATCATCAGCAGCGTTCGGTCGCCTTTGCGTTCGAGCAGCGCGTTGGTCGCCACCGTGGTGCCCATGCGTACCGTGCCGACGCGGTCGGGCGGGATGGCGCCGTGGGGCACGTCGAGAAAACGGCGAATCCCCTCGATCGCCGCGTCGTCATAGACGCCCGGGTTTTCCGACAGGAGCTTCATCGCGGACAATTCGCCGGTGGGATTGCGCCCGATTACATCGGTGAAGGTGCCGCCCCGGTCGATCCAGAAATCCCAGCGGTCTGCCATCATTTCGCCCATTCCCGAGCCCCCTCAGATAAACTTCATCTGCAAATCGTTGACAAAATGTTGGTGTCTGGTCAAGCTCCCCTTTAGCCGGACCAAGGGCGGCGGGTCCGGGATCGTGAAGACGCCGTCCGTCAGACCACAGGGAAAACAAAAGATGACCATCAGCCTTTTCCGCAGCCTGCCAGGTGCGATCGCCGCCGCCGTGCTCGCGCTGCCCGCAGCTGCCGCCAACTGGGACATGCCGACCCCCTATGGCGACAGTGTCTTCCACACCCAGAATATCCAGCAGTTTGCCGGCGACGTGTCCGCCGCCACGGGCGGTGCGCTGGAGATCACCGTGCATTCGGCGGGCTCTCTCTTCGCCCATCCCGAGATTAAGGACGCCGTGCGCCGCGGGCTGGCCCCGATCGGCGAGGTGCTGATGTCGCGGCTGGCCAACGAGGACCCGATCTTTGCCGTCGATTCGATTCCGTTCCTCGCCTCCAGCTACGACGAGGCGCGCGCTCTTTGGGCTGCATCCCGGCCGCTGGTCGAGGAGAAACTGGCCGCACAGGGGCTGACGCTGCTTTTCGCGGTGCCGTGGCCGGGTCAGAGCATCTACACCAAGGAGCCGATCGACTCGACCGAGGATCTGCAGGGGGCGTCGTTCCGCGCCTATAACGCGGCGACTGAGCGTCTCGCGCAGCTCATGGGCGCGGTGCCCACCCAGATCGAAACCGGCGACATCCCGACCGCCTTTGCAACCGGCCGGGTGGCCGCGATGATCACTTCGCCCTCCACCGGCGTTTCCAGCCAGGCCTGGGATTTCACCTCGAATTACACCGACACGCAGGCGTGGCTGCCCAAGAACATGGCGGTCGTGAACACTAAGATGTTCGAGGGCCTGCCGGAGGATCAGCGCAAGGCGATCCTCGATGCCGCCGCCGCCGCCGAGACCCGCGGCTGGGAGATGTCGGCGAAGGAGACGGATTCGAAGATGGCGACACTGAAGGAGAAAGGCATGACCGTTTCGCAGCCGTCTGAAACGCTGTCGGGGCAGCTTGCCGAGATCGGCAAGACCATGACGCAGGAATGGCTGGAGAAAGCCGGCGACGAAGGCCAGAAGGTCATCGCCGACTATCAGTCCAAGATGTGATCCCGCAGGCGGGGCCGTCCGGCCCCGCCGCATTTTTTCCAAGACATTCCGGGGGGCTCAATGCGCCGGACGCTCGACCGTCTCTATGACGCCGCGATATGGCTGGCTGCGGCCACCTTTGCCCTGATCGCGGTGCTTGTTTTGCTGCAGATTCTCGGGCGGCTCAGCGACCGCGCCGCCCGTTTTCTGGACCTGCCGCCGCTTGGATGGACAATCCCGTCGCTGGCGGAATTCGGTGCCTTCCTCTTCACCGGCGCGGTCTTCCTCGGTCTGGCGGGTACGCTCCAGGCCGGGAGCCATGTTCGGGTCAAGCTGCTGATCCAGGCCCTGCCCGATGCGGCCGCCCGCTGGCTTGGCGCCGCGGTGTGCGCCGCTGCCGCCGCGCTGGCCGGTTTCGCAACCTGGTCGAGCGCGCTTCAGGCGCTCGACAGCTTTGAGTTCGGCTCGGTCAGCTATGGCGTGATCCCGATCCCGCTTGCCATACCCCAAGGCGTCATGACCGCCGGGCTGGGTCTGTTCTGCCTTTCGCTGATCGACGCGATGGTGACCCTCGCCCGGGGGGGCGAGCCGGCGCATCAGGCGGCCGAAACCCGCACTGAGACGGGAGAATAACATGGAAATCGCAACGCTCGCGCCGCTTCTTCTCGTCGTGCTCTTCGGCAGCCTCGCCGCCGGTTTATGGGTTGGTTTCGCGCTGATCGCCGTGGGGCTTGTCGCCATGGTGGCCGCCGCGCCCGCGCCGCCGTCTCTGGTCTTTGCCACCAAGGTCTGGGGCGGGTTGTCGGTCTGGGATCTGACAGCGCTGCCTATGTTTATCTGGATGGGTGAGATACTGGTGCGATCACGCCTGTCATCAGACATGTTCTCGGGGCTGGCGCCCTTCACCGCCCGGCTGCCGGGCCGGCTGCTGCATGTGAATGTTCTGGGCTGCGCGCTGTTCGCGGCTGTCTCCGGCTCTTCTGCGGCGACGACGGCCACCATCGGGCGCATGTCATTGCCGGAACTCAGGGCGCGCGGCTATGACGACCGCATGGCGATCGGCACGTTGGCAGGGTCGGGGACCTTCGGTTTTCTGATCCCGCCGTCGATTATCCTGATCGTCTACGGTGCAGCGACCGAGCAGTCGATTGCCCGGCTGTTCCTGGCAGGGGTTCTGCCGGGGCTGATGCTGGCGGCGCTTTTTGCCGGCTACATCATGATCTGGGCGATGTTCAACCGGGACAAGATGCCGGCGGCCGAGCCTCCGGTCGACCGGCGCGAGGCGATCCGGGCGGCGGCCCGGCTGTTGCCGGTCGTCGGCCTGATCCTGGCGGTGATCGGTTCGATCTATCTCGGGATCGCGAGCCCGACCGAGGCAGCGGTCATCGGGGTGGCTGGCGCGGTCATCCTGGCTGGCGCGACCGGGGCGCTGTCCTGGGCCGGCTTCTTCGAGTCGCTGCGGGCGGCGACCGTGACCACCTGCATGATTGCGTTCATCCTGGCCGGCGCCGCCTTTCTGACCGTGGCCATGGGCTATACCGGCATTCCGCGCGAACTGGCGCGGGCCATCGGCGCGATGGCGCTGTCGCCCTATGCGCTGCTGGCGATGCTGACCGTGTTCTTCATCGTCATGGGCATGTTTCTGGATGGGATCTCCATTGTGGTGCTCACCGTTTCGATCATTCTGCCGATGGTCACGGCCGCCGGCATCGATCCGATCTGGTTCGGGGTCTTCCTCGTGCTGGTGGTGGAGATGAGTCAGATCACCCCGCCGGTGGGCTTCAACCTCTTCGTCATCCAGACCATCACGGGGCGCGACATATTTGCCGTGGCGCGCTATGCCGCGCCGTTCTTCGGGTTGCTGGTGTTGGCGGTGGGGCTGTTATCGCTGTTCCCGGGGATCGCGCTCTGGCTGCCAGGCACGATGTTGTCCAGATGAGCGGCGAGGATCGCCACCGCGGCATCGGGCCGGTCGTCAGTTCGGCGCATCTCGCGGCTTCTGGCCTGCCGGAGCTGTCCGAGGTCGAATACGCGCTGACCATGGCCAACCACGCCTTTCAGCGCTGGATCACCCGCTGCATGGATGCCGCCGGTGCCCCCGGAATGGCGCCGCTCGAGGTTCTGATCCTGCATCTGGTGAACCACCGCGACAGGCCAAAGTCGCTCGCCGACATCCGGCTGGTTCTGCATATCGAGGACGCCCATCTGGTCAGTTACGCGGTGCGCAAGCTTTCACAGCGCAAGCTGGTCACGACCGCCCGCAAGGGGAAGGAAAAGACCGTGGAGATCACCTCCGAGGGTGCGGCGCTCTGCACCCGTTACGCCGAGGTGAGGGAGGCGTTGCTCGTGGAACTGGCCCGCGAGACCGGGTTTCCACCGGAGGAGATGTCGCGGCTTGCCGCGCTCCTGCGTGCGATCTCGGGCAGCTATGACCACGCCGCCCGCGCGGCCACCACGCTGTGAGCTTGCTGGCCGCGCTCGCGGCGCGCGGCCGTTGGCTGCTGATCGCCGGTCTGGCTGTCGGGATCCTGTTTCCCGGACTCGCGACGTGGTTCACCCCCGCGGTGGTGCCGCTGCTCGCGGTGATGCTCTGCGTCGCGGCCCTGCGCGAGGGGCCGGTGGCGGCGCTGCCCCGAGCGGGGGAGGCGCCGCACGCGCTGGTCGTGACGCTCGTTCTGCAATGCTTGCCGCCGCTCGCAGCCAGCGCTGCGCTCTGGGCCGCCGGGCTGTTGTCCGCCCCTCTCGCCATCGGGGCCGTGCTGGCGCTCGCTGCCGCCCCGATCACCGGGACGCCGGGGCTGGCCGTGATGACTGGTGCCGATGCCCGTATCTCGCTTCGGCAATTGACGACCGGGGTGGCGCTGCTGCCGCTTACGGCGTCACCGGTCTTTGCCCTGTTGCCGATCTTTCCCGACCCCTGGGCCGTTGCCGCTGGGGCGCTGCGCCTTCTGGCCGTGGTCGCGCTGGCCGGCGGGGTCGCTTGCGTGCTGCGCGCGTGCCTTCCCGCCCTGGCACAAGCGGGGGTACGGCCGGCGCTCGACGGGGTCATGGCGCTGGCGATGGCCGTGGTGGTGATCGGGCTGATGTCCGCCGTCGGCCCCGCGATCCGCGCGGCGCCGCTGCACCTGCTGCTGGTGCTGGCCTTCGCCATGGGGCTCTACCTGGTCCAGACCCTGGGCGCCTGGCACATCGCGCGCGCCGCCGGACCGCGGCAAGAGGCGCTCGCTTTCGCCATCGCTGCGGGCAACCGCAACCTCGCCCTGTTCCTCGCCGCCATGCCGGCGGAGACGGCCGCTCCGCTGATGCTGTTCGTCGGCTGCTATCAGGTGCCCATGTACCTCACGCCACTGATGCTGCCCCGCCTCACCGGGACGCGCCGGAGCGTGTGCTAGGGGACAGCAGCTCTGCCTTGTAGAGATGGGGCAATCGGGTACTGTCAAACAAAACCAGCTGAACCGCGCCGCCTCTCTCGCCGAGTGGCGCGGTCTCTGTGCTGAATAAGGGACGGCCATCCTGCCCTCGCCGGGACTGGTTCGCATCCTTTTGGCAGCGCCACTGTTCGCCTTCTTACGCGTGAAGCGAGATCCTGCTCACGAATTGGGGCCTCCGGTAAACCTGGCGCGGTTCTGTTTCCAGCCACCTGTTCACTCGGATTCGACCCAGCCGGGCATCGCGTAGATGATCTTTAGCAACAGATGGTCGAAGGTTTCCGCTTCTTCCGGCGTAAGTACGGCAACCATCGCGGCCTGGCGTGCCTCGATCAAAGGCACGACCTGGTCGAGCAGTGCTTGCCCGGATGCGGTCAGCGTCAGAACTTTGGCACGACGATCCCCGCTGTCAGTTTCGCGCCGGATGAGTCCTCTGCCGAGCAGTTCGGACACGGCGCGGCTGAGTGAATTCTTTGGAAGACCGGTCACCAGCCCGATGTCGCGCGCCACCAGCCCGGGCTGCTGCGCGAGGCTGTACAGGATCACGAAGCCGGGGCGGGACAGGTCGAATTCGGCCGCGAGTTCCCGGTAGATCGGGCCGGTGAAGAAGTTGGCCAAGAAATTGACGCGCCAAGCCGCCGACAGCGAAGTGTCGTTCAGCATTCTCAACGATAGCGCTCCGAAACGATCTGTCATTGCGGCTGCGGGATCGGTTGGGTCGGACATCTTGGTCATGGCTGTTCTTAACACCCAACAGTACCATATGGAACCTTTACAAATGGTTCCATATGGTACTATAATGAGTTCTGCAAGCGCCCCGAGCGCGCACTGGGAGGATGAGATATGAAACTGAATACGATCTGGGCCGGCGTTATGGCGGCCGGGCTGTCGATGACTGCGGCGGAAGCGGCCGAGTTGCGAATGCTGGCGGCATTTCCCGAACCCTTCGTCTTCACCCGGGAAATCGGGCTGCCGTTCATGAAACTAGTGGCCGAGGAAACCGGTGGTGACGTCACGGTCAGCCTGGTCGGCCCCGATGCGGTACCGGCGCTTGAGCAGTTCGAGCCGGTTCAGGCGGGCGCGTTCGACATGCTTTTCACTCATCCGGCCTATCACGCCGGCACGACCACAGTGGGTTTGGCCATCGACGCGATCGCCACCGATCCCAAGGCACGGCGCGATGGCGGTATCGTCGATTATATCGACGATCACTACGAGGCACTGGGGATGAAGCTAATCGCCGCCCCGGCGACCGGAACCAAGGGCTTCCGGTACTTCCTGAAGGACCCCATCGCTGGTGAACCCGGCCTCGCCGGGCGCAAGATCCGCGGCACCGTCTCGTATCATCCGATGATCGAAACGCTGGGAGGAACAGGTGTGGTGCTTGGCGGGGGGGATGTCTACTCCGCTTTGCAGACCGGCGTCGTGGACGGAGCGGCCTGGGGGCTGACCGGCGCGAAGGACTTCAAGTGGTACGAGGTCGCCGATTACATGGCCGATCCGGTTTTCGGGCAGGTCGGTGTGATGATCTTTATGAATCTCGACACGTGGAATGGGCTTTCCGTAGAAGACCAGGCAGGGATCGAACGCGCCGCGGCCCGGCTCGAAACCGGCAGCATCGAACGGTTTGACAAGCTTGCCGCCGAAGAAAAGCAGGCCCTGCTCGATCTCGGCATGAAGATGACCAGCTTCTCCGAGGGCGAAACCGCCCAGTTCGAAAGCCTGTGGTCGAATGGCGTGTGGCAAGTGGCCGCCAAGGGCAAGCCCGAGGCCGTCGGCGGCCTGCGCGAACTGGCGCGCAAGGCCGGGCTGTCGGACTGAGGCTAAGGAGGGAGGCGCCGCGATGCTGTCACGGCTTCATGACCTGAGTTCCCGCGGGCTTTTCGCGCTCGCGGGGGCGGCCCTGACAGCGGCGGTTCTGCTGTATGTCTTCGAGGTGGTGGCCCGCTATGCCTTCGACGCGCCCACCACATGGTCCGGCGAGACGGTGCAATATGCACTGGCGATCATGATCTTCTGCGGCCTGCCCGAAATGACACGCAGGCGCGCCCATATCGCCATCGACATGGTCCCCGAGATGCTGAGTGGAAAAGCGGTCTTGTGGCTGAAGCGCTTCAACCTGGTGGTCGCGGCACTGACAAGTGCCGCGACCGGCTTCATCGTCGCGCGCGAGGCGCTTCGTCAGTTCGAACGCGGTCTGATGACCAACGCGGCGAACCCGATCCCGCGCTGGTGGATCACCGCGTTGATCGCGCTTGGTCTGCTCAGTGCCGCGATCCATTTCCTGCGGCATTTGGCGGAGACCCGGCGATGATGAGTTGGGAAATCTTTTTGCTTTTCGCCTTTGGCCTGCTGCTGGCGCTGCTGTTCGCCGGGGTGCGGATCTTCGTGGCCTTCCTGGCGCTCAACCTGTTGGGAATGGCGATGCTGCTGGGCACGCGCGGTTTCGGGCTGTTCGCCAATTCGATCTTCGAAACCGCCACTTCGGCCTCGCTGATGACGGTGGCTCTTTTCGTGCTGATGGGTGAAATCCTTTTCCGCTCTGGGACTGTGGGGGTTCTGTTCGACAGTATCGACCGGCTGGTGAGCCGGCTGCCGGGGCGGCTTTACGTGGTTACAATCGCGCTATCGACCGTGTTCGGTGCCCTGTCGGGGTCGGCGGTGGCCGTGGCCGCGATGCTGGGCCGGTCGGTCCTGCCGCTGATGCAGGACCGCGGATACGACAACCGGCTGTCGGCGGCCACGATCCTTGCCGGGGCGAGCCTTGCGCCCATCATCCCGCCCAGCCTGCTTGCGGTCATCGTCGGATCGCTGGCGGATGTGTCGATTGCCGGGCTGCTGGTGGCGGGCATCCTGCCGGGGATCCTGTTTGCCACCCTGACGCTTGGCTACGTCTTCCTTCGCGCGCCGCGCAGCGCGGCGGAAGAGCAGAGCGCGGCACCGAAGGGCACGGCACTTGGCGCGGTGCTGAGGATGACGCCTTTCCTGCTCGTGGTGTTGTCGGTGATGGGGTTGATCTTCCTCGGTGTGGCGACACCATCGGAATCGGCGGCCACCGGCGTTGTGGGCGCCATCCTCGTGGCGGCGATTTTCGGGAAGCTATCGCTGGGGATGCTGCGCGATGCTGTATCCGCGGCGGTGGTCGTCAGCGGAACGATCCTGGTGATCATCTGCTCTGCCAAGCTGTTCAGCCAGCTTCTGTCGCTTGCCGGCGCAACCCGCGGGATATTGAACCTCTTGGGCGATCTGGGTTTCGGCCCCGATGTGACTTTCCTTCTGATGATGGCGATCCCCTTCGTTCTCTGTATGTTCATCGACCAGATCGCTTTCATGCTTCTGGCGATCCCGATCTATCAACCGATCGTCGCCTCCTTCGGCTACGATCCCATTTGGTTCTGGACGCTGTTCCTGATCATCCTGACCGTCGGCAGCCTGACCCCGCCCTTCGGCTACACGCTGTTCGCGCTGAAAGGGGCGAGCGAACGCCTGAGCACGGTGGATGTGTTCCGCGCGGCCTGGCCGGTCGTGGTGATCTTCGTCATCGGCATGGTGATCCTATGGGCCGTGCCAGGCATCGTTAGCCTGATCCCGGGAGCAATCAGATGAATTGGCGGGAATACGACCGGTCGATGTCTCATTTCATCGAGTCGACTGGTGAAGCTGGTCTCAGGCTTCACATCCGCTCGCGCAGCGACGACCTGGCGCTTCCACCTGTCCTGTTCGTGCATGGCGCCACCTACGCAAGCCGCCTGTTCGATATTCCCAGCCCGGGCGCGAGCTGGCTGGAAGCGGCAAGGGCGGCGGGCTTCGCAGCCTATGCAGTCGACATCCGCGGCTATGGCCTGTCCCATTCGGTTGCTATGGAAAACACCGACGCTCCCTATGCCCGCGCCACCGATGCGATACGTGATATCGACGATGCAGTGAACTGGATCAGAAAGCGGCACGGCACATCGCGGATTTCCGTGATCGGCGGATCTTGGGGCTCCATCACGACCGGGCTCTATGCGAGTACGATCGGCGCGAAAAAGCTTCGCAAACTGATACTCTACGCACCGATCTATGCCGAGCCGAACAAGGGGTGGCACGGCCTGTTGTGCAATCCCGAGGTCCCGGCGGAGGTTAATCCGGATCTAGGGGCCTCCCGATTGATCACCGAATCCGATACCCGCGCGCGGTGGGATTCCGAAATACCCACTGGGGCGGATTGGCGGAACGAGGCGGTCTTCCAGGCGCTGGTGCAATCTTCGATGGCAGACGATCCGCAAGCCATCCGGCACGATCCGCCGGCGTTTCGGGCCCCGAACGGAACGCTGCTCGACTTGTGGAGTGCGTTCAACGGAAAACCCCTTTACGATCCGGCCGCAATTGCCTGCCCCGTGATGCTCATCCGAGGAACGGCAGACCCGACCTCGACGCGCAGCGACGCAATGACGTTGTTCGACGCATTGGAAACGGCGGTTGACCGGCGCTACGTGGAAATCGCAAACGGCGCGCATTTCATAAGTGCCGAATGCAGGGCGCCGTCGGTCTTTTCTGCGGCTAACGGGTTCCTCGCCGAAGCGGGGATATGACGCGCGGGCGCTGTCGAAGGAAGCCGGGTTCAGGCGGGCAGGGCGGTTGCTTAGCATCCGCGCATGATGAAACCCGATCCATTCAAGTGCGTCGAAACCAGCCAGGAGATCATCCGCTAGGCTGTGATGTCGTACGTGCAGTTCCCGCTGTCGCTGAGGCATGTCGAAGACCTGCTCCATGAACGCGGTATCGAAGTGAGTCATGGAACCGTTCGTTATTGGTGGCATCGGTTCGGTCCGATGTTCGCGGCAGAGATCAAAAAGCGCCGCGTGGGCGGGATGAAATCCAGCCACTGGCGCTGGCATCTGGAAGAGATGTTCGTCAAGATCAACGGCGAGATGCGCTACCTGCGGCGGGCTGTGGATCACGAGGGAGAGGCGCTGGAAAGCTTCGTCGCCAGGGCGAGAGACAAGAATACCGCGTTGAAATTCCTCAAGAAACCAACGCGCAAGCATGGTCGGTCAGAAAGCACCGTCACGGAGAAGCTGCGCTCATATGGTGCGGCATTGAAGGAGATCGGGGCGGCTGAGCGTCAGGAGACGGGGCGCTGGCTCAACAACCGCGCTGAGAATCTACATCGGCCGTTCCGACGACGGGAGCGGGCGATGCTCCGTTTCAGACGTATGCGAAGTTTGCAGAGGTTCGCCGCCGTCCATGCCTCGGTCTACAATCTGTTCAATTCGGAGCGCACCCATTCTTCCAGGTCGAATTTCAAGTCGAACCGCGCCGCCGTTCATGCCGAGCGGCGCGGTCTCTGCGCAAAATAAGGGGCCGCCATCCTGTCCTTGTAGAGACTGATCAGAATTGGTCTGGCAGCACCGGCCGCCGCTTTGGCGGCGATTCGTGCTATGATGCCTTCCGGGCGAGGAACGACCCGCCGGACCGGGTGCAACCAGGAGGGAAACGGCATGGAATATGCGCAGATCGAGCCGGAAACCGTTTCGGTGGGTCCCCACGCCCTCGAAGGATACCTGCGCGTGCCCGAGGCGCCCATCGGGCTGGTGATCTTCGCCCACGGCGCCGGCAGCAGCCACCGCAGCCCGCGCAACAACCAGGTGGCCGAGGCCCTGGGGCGGCGCGGCATCGCAACCCTGCTGTTCGACCTCCTGACCGAGGCGGAGGCACTGGACCGGCGCAACGTCTTTGACATCCCCCTGCTGTGCGAACGGCTGATCGAGGCGGTGGACTGGGCGCTGTCCCGGCCCGAGCTGGCGGCGCTGCCGGTCGGGTTGTTCGGGTCCAGCACCGGGGCCGGCGCCGCGCTGGTCGCCGCCGCCCAAGGCCCGGCGCGCTTTGCCGCCGTCGTGTCGCGCGGCGGGCGGCCCGACCTGGCGGGTGACGCGCTGCGGTCGGTGCGCGCGCCGGTGCTGCTGATCGTCGGCGGCCTCGACCACGTGGTGATCGACCTCAACGCGCAGGCGGCCGAACAGATGCGCTGTCCGAACCAGACCGAGATCGTCCCCGGCGCCACCCACCTGTTCGAGGAGCCCGGCACGCTGGACCAGGTGATGGACCTTGCCGGGGCGTGGTTCGAGAAACAGTTTCTCCAGGCGGGGGACGGGGGGCTGACCGGGAGCGGTGGTTCAACGCCCCGGTAGCTCCTCGGGGGAGAGCAGAACAGATCCCTCCGCGTCCTGCGTGATCACCATCCCGCCCAGTCGGCTTTCTCGACGCAGCATGTCGGCCAGCCAAACGGCCTCTTGCGCATCGGCACGTCTGAGCGATAGCCGATGCCGGCGATAGGGGATCATCTCCAGCCGCTCCAGTTTCCCGGTCCCGGGGGCGACATCGGCGATATAGGCCAGGCCGAGGTCGGGCTTGAACTCCTCATGGCCCGTGATCCCCTCGTAATCGTTGATCAGGTCGCCAGCCCCGTACAGGATCGGCTTGCCCCGATGAATCTCGATCCCCTTCGGATGGTGCGAGGAATGGCCGAAGACCAGGTCCGCCGCGCCCGCGTCGATCAGCGCCCGTGCTATCGCGCGCTGCTCTTCCGGGATGAAATAGCCCCAGTTCCATCCCCAGTGGATCGACACGACCAGCAGGTCGCCGGGACGTTTCAGGCTGTCGGTCCGGGCGTGTATATCGGATACGGTCGCGTCGATGCTGTCGGGCAGGAGATTGACGCCGGGGCGGTCGGGTCCGGCGCGCCAGCCTTCCGGCACGCCGGCTGAGGGTGAGCCGTAGGCGATGACCAGGACGCGCGCCTTGCCCGTCACCTCGGCGACACCCGCTTGCGCGGCCTCCTCCGCGCTGCGCCCGGCCCCGGCCCGGCCGATGCCCGCCCGATCCAGCGAGTCGAGGGTGTCGGTCAACCCCTCCTCGCTCCAGTCCAGGACATGGTTGTTGGCCAGCGTGCAGATGTCGATCCCCGCCGCGGTCAGCGCGCCGATGTTCCCGGGCGACATGCGGTAATTGATCTGTTTCGCCGCCGGGCGCTCGGATCTGGTGATCGCGGTTTCCAGGTTGATCAGCCGCAGATCGCAGGCGCGCATTTCCAGGTCGGCCAGCAGGTCGCCCCAGATATAGGAAAACGGCAGGTCATCGGGAATCGGACCGTTGCGCCGCTCGGCCAGGTCGACATAGCCAAGGGCCGAGCGCATGAAGCTTTCGTAGAGGCGCGGATCAACAGGATGGGGCAGGATCTGGTCGATGCCGCGCCCCAGCATCACATCGCCCCCCAGAAAGAGGCGCAGGGTATTTGCGTCGTTACGGTTCATCCGATCCTGGCCCTGTCGCGGGCCGCCAAGCGGTCGCGGCGGTCTGTCCGAACTGTGCCGCGCGCGCCGGTCCGGGGCAAGGATTCCGGGCCGCCCGCGATACGCAGCTATGGAAGCGACGGTCTTGCCAGAGGAACTTGGCTTGAGGCGGGCAGGGCGGTTTCGTAGCCTCGGCCATGACCAAACGCGACCCATTATAGTACTTCAAATCGAGCCCCGAGATTATCCGACTGGCTGCGATGCTCTATGTGCGGCTCCCGTTGTCGTTCAGGATTGTCGAAGACTTGCTGCACGAGCGAAGCATCGACGTCAGCTATGAAACCGTCCGCATTTGGGGAACCGGTTTGGGCCGATATTTGCGTCTGAAATCCGGCGCCGACGGGGCCAGCAGTCGCGCGCCTTCTCCCGATGGCAGTGGCACGTCGACGAGGTCTTCGTGAAGGTTTGCGGTGATCGCTACTATCTGTGGCGGGCCGCCGATCACGAAGGCGAGGTTCTTGAGAGTGTCATTACAAAGCGAAGAAACAAAAGCGCCGTATTGAAAATGCTCAGAAAATTGATGCGTCGGCACGGGCGGCCAGATGTTTTGGTCACGGATTTCTATCCATCCTACAGGGCCGCGCTTTGTTATCTGGGTTGCGATGAGCGGCAAGCTTACGGCTGTTGGACGAACAATAGATTTGAGAATTCACACCTGCCGTTTCGACGGAGGGAACGAGCCATGCAGTGCTGTCGAAGGATGTGAAGTCTGCAGAAATCCGTTGCTGTTCATGCCTCCGTCCTCAACCACTTCAACCAGGATCGCAGCCTTTCGAAACGAGACCATTTCAAGCAGAACGCCGCCGCCGCTCTCGCCGAGTGGCGTCAGCTTGGCGCCGAACGAGCGGCAGCCATCCTGCCTTGCATAGACTGGTTCTCACCCGTCTGACACCGCCGCCCGCGCGCGTCAGTTCAAGTGCTGTTGTCCTTTTTATCCGACGGTGTCAGGCCTCGTAGGTCACGCGCCCGCCCGCGATGGTTACCTGAGAGCGGGCCTTGTCGAGATCATTCGGATCCATCGCGTCCAGATCATGCGACATCACGGCGATATCGGCCATCATGCCCGGGATCAGGCGCCCCTTGCGCGCCTCGTTGAATTCGACCCAGGCGTTGTCCGCGGTGTAGGATTTCAGCGTGTCGTGCAGGCTCTGGCTCTGATCCCGCCATGGCGGCGGCATCTTGACCGGTGCGACGGCAGCCTTGACGTTGGGCATCACATCGACCGGGATCACCGGCCAGTCGGTCGAGAAGATCACCGGCGCGCCGGTTTCGCGGATGTCCTGCCAGGCATAGGCGGTAGGGATCTGGTGCGGGTGCAGCATCCGGCCCACCCCGTCGGGCGGGAAAATTCCGCCAAAGGGCGCATGGCCGGGCTGGATCGAGGCGACGACGCCCAACTGCTTGAAGCGCGGCAGATCATCGGGGTGCAGCACCTCGATATGCTCCACCCGATGGCGGCTGTCGCGGCGGCCGTTCGCCCAGATCGCGGCCTCGTAAGCGTCGAGCGTCTGGCGGACTCCCAGATCGCCGATGGCATGGACCGAAATCTGCAGGCCCATGGCATCGGCTTTCACGCAGGCCGCCTCGAAAAGCGCATAGTCGAAGACCGCGTCGCCCACCGTGTCGAGGCCGGGATAGGGTTCCAGCATCAGGGCGGTGGAGCTTTCAACGACGCCGTCGATGAACATCTTGACGCGATTGCACCAGACCCAGTCGCCTTGGTATTTGGCGCGCATCTCCTCGGCCTCAGCGAAGCGGTCGAGACTGTCGAAGCTCTTGAAGTGGAACGGGACCTCGACCCGGCAGAGCAGCTCGCCCTCCGCCTCGAGCTCGGACAGCAGCTCGAGATTGTAAAAATTGCCGTCCATGTTGTGCAGCCCGGTGATCCCGTGGCTGGCGCAGTGTTTCAGCCCCGCAACGATGGCGGCCTTGTCGAGCGCGCGCTCGGCGGCGGTGGCAGGCGGCACCGGGTCGGCGCCGGTGACCAGGCCGAGCATGTCGCGTCCGCCGTGGCGGGTGAGTTTCAGGACCGGGGCATAGGCACCGGGTTCGCGCAGCTCGCCCGCGGCGGTGCCGTCGGCGGCCATGACGATCTCGGCGCCCTGATCGACGGGGCCGCCATGCAGCAGGCCCGCCATCTCCAGCGCCTTGGTGTTGGCCCAGATTGTATGATGGTCGGGGGCGAACATGGCGAAGGCGCGGTCCGGCAGCACCTTGTCCAGATCCTGCCGCGTCGTCTGGTGACCTGGGGCGATGATCGCGTAATCGGCTTGAACCGCGAAGATAACGCGGTCATCGGGGTTCCCGGCGGCCCATTCGCGCACCTTCGCGGTGAGCGCGTCGATCCCCTGCACCCCATAGAGGTCAAGACAGGCCAGCTCGACCGAACCTCCGAAAAGATGCACGTGGCTGTCGATGAAGCCCGGCAGAACGGTCGCGCCACCGGCGTCAATGACCCGCGTGCCGGATCCTGCGAGATCGCGAATATCGGAGGTGTCGCCGACCGCGGCGATCCTGCCGCCGGAAATGGCCAGTGCCTGGGCCGTGGGGCGGGCCGGATCGAAAGTGATCAGGCGTCCGTTCAGGATCACGATATCTGGGGACATGGGCAACGCTCCGTCGCAAGGGGGACGGGCGGCCCCGGGAAGGGCCGCCCAAACAGTCTTATTTCTGAAGTTCGGTCCAGATCGCCGTGTAGATCTTCTGCGCCTCGGGCGGACAGGTCTTGGACAGAACGCCCGCGGCCTTCAGTTCCTCCGAGGGGTTCACCTCCGGCGCGGTCTTGAGCTCTTCGTCCATGAAGGCGTCAGAGCCTTTGATGCCGTTGGCGTATTTGGCGAAGTTCGACAGCAACGCGGCGTTTTCCGGCGCCATGATGAAATTCAGAAACAGCTTGGCGTTCTCGACGTTCTGCGCGTCCGACAGAATGGCGGCGTTGTCCATCCAGACCGGGTAGCCGTCGATCGGATAGCCATAAGCAATATCGGGGTTCTGCAGCCGCGCGCGCATCGAGGCGCCGTTCCAGTTCACGCCGGCGGCCAGGTCGCCCTTGGCGTATTTCTCGATATTGCCGTAGTCCATCGACAGCCAGTGCTGCTTGGCCTCGACCAGCTTGTCGCGCACCTTCTTCAGCACTTCCTTGTCGGTGGTGCACTGTTCGCCGCCCATGTAGTAGATGGCGGTGGACATCACATCCATCATCTCGGGCACCACGTTGATCTTGCCCTTCAGCTCGTCGGGGGGATCAAGATAGAGGCCGGCGGTGTTGATGTCGCCATTGTAGACGCTGGTGTTGACCGTGATGCCGACGGTGCCCCACTGCCACGGCACGGTGTAGTTGCGGCCGGGGTCGAATTCCACATCGACCCACTGCGGGTCCATATGCTCGAAGTTCTCCATCTCGTTGGGCTTGGATTCCAGCAGCAACCCTTCCGAGACGAAGATCGGGATATAGGTGCCCGAAGGCACGACGATATCGAAGCCGTGACCGCCAGCCTTGATCTTGGCCAGAGCGGTGTCGTTGCTGTCGTAATCGGTGATCGTCACATCGACATCATATGCTTTCTCGAATTTCTCGATCAGCTCGGGGCTGGTGTAATTGCCCCAGTTGTAGATGTTGAGCGTGCCCTCGGCTGAGGCCGCGCCGGCGATCGCCATTGCGGCAAGGGCAGCAAAGGATGTTGTCAGTCTCATGGTTGAACCCTCCTGTTGGTTCTGTTGGTTATTTTCTTGTTCGGCTGAGGAAAAAGAATGCGATCACCAAAACCACGGATATCGCCAAGAGCGCGGTCGAGATCGCGTTGACCTCGGGCGTGACGACCCGGCGCAATTGCCCCAGCATGTAGGTGGGCAGTGTATCCTGACCGGCGGATTTCACGAACTCGGTAATCACCACGTCGTCGAGAGAAATGACGAAGGCCAGCATCGCGCCCGCCAGGATCCCCGGCCAGAGCTGGGGCAGTGTGACCCGGCGGAATACCCGCCAGGGGGTGGCATAGAGGTCCATCGCCGCCTGTTCCAGGCTCAGGTCCATCCCCTGCAGGCGCGCCCGGATCGGCATATAGGCGAAGGGGATACAGAACGCGGCATGGGCGAGGATGAGGTAGAGAAGACCGGTGTAGCCGGTGCTGACCTTGATCATCGCGAAGAAGATCAGCAGTGCTACGGCGGTGACGATTTCCGGCACCATCAGCGGCTGGTTGATCAGTGCGAAGACGAAGGTATAGCCGCGGAAACTGCCTTGTCGGGTCGTCGCCAGCGCTGCCAGCACCGCGCAGGTGGTGGCGATCACCGTTGCCCAGGATGCGACGACCAGCGAGCGGATGGTCGCGGCCTGGACCTGGTCGTTCTGCCAGGCGGACTGGTACCAGCGCCAGCTGAAGCCCTCCCAGATCGCCACCGAGGTGCCGGCGTTGAAGGAATAGACCACCAGAAGGATGATCGGCAGGTAGAGGATCACGAAACAGGCGATGGCGATGGTGGTGAAGCCGGTCTGCCGGCGGATGTCGAAGCCCTTAGCCATGACGCACCTCCTCGGAGCCGGCGGCCCGGACATAGAGGATCAGCGCCACCATCACGATGGCAAGAAGCGTCAGCGACAGCGCCGCCCCCAGCGGCCAGTTGCGCCCGGCGCCGAACTGCAGCTCGATCAGGTTGCCCAGCATCAGTTGTTTGCCGCCCCCCAGGACGCGGGGCGTGACATAGGCGCCAAGTGAAGGCACGAAGACAAGGATCGAGCCGGCGATCACCCCCGGTTTGACCAACGGGAAAATCACACGGCGCAGTACCTGCCAGCGACTTGCGTAAAGGTCATAGCCAGCCTCGACCAGGCTGAAATCGAACCGTTCCATGGAGGCGTAGATCGGTAGCACCATCAGCGGCAGGTAGACATAGGCCATACCCAACAGGATCGAAAACTCGGTGAACAGCATCTGGATCGGCTCGTCGATAACCCCCAGCGCCATCAGCAGACTGTTCACCGTGCCCTCGGCGCGGATCAGCTCCATGATCGCGAAGGTGCGGATCAGCAGGTTGGTCCAGAACGGGATGATGATGAGAAGCATCCACAGATCGCGTTTTTCCTTCGGCCGGGTGGCGATGAAATAGGCGGTGGGAAAGCCGAACACGAAGGTCAGAACCGCGGTGAGAAAGGACAGCTTGATCGATCGCCAGAAGATTGACAGATGCGCGTCAGCAAAGCCCAGCTGCTCGGTGAAGAAATCGCGCTCGAACACCACGCTGAACCAGGCATCTGGCGAAAAGCTCCATACCACTCCGCCGTAGTCGCCGGGGGTAAGGAAGGAATAGATCAGCACGATCAACAGCGGGCCCGAGGCAGCAAAGGCCAGAACGGCCAGTGCCGGGGCCAGCAGCAGCCAGCGGGAGCGTTTGGTCAGGGTTGCGCCGTCGCTCATCGCCTCAATCCCTCAGAACCTGGCCGACACCGGGCGACAGGATCACCCCCACGCGATCGCCGGCGCTGTGGGTCTGGGCCTGGTCGGGCTGGTTTTGCTGCCGCAACACGAACCGCCCGCCGCCGTCGAGCGCGACATGGTAGTGAGTGTCCGTGCCAAAATAGACGATGTCGCTCAACGTGCCGTTCAGGGCCGCCTCCTCAGGCGCCCCGAGGCCGGCGTGTTCGGGCCGCACCGCCAGCGTCACCTTGCCGGGTGCCATGCCGTCTTGCGGGGCACGCACCTGCGCCTCGGCCCCCGAGACAAGGCGCACGCGGGCTTGGTCGCCCTCGACCGCCAGCAGCTCGACATCGAGGAAGTTGGTGTCGCCGATGAAGTCGGCAACGAAACGCTCGGCCGGGTGATCATAGATGTCGCGCGGCCCGCCGATCTGGCGGATTTTGCCAGAGTTCATCACCGCGATCCGGTCGGACATGGTCAATGCTTCTTCCTGGTCGTGGGTGACGAAGACAAAGGTGATGCCGGTTTCCGACTGCAGTCGCTTGAGCTCCAGTTGCATCTCCTTGCGCAGCTTGAAGTCCAGCGCCGAGAGCGGCTCGTCCAACAACAAGACCTTGGGCCGGGGCGCCAGTGCACGGGCCAGCGCCACGCGCTGTTGCTGACCGCCGGAGATTTCAGAGGTCTTGCGGTTGGCCATCTCGGTCATCCTGACCAGCGCCAGCATTTCATCGACGGTGCGTTTCACCTCTGCCCGCGGCTTGTTCAGCATCTCCAGACCGAAGGCGATGTTCTGTGCCACGGTCATATGCGGAAACAGGGCGTAGGACTGGAAGACCGTGTTTACCGGGCGCTTGTAGGGGGGCAGGCGGACCAGATCCTGCCCATCCAGGGTCAACGCGCCACTGGTCGGCGCGATGAAACCGGCGATCACCCGCAACAAAGTGGTCTTGCCGCAGCCCGATGGGCCCAGAAGAGTGAAAAACTCATTCTGGCGGATGGTGACCGATACCTCGTCCAGCGCGGTAAAGTTTCCCTCCGGGCCAGTGAAGACCTTGGTGACGTTATCGATTTCAATCATGCAGCTGCCCCCGGTTTCTCAATTTGATCAAAACTCAGGTTTCATGCAAAAGCAAGTACTCGCCTGTTCCGGGCAAGATGAATGACCTATTGGAGTGCCGGCAAATTAGGCAGGTCGATTTGGCTTGGAGGCCGAATGTCCGCATGCTCTCGACGCGGGGCATTTGGAACCGGGCCCAGATATCGACCGGCGCAACCGTGGAAATGGCTTCCCGACTGTGCAGAGATTATTCCATGAAAGGTCGGTCAAATGGGTGATCCTGGCCATCGTGTTGGCCGGGGGCCCTCGATCCCTCTCAGGGTCGCCCGAACAATGAGATGATCTCAGCATCTTCTGCACCGAGTTTCAGGTGCGCACGCAATTGGCGGTGCATGATCGTGGCGACCGTATCGAGCATCCGGTCTGCCGATCCGGTATAGGTTCGCAGCCCGCAGGGCACCGCATGGTGCAGCGCACGGTCGGCGGCGGGGCAGAAACCGGCCCAGGCCAGGACCGGCATCTGCCCGCGCTGCCAGTCGGCCACCACCCAGGCGTCGGGCATCAGTGCGAGCTTCAGGTTGGGTAATCCGGGCAGGTTGAGCCAGACCGGCTCCTCGCCGCCGCTGCGGATGAGCGCCAGCCGGGCGCAGTTATAGCACGCGGCGGGGATTTCCGCCGGGCGTTCATCCAGCGGCGGGTGGTCATCATGCCTTGTGTAGCGCCCGGGCATCTCAGCCGGTGAGCGAGGCAAAGAGGGTGGGCAACTGTTCCGGCAGGCGCGCCACATGATCGACGACAGTGTAGTTGTTGGCGCCGAAGATGCGTTTCACATATCGGTCGGCCTCCGGGTCGAGCGTCAGGCAATAGGTCATCACGCCCTTGGCGGCCAGTTCAGCCACCGCCTTGCGCGTATCGTGGCGCAGGTGCTGCGGGTCGCGTTCGTCGATATCGGCTGGCTCACCGTCGGTCACCAGCAGGATCAGCTTGCGCCGCTCGGCCTGTTTCAGCAGCCCCGCGCCGGCATGGCGCAGCGCCGCGCCCATGCGGGTGGACAACCCGCCCGTCATCCCGTCGAGCCGTGCCTTGGCCTCGTCGTTGAAGGACTGACCCCAGTCCTTGAAACGGTAATACTGCACGTCGTGTCGCCCGTCCGAGGCGAAGCCATGCAGCGCGAAGGGATCACCGATGCCTTCGATTGCGGTGGCGACCAGCGCCGCCGCCTCGCGGGTCAGCTCCAGCACGGTCTTGTCCGATCCGTCCATCGTGTCGTTGGTGCTTTCGCTGAGGTCTAGCAGCACTGTCACCGCCAGGTCGCGAGAGGTGATCACGTTGCGCATGGTGATGCGGGGATTGGGCTGTTCGCCCATACGGATCGCGATCATCGCATCGACCGCGGCATTGATGTCGATCTCGTCGCCGTCTTCCATGTTGCGGATGCGCTGGACGCCTGCGGGCGACAGCATGTCGATGATCTGGCGGATGCGGTGGGCGATGGGTTTGTGTTCGACCAGGATGTCGTCGACCGCGCCGGGATCGCCCTTATTCGCCCGGTGTTCATACACGGTGGCCCAGTCGGGGCGGTAAAGCTGCACCTGGTAATCCCACTCGGGATAGTGGAACGGCGGCGATACCGGGTCCTTGCCCCACATATCGTTGAAGCTGGTTGTCGCTTCGCCCGCATCCTCGTAAGGCATGAAATTGTCGCTGCAGACCCAGATTTCCTGCGCGTCGTCGCCGGCCAGTTCGGCATCGACCTCATGCGCCATTTCCATCACCGACACGTGCTTGCGCACCTGCCTCTGGCTGGCGGGGATGTATTCGGCGCCGTGGGTATCCCAGTTGAACTCCTCGAATTCCCAGGCAAAGCGGTTGTCGTCGCGATAGGGGATGCGGAGGGAATTGAGGATGCGCAAGGAGGGCACGTCGCGGGTCGCGGCAAAGATGTGGAACAGCTCCAGCCCCAGGTCCCACGAGAATTGGTTGTTCCCGGCATTGTCGCTGATCCCGGCATGGAACTTCGCCCCCAAGGCATCAAGCGCCGCGTTGCCGGTCAGGGCCGTCGGGTCGCTCAGCAGATGCGCGAAGGCTTCCAGCGCGGCCACCGTCGGGTGCTCCGGCTTTGCCTCGTAGCGCAGCGACAGCAGATTGCCCCAGAGCTTCGACAGCCCCGGAAATTCCTTTGCCGCGCAATATTCCACCCGGGCATCCTCGATCAGCCCGATGAAAAACATCTGTGCCGGCGACAACTGCTCGGCGGAAATCGCGGCACTGGAATACTGGATATGCGCGGCCAGATGCGCCGTCATCGCGCGGTAGAGGTCGTGCCCCGATATGCCCGCGATATCGTCCACCGCATCAGGCAGGTGCAGCACGTGACCCTCGATATAGGGGCGGAAGCCTTCGTAATCCGCCGCCGTCGGACGCAGGAAGAAATCGCGCCCCCACAGGGCCCGCAGGTAGAAGTTCAGCTTGCGCTGCGTGTCGATGAACAAGGTACCGCGCCGTTCCTGCTGCAGCATCTTTTTCGCGTCGGCGCTTTCCAGCGCGAAATACTTGGTCAGGTTGGCTAGGTCGCGCTTGTAGGCATCGGCGCCGAAATTGGCCCAGCGTTTCAGCCCCGACAGGGTGAGCTTGGACAACAACTCGTCGGTCACCCCCAGCATCGGCCGCAGACCCCGCGCGGCCTTGGCCGACAGCTGGTGAATCAGCTGCAGATAACCGCGCAGCAATTCCGGGTCGCCCAGCCGCCGCGCCGCCGTGGGCAGCGAGGCGAAGAGAAGCGCGATCACGTCGCCCGAGGTCATCGAACTCAGCTTCATCGCCGCCCCAACGCAATCGCGGATCACGTCCTCGCCGCACTCGCGGGCCACGGCGGGCATGTTTTCCAGGAAGGCCAGCACCAGGTCGTGACCACGGCCGAGGCTGCACAGCGCTCTGGCGCCTTCCATGTAATCGGACAGGCCGGCGGCGCTCATCACCCGGGCGGCATCATGGAATGTCGCTTCGACCGTGTCGAAAGTCTCGGGCGGGGCCTTGGCGAAACAGGCGCGGTAGTCTTCGAGGTCGATCGTCATGGCTGCAATCCCTCCCGTCGCGTCAGACGAAGAAGGTCTCCACCGCCGCCTGCAGCGTCTCGCGCATGTCTGGGTCGTCGGTCAGCGGTGTGACCAGCGTCATCTGGCAGGCGGATTTGGGATCGACGCCCTGCGCGATCATCTGCCCGGCATAGACCAAGAGCCGGGTCGAAATCCCTTCGTCCAGCCCGTGGCCCTTCAGGTTGCGGCTGCGATGGGCGATCTGCACCAGCTTTTCGGCGCTCTCGCCGTCGATGCCGGTTTCGGTGGAGACGATCTCGGCCTCCAGCGCGGCCTCAGGATAGTCGAAATCGAGCGCGGCAAAGCGCTGCTTGGTCGACTGCTTGAGGTCCTTCATCAGCGACTGGTAGCCGGGGTTGTAGGAAATCACCAATTGGAAATCGGGATGTGCTTCGATCAGCTCGCCCTTCTTGTCCAGCGGCAGCTGGCGGCGGTGATCGGTCAGCGGGTGGATCACCACGGTGGTGTCCTGCCGCGCCTCGACGATTTCGTCGAGGTAACAGATCGCCCCGATCCGCGCCGCGGTGGTCAGCGGGCCGTCCTGCCACTTGGTGCCGTCTTTATCCAAAAGGAATCGCCCCACCAGGTCCGACGCGGTCATGTCCTCGTTCGAGGCCACGGTGATCAGCGGCCTTCCCAGTTTCCACGCCATGTATTCGACAAAGCGGGACTTGCCCGCGCCGGTGGGCCCCTTCAGCATCACCGGCATCCGGCTGGCATAGGCGGCCTCGTAAAGCGCGATTTCTCCCGCCACTTCCCGGTAGAAGGGTTCGCGGCTGACGGCGAACTGGTCTACATCATGCTTGGTCATCTCGGATCCGCCCTTCTTCTGTTCGAAAATATACCGGGGGGTGCGGGGGGCTGGCCCCCGCCCTGGTCGGACCGCGCTGCGGTCCGATGCCTCAGACCGGGTTGCCCCGGTAGATCACCATCTCGGCGCCCTTGGACTGGGCGTAATTGTCATAGCCCACCAACCGCACATGGTTGTCGGGATGCGCCTTGTGGCAGGCCTCGGCCTCGGCCAGGATGCGGTCGACATCGGTTTCGCCGAACATCGGCAGCTTCCACATGTACCAGTAATGGTCCATCGCGTTTTCCGGCTCGGTATGTTCGACGGCCGGGTTCCAGCCCTTCGAGACGATATATTCCACCTGTTTGCGGATGCGGTCGCCATCCATCTCGGGCAGGTAGGAAAAGGTTTCGAACTTGCGGCTGCTCACGTCGGAAAGCGACGATTTGTAATCCTGCATTTCACTCATGGATCGGTCCTTTCATGTCTCTGGTCCGGCCCCCGGCTGTGCGCTCCGGGGCCGGGAATGGCGCTCAGCGATGCTGCACGTCGAGCTTGTCGACGGTGTCGAATTCGAACTTAATCTCCTTCCAAGTCTCCATAGCGGTGGCCAGTTCCGGGCTCGACTTGGCGGCCTGGGTCAGGATGTCCTTGCCTTCCTTTTCCAGCTGCCGGCCCTGGTTGCGCGCCTCGACGCAGGCTTCCAGCGCCACCCGGTTGGCCGCGGCGCCCGCCGCGTTGCCCCAGGGATGGCCCAGGGTGCCACCGCCGAATTGCAGCACCGCGTCGTCGCCGAAGATCGTCACCAGCGCCGGCATGTGCCAGACGTGGATGCCCCCCGACGCCACCGCGAAGGCACCGGGCATCGAACCCCAGTCCTGGTCGAAGAAAATGCCGCGCGAGCGGTCTTCCTTGATGTAGCGTTCGCGCAGCATGTCGATCCAGCCCAGCGTCGATTCCCGGTCGCCCTCCAGCTTGCCCACCACGGTACCGGTATGCAGGTGGTCGCCGCCCGACAGGCGCAGCATCTTGGTCAGCACACGGAAATGGATGCCGTGGTTGGGGTTGCGGTCCAGCACCGCGTGCATGGCGCGGTGGATATGCAGCAGCATCCCGTTGTCGCGGCACCAGTTGGCGAGCCCGGTGTTGGCGGTGAAGCCCCCCGTGAGGTAATCGTGCATGATGATCGGTGCGCCCAATTCCTTGGCGTATTCGGCGCGTTTGTACATCTCTTCCGGCGTCGGCGCGGTGACGTTCAGGTAATGGCCCTTGCGTTCGCCGGTTTCCTGTTCCGCCTTGTGAATCGCCTCCATCACGAAATCGAACCGCTGGCGCCAGCGCATGAAGGGCTGCGAATTGACGTTTTCGTCGTCCTTGGTGAAATCGAGCCCGCCGCGCAGGCATTCATAAACGGCGCGGCCGTAATTCTTGGCCGACAGGCCCAGTTTCGGCTTGATGGTGCAGCCCAGCATCGGGCGGCCGTATTTGTTCATCACGTCGCGTTCGACCTGGATGCCGTTGGGCGGGCCGCCGCAGGTCATCACATAGGCCAACGGAATGCGCACGTCTTCCAGACGCAGCGCGCGCACCGCCTTGAAGCCGAACACGTTGCCCACCAGCGAGGTCAGCACGTTCACCACCGATCCTTCCTCAAAGAGGTCGATCGGATAGGCGATGAAGGCATAGAAGGCCTCGTCATTGCCGGGCACGTCCTCGATCGCGTAGGCGCGGCCCTTGTAGTAATCCAGATCGGTCAGCAGGTCGGTCCAGACCGTGGTCCAGGTGCCGGTGGAGCTTTCCGCGGCCACCGCCGCCGCGGCTTCCTCACGCGGCACGCCTTCCTGCGGGATGATCTTGAAACAGGCCAGGAAATCCGTGGCCGTGGGCACGTATTCCGGCATCCAGTACGTTTCCCGGTATTCCTTCACCCCCGCGGTGTAGGACTTAATCTGATCCTTCGGCATCTCGGCCATCCTCCAGTGTATCACCTGTCGACCGGACGCTAGTTGATCATAGAAATATATAAAACTAGATTATTTTGATGGATACTATAGAGTTTATTTTATGAGTAAGATCATCCCTCCAACCCTGCAGCAGATGCGGCTCTTCGAGGCCGTTGCGCGGCATGGCTCGATTACCCGTGCCGCCGAGGAGGTGCACCTGACGCAACCCTCGGTGTCGATGCAGGTCAAAACGCTGGAAGAGAAAATCGGCCTGCCGCTGACCGAACAGATCGGCAAGACGCTTCACCTGACCCGCGCGGGCGAACAGGTCGCGGCGGCATCGCGTGACGTCCTTGTCAGGCTGAGCGAAATGCAGGCGGCGCTGGAGGACATGCAGCGCGAGGTCGCAGGCCCCCTGTCGGTTGCTGTGGTGTCGACGGCGAAGTATTTTCTGCCGCAACTGTTGGGAGAGTTCAAACGCCGCCACCCCAAGGTCGAGCCGCGTTTGCAGATCACCAACCGCGAAACCGTGATCGAACGGATCGGTGAGAATGCCGACGATCTTTATATCATGGGGCAGCCGCCCCAAGCGGAGGCCGTGATCGCGGACCCATTCCTGGAAAACGTGATCGTCTTCGTTGCGCGCCCGGATCACCCGCTGGTGGGGCGGAAAAACATCCCCCTCGCACGGATCGCGCAAGAGAACGTCATTCGGCGCGAGCCTGGCTCCGGAACGCGGCAGGCCGTTGAAAAGCTCTGCCAGGCGGCCGATGTCGAACTCGCAACTCACATGGAGTTCGATGACAACGAAGCGATCAAGCAGGGCGTCATTTCCGGCCTCGGCGTGGCATACCTGTCGCTGCATTCCCTCCGGCTGGAACTCGCAGCCGAGGAACTTGTCGTTCTGGACGTTGCAGGTTTTCCGCTCCGTCGCCGTTGGTATGCGGTCCACCGCAAGGGCAAGCGCCTGACGAACGCCGCGCAGGGCTTTCTCGACTTTCTTCAGCAGGAAGGCGGGCGTTACCGGTCAGAGGTCGATCCGACGTTTTCCGAGACGCTCTCGTCGCTGAAGTAAGCGCACCGGCAGCGTCGGACCAAGAAAGCTTCAAGCAGGGGAGGGAGGGCAGTTAACCGCCTGCTGTGACCAAACGCGGCCCCTAGCGGTATTTCAAGACGTGACCCCCAACCACCCTCTTGGCCGTAGTGATGTATGTGCGGTTCCGGTTGGCGCTGCGGGCGGTATCGGAGGGCCGGGGTACGGATTTCAGTCCGCGGCCCCCACCATGGGCACGGATCAGCCTGGCGCGAAGATGGGGGGCGGGTTCGGGCATGTTTCAGCGACAACAAGCTTCACTTCGTCTCCGCGGCATCGCAGGTCAAGACATGGTGCTGGTCAATCGGACTCTGCGGATGGGAACTGAGGCGTCGTTCGTTACGTATGCCGGATTGTGAATTGGCAAGGTGAAAGCAGCCATTCGTAGGCTCAATAGCATTCGGCTATGCGTGCGGCGGCCTCCATCACGGGCGGCGATGCACCGGGCGTGGCCTATAGAAACTCCCGCTACCTGACAGATAAACGACGGGCGGGATCCATTCGAAGCCGACGCAGACCTGTTCGTCGTGTTCGCCGAGACCTTCAGTAAATCGGATCATTCTGCCCCGATAGTCGGACATCAACACAAGCTGCGGTTTGCAGTCTGCAGACCGGCGAAGGCGCGGTCATATTCCCGGTCGATCGCCTCACCTGGAGCGGCGATGTCCGCATCACGTCCGCCCGGCTGTTCCATGCGCCTTGCTGCCGGATAAGAAGAAAACACATAAGCCTGGGAGACAAAGGCACCTCCGAGAGCGCCGTGATCAGCGGGTCAGGCCCGACCGGCGCTGGCGCTTCTCGAACCAGAAGAAAAACCGCGACAGCGCGAAGCAGAGGGTGAAGTAGAACAGCGCGACGGTGATATATGTCTCGAACCGGCGGTTGGAGGACACCGCGATCTCGGTTCCGACGAAGGTCAGTTCCGTCACCGAGATCAGCGACACGATCGAGCTGTCCTTGACCAGCATGATGAACTGATTGGCGAGGGGCGGAGTCACCGCGCGCAGCGCTTGCGGGAAGATGACCAGGCGGAAGGTCTGGAGCGGCCGCAGGCCGAGACTTTCGGCCGCCTCGACCTGGTCGGTCGGAACGGATTCGATGCCTGCCCGGACGATGACGGCGATATAGGCCGCCTCGAACATTGCCAGGCTCACCACACCTGCAACGAAATTCTCCAGCCGCTCCGGCGGTCCGGCGAAAAAGCCGAGCACGGTTTCGGCAGTCGGACCCAGGGTGCGGGCCCAGGCGCTGATCCCCAAAAGCGGGATGATCTGGGATGAGACGAAAAAGTAGAAGACGAACAGCAGGACCAGCGGCGGGACGTTCCGGATCAGGCCGACAAAGGCGATGCTGGTGAGCCGCGGCAACAGCCGTTGCCGGGTGACGAGAACGCCGAGCACCAGCCCCAGCGCGCTGGCGATCAGCATGGACCAGACCGACAGGCGGACCGTCGTCAGCAGCCCTTCCAGCAGCAGGTTCGGTTCCCACCAACCGGTTTCGGCGTTCGGGCGCACCAGGGCGCGCGGAAGAAACGACCAGTCCCACTTGTAGACCAGCACCGAAGAAACCTGGTGGGAGAGATAGAGGACGAAGGCCACAACGGCGCCAACGATGAGAACATCAAGAATACCGAAGCGGGTCTTGCGGTTTGGGTCCGGATACATGTCAGGCCTTGTCTGGATCGGACGGCGGGGCGCATTTCAGGCCCCGCCGCAGAGCATTACTCGGACAGTTGATCCGCCCAGGGGCGGCCGCCGAACCAGTAGTCGTGGCGTTCTTGCAGCCAGCCGTCATTGGTGCGCAGCAGGATCCAGTTGTTGAAGAAGTTGAGCGCATCCGGGTCGCCTTTGCGCACTGCGAAGGACTCCGATGACGGATCGATCAGCTCCTTGGTCGGTGCATAGACCACCTCGGGGTTGTCGTAGATGGTGAAGGCCGGCAGCGGCTGCGACGACAGCATCACGGTCGCGTTGCCGTTCAGAACCTCCTGAACCACCTGGGCCTGGTCGTCGAACAGGCGAAGGGTCGCTTTCGGGAAATGTTTCTTGATGTATTCGCAGGGCGATGCGCCCCGGCGGCAGGAGAAGGTCACATCGGTCGCGTTGTAGTCGCCGGGCCAGGCCAGGCCCTCGGCCTCGCCGATATGCGCCATCACGCCAACCGCGCTATGCGCGTAGGGATCGGTGAAATTGACGGTCATGTTCCGCGCCGGGGTGATCGACATGCCGCCAATGATAACGTCGAAGGTGCCCGAGATGAGCGCCGGGATAATGCCGTCCCAGGCCGTGGGCACGAATTCGACCTCGACGCCCATATCCTCGGCCAGCTTCTTGGCCACGTCGATCTCGAATCCGATCAGGTCGCCGTCCTTGTTGCGCATCGCCCAGGGCACGAAGGTGGACATGCCGACCTTCAGCGCGCCGCGGCGCTTGATCGTCTCGATCACGCTGTCCTGGGCCACGGCCTGCTGGGTGTCCTGCGCCTGCGCGCGCGGCACTCCGACGACGCTCAGCGCCGCGGTGGCGGCAGCGAAGATCATATGTTTCAGGTATCTCATCTGGGGGTCTCCTGTTGGGTGCGGTTTTTTTGGTTATCGGGTGCGCCACGACCGGCGCGCACGCCGCTCCATCCCGGCGGCGATGGCGGAAAGGCTGATCGTCAGGACGAGGTACATCGCCGCGACGGTCAGCCAGATTTCGAATGTCATGAAGGTATCCGCGATCACGGTCCGCCCTTCGTTGGTCAGGTCGAAGACCGCGATGGTCGAGACGATCGCCGAGGCTTTGACGAGATTGACGAGTGAGGATGTGAGCGGCGGCAGCATCAGCGGCACGGCTTGCGGCAGCACCACTTTCAGATAGGTCGCGCCTCCCTTGAGGCCAAGAGAGGCGGCCGCCTCCCACTGCTGTTTCGGCACCGACAGGATGCCGCCGCGGATGATCTCGGAGATGAAAGAGGCCTCGAAGAAAGCCAGGCAGAGAACGCCGGTCCAGAACCGCTCGATCCCGAGGATCGGGGACAGCACGAAGTAGAACAGGTACATCTGCACCAGCAGGGGCGTGTTGCGGATCGCTTCGAGATAGATCGCCGAAAGCCAGCGCCCGGAGAACGAGCGGGACAGGCGCAACAGCGCCACCGCGAGGCCGATGGAGAAGGCAAGGAGCGCCGCCCAGAGCGTGATCTGCAGGGTCACGATCAGCCCCCGGACCAGCGGACCCCAGATCAGTTCATTGTCGATCACGCGGTAGAAATACCGCGGCACACGGTACCATTGCCAATTGTAATGCATGGCCCCGGCACCGCGCAGGATACCCCAGACGATCAGGGCCGCGACGAAAAGGAAGATCGTCACGTCCGACAGGTTGCGCCGCCGCAGGTCCAGGCGGCGCTTGGTTTCATAGCGCGCCAGGGCGCTATCCCTGTCTGTGCCGATCTCAGTCATGGCATTCCCAACTGGCTGGTCCATGGATAGGCCCGGTCGAATCCGTTTCCCAGAAGAAGCCACAAATTCTCCTCGGGAGAAATTAATTTCGTGTCAGGATGCGTGTTTTTTATGCGTTTCGCCGCCTTGGCCGTGCGGGCCCCAACAATGCGGGCGAGAAGATGCTGGGCGGGAGGCATAGCCGGTTGCTATTAGAAACGGCAAGCGGGACATCCGGTCCCGTCGCGACAAAGCAGGCTGACGCGCGGCTGCGACACGATCAACGGTCGAGCTTGCCCGGTCGCGATCCGGGTTTGTCTCGGCGATCTTGAATTCGACCCGCCGATGGGCTCTGTCCATTGAGATTCAATTCACGGACGATAACGAAATGCAGGACGATGACACGGCCAATGCACAGAAGCACAGTCTCGACATGCTGGTCGGGTCTGCGGTGCGCAACGCGCGCAGCCAGGCCGGGATGACCCTTGCCGAGCTGTCCGCGAAATCCCACGTTTCGACCCCGATGATCTCCAAGATCGAGCGCGGCCAGGTTTCCGCATCGCTCAACACGCTGAATGCGCTGGCCGGCGCAATGAATGTGCCGATCATCAACTTCTTTGCGGGGACGGTCGAAATCAGCGAGGTCACGCTGGTCAAAGCGGGCGAAGGGGTCACGGTGCGGCGGGCCGGATCCACCTATGGTCACAGCTACAAGCAGCTTGGCCATGTCTCCACGGACAACCAGGATCTGGAAAGCTATCTGATCACGCTGGAAGCACCGGTGACCGGCACCCCGATCTTTCAGCACTCCGGGGTCGAGTTGATGTATTTCATCGAAGGCGAACTGTCCTATCGCATCGGCGACGAGGTCTACGATCTGGCTGCCGGTGACACATTGTCTTTCGATGCCAGCGTTCCGCATGGCCCGGTGCGTATCAATTCAGCACGCGCCCAGTTTCTCACGGTGATTTCCCGGCCCAGGTAGGGTTTTCACTTGAGGATAAAAATTTCTTGAGGATATATTTCGGGAGGAATCCACAGAGGTATTCTCATGTCCGCGCCTGTTCTGACGCCGATCACCCAAGCCCTGAACGATGGCGCCCTGACCCGCCAGGAGCTGAAGGCGCTGATGCGCCGGTCCGACTGGCCCGCGGTGCGGCGGCTGGTGGTCTGGGCGGCGGCGCTGATGGTGACCGGCTCGCTGGTCTGGCTGAGCATGGGAACCTGGCTGGTCTGGCCCGCGATGTTCGTGCACGGCATTCTGATGGTGCATCACTTTGCGCTGCAGCACGAATGCGTCCACTACACCCCGTTCAAGACGCGCTGGCTGAACGATGTGGCCGGGAATGTCTGCGGCTTCATCATAGCGCTTCCGCACCAGTACTTCCGTTACGAACATTGCGATCACCACACCCACACGCAGCTCAAGGGCTATGACCCCGAACTGATCGAGCTGCCGATCTCGGTGTGGAAATACCTGTGGTACATCTCTTCGGTCCCGTACTGGTGGGCGAAGATCAAGGAATTCACGCGCCACAGCGCGGGCCGTATGTCCGAGGGCGACAAGGTCTTTGTTCCGAAAGAAGCGTATCAGACCGTGTTCTGGGAGGCGCGGATCATGGTCGGGCTCTATACGGCGATCCTGATCCTGTGCATTGCCACCGGCTGGTGGGCGCCGCTGTGGTACTGGTGGCTGCCGGTGCTGCTGGGAGAGCCGGTCATGCGCTGGATCCGGCTGACCGAACATGTCGGCCGCCCCAACGTGCGCGACATGCGCGAGAACACCCGCACCAACCTGATCTCGGCGCCGCTCGCCTTTCTGAGCTGGAACATGAACTACCATGCCGAGCATCACTATGCTGCGTCGGTTCCGTTCCACGCCTTGCCGAAGCTGCACGAGAAGCTTGACGGCTATGTCTACGTGGAACCGCGCGGTTATCTGGGCGCCCATATAGACATTCTGGCGCAACTGGTCGGCCGCAAACCGCGCAGCGACCGGCAGGGCGAGAGCACCAGGGCATGAACGCGCAAGGTCGGCAGAAAACGTGGCAGGACCTGATCGCCGTTGACGCGCTGGAACCCGGCGATGCCACGCCGGTCACGCTGGGCCGTCGCGAACTGGCGGTCTTCGATACGGTCGATGGCATCTTCGTCAGCCTGGCACGCTGCACGCATGGGGCGGCCAATCTCTGCGACGGCTATTTCGACGGAAAGCACATCGAATGTCCGCTGCATCAGGGTCTGTTCGACGCCCGCACCGGCCAGCCCAAGGCGGCCCCGGCACGGGTGCCGCTCAGAATGATCGAGGCGCGTGTCGTCGACGATCGCGTTCAGGTATTGCTTTAGGAGGCGCGTGAGATGTCGGCCTGGATCCGAATGATACCCGATGAAGAGGCCGACGCGGCCCTGAAGGAGGTGCTCGACCTCGCCCGCACGCCGCACGGAACCGTCGACAACGTGATGCGCGTTCATTCGCTGCGCCCGAACACCATGCGGGGCCATGTGGTCCTCTACCGCGCCGCGCTGCATGACGCGGCCAACACGATCCCGATGTGGCTGCAGGAGACGATCAGCTCCTACGTCTCGATCCTGAACACCTGCCCCTATTCGCTGGCCAATCACTGGAAAAACGCCCGCCATCTGATCGGCGATGACGCGCGTGCCGATGCGATCGAGGCGGCGCTGCAGGCGAGAGCGCCGGAGACGGTGTTCGACGGGGCCGAACTGGCGCTGATGCGGTATGCCGAAAAGCTGACCACGGCACCGGGACAGATGCGCGAAGCGGATGTGGCGGCGCTGCGCGACGCGGGTCTGGACGACGGCCAGATCCTCGAAGCGAACCAGATCGTCGGCTATTTCAACTATGTGAACCGGCTGCTGAACGGTCTGGGCGTCACCACCGACGGCGATGTCGTCGGCTATTATGCCGAGGCAGAGGAATGACAGCCGCCGCGCAGGTCCGGGCACCGGATTTCTCCGCCTCCCGTCTCCGGGGCCGAAGGCGGTTGCCTCGGCTGGATCCTGTCGCCGGGCCGTCCCGGGGCGGCCCCCCTCGAAATTCTCGCGCGCACGCCGGGCCTTGTTCTTGCCGAGACGCGCCGCGTGCGGGCCGTGCCGGGCAGTTTCCTCGCATTCATCGCGTCGGACGTGGCCTGACCCGCGCGCCCCGATAGAAGGAGTTGACCAGATGGACTACGCCACCGCCCGCAAGACCGATGCCGACGAGATTCCGGTGATCGACATTACGGCGCTTCGCGACGGCTCTGACCCGGCGGGCGTTGCCAGGGCACTGCATGCGGCCTCCAAGGGGCTGGGGTTCATATATATCAAGGGGCACGGCATACCCGACGCCGTTATCGACAGCGCGCGCGCCGCGGCATACGAGTTCTTTCACGCCGATCCCGCGCAGAAGGAAACCGTGCGCGTCTCGGCAAGCCATCGCGGCTGGCTGGGGCAAGGCGGCGCCAAGATGCAGGACGACGCCAAGGCCGACCTGAAGGAAAGCTTCATCTGGGGGTTTCAGGATGCCGACGGGGTGACGCCGGACGATCACCCGCTGCGCGGCGACAATCTCTGGCCCGCCTTTCAGCCAGGCCTCGAAGGTGCCGCCATGGCCTATTTCACCCACGCTCATGATGTGGCCCATCACCTGATGCGCGGCTTCGCGATCGGGCTCGACCTGCCCGAAGACTTCTTTCTGAAGACCGCCGACAAGCCGCTGTCGCGCTGTTCCTTCGTCTACTACCCGCCGCAGGACGCCTCGATGGGCGCGGATCAGTTCGGCGTTGGCCCGCATACCGATTTCGGCGTGCTGACCGTGCTCTGCCAGGACGATGTCGGCGGGCTGCAGGTCGAGGACGTGAACGGCGAGTGGATCGAGGCGCCGCCGATCCCCGGCACGCTGCTGGTCAATGTCGCCGACCTGCTGGCGCGCTGGACCGACGGGGCCTACAAGTCCACGCCTCACCGGGTGGTGAACGCCTCGGGGCGGGAGCGGATGTCGCTGGTCCTGGCCTTCGACCCGAACCCCGAAACCATGATCGACGCCGGCGAGGTGTTCGGCGCAGGCCATCAGCCGGCCAGTCCGCCGATCACCTGCGGTGACTACCTGGTTTGGCGCTTCGGCAAGGCGTTTGCGTACAGAAAGGCCTGAAAAATGTACGATGACCCCCGGCCAGACCCCAGGCTGCTCTCGGCGGCGGCGCAAAATCTGCTGGTCGACTGTGCCGGGCTGCGCGCCGGGGACGAGGTTGTGATCTGCTACGAGACGGCGGATTACGGCTGGTACGATGCCGGGGCGGCCATGGCCGTTGCGGCCGAGGCCGAGGCGCTGGGCCTCCGGGTCCGCCGCTGCGAGGCGCTGCCGCCCGACCGCGACCAGCCGCCCGAGGTGACGCAGCTTCTGGCCTCCACGGCCAACATCGTTTTCTTCGCGCGGATCGGCGATCAGGGCCGGTTCGATGGCGCGGGGCAGGGGCGGCGGGTGATGGTCTATGCCCGCAACGCCGCCGATCTCGCCTCGGAGTTCGGGCGGGTCCCGCACCGCGCCATGGTCGGGCTGAAGACGGCCGTGGACGCGGTGCTGTTCTCGGCGCGCGCCATTGACATCACCTGTCCGAACGGCACCCGTATTTCGGGCCGCGCCCCCGGGGCCGGGGGCGACGGTGCGATCCCGGCCGATGTCACCACCCGCCGCTTTCCGCTGGGCGTGCCTGCCCCGGTTCCGGCCAAGCTGTTCAGCGGCCGCGTGGCGCTGACCGGCGCGCTGACCCCGACCGGCAACCGATGCTACGACCCGGCCGTGCTGCCGCTTCAGGGCGTCGTGTTCGGTTTGGTGGAACACGGGCGCATCACCGGTTTCGAGGGCAATGCTGCCGACGTGTCGCGGATCAGGGCGCATTACGAGACAGTGGCGAATGGCTTCGGAATCGATCCCTATGTGGTGCACAGCTGGCATGCGGGGATTCATCCGGGCTGCCCGTTCTTCGGCGCCGCGGAGAGGGGCCTCGACTATTGGTCGAACACGGTCTTCTCCAACCCGCGGCTGCTGCACTTCCACACCTGCGGAACCGTTGCGCCAGGCGAAATAAGCTGGAATGTCGTGGACGCGACCGTGCTGGTCGACGGTGTGCCGCTTTGGCAAAACGGCCGGATGAGGCCGCGGGCCTTTCCTGCGCTGATCGAAAACCTGTCCCGCGCGCCCGCGCTGGCGCGCCTGTTCTGACGCGTTGTCCGCTGAAAACTCGTTTCCAGGGCCCAAGGGCGCAGATGTCCTGCGCTTCCCGAGACTGTTCGTATTCGTCCGGCAGCCCGCATTTGGCTATTCGTGAAGAATCTTGCGCACTGTGGCCTGCACCCGCAGCAGTTCCGGCAGATACGGGCTCCGTTTCCCATGCAGTCGCATCGCCCGGATGGCAGCTTCGGGCAAGCCGGAGGCATCGCACGTCTGATCGGTTGGTTCCTGAGGCGGCGGAAAGGATTCCAGAACCGCGATGCATTCCAGCAGCATGAGCGAGGGATGATGTTCGATCCATTGGCGCTTCGCCCCGGCGAGGTGGGCGATGGCCGGGGGCGGGATCAGCCGGACGACGTCTTCGGGCGCGTATCCGACATTGGCCAGATCCTGCAACGCCCGACCGCGCTGCGCGCATTGAATGACCTACGTTCACGAAACGCAGACTGATTAGATCTGAAGCACGTGTGTCGGGTTTTTCAGCCGTCTCGGCCTTTCCCGCCTGTTTTGCCCGCTCTCGACCACAGTGGGATTTGGGGCCACGGACCAATCTTCTAATTTGAAAGGGGGCGAGGAGAAGGTGTTTTACATGAGTGCAATTCCACATGATTTGACCGGCGGGCAGTATTTCCTGCTGCGGCGGGCTCAGTTGAAAGACGTCCAAAATTTCGACCAGGATGATGCAGGGGCGCTGATCCGAAAAGGGCTGGCCGTGATCAATGATCACGGGGAACTGACGGCAACAGGTCGCACGCATTCCATACCCGTGGCCAGATAGTCGGCTCGTCGATGTTGCTGATGCCGTGGCGCGGCAACCGTAGCCGCTATCGCGGGCTTCTTGCGCCCACCTCGAACCGGCCCGGTGATCCATTCCGGCCCATGTTCCGTAAGGGAGTTGGGCCGCCGGCCGCCTCGCCCATACGTTTCCCACGCGGAAGTTGAAGCTTGATACAAGACTGCGTCCAAATTCCGCAGCGCCATATTTCCGTCGCATTTTCTTGGTTTTCCGTTGCGGCCACAAGAGGGAGATGCGGGAATATGAGTATCGAAAGCGTCAAGTTCTTTTCTGATTTTATTATGGTGCGCTACGACGATAAGTCCTGGGTCAAGATCGAGGACGATATCTATATGACCAAGGCCCCCGACGGTGAAGTCGAGCGGCGTCCGGTGGAGGAGGGCGAGTTCGACGACCTGGTCGCCTCGACCGCGGAGGCTGAGGATGCCGTTGCCCTTGAGGAAAAGGTCATTCGCAAGATCGAGATCGAAGACGGCGAAACGGTCATCATCTACTCCGACAATTCGCGGGAAAAGATCGAGGACGGCGAGTACAAGTTGCGGGACGCGGACACCGGCCTCGTCATAAAGCGCGAAGCGACGGTGGACGACACGGCACGTTTCGACGCACTGGTCGCCGATAACCCTGAGCTTGTCGAGGACGAGACAGAGGATGCCGATGGCTCGGAAGACGAGGCCGGCGCTCTGGGCGATGACGGGACGGGTACCGGTGACGCCGGCGACGATGATGACGACGATGACAGCGCCGACGACGATGATGACGGCGACAGTGCCGACGGCGATGATGACGGCGACAGCGCCGACGGCGATGATGACGATGACAGCGCCGACGGCGTTGATGACGACGACAGCGCCGGCGACGGTGATGCCGACGACGGCACCGACGACGGTGATGCCGACGACGGCACCGACGACGATGACGATGGCGCCGATGACGATGCCGATGCGGACGACGACAGCTCCGGAGAAGATGACGACGGCGACGACGGTGAAGGAGAGTCCGACGATGATGCGGACGCGGGGCCGGAGGACAGCGCCTCTGATCGCGGGCGGCCCGACCACCACGACGATACGTTCGAGGGCGACGAGGGAGACGATGATTTCTCCGGCCGGCACGGTGACGATACGATCGATGGGGGCGCAGGCAGCGACACGCTCAAAGGCGGCCAAGGCAAGGATGTTCTGAACGGCGACGAAGGCGACGATACTCTGGCCGGAGGCAATGGCAAGGACAAGCTGTTCGGCGGTATCGGCGAAGATGATCTGGACGGCGGCCGCAGCAAAGACCGGCTGTTCGGAGGCGATGACGCCGACGAGCTGCGCGGCGGAAACGGTCGCGACACTCTGAATGGCGGCGCAGGATCGGATGTCCTGGAGGGCGGTCATGGCAGCGACACGTTCGTTTTCGTGGCCGACGCCACCGCGGACAGCGAGACAATCCTCGACTTTGAAGTGGGCAAGGATATCGTCCGGCTCTCCGGATATGAGCTTGGCGAAGGGGAGCCGTTCGACGGTCTCGAGTTCGCCGAGACCGTGGACGGGGATGCCATGCTCACGTTGTCGGACGGGGACGAGATCGTTTTCGTTGGCGTGGCCCCCGATGCTCTGAGCGCCGGCGATTTCGACTTCCTCTAAAAGAGGAACGTCACGCGGCGTGTCGGCAGCGGACCTTGTCCGCTGCCGATCCGGTGTCAGACAAGCGGTTTGCGAGGTGGGGCCGGGGGGCACTGCGTCCGGCCACGTCCCGTTTTCTGCGCGCGCTGTTCTCCGTCCGCCTGGAGCGGTCTGACGGACCGCATCGCGACCCTTCGCAGGACCTGCGCTCGGCCATCTGACACCGCCTTTCGGCACGATCGCGCGTCCGGCGCAATGTCGTGGTTCACGCGAAAGCGGTTTCTGCCGTCTTCGCCCGGACCAGCTGCAATATCCGCTGCGGGGGCGGGACCCCCTGCAGTTCCGCACGCCCCAGATCTCTATATTCGAACATATTTCCGAGGAATGCCTTCATCTCCGCCGGGACCATCAGGGCGTTGGGGCGGCTTGCGTCTGGATCCGCGCGACGAGGTTCGGCACGCGGCCGGTCACGGTCCCTTCCTCGCGGGCCTCTTGCCCCACCAGATCGCCGATCGCCACGGGCCCGCTGCCCCCGACTCGAAGCGCCACAGGCGTTGCGCCCCGGGGTCCGGGTCTCGCCGATCCGCTCCGGAATTCCCATCCCCGAGAGCACAGGGACAGGTGACTTCGGCTGTCAGTGAAGAATCTTGCGCAATCCGGCCTGCACCCGCAGCAGCTCCGGCAGGTAGTCGCGGACCAGATCCGCCTCCGAGACCGCCAGCCCGGTGTTGAGCGCGGCCACCACGGTGCCGCGGGCATTCAGCACAGGCACTGCGATCGAGCGCAGGCCAATCTCGACTTCCTGATCGATGACCGCGTAGCCCTCGGCGCGCACCTGCGCCAGCCGCGCCATGATCTCCTCGGGGTCGGTGATGCTGTGCACAGTGCGCGGCGACAGATCGGCATGGTCGATCAGCGCGCGGGCCTGCTCCGGGGGCAGGGCGGCCAGCAATACGCGCCCCATCGAGGTGCAATGCGCCGGCAGGCGCGATCCGGGCATCAGCCCGATGGACATCACCCGCTGTTGCGCTGCGCGGGCGATATAGACGATTTCGATCTCGTCGAGGATGGAGACCGAGCTCGATTGTCCGATCCGCTCCGACAGCTGGTCCAGCCAGGGCTGTACGATCTGTGGCAGGGGCATCGCTGCCAGCGCCCCGGTCCCGAGCCGCAGCACCCGCGGGGTGAGCTGGAAATACTTCCCGTCGTAGTCGGCATAACCCAGCTCGCGCAGGGTCAGCAGGCAGCGGCGCGCGGTGGCGCGGTCGAGGCCGGTCGCCTCCGCCACTTCGGCAATCGAGACGCGCGGGGTGTCGCTGCCGAAGACCTCGAGCACGCGCAGGCCTTTGGCAAAGGAGCCTATGAAGTCGGTCCTGTTCACCATGTGAGCACGAAAATCCATATTTTGAACAAATGTCAATATGTGAACTTCCGGACTGGAAAGCCCCCGGGACAGCGCTTAGCACTACCGGACAGGAGGACACCCGTATGGACAAAACAGCATCTTCGCTCGCAGCGGCGGTCGCCGAGATCCCCGACGGCGCATCCGTCATGATCGGCGGATTCGGTGGCTCCGGCGCGCCGATCGAGCTGATCCACGCCCTGATCGACCAGGGCGCGCGCGATCTGACGGTCATCAACAACAACGCCGGGAATGGGCACGTGGGCCTTGCCGCGCTGATCGAACAGGGCCGGGTGCGCCGGCTGATCTGTTCGTTTCCGCGCTCGGCCGATCCCACGGTGTTCAACGCCTTTTACAAGGCCGGGAAGATCGAGCTGGAGATCGTGCCGCAGGGCACGCTGGCCGAACGCATCCGCGCCGGCGGGGCCGGCATCCCTGCCTTTTATACGCCGACCGGCTACGGCACCGATCTGGCCGAGGGCAAGCCGGTCGAGGAGTTCGACGGCCGGCACTATGTGCAGGAACGCTGGCTGAAGGCCGACTATGCGCTGGTCAAGGCGGACTGCGCCGACCCGCACGGAAATCTGACCTACCGGATGGCGGCGCGGAACTTCAATCCGATCATGGCGATGGCGGCGCGGCACAGCATCGTGCAGGCCAGCCGCATCGTGCCGCTCGGCGGGATCGATCCGGAGCATGTGGTGACACCGGGCATTTTCGTCGACACCGTCGTCGAGGTGGCCTGCCCGGCGCAGGAAGAAGTGCTCAACCGCGAGGGGGCGGTATACCCATGACTGATATCAGCGACATCAAACTGACCAACGCCCAGATCGCCTGGCGCGCGGCGCAGGACATCGCCGACGGCGCCTATGTCAACCTCGGCATCGGCTTTCCGGAGATGGTGGCCAAGTTTCAGCCCGAGGGGCGGCAGGCGATCTTTCATACCGAAAACGGTGTGTTGGATTTTGGCCCCGCGCCCGAGCCGGGGCAGGAGGATTGGGACTGCATTAACGCAGGTAAAAAGGCGATCACGGTTCATCCCGGCACCGCGTTCTTCCACCATGCCGACAGCTTCGCCATGGTGCGCGGCGGCCATCTGGACGTCGCGATCCTGGGCGCGTTCCAAGTGGCGCAGAACGGCGATCTGGCGAACTGGTCCACCGGGCGCGGCGGCGTGCCCGCGGTGGGCGGCGCGATGGACCTTGTGCATGGGGCCAAACAGGTGGCGGTGGTCACCGATCATGTCACCAAGGACGGCCAGCCCAAGCTGGTCGAAAGCTGCAGCTTTCCGCTGACCGGCAAGACCTGCGTGACGCGCATCTATACCTCGTTGGCGGTGGTCGACGTCGTGGACGGGCGTTTCGTGCTGCGCGAAAAACTGGCTGCTGTTTCGATGGACGGGTTGCAGGCGGTGACCGGCGCGAAGCTCTACACCGACGGCGCGGTTGCCGAGTTGATTGTTCCGGAGGATCTGTAATGCAAGACGTCTTTATCTGTGACTACATCCGAACGCCGATGGGCCGCTACGGCGGGGCGTTGGCGGCGGTTCGTCCCGACGATCTGGGGGCGGTCCCGCTCCGGGCGCTGGCTGCGCGCAATCCCGATCTGGATCTGGCCGCGATTGACGAAGTGATCTTCGGTTGCGCCAACCAGGCGGGCGAGGACAACCGCAACGTGGCGCGCATGTCGTCCCTGCTGGCGGGCTATCCCGAAACGGTTCCTGGGTCCACGATCAACCGGCTCTGCGGGTCGGGCATGGATGCCATCATCACCGGCGCCCGCGCGATCCGGGCGGGCGAGGTCGAACTGGTCGTTGCAGGTGGCGTCGAAAGCATGAGCCGCTCGCCTTTTGTCATGGCCAAGGCCACCAGCGCCTTTTCCCGCGCGACCGAGGTCTACGACACCACCATCGGCTGGCGCTTTGTCAATAAGTTGATGAAGGCGCAATACGGTGTGGATTCGATGCCGGAAACCGCCGAGAACGTGGCGGAGGATTTCAACGTCTCGCGCGAGGATCAGGACGCCTTTGCCCTGCGATCGCAGCAAAAGGCAGGTCGTGCTCTGGAAAGTGGCCGTCTGGCAAGAGAGATCACGCCGGTGAGCATTCCGCAGCGCAAGGGCGCCCCCGTCGTCGTGGACATCGACGAACACCCGCGCCCGCAAACCACACTGGCCGACCTGCAGAAACTGGTCACTTTCGTCAAGGCAGACGGCACCGTGACGGCTGGCAATGCCTCGGGCGTGAACGACGGTGCCGCGGCGCTGATCCTTGCCAGCAAGGCCGCCGCCGAGCGTCACAGGCTGCGCCCCATCGCGCGGGTCCAGGGGGGCGCCACGGCGGGTGTGCCGCCGCGGATCATGGGGATCGGCCCAGCGCCCGCCTCGCAGAAGCTGATGGCGCGGCTGGGCCTGACGCAGGCGGATTTTGCGGTGATCGAGCTGAACGAGGCCTTTGCCAGCCAGGGTCTGGCGACGCTGCGCGAGCTGGGCATCGCCGATGACGATCCGCGCGTGAACCCCAATGGTGGGGCGATTTCGCTGGGTCATCCGCTGGGCATGTCGGGCGCGCGTATCACCGGCTCTGCCATGCTGGATCTGAAGCCGGGCGAAAAGTCCCTGTCGACCATGTGCATCGGCGTCGGCCAGGGCATCGCCATCGCACTCGAGGCCGTCTGACCATGGTCTGTTCGGGGCGCCGGTCTGCTGGTCGGGCGGGCGTCCCTCACTCCCCCCGCCCGGGCGGGCGGCGACGCATGGTTTCGCGGAAGGCGCGCGGCGTCTCGCCGGTCAGTTTCGTGAAAAACCGTGTGAAGTAGGATGCGCTGGAAAACCGCAGGGCATAGCCGATCTCGCCCACGGAGGCGTCGGTGAACACAAGCTTGCGCTTGGCCTCTAACAGCAGGCGTTCGGCGATCAGCTCCCCCGCGGTGCGGCCGGTCAGCGCCTTGAGCGTGCGCGACAGATGCGTCGGCGTCACCGCCAGCATATCGGCGAAATCGGCGACGGAGCGGGTGCTGTCCAAATGCTGGTCCAACGCCGTGCGGAACCGCGTCACCAGCGCCTGCCTGCGGTCGACCTGTGTCAGGCTGTCGGCGCGCTCGGCCTGCAAGGCGCGGTGGAGATTCACCAGCAGCAGGCGAAACAGGCTTTCCAGCGCGGCGCTCTGACCGGCGGCGGGCTGATGCAGCTCCCGCGCGGCTTTTTGCACCAGATCCTGCGCCTCTTGCTGGAACATGCGGCTCTGTTCCGCGGCAACCACCTGTGGTCGGTCGATCCAGGGCGCGATCATCTCCATCTGTGCGGCGAGGCGCGCGACATCGGCGGAGGCCAGCGTGACGACCCATCCCTGCATCCCGGCCTGATAGCGGAAGCCATGGCTGATCAGCGCGGGCATCCAGACCATCGCCGGCCCGTCGATCCGCCGCGCGTCCGTGTCGATGCGGCCCTCGATCCGGCCCGCCCCGAACACGAAGAGCTGTGCCAGACCGTCGTGATAATGCGGCTCCACCGTCCAGCTGTGGATATGGCTGCGCTCCGCGATGCGCTCGCAATTCAGAAACCCGACATGGTCGGAAAGGTCGCCCATGACATAGAGCGTGCGGTCGAGGCGGGGCGGTTCCACGGCGGGGCGATCTCAGGCGGGATGTTGGATTTGTGACATTTTATATCACGCCTGTGGCTTGTTTCGCCACCCGCTTCGGCCGATCCCTTGGGAAGGAGACCGGTGCGGCATCAGGACCGGGCAGAGAGGATGATGGAGGAGGGGCGATAATGAAAATCGCAATTGCGGGGGCCGGGATCGGCGGGCTGACGGCGGCACTGTGCCTGCACGAGAGGGGATTTAACGTTCAGGTTTTCGAGGCGGTGGCGGAATTGCGGCCGCTGGGCGTCGGCATCAACGTGATGCCGCATTCGTCCAAGCTGCTGCACGACCTCGGGCTCGGCGCAGAGCTGGACGAGATGGCGATCCGTACAAGATGCATCGAATATCGTACAAGGTTCGGCCATCTGATCCAGTCCGACCCGCGCAGCGTCGAGGCGGGGTTCGAGGCGCCGCAATATTCGGTGCATCGGGGAGAGCTGCAGTTCCTCCTGCTCGACACCGTCCGCGCCCGGTTGGGGGCGGAGGCGGTGATCGCCGGCCGTCCGGTGCGCGGTTTCACCCAGACCGCCGACAAGGTGACGGTCGCCTTCGAGGGGGGCGGCAGCCACACCGCCGATCTGCTGATCGGGGCGGAGGGGCTGCGCTCGCGGGTGCGGGCGCAGATGCATCCCGATCAGGGGCCGCTCAACTATGAGGGCACCATGATGTTTCGCGGCGCGGTCGAGATGGAGATGATCGGCGACGGCAGAACCATGGTGATCGCGGGCAATCACGATCTGAAATTCGTGACCTACCCGATCAGCGAACGGCTGCGGAAACAGGGGCGGGCGCTGACCAACTGGGTGGCGGAGGTTCGCCACAGCGCGCCGCGCCACATTCAGGACGCGGATTGGACGCGGGGCGCGACGCTGGATTACATCACGCCGTTCCGGGAGTTCCGGATGGGCGACATGGACCTCGCCGCGATCATGGAGGCCACCGGGAGCGTGACGGAGTTCCCAATGGTGGACCGCGACCCGCTGCCGTTCTGGACCCGGGGACGGGTGACGCTGCTGGGGGATGCGGCGCATCCGATGTATCCGATCGGCGCCAATGGTGCGAGCCAGGCGATCATCGACGGCCGGGTTCTGGCCGATTGTCTGGCCGATGCGCCCGGACCCGACGGGCTGGCGCGATATGAGGAGATCCGCAGGCCGGTGACCACCAACATCGTTCTGACCAACCGGCAGGGCGGGCCGGAAAAAGTGCTGGACATCGCCGATGCGCGGGTCACGGGCCCCGGCGACCGGATCGAGGATCTGATCACCCCGGCAGAGCTGGAGGAGGTCGCCGCCGGCTATCGCTCGGTGGCGGGGTTCAGGAAGAAGCCGGACTGAGGCAGTCCCGCCCGCGATTGCCCGGCGGTCACCGATGGTCGCTCACGCGGTCAGGAAAAGACAAAGCGGCGCCCTTGGGCGCCGCTTTTCGTTCGATGTCCCGGCGCTCTCAGCGCGCCAGGATCTGGCGCAGAACGCGCTCCAGTTCGGCCTGGGGGTCTTTGGCCAGTTCGTTACAGCGCCAGGCCACGTGATGGTCGGGGCGCACCAGCAGGCAGCCGTTGTCGGTGATCTCGCGGGCGCGGGCCCAGTCGCCGCTGTGATCCATGTAGGACTGGCGCGGGCCGATCACATGGGCGCTTAGCGGAACGTCCAGGCTCTGCGCGATTTCCGCCGCCGCCTTGGCCCAGGCCTCGCCGCCCAGACCGGTCAGCAGGGTGAAGCGGCCGTTGCCGCAGAGGTCGAGAGTGGACACTTCGGACCCGTCCGCACCGTAGACCCACACATGGGGCAGGCGGGCGCCCGGCCAGGTGGTGGGCTGGTAGTGCAGTTCGGGATCAAGCTCCATCGAGGGTTCGACCTGGCCGTCGGTGACAATGGCGTCGGACCGGTAGCGCTGGTTCATCTCGACCCCATGGGCGTCGAATTCGTACTTCTTGTAGGCGATAGCCTTGCGGATCGCCTCGCGCTGACGCTCTGCCGCGGGGGTCCCCTCGGCGCGCGCTTCGAGGTTTTTCTGCATCTGCACCGGATCGACGCCCGCGCCCATCCCGAGCGCGTCGAAGATCGGCCCGGTCTCCGTGATGGACTTGTTGGCGCGCGTTACGATCTGCTTGGCCACCGGCGCGCGCTCGGCATCATAGCTGTCGAGCAGCGCCTCGCCGGCCTGACCCTTGAGGACCATGGCCAGTTTCCACGCCAGATTGAAGCTGTCCTGAATCGACGTGTTGGAGCCCAGGCCATTTGACGGCGGATGCCGGTGGATCGCATCGCCCATGCAGAACACCCGCCCGTTCGCCGTCTTGGTGGCGTAGTAGTTGTTCACGGTCCAGGTGTTGGCGCTGAGCAGTTCGATATCGAGATCGGGATCGCCGATCAACTGGCGGGCGACGCCGGTGGCAAACTCCTCGGTCACATTCGGTTCAGGCTCATTGATGTCATAGCCCCAGACGATCAGCCATTCGTTCCACGGCCGTACCATCCGCACAAGGCCCATGCCGATGCCGCCCACATCCGCGCCGGGCTGCATCACCCAGTAGAGGACGGAGGGGCGATGGGCGACGTATTTCGACAGATCGGCGCGGAACAGGATGTTCATCGAACCGCCGACACCCATCTGGCCCTCGAACGGCAGGCCGGCGTGTTCGGCGACCAGCGATTTGCCGCCGTCGGCACCGATCAGGTATTTCGAGCGGACGGTGAACTCCTTGCCTGACAGACGGTCGCGGCAGGTGGTGATCACGCCCTCGGCATCCTGTTCGTGGCGCAGGTATTCGGTGGACATCCGCCCCTGTGTGCCGCGTGAACACGCGGTCTTGAACAGGATCGGCTCCATGAAGGTCTGCGGCAGGTCGTTCATATGGCAGGGCGAGGACATCAGATGTTCGGCCTTGGACAGCGGATGATTGCCCCAGGCCTTCATCCGGCCGATTTCCTCGCCCGCGAGGCTTTCGCAGAAGATGTTCTCGCCCATCAGGTCCTGATGAGTGGCGTGCATATAGGCTTCTGCCTCGACGTCCTGACCCAGATCGCGAAGCACCTCCATCGCGCGCTGGTTGGTGATATGGGCGCGCGGCGTGTTGGCCAGCCAGCGATACCGGTTGATCGCCATGTTCTCGATGCCATAGCTCGACAACAGCGCTGCCGTGGCCGAGCCCGCAGGCCCGGTTCCGATGATCAGAACATCGGTTTCGAAATCCGCCATAAAGGTTTCCTCCCTAATTCGGCCGAAGCGTCGCGCGGCCGGATCGGGCGTGGCTTTGCATCCCCCGGTCCGTCCCGCGACTGTCAGATGTGAGGATAGGGCGGAACAAAACCTCTGGTTTTCGAAAGAACCGCCGCTTATATCGCAGTTTGTTATGAAGCTGGACAGCGAACACCTTGAGATCCTGGCGATGATCGTCGAACGCGGCGGGCTGACCGAGGGCGCCGAGGCCCTGGGCAAGTCGCAGCCGTCGGTTTCGCGCACGATCTCCAACCTCGAAAAACGGCTCGGCCAGCCGCTGTTCGAGCCCGGCCGGCGCCCGTTGCAGCCGACCGAATTCGGCCGGATGCTGGCGGACATCGGCTTGCGCATTCATTACCTGAACCGCGAGGCGCAGGTGCTGGTCGAGGATTTCCGCATCGGCCATGCGGGGCATCTGCGGATAGGCGGTACGCCCCTGTTCATGGACGGGGTCATTGCCCCGATGCTGGCCGATTTTCAGGAGCGGATCGGCGGTGTGCAGTTCGATCAGGGCTATGGCTATTTCGACGGGATGATGGCGCGGCTGCGCAATCGGCTGATCGACCTTGCGATCCTGCCGATGCATGCCAGCCAAACGCCGGTGGATATGGATTTTGCCCCGCTGCTGGAGGGGCGCAATGTAATCGCCTGCCGCAAGGGGCATCCGCTGACGCGCAAGGGGCCGATCACTCTGGCCGAGATCGACAGGTTTTCCTGGGTTGTGCCGCCCGCGGAAAGCCCGCTTTTTCGCGACCTGAAGCGGGCCATCGCCTCGATCGGGAGCGAGAATTTCCGCTTCACCTTTTCGGGCGGGACGCTTGCGTCGATCACCAGCTTTCTGGCGCGCACCGATTGCCTGACCGTGCTGCCCTATTCGGTGGTCTACATGATGCAGTCGACGGGGACGATCACGCCGCTGCCGATCAAGATCGACCATCCCGACCGGCAGCTCGGCATTTTGTGGCGGCGGGACGATCCGTTGCCGCCGGCGGCAAAATCGCTGATCCATTTCCTGCAGCGTCAATGCGAGAATCTGGAACACCGGATGGCGCGCGATACGCGCCTGTCGCAGGGGCGCGGCTGACCCTCACGCGCGCGGAGGCGGCGGCAGATCGGGCAGGGCCCGCGCGGCCAGTTCCACCGCGCCGTCGTTGTCGATTCCGGTCATGCACAACAGCCGCGCGATCACCTGATTCTTTGCGCTGGCGGGCAGGTTGCCGTTGGTGATCGCAAGGCTGGCGCCGATGATCGCATGGGTCGTCAGGCGCCAGACCAGCTCTGCATTCGAGACACGGAACCGGCCCGCCTGCGATGCCTGACGCAGGTCGCGGATGGCAAAGGGGCCAAGGTTGCGGAACATCGCATCGGCGATCACCTCGGAGCGGTGTAGCAATTGCGCCCATCTCTCGTCCGTGGTCGCGGTGTCCAGCACCGTGCGGATCCCGAAGGCATAGACCTGCGCAGGATCGTCGAAGGTATCGGTGACCTGTTCGATCCTGAGGCCCAGCTCGTGCATCAGGGTCTCCAGCACTGCAACCGCCAGCTCATCCTTGGACTTGAAGTAGTTATAGACGGTGCCCGCCGCGACATCGGCACGCTCCGAGATCTCAAGCATGGTCGTCGCGTCGACGCCCTTTTCGGCCATTATGTCGCTGGCCGCCGCGATCAGGGCGGCGCGGTTGCGCTTTTGTCGGCGGGCAACCCGGCCCTCTGGTTTGGTTTCGGCCATTCACGTCCTGCCATTCTGTCCCGGCGAATCATAGGCGTTCCGGCGCGGAAGCTCAACCGAGGCGGAGCGCCGGGCTCGTCGATGGATCGAAGAAATCAAGGTTTTTCAGTGCCTTGGGGCGGGACGCCTTTCGACAAAATATGATTAATAGTCATTATTGACGATCATTCATTTTTGTACTTATGCTCACCTCAGCGACGGCCACGACCGGACGACCCCGCCCGCGCCGCTCCGTCGTCAATGGGAGGAGATTGGAAATGACCGCACAAACCACCCCGTCCGGATTCGATGCCGATGTCGCCATCGTGGGCGCCGGGCCTGTCGGCACGCTGTTGTCGATCCTGCTGGGCCAGCGCGGCAAGAAGGTGACGCTGATCGAACGCTGGACGCAGCATTACCCGTTGCCCCGCGCCGTGACCTTCGATCACGAGATCGCGCGCATCCTCGCCACGCTGGGGATCGACGCGGAAACCGACGACGCGATCAATTTCCATGACGAGCTTTATTACTGGAAAAACCGCGACGGTCAGAACCTTCAGATCGTGGACTGGCAAAGCCAGTCGGCCTCAGGCTGGCGGGTCCGCTACTGGTTCAATCAGCCGGAGCTGGAAAAACGGCTGCTCGCCACCGCGGCGGAGCTGCCGACGGTGACGATCCTGCGCGGCTGGGAAGGCGTCGCGCTGGAACAGGATGCCGCAGGGGTGACGCTGTCGCTGAAACAGAACCCCGAGGAATACGGCGCCGACGGCGCGCGTCGAAGCCTGCGTGTGCAGTTCCTGGCCGGGACCGACGGGGCCAACAGCTTCGTGCGCGAAACGCTGGGCATCCAGAACGAAGATCGCGGCTATTTCTTCGATTGGCTGATCCTCGATATGATTCCGACGTTCGACTATGTGGGTTCGCGCCCGCAAGACCCGGCGCAGTGGCAGCTTTGCGATCCGGCTCGTCCCACCACCATCGTACCCGGCGGTCCCGGGCCGGTGATCGGCGGACCCGACCGGCGCCGGTGGGAGTTCATGGTGCTGCCCGGTGAAAACCCGCAGGAGCTGCAGCAACCCGAAAACGCCTGGAAACTGATGGCGCCCTGGGGGCTGACGCCGGAAAACGCGGAACTGGAGCGCTCGGCCGTCTACCGGTTTCAGGCCCGTTGGGCCAAGGCCTGGAACAAGGGCCGTTGCCTGATCGGCGGGGATGCTGCGCATCTGATGCCGCCCTTTGCGGGCGAGGGGATGTGCGCGGGCCTGCGCGACGCGGTGGCGATGGCCTGGCGGCTGAACGGCATTCTGGAAGGCAAGCTGTCGATGGATGTGCTGGACAGCTACACCACCGAGCGGGTGGCCCATGCGCGGCATTATATCGACTTCAGCCAGGAGCTGGGCCAGATCATCTGCATTGACGACGAGGCCGAGGCCGCGGCGCGCGACGCCCGCATGATCGCCGATCTGGCGGCCCGCGACAACGCGCCGGTGTCCACCGACATCTGCCGGTTGGGCAAGGGGATCTGGGACGAGGACAGGGCTCATGCCGGCGAGCTGTCGGTGCAGGGCATCGTCGAAACCCACGGCCACCGCGACCGGTTCGATCAGGTGGTCGGGCAGGGCTGGATGCTGCTGGGCTATGATCACGATCCGGCCGACCTGCTGGACGAGGGGCAGCGCCGCCAGTTCGCCGCGCTGGAGGGGCAGAGCGTTTGCCTTGTCCGCGCCGGCGGCCCCACGGAGGTGGTGGATGTGGAGGGCACCTTTGCCGACTGGCTGGCGGCGATCGACGCGACATACGTGCTGATCCGCCCCGATTTCTACGTGGCGCTGACCGCCAAGTCGCCCGGCGACCTCCGGGCCCGGTTCGACAAGATCATGGACAGGCTGCACGTGGCGGCCCCGGTCGCGGCCGAATGATGGCCGGTGCCGCCCCGGCACACGGGGCGGCAACTTAACATCGCGTTATGTAAAACAGCCACTATGCGATCCATTCCCCCGAAACGGACGGCTAACCTGTGCGCGGGAGAGGCCACATGCCGGATCGGCGCGGGGCAGACGGAGACATCATGAACAGCGACACGCAATCCTTTACCTGTACGCTCAATCCTGCGCGAATCGTCTTCGGCGCGGGTAGCCTTGCCTGCGTGGGCGAGGAGCTGGAGACGCTCGGCATCGCGCGCGCATTGGTGCTCTCCACCCCGTTCCAGAAATCCGATGCGGAGGCGCTGGCGGCGCGGCTGGGCGCGCGGGCGGCGGGCGTCTTTGCCGGCGCCGCGATGCATACGCCGGTCGAGGTGACCGAAACCGCGCTTGCCGCCTATGAGGCGGCGGGGGCCGATGGCATCGTCGCCCTGGGCGGCGGATCGACCATCGGGCTGGGCAAGGCGATTGCCTATCGCACCGGCTGCAATCAGCTGGTCATCGCCACCACCTATGCCGGGTCGGAGGTGACGCCAATCCTCGGCCAGACCGAGAAGGGGCTGAAAACCACCCTGCGCGATGCGGCGGTCCTGCCCGAGACGGTGATCTACGACCCGGATCTGACGCTGGGCCTGCCGTTGGGGATGTCGGTGACCTCCGGGCTGAACGCGATGGCACATGCGGTCGAAGGGATCTACGCGCAGGATCGCAACCCGGTCGCCTCGATGATGGCGTTGGAAGGGGTACGGGCGCTGCGCGATGCGCTGCCGGGCATCGTGGCCCGTCCGGACGACCGGCAGGCGCGTGCGGGTGCGCTTTACGGCGCCTGGCTCTGCGGTACGGTGCTGGGGTCGGTCGGCATGGCGCTGCATCACAAGCTCTGCCACACGCTGGGCGGCTCGTTCGACCTGCCGCATGCGGAGACCCATGCGATCCTGCTGCCGCATACGGCGGCCTACAATTTCGACGCCGCCCGTGACGCCCTGCAGCCGATCGCGGACCTGTTCGGCGGTTCGCTGGGGCAGGGGCTGTGGCAGTTCGCCAAGGATCTGGGCGCGCCGCTGGCGCTGCGCGATCTGGGGTTGCCCCAGGCCGATCTGGACCGTGCCGCCGATCTGGCGGTGAAGAACCCCTATTGGAACCCGCGCCCGGTGGAGCGTGCCGCGATCCGCGCCCTGCTGGGGCGCGCCTGGGAGGGCAGCCCGCCGACAGAGGGCGCCTGATCGGGGGTCCGCAAATCGCAAAGATGTACTCAGGGAGGAGACACATGCTTACACGACGTTCAGTACTGAAAACCGGTGCGGCAGCTGCGGCCAGCACCCTTGCGCTGCCGGCTCTGGCGCGCGGCGGCCCGATCCGCATCGGCTATGTCAGCCCGCAATCGGGGCCGCTTTCGGCCTTTGCGGAGGCAGATGCCTATGTGATCGAGAATTTCACCAAGGCCGCGGCGGCGCAGGGCTTTCCGGTCGAGGTGATCGTGAAGGACAGCCAATCGAACCCCAACCGCGCCGCCGAGGTTGCGCGCGAGCTGATCGTGCGCGACGAGGTGCATATGATCTGTGTCGCCTCGACGCCGGAGACCACCAACCCCGTCTGCACCATCGCCGAGGCCGAGGAGATCCCGGTGATCTCCTCCGTGGCGCCTTGGCAGCCTTGGTTCATCGGCCAGCAGGGCAACCCGGCCGATCCCGCCAGCTGGCAGGAGTTCGACTATGTCCGTCACTTCTTCTGGGGACTGGAGGACAATGTCGGCGTCTTCATGAACCTCTGGGACAAGATCGACAGCAATAAATCGGTCGGCGCGCTCTGGCCCAATGACGGCGACGGCAACGCCTGGGCCTCGGATGTGGGGATGCCGCCGGCACTGGCCGGGGCGGGCTACAGGCTGACGGACCCGGGCCGCTATCAGAACCTGACCGACGATTTCAGCGCCCAGATCAACGCGTTCAAGCAGAACGAGTGCGAGATCATGGTGGGCATCCCGATCCCGCCGGATTTCACCACCTTCTGGACCCAGGCGAAGCAGCAGGGCTATTCCCCCAAAATGGTCTCCGTCGCCAAGGCGCTGCTGTTCCCCGAAAGCGTCGCGGCGCTGGGCGAGCTGGGCCACAACTTGACCTGCGAGGTCTGGTGGTCGCCGCATCACCCCTATACCTCCTCGCTCACCGGGCAGAGCGCCGCGGATCTGGCAGGCGAATTCGAGGACTACGCCAAGCGTCAGTGGACCATGCCACTGGGCTTCATCCACGGGCTGTTCGAAGTGGCGCTCGACGCCATCAAACGTGCCGACGATCCGACCGACGGCGACGAGATCGCCGAACTGGTGGGCACCACCAACCTCGATACCGTGGTGGGCAAGGTGCAATGGGGGCGCGACAACCTTCCGCCCTTTGCGCAGAAGAATGTCTCGAAAACGCCGCTGGTCGGCGGGCAATGGCGGATGCAGGACGACGGCAGCTTCGATCTGGTGATCGTCGACAACACGCTGGCGCCGGACATTCCCGTCACCGGCGCGCTGGAAACGCTCGGCTGAGGCCGGGCCGCCGGCGGGCATGCCCCGCCGGCCCCTTTTCCGCAAGAGGCAAACGATGTCCCTTCTCACGCTCTCATCCGTGTCAAAGTCCTTTGGCGCGCTCAAGGTCGCCGACGATGTCAGCTTCGAGGTCGCCACGGGCGAGGCGCTCGGCATTATCGGGCCGAACGGGGCCGGGAAATCGACCCTGTTCAACCTGATCACCGGCAATATCGCCCCCGATACGGGCACGATCCTGCTGGACGGCGTCGATGTCACCCGCAAGCCGCCGATGCAGCGGGTGGTGGCGGGCGTTGGCCGGTCGTTCCAGATCCCGCAGCCGTTCACCCATCTCAGCGTCTACGAAAATCTGCTGGTCGCGGCGCAATTCGGCGGCGGCCATCACGGCGCCGACGCCGGCCTGTTCTGCATGGATATTCTCGACCGCACCGGGCTGGCCGATGTCGCCGACGCGGCCTCCGGCGGGCTGTCGCTGTTGCAGCGCAAGCGGCTGGAACTGGCGCGCGCCATGGCAACCTCGCCGCGGGTGATCCTGCTGGACGAGATCGCCGGCGGGCTGACCGACGGCGAGTGCATCTCGCTGATCGAAACGATCAGATCCATCCACGCCGAGGGCACCGCCATCATCTGGATCGAACATGTGCTGCATGCGCTCACCTCGGTGGTGGAGCGGCTGATGGTGCTGAACTTCGGCAAGATGCTGATGATCGGCGACCCGGGCGAGGTCATGGCGACGCCCGAGGTCAAGGAAATCTATCTGGGGATCGAAATATGACCGAACCCGTTCTCGCGGTCCGCGACCTGACCGCCCACTACGGTGATTTTCAGGCGCTTTTCGGTGTCGATCTGACCCTGAGCAAGGGGCAGGCGCTGGCGATCATCGGCGCCAACGGGGCGGGAAAATCGACGCTGATGCGTGCGATCACCGGCATCCTGCCCGGCCCGGCCGAGGCGGTGCGCCTGAACGGTGCGCCGATCGGCCACCTGAGCGCGCCCGATGTGCTGGAGGCCGGCATCTCCATGGTGCCGGAGGGGCGGCGGCTGTTCCCGTCGCTCTCGGTCGAGGAAAACCTGATGATCGGCGCCCACAAGCGCCGCGGCAACGGCTACTGGACGCTCGAAGGCATCTATGAGCTGTTTCCGATCCTGAAGGAACGCCGTCGCAATCCCGGCACGGCGCTGTCGGGCGGGCAGCAGCAGATGGTCTCCATCGGGCGGGCGCTGATGTCGAACCCGGAGGTTCTGCTTTGCGACGAGATCTCGCTCGGCCTTGCGCCGGTGGTGATCCGCGACATCTATGCCGCTTTTCCCGCGATCCGCGACAGCGGCGCCTCCGTCATCGTGGTGGAGCAGGACATCGGCCAGGCGCTGAAGGTGGCAGATCACGTCTGCTGCATGATGGAGGGGCGCATCACCCTGAGCGGCGCGCCGGATGAGCTGTCGCGCGAGGCCATCCACGACGCCTATTTCGGAGTGAACGCATGATCTGGATCGACACGATTGTTCAAGGCGTCCTGCTGGGAGGGCTCTACGCGCTGTTTGCCGCCGGCCTCAGCCTGGTGTTCGGGATCATGCGGCTGGTGAACCTTGCCCATGGCGACCTGATCGTACTGGCGGCCTTCGTCATTCTGGTGATTGCCAGCGCGCTTGGCCTCTCGCCCTTCGTCGCCGCGCTGCTGGCTGCGCCGGTGATGTTCGCGGTCGGCTGGCTGTTGCAGACTTTTGTTTTGAACCAGGTTCTCGGCGACGACATCCTGCCGCCGCTCCTGGTCACATTCGGCCTGTCGGTGGTGATCCAGAACGGATTGCTGGAGGGGTTTTCCGCGGATAGTCAGAAGCTTTCCGCCGGCCCCATCGAGTCGGCCTCGCTGTCGCTCGGTCCGGTCACGGTCGGGGTGATGCCGCTGTTGACGCTGCTCTCGGCGGTGGCGGCCATCGTCGCGCTGAACCAGCTCTTCTACCGCACCCGGCTGGGGAGAGCGTTCCGCGCCACCTCCGACGATCCGGTGACGGCCGGGCTGATGGGCATCCGTCCGCGCAATGTCTTTGCCGTGGCCACCGGTATCGCCATGGTCGTGGCGACCATCGCGGCGCTCTATCTGGGCATCCGGGCGAATTTCGATCCCACCATCGGCCCGGCGCGCCTGATCTATGCCTTTGAGGCGGTTATCATCGGCGGGCTCGGCTCGCTCTGGGGGACACTTGCGGGCGGCATCGTGATCGGTGTCGCGCAGGCGCTGGGCGCCGCGGTCAATCCGGAATGGCAGATCCTGGCGGGGCACGTCGCCTTTGTCGCGGTCCTGCTGCTGCGCCCGCGCGGGTTGTTCCCGCGCGCCAACGACTGAGGACAAATGATGCAGGCTCATAAAAACTCCCTTCTCCCGCGTCTTGTCGCCCTGGCCGTGGTGATCGCGCTGACGCTGGTGCCGGTGATGGGATCGCGCGCGATGGTGCAGGATCTCTTCACGGTGCTGACGCTTCTGGTGCTGGCCCTGAACTGGAACATGCTGGCGGGCTTTGCCGGGCTGGTGTCGGTCGGGCAACAGGCCTTTGTGGGCATCGGCGCCTACGGCATGTTCGCCGCCGTGATCCTCTGGGGGCTGGACCCGCTCTGGGGGATCCTCGCGGGCGGGCTGGCGGCGATGCTGCTGTCGGTGCCGATCGCGTTTTTCACCTTTCGCCTGAATGGCGCCTATTTCGCCATCGGCACATGGGTCTCGGCCGAGATCGTGCGGCTGTCGCTGGCGCAGTGGAAGGCGCTTGGCGGCGGTACCGGCACGTCGCTGCCCAAGGGCACGACCAAGAGCATGGCGGGCGTGCCGCAGCTCAAGGAATGGCTCGACGTGTCGTCCTCCGCCGCAGCCGATGCGCTGACCTATTGGCTGGCGCTGGCGCTGGCCACGGCGACGCTGCTGGGCGGCTATGTCTTCCTGCGCTCGCGGATGGGACTGGGGCTGCAGGCGATCCGCGACAATGTCGACGCCGCCCGCTCGGTCGGGGTGGACCCGAGGCGGCTGAAGGCGCTGGTGTTCCTGATCACCGCCTTCGGCACCGGTCTGTGCGGCGCGCTGCTGTTCATCCAGATCACGCGGGTGACGCCGGACGCGGCCTTTTCCGTGATCGACTGGACCGCCTTCGTGATCTTCATCACGGTGATCGGTGGCATCGGTACGCTGCCGGGGCCGGTGGTGGGCGTGGTGGTGTTCTACACGCTGCAACGGGCGCTGGCCGACTACGGCACCCTCTACCTCATTATCCTGGGCCTGATCGGGATCGCGGTCATGCTCTTTGCCCGCAAGGGGCTGTGGGGCGTCTTCACCGCGCGCACCGGGATCGAGATTTTGCCGCTCAAGCATCGTGCGCCGCGGCGCGCCAGCTAATCCGCCCCGCCGGGGCGCAACCGAAAGGATTGCCGAATGACCAAGTATTTCACTGAAAATGGCTCTGTTGAGGCGGTCAACGCCCGCATGGGCGTAGACGTCAATCCGCGTCTGCGCGAGGTGATGGGAAGCCTCGTCAAACACCTGCACGGGTTCATCAAGGATGTCGACCTGACGCAGGAGGAATGGGAGATCGCCATCGAATTCCTCACCAAGACCGGCCAGATCTGTTCGGACGAACGCCAGGAATACATCCTGCTGTCGGACGTTCTCGGCGTCTCGATGCTGGTCGATGCGATCAACAACCGGCGTCCGGCCGGCGCCACGGAGAACACCGTTTTCGGCCCCTTCCACGTGGCCGACGCCCCGATCCGCAAGATGGGCGAGACCATCAGCCTGGACGGCAAGGGCGAAAGCTGCCTGTTCGAGGGCCGGGTGATCGACATCCATGGCGAACCGATCGAAGGCGCTTGCGTCGATGTCTGGTCGGACAATGCTGACGGTTACTACGATGTGCAGCAGCCCGACGTTCAGCCCAGGTGGAACAATCGTGGCCGCTTCGTCACCGGCGCGGACGGCGCCTACAGTTTCGTCGGGATCAAGCCGGTCAGCTATCCGATCCCCGATGATGGCCCGGTGGGCAAGATGCTTGGCAACCTCGGCCGCCACCCCTACCGCCCCGCGCATATGCATTTCCTGGTAAGCGCGCCGGGGTTCAAGACCATCGTGACCCATACTTTCGTGGGCGATGATGCCTATATCGGCGACGATGCGGTGTTCGGGGTGAAGGAAACGCTGGTTGCGCCCTTCGAGCACGTCAAGGGCGATACCGAGTGGCACTCGCCCTTCGATTTCGTCATGGTCTCCGACGACGAATAGGGGAGGCCGCGAAGCTTCTCCTTTGCCGTGGATCAAACGCTGTAGCAGGCGGCACGGGCCAGGTTGACGGCGGCCCTCCCTGCGATCCGGGAGATGCTGTGCGACAGGCTGGGGGGCGGTGAGAGCTCCAGCCATCTGGCCATCATGCCGGTCTTTGAGCTGCACGATCCCGCCGTGTCGGCCCCCCGTTCGAACCCGAAACCCGAACCGCGTGCGGCTTGATGCCGGGCGCGGAATTTTCGTTGCTCTCTTTTTTTCAATCACTTGCCGGTCCCGCTCCCGATATAACAAATCGGCATATCTGGTTCTTTTACCCATAAATCGGGAATGGCGGTACATCTTGGCCAGCGCCGGAAACGGTGCATGCGAACATAAACGAAACAACCGGCGACCAGGCCTCCGTCCCCTTCCGACGGGCGGCGAGCCGCCGGAGAGCCAACAGAGAGAATGCTGAAATGACTTGCAGAAAAACGGTGTCCCGGATCGGTTCCGCGCTTGCCGTCGTCACAGCCGCCACCACCGCAACAGCAGAAATCCAGAGCGTCGATCTGAACGTTCTGGGATCGGTTTCCTTCCTGTCCTCCTACGAGAACTACGAACATGCGTTCTGGTCCGAGCGTCTGCCCGAGGCCTCCGGTGGACGCATCCGCGCCAATGCCAACGGTTTCGACCAGATGGGCCTGAAGGGCGGCGAGGTGCTGCGCCTGACCGGCCAGGGCGTGGTCGACATCAGCACCACGGTGTTGGGCTATACCGCCTCGGACGATCCCCGCAACGAGGCCGCCGATCTGGCCGGGCTCGCCCCGACGGTGGAAGAGGCCCGCGCCATCGCCGAAGCCTACGAGCCGGTGCTCGATTCCTATTTCGCCGGCAAATACGGGGTGAAGGTACTGGCGACCTGGCCCTATCCGGCGCAGGTCTTCTACTGCAACACCGAGATCAGGGAACTCTCCGACATCGCCGGCAAGAAGGTCCGCACCGGCAACCGCACGCTGGCGGAATTCGTCTCGGCGCTGGGCGGCACCGGCGTAACCATGGCCTTTGCCGACGTGATCCCCGCGCTGCAGACCGGCGTGGTCGATTGCGCCATCACCGGCACGCTCTCGGGCAACTCCGCCAAATGGTACGAGGTCGCCACCCACCTCTATGCCTTGCCCGTGGGCTGGAGCACGATGGTCACCACCGCCAACCTGTCGTTCTGGAACAAGCTGACCCCGGAAACCCAGGACTTCCTGCAGGCCGAACTGAACACGCTGGAGGACGAGATCTGGATCGGCGCCGGCGAGGAAACCCAGGACGGCATCAACTGCAACGTGGGCGCCGATCCCTGCACCGTGGGGACCAAGGCCAACATGACACTGGTGCCGGTCACCGACGCCGACCGCGCATTGCTCGACAAGATCACCCATGAGGTCATCCTGCCGAAATGGGCCGACCGCTGCGGTGCCGACTGCGTGGCCGAGTTCAACCAGACCATCGGCCCGATCATCGGCATGGCCACGGAAGTGAACTGAGATGTCTCCGACCGGGACCGATAAACCCAGGGCTCCGGGGGCGTTCGCGCCCCTGGACCGCGCGCTCGCTTCCGCCCGCAAAACCGGCCGGGTCGCCACCTGGATCTCCGGCTTCGCGCTGATCGTCACCTGCGCGCTGGTGATGGCCGAGGTGCTGCTGCGCAAGTTCTTCGGCGTCACGCTCGGCGGCATGGACGAGATCACCGGCTATGTTCTGGCCGTCTCGGTCGCCTGGACGCTGGCCTATGCCCTGCTGGAACAGGCGCATATCCGCATCGACATCCTCTACAACATGGTCAATCGCCGCGCCCGCGCCGGGCTTGACCTGCTCAGCCTCGCGGCGATGACGGGCTTCATGGCGCTGGTCAGCTATTGGGCCGGGCAGCTGCTGAAAAGCTCGATCCAGTTCGGCGCCACCTCCAACACCGCGCTGCAGGTGCCGCTCTGGCTGCCACAGGGGCTGTGGGTCGGCGGGCTGCTGTTCTTCACGCTGACGCTGCTGCTCCTGATGCTGCGCGCGTTGGGTTACCTGATCGGCGGCGACGCGGCCGGGATTTCCCGGATCGCCGGCATCAAGTCGGTCGAGGACGAGGTCGAGGAACAGACCGCCCTGTCCACCTTGGATCACGCAACACAAGGATAAGCCTGATGCTGGCCACCGCCCTTTCCACGCTGATTGTCCTGATCCTGCTCAGCCTGCCGGTCGCCGCCGTCATGGGCGTTCTGGGCCTGGTCCTGGCCGAGCTGTTTTCGCCGATGCCGCTGGTGCGCACGCTGGGCGACATCGCCTGGTCGACCAGCAGCAACAATCTGCTGGTGGCGATCCCGATGTTCGTCCTGCTGGGCGAGATCCTGCTGCGCACCGGGGTGTCCTCGCGCATGTACATGGCGCTGTCGCACTGGTTGGGCTGGCTGCCGGGCGGGCTGATGCATTCCAACATCGGCACCTCGGCGATGTTCGCGGCGACCTCCGGCTCTTCCGTCGCCACCGCCGCCACCGTTGGCACCGTGGCGCTGCCGGAGGTACCGGTGCACGGCTATAACGAGCGGCTGTTTCTGGGCACGCTCGCCGCCGGCGGCACGCTGGGGATCCTGATCCCGCCCTCGATCAACATGATCATCTACGCGGTGATGACCAACACCTCGCTCCCCAACCTCTATCTGGCGGGGATCCTTCCGGGGCTGCTGCTGGCGGGGCTCTTCATGGCGCTGATCGCGGCGGCCTGCATGCTCAACCCCAAATGGGGCGGGCAGAAGATCACCACCAGCTGGCGCGCCCGGCTGACCAGCCTGCCGCATCTGTTGCCGCCTGCCGCCATCTTCGCCGTTGTCGTCGGCTCGATCTACGCCGGTTTCGCCACCCCGACCGAGGCGGCGGCGCTGGGCGTGATCGCGGCGCTGATCCTGGCGGCGATGTTCCGCGCGCTCAGCCTGCCGGTGCTGCTGACCGCCTTCGAGGGGACCATGCGCACCACCGCGATGATCCTGCTGATAATCATCGCCGCCTATTTCCTGAATCTCGTGTTCTCCGCCATCGGCCTGGCCGCGGCGATGGAGCATTTCGTCACCACGCTGGGCCTCGGCCCTTATGGGACGATCCTCGCCATCGCAGCCTTCTACATCGTGCTGGGCTGTTTCATGGAGACGCTGTCGATGATGATCGCCACCGTGCCCATCGTCACCCCCATCGTGGTTTCGCTGGGCTTCGACCCGGTGTGGTTCGGCATCGTTCTGATGCTGCTGCTGGAAACCGCGCTTGTCACGCCGCCGATCGGCCTCAACCTCTTCGTGGTGCAAAGCATCCGCCCCGCGCGCGGTTCGATGAACGACGTGATGGCCGGTGCGATGCCCTTCGTCGGCATGCTGCTGGTGATGATCGGCCTCGTCATCGCTTTCCCCGACATTGCGCTTTGGCTGCCGGGCCAGCTCCGCTAGACCGGAACCGCGCGCTTTCCTGACCTGAATGGAGCCCCAAGAATGGATGCCATTGGACGTCTTGCCGACCACGTGATCGCCACCCGTTACGAGGCGCTGTCGGAGACGACCCGCGCAGCGGCCCGCCGCCTGATCCTCGATACCGTCGGCGTCGGGCTGGCGGGCAGTGCCGGGCAATGGGCGGGCGAGCTGTTTGGCGCCGCCGATGGCTGGGGGCAAAGCGGTCAGGCCCGCGTGTTCGGCCGGGCGGGGCGCTACCCCGCCGGGCTCGCCGCGCTCTACAACGCCTATTGCGTCCACAACTCCGAATTCGACTGCCTGCATGAGGATGCGGTGGTCCATGCGCTTACCGCGATCCTGCCCGCGGCCCTTGCGGCAGCGGAACAGCGCGGCGGCATCTCCGGCGCGCGGCTGATCGAGGCGGTGGTCGCGGGCGTCGACGTGATCGCCGCCATTGGCTTGGCCGGCACCGCACCGATGAAATTCTTCCGCCCCGCCGTAATCGGTGGCTTTGGCGCGGCGGCGGCGGTGGGCAAGATCGCAGGGCTCGACCGCGCCGGGCTGATCAACGCCTTCGGCGCGCAATACGCCCAGTCCGGCGGCTCGATGCAGGCGCATGAGGAAGGGACCATGCTGCTGGCCCTGCAGATCGGCTTCAACGCCCGCGCGGCTGTGGAGGCCGCCGATCTGGCCGCCGCCGGGCTGCGCGCCACCCGGAATACGCTGGAAGGGCGGTTCGGCTATTTCAACCTGTTCGAGGACGCCTGCGACCTCGCCCCCGCGCTCGCCGCCCTGCCGGACGTGCGGCGGATCGAGGAGGTGGTGGAGAAACCTTTCCCCACCGGCCGCGCCACCCATGGCGCCATCGAGGCCGCGATGCGCCTGCTGGCCCGTCGTCCCGCCGCCCCTGCCGAGCTGCGCCGCATTGCGGTGACCGTCTCGCCGGTGGCCCACACGCTGGTCGGCCGCCCGGCCAGGCCGGATATGCCCGCCAACTACGCGCGCCTCTGCCTCACCTACGCCGTCGCCCGCTGCCTGCTTGACGGGCGGGTCGGCGTCGATCACTTCACCTCCGCCGCACTGGCCGAGCCGGAGCCGCTGGCACTGGCCGGTCGGATCGAAGTGGATACCTTCGACATGGCAGTACCCAGCGCCTTCGGCCCCAGCCGCGTGGTGCTGGACTATGCCGACGGCAGCCGCGACGAGGAAACCGTCGGCCAGGCGCTGGGCCACCCGGACAACCCGGTGAGCGATGCGCAGCGGCTGGAGAAATTCCGCGCCAATTGCCGCGCCGCCGCGATCCCGCTGTCGGAGGCGCAAACCGAGGCGCTGGCCGCCGCGATCGATGGGCTCGACGGTCTGGATGATGTGCGGAAACTGCTGGACCTCGCCTGCCCGCAGGCAAGCTGAGGACAGAGGGGATCAGGGTTTGGGGATGATCCCCCGCCACTCCCCATTCTGGGCCATTTTCTGTACAATATCGGCGCAGAGCTGGGCCACGATCCGCATCGCCGTGCGCACCGAATGGTGTGTCGTGGTCGCCAGAACCAGCGTCCGACGCAGCTGCATCGGGTCGATCTGTGTGGCTGTCAGGCGGCCTTCAGTGACCTCTCGCTGCACCGCGTTATAGGGAAGGATGGTGGAAACGCCGCCCGCTTCCACCATGCGGATGATGGTCATCAGCGAGTCGACCTCATGCTTCACCGTCAGCTCGCTGCCGACCTCGTTGCAGATCTGATCCAGCAGCGCGCGCAGCCCATGGCGCCGGCTGGGCAGAACCATCGGATAGGCGGCAAGATCGGCGATCTCCAACGGGGTCTTGTCGGGGGTGGCGGCGTCGCCCGGCTGCAGCAGATACAGGCTCTCGTTCAGCAGTTCGTCGGCGACGTAATGCCTGGTGCGCGGCGCCTTGTAGAACAGCGCCACGTCAATGTGACCGGTGGTCAGAAGTTCGCTCACGTCGCCGCTGAAGGCCTCCACGGTGCGCAGCTCGACGCCCGGATGCTCCTGCCGCAGCCGCTGAAGCAGCGGCGGCAGCAGGATATGGCTTTCGGTTGGGGGGACGCCCAGCGTCACCTTGCCCTCGACTACGCCCTTGAGTTCCCGCACGTCGTGCTCAAGATCGCTCAGGTCGGCCAGGATCTTGCGCACACGGTCGTCAAAGAACCGGCCCGCGCTGGTCAGTTTCATCCCCCGTCCGGTGCGGTGGAACAGGGGCACGCCCAGTTCCTCCTCCAGCAGCCTGAGCTGACGGCTGATCGCCGGTTGCGCCACTGAAAGTTTCACCGCGGCGCGCGATACGCTGGCCTCATCCGCAAGCGCAACGAAGTAGTGAAGCTGACGCATTTCCATGGGGTTAGAGGTCCGGCGGTTGCTGATGCTGTGCGGAGATTAGACCAGAACGCCAAGCATGCAAAGAAACCGCCGGACCGGCCGTCAGCCGTTCACCAGGTCGAGCAGGATCCGCGCATCGGCCTGATCCTCCAGCGACCAGATCGCGTCGAGCACGGCGCGTGCCTGATCGTCGGAAAGGATGCCCGCGACGCAATCGAGGAACTTGCCCTCCACCTCTTCATCCGGCAGCGGGTTCTGCGGCCCGCCGCGATAGCGGTCGTCGGAGAATTTGCGGATGATCTCGCCCGATTTGGTCACTACCTCGATCCGTGACAGGATCTTATCGTGGCCCATCGCCGCGATATCGGGGTCGAATTCGGTCTCCACCCGTTCCTGCATCGCCTGGCACTCGGGGCTTTGCACGAAGGCATCGGTGAACTCCGCCTTGCCGGCCCGCCCGGTCAGGATGATCGCCGACAGCAGGAAGGCCATGCAGAATTTGCCCTCCAGCTCGGTCCGCGCGGTGCGGAAGCGGATCGGGTGCAGGATGTTGTTGGAGGCGAAGAGGGTGACGCTCTCGATATCCTCGGGCGCCAGCTTGTTTTCCTGCATCAGCGCCTTCATTGCGTCCATCGACGGGTGGGTGAGTACGCCGCAGGGATAAGGCTTGATGCTGACGCCCGGTTCGGACAGCGAGAATGGATCGCCGAACCGGCCCAGCACCAGCTCCGGCTCGCCGCCGCGGCCGGCAACCGAGAGATAGCCCCATTTGCCGTCGAGCGCCGCCTCGTTGAAGGTGAAGCCCTCACGCGCCAGCAGCGCGCTGGTCACCCCGTTCTCCGACGAGCGGCCCACGTGCATCGGCTTGCCCATGGTGCCGAAGTTGGCACGGATGCCCGCCGCCATCGAGGCCGCGCCGCCCAGCACCTGCGCGGTGCGCTCGGCATTCATCCCCAGGATCCGCGCCGAGGCAGCGGCAGAGCCGAAGGTGCCGATCGTGCCGCTGGTGTGGAAGCCCAGGTTGTAGTGGTCGGGATTGATCGCCTCGGCGATCTTGCACTCCACTTCGACGCCGGCGACGAAGCCGGTCAGGAAATCCCTGCCGCTGGTCCCGGCCTCTACCTCGGTCAGCGCCAGCGCGGCCGAGAGCGGCGGAATGGTGGGGTGGGTCAGCAGGCCGTAGGGTCGGTCCGGCCCCTCAGCGACCTGGGTATCGTCCCAGTCCATCGCATGGCCCGCGAGCCCATTCCAGAACGCGGCCTGCTGCGGCGACACCCTGCGCGCGCGGTTGCCCACCGCCCGCGCCTCGGGGCGCGCGCCGGTGGCGGCGAGATAGCGGTCGGCGACCTCCAGCGCCTCCTGTTCCGTCCCGGCCAGCATCACGCCCAGCCCGTCGATGATACAGCGCTTGGCGATATGCAGCGTGTGCTGCGGGATATCCTCAAAGGCCAGCCCGGCGGCAAAGCCTGCGGCGTCCGCGGTCAGCGACCGCTCGGTTACATTGATGTCTTTCATTTGGTCTCTCCGTTCCACGCGTGGATGAGGTCCGCGCTGTCGCAGACCAGCCCGAAGCGGGCGTTGGCGGTTTTCAGGGTGGCGGCATGCAGCTCCATGTTCCAGGACGCGCAGGCGTCTTGCGGCAGGGCGGTGTAATGGCCGGTCTCGAAGGCGTCGCGCAGGGTGCTTTCGACGCAGACATTGGTCGACACGCCGGTCGGCACCACCGAGCGGATGCCGCGGGCGCGCAGCACCATGTCCAGATCGGTGCCCTTGAAGGCGCTGTAGCGATGCTTGCGGATCACCGGCTCGCCGGGTTGCGGCGCCAGCTCGGGGATGAACTCCGCGCCCTCGCTGCCCTCCATCGCGATCCGGTCGGAGGCATAGGTGGCCCGCCGCCGCTGCGCCAGCCAGGGCGCGGTGTCGCTGAGGTGACGCTCCAGCGTCCAGAACCCCACGTGGCAGACCAGCACACCGGCGCGCCGGGCGGCAATCAACAGCGACTGCAGCGTCGGCACGATCCCCTGCGCCGCATCCAGCGGCCGCCCGGCCCGGCTGGTGGCATAACCGTCGAGGCAGAAATCCTTTTGCATGTCGATGATCAGCAGCGCGGTATGCGCTGGCGCGAAGCGTTCGGCGAAGTCGGTCAGCATCGGCGGCTCGAAATCGCTCATGCCACGGCCTCCGTCGCGAACCATTCGGCGATCTGCGACCCGGTCATGAACACCACGTCGTCGCGCGCCTGCAGCAGGTCCAGCATCTCGATCAGATAGGGCAGGCGGTGCGGCACCCCGATCAGATGCGGATGCAGCCCGATGCCCAACACCTTGGCGCCCGCCGGTTCGCTGGCGCAGTCGAAACAGGCCAGCGTCGTCTCCAGCCGCCGCAGCATCTCGGCCGAGCTGTGCTTTTCCACCGCGTAGACGACCGAGTCGTTCAGTTCCAGCGTATAGGGCATGGCGATCAGACGGCGCGGATCGGCGTGCATCCAGTGCGGCACGTCGTCGACACCCCAGTCGCAGAGATAGTCCACCCCCTCGGCGGCCAGGATGTCCGGCGTGTCTGCGGTCTCGCGCAGCCCGGGGCTGAGCCAGCCGCGCACCGGCTTGCCGGTGAAGATGGTCAGCTTTTCCAGCGCGCGGCGGATCACGTCGCGCTCGCCCGCGCCGCCCTGCAGGCTGGTCTGGTGCATGCCGTGACCGATGAATTCCCAGCCCGCGTCGCGGATCGCCCCGGCGCAGTCGGGATAGCTGTCGATCGCGGTGGCGTTGATGCTGGCCGAGACCGGCAGGTCGCGCGCGGTCAGCAGCGAGATCAGCCGCGCCATCCCCACCCGCATGCCGTAATCGGCCCAGCAGAAATTCGGCACATCGGGCACCTGCTCGCGCCCGTGCGGCGCGGTCAGCAGCTTGCGCGGCATCTCCCGGTCGAACGGCCAGTGTTCGATGTTCACCACCAGATGCACAATCAGGCGCTTGCCGTCCGGTCCGTTCAGCGGCTTTTGCCGGTTCGCCAGCCGGTAGGGTATTCGGGGATTGGCCTGCATCGCGCCCTGAGGCGCCACGGGCGGTGGCGATAGATCGTCCATAGTCTGTCCTGACGTTTAGCGACGCGAGCGTCGGGTTGTTTAAAACGGCCCGGTCCAGCGGGGCCCGTGCGGCGTCCACACAGGGAGGCCGTCGTCAGGATGTCAGCGGCGGATTTCCGGCGCCAATCCCAATGGGTGCAACCGGTTATAACAACTTGAGATAGCCGCGCGGAATGTTGTGCGGTTCGGGGCGGCTATACCAAAACGCTATATCACTTAGGGGAATTGGATATTTGCATTGTGGTCTGTCGCGCGCCCATACCCCAGGCACCTGCGCCTGCGTTTTGCATGCCGACCCGGAAGGATGTGCCATGACCACCCGATGTCTCACCGCTAAAAGCCTGCTCTTCGTCCCCGGCGACCGGGAAGAGCGTCTCCCCAAGGCGCTGGCGAGCGCTGCAGATGCGGTGATCGTCGATCTGGAGGATGCGGTGCGGCCGGAGGACAAGCCGCGCGCGCGCCGCGGGGTGGCGACTTTCCTTGGCAGCCAGCCCTCCGGGGCGGTTCTGCTGCGGATCAATGCCATCGACAGCGAATGGTACGCGGAAGATATTGCGCTCGCCGGCCATTCCGGTGTCGCGGGCGTGGTCGTGCCCAAGGCGGACGCCGCCGCCCTTGCGTGGGCGCGGGCCGATGTGGACACCCCGCTCTGGCCGCTGGTGGAAAGCGCGCAGGGGCTGCAGGATCTGGCGGCCATGGCGCGGATGCCGGGGGTCGCCCGAATGCTTCTCGGGACCATCGACCTGGGCCTGGAGCTGGGGCTCGACGAGGGCCAGCCGGGCGGTCGCGCCATGCTCGACATGGCGCGCTATCATCTGGTTGCCGCCTCCGCCGCCGCCGGGCTGGCCGCGCCTGTCGACGGGGTTTTTGCCGATCTTGGCGATGCGGTCGGTCTCACCGCCGCTGCCGCCCATGCCCGCGCCTGCGGGTTCGGCGGCATGATGTGCATCCATCCGGGCCAGACCGCCACGGTCAACGCCGCCTTCGCCCCGACCCCCGAGCAGGCCGACTGGGCCCGCCGCGTGCTGGAGGCCGCCGAAGGCCAAAGCGGCGCCTTCCGCTTCGAAGGGCGGATGATCGACACGCCGGTGCTGGCGCGGGCCGCGCGCCTGCTGACCGCATGACCGAAAGGAGCCTCCCCATGTCCGACTTCCGCAAGATATTGATAGCGAACCGAGGCGAGATAGCGATCCGCGTGATGCGGGCGGCGAATGAGATGGGGAAGCGGACCGTTGCGGTCTATGCGGAGGAGGACAAGCTGAGCC
>Ga0213840_1000133_pt1 | contig 181999 bp, 131 predicted proteins | sample SWPATP22_FD_160132 | JGI IMG/M metagenome (GOLD analysis project Ga0213840, IMG submission 160132) | Coastal seawater microbial communities from Marineland, Florida, United States - SWPA TP2 #2 | ecosystem: Environmental > Aquatic > Marine > Coastal | place: USA: Florida | collected 2016-08-14 | reverse complement strand
GCAGCGGGCTTCTTGGCAGCGGGCTTCTTGGCAGCGGGCTTCTTGGCAGCGGGCTTCTTGGCAGCGGGCTTCTTGGCAGCGGGCTTCTTGGCAGCGGGCTTCTTGGCAGCGGGCTTCTTGGCAGCGGTCTTCTTGGCCGCAGTCTTCTTGGCCGCAGTCTTCTTGGCGGCGGTCTTCTTGGCCGCAGTCTTCTTCTTGGCGGCGGTCTTCTTGGCTGCAGTCTTCTTCTTGGCGGCGGTCTTCTTGGCAGCGGTCTTCTTGGCAGCGGTCTTCTTCTTGGCAGCGGTCTTCTTCTTGGCTGCGGTCTTCTTCTTGGCCGCAGTCTTCTTCTTGGCCGCAGTCTTCTTCTTGGCCGCAGTCTTCTTCTTGGCCGCAGTCTTCTTCTTGGCCGCAGTCTTCTTCTTGGCTGCAGTCTTCTTCTTGGCTGCAGTCTTCTTCTTGGCAGCGGTCTTCTTCTTGGCGGCGGTCTTCTTCTTGGCTGCAGTCTTCTTCTTGGCGGCGGTCTTCTTCTTGGCCGCAGTCTTCTTCTTGGCCGCAGTCTTCTTCTTGGCGGCGGTCTTCTTCTTGGCGGCGGTCTTCTTCTTGGCCGCAGTCTTCTTCTTGGCGGCGGTCTTCTTCTTGGCCGCAGTCTTCTTCTTGGCTGCAGTCTTCTTCTTGGTCGTCTTCTTCGCGCGTGCGGGCTTGGCCATGGGGGCTCCTTCCAAAGCGGACGTCTCCGTCCGGGGCAACGGTGCGGTGAGGTTCTCACGCGCGAAAAGCTGGGCTCAACTGGGGAAACGGACGAGCCGCGGGGTCGGGCAGGGCGGCTTTACAGGGGCGGCGGCCGGCCGCTACAGTCCGGGCGCGGGTCGGACTGCATGTGCGTCCCGTGCTTCGAGGAACCCAACCATGCGGACGTCCAATCCTTCGCCCTCTCCTTTCGGCATCCGGCTCGCCTGCGCTGCGGCGATCGCTCTGCTCGCAAGCGCGTGCGACAGCGACAAGCCCTCGCTGCAGGACTCGCTGGCGGCGATGGACGCCAAGGAAGCCAAGGCGGACAACATCAAACCCAAGCCTCGTCCGAAGGGCCTCGATGGTCCGACCGAGGCCGAGTTCAAGGCTTGGGACCGCAAAGACCCCGAGGGCGAAAAGCACCTCTACAAGTGGGACAAAGCCCACCTCGACGACATGATGGACTACTGGCACCAGCTCGAGTGCTTTCAGGAGAAGGTCAAGGTCGAGGGCGCGAAGGCCTTCGGCGCCGAACCTGGCAGCGAGAAAGCCGAGCAGTGGTTCCAGTTCAAGCGCGCCTACGTCACCCACCTCGACGGCTGGCAGAAGCGCTTGTTCGCCGAGCAGCCCCGGATCCAGGAAAAGTCCAAGTTCGTCGGCAACTTCCTGGAAGCGCACGAGCTGGTGATGAACGGCTACCTGCGGGCGTACAACGATGCGGACGAGACCGAACTCAAGAAGCAGGACGCGCACTGGGCCATCGTCGAGGCCAAGAACAAGAAGTACGTCAAGAGTCTCGGCGCCAAGTGGCCCGAGCGCGACATGGAGAACCCCAAGGTCGCCAAGGCTCACGCCGAGTTCTGTGAAAAGACGATGACACCTCCGGACCGCTCCGGAAAGGCCAAGAAGCGCCGCGGCGGTGGCGGGGGCAAGAAGAAGGCCCGCAAGCTCGAGTTCTAGGCGGGTCTTCCCGCCACGCCCGAATCCTGGCCCCGAATCCAGCCCCCGAACCCAGACCGCAACCATGTGGGCTCCCGCGCAACAACCCGATCGCGAAGCAGAACAGCTGCTCTCCGAGCTGAGCAACGACCTGATGTCGCCGTTCTGCCCGGGGCGCACGATCGCGAGCTGTCCATCCAGCCAGGCCCGGAAGCTTGAGGAGCGCATCTTGGCCGAGGCCAAGACGGGCAAGTCGCGCGAGCAGATCGAACAGGCCCTGGTCGCGGACTACGGGTCCGACATCATCGGATACCGCCCCCCGCCGTCTCTGCTCATCACGACCGTGCTGGGTGGGGTGCTGGCCTTGTCGCTGCTGATCATTCTCGGTCGCCGCTGGGTGAGGCGGGCCAAACCCGAGGCGGCCGCAGCCGGCCCGGGAGGGGCCCGGTCCAAGGCGAGCGCGCCGAGTGGGTCTCCGAGCGTGGCCGAACTTGACGCGCTCGAGGACGCCCTCGACGACGAAGACGGTTTTTAGGCCGCCATCTCTTGCGGGGTGGATCGCCACCGGGGTAGACCAGGTGCGTGATTCGGGTAGTGGTCCACGAAAAGGGCGGACGGACCCAGCGGTTCGACTTCGAGGGCGACCAGTTCAGCGTCGGCCGTGAAGAGGACAACGATCTCGTCCTCGATCGAGCCAACATCTCGAAGCATCATCTGCGGTTTCGACGGTTCGAAGGACGGGTCGAGGTGCTCGACCTGGCCAGCACCAACGGCACCTACGTCAACGGCCGTCGGGTGCAGGACCCCCGCGGTGTGCGGCGGCCCGACCGCATCTACGTCGGCGACTACATCTTGATGCTGGAGGGGGACGACGAAGCCATCGTCCCCATCGAGCGCAAGGAGATCATGGTCACCGGGCCCGACGGCAAGCCTCAGCCGCGTCAGCTCGAGATCCCGCCGCGCACGCGCGATGCGAATGCGCCGCTGCCAGCGCCGGTGACCCGGAGTGCGGCGACCGACGACGACAGCGGCGTCCTCACGTCCGCGCGCCGAGTGCCGCCACCGGGCGTCGAGTCCTCGTACCTCGACAAGGTCGCGAACCGAATCCTGCACACCGTGCTCACCAACGTGCACGCCCTCGACCCGCTGCACTCCGCAGAGATCCTGCCGGAGACGGCGAAGGAAGCGGTGTCGCTCGTCGAGTCGATCATCGCGGACATGGGCCGCGCCGACGAGCTCGAAGAAGGCGTGCAGATCGAGGCGCTCAAGAGCCAGGTCGTTCGAGAGCTGCTCGAGCTTGGCCCGTTGGGCGAGCTGATGTGCGACCCGGATATTCGCGAGATTCAGGTGGTCGGCAGCGGTCCGATCCGTGTGGTGCGGGACGCGGTCTCCGAGGCGGCGCAGGCGGAGCTCACCAACCGCCGATTCAGCGGTGACCGGGCCCTCATCCTGGCGGCGCAACGGCTGGCGCGGAAGTGGGGCTTCTTGGTCGAGGGCACGCACGTGCTCGAAGGCAAGGTCGACCACGGCTTCACGATGTACTGCGTGCTGCCGCCCACCCAGCTGCGCTCGCCCGTCATTCATCTGCGTCGAGCGCACTCGGACGCCAACAACCTCGACTCGCTCGTGCAAGAGGGCGTGCTGAGCACCAACATGGCCGAATACCTGCGGGCGGCAGTTCGCGGCTGTCGGCGCATTCTCGTGTGTGCTTCGGGCGCCACCGACCTCGACCGCTTCATGGGCGCGATGGTCGGCGAAGTGCCCGACGAGCTGCGCGTCGTGGCGATCTCCGACAGTGGCCAGGTGGGCCGTTCGCGCTCCAGCTGGGCGCAGGTCCGTCGTGTGGGGGACCCCGCCGACGCCTTGTCGCTCTCGGACACGCTCGGCGTCATCCTGCGGGGTGGGGTCGACCTGCTGGTCAGCCAGCGCACGCGGCATGAAGACGCTGCGGCGGTCATGGACGCGTTCGCAGGCGCCACGCGGGGCGCCATCGTGTCGCTGTGGGGGATCGACTCGGCGCACGGGCTGTGGCGCCTCGCCGGGCTCTCCACCGTGGCCTCGGGCGCGATTCAGTCGCTCACCGTTTCGCTCGCGCGCTCCGTCGACGTGCTGATTCGGCTTTCGGTCGGGGTCAGCGGAGAAGCGATGCAGGTTGTCGAGCTGATCGAACCGCGGGTGCCCGGTGGCGACGAAATCGTGCACCAGCCGATCTTCAAGGCCGAGAAGAACCCCGATGGCGTCACGCGTTTCGTGCCGACCGGGGAGGTGCCGCGTCTGGTCGACCGGCTTCAGGAAGTCGGCATCACGGTGGACCGCACCATCTTCGAAGACACGGGGTCCAAGGGCGCCGTATCCGGTCGCCCCGGAAAGGGAACCTGAACATGACATCGAAGTGGGCGCCGCTCGACCCGAGCGAGCGGCGGGATTTGGAGACGGCACTCGATCGTCTCGAAGAGCGTCTCGAGACCGCGCCGGCGGGTCTGCATGCGGTTGGGACCGCCGCCGATCCCGAGGCTCTCGAGGCTGCGGACTTGGCCCCGGGCGCTGCGCTGCTGTGGGCGAAATACGACGGCGTGGAGTTGATGTCGGGTGAGGCACGGGCTCTGCCGCTGGTCGAAATCGCGGAGGCCACACGGGCCGCGCGTGAAGACGGGCTGCTGCGCGATGGCGATGTCGTCGTGGCCGAGCGAGGCCGGGTCCTGTTCGCGTTGCCCTCCGATCCGTGGGCCGAAGGCGCCTCGGTGGTCAGCATCACCGAGGAGGCGGACCGTGCTCCCGAGGCCACCTCGGTCATGCATCTGTTGCTCGGTTTGCTCGGGGAGGTCTCCGTGCTCTACGACGAGCAAGGCGAGTTTCACGACGACTTGATCGACGAGTGGGGCGAGCTGATGCCCGCCGCGCAGCGCAAGTTGCTGCGGCGCCGCTTGGATTTCGACCCCATCGCGCCCAACCCCCGGCTTCAGCTCGCGCAGGCCCTTCGAGCCAGCGGCGAGCTGCGGGCGGCATCCAAGGAGGTCGACAAGGTTCTGCACTACGCGCCCGAGTTCCCCGCGGCGCACCACGAGCGCGGTCTGGTGATGCGGCTGCGAGGCGAGCGGGAGCCGGCACGGCGCGCGTTTGCCCGGGCTGCCGAGCACGCGTTCGATCCGGTCACGGCCGCCGCGTATGAAGCGTGGGCGGCACGCGTGGCCCTCGAGGAGGCCGAAGCGAGCGGGGACGCGGGCGCCGAGACGCGGGCGCAGGGGCACGCCGAAGCGGTGCTTCGCCGACGCCCCGACTACGCACAGAACCAGCTGATGGGCGCGCGGGCGAGACTCGAGCGTCGCGATCGAGACGCCGCGGCCGAGCTCGTGGCGCTCGGGTTGGCCGTGGCGCCGCGTCACCTCGAGCTGCTGCAGCTCCGCCGCGAACTCGACGCGGACGCGGACTGAAGCTCACTCCGCCGACTTGCTGTCGGTCTGGGTGTCGGTCGGGGGCGCGGTCTGGGTGTCCGTCTCGCCCTCGGTTTGGGCCGGGGGCTGCGCTGGGGCCTTTTCCGAAGGCGCTGCGTCCGACTTCGCCTCGGGGTAGGGCGAGATCAGTTCGGTCTGGCTCGGGCCCCGGGTGGACTCCACGGGCGCGGCTTCTTCGGGCACCGGCTCGGCAGGGGCTTCGGGAGCCGAAGCCGGGGTGGGTGTGTCCGCCGGTTCGGTTCGAGGCGCCGTGGTCGAGGGGGCTTCGAGCTTGGCTGCGCGGTGTGGGGTCGCGGTGGCGACCTGCGGCAGGCCGTGCTCGGGCGCGCTGCTGCCCTCGATGCGCAACACCAGCTGCACGTCGTCCGCGAGCGGAGCCGGGAAGGCGTCGACGATGTGGTTGCGCTCACCGGCGCGGAGCTTGACGCGTTGCACGACCGTGCGGCGCCCGTCGGGGGCCTGCGTCATCACAGACAAGACCGGTGCAAAGGGTCCGGCGGTGAGATCGAGGTCGATGACGCCGCTGTCGAACTCCACGGTGTGCGTGGGAAAGGCGGGAAACACCAGGTCGAGGATCGAGGCGCTGGCTTCGATGCCCGCGGGGATCAGATGCGCCGCCTGGTCTCGGTAGACCCGGCGGTCGAGGAACAGCCGGGTGCGGCCCTCCTCGTCGGTGTCGAACGCTGCCAAGCCGCGGCCGCTGGAGGACCGCAGGTAGCCCGACGATGCCGGCCACGGGGTGAGCTCGGCACCGTTGACCTCGGCGGAGTCGAGTCCGTGAGACTCGCCGAGAATCGCAGCGGCGGCTTGCGTGCCATCGAGTCCCGCGTCGCGCAGCGCCATCGGTGCAGGCAACGACGATTCGGACAAGAAGCGCCCTTGCGTGAAGCGGGTGAGTCCGGGGTAGTCGCCGTGGCCCAGAAGGTGCTGATGCAGGGTCGGCGCGAGCGGGCGCTGGCGCGCCGACGCGTCCCGTGGAGACAGGGCGAGCGCGCCGGGCACGTGGTTGCGCCCGTAGAGCACGCGGACCAGCTCCTGCAACGGAAGACCACGGTCGCCGGGGGTGGGGGACAGCGGAGCGAAGAATGCCGTGAGGTCGCCGCGGGCGTGCGCGGGGACCGACTGATCCTGCACCACATGCAGCAACGCGCCTAGACCCACCAGGCCCAGCGCGAGCTCTCGGTCACGTTCGCGGGGATCGGTGGCTGTCTCGGCGGCCTGCAGGTGCGCCAATGCAGCAGGAGGCGCCCACGGATCCGTGCGGTCCGCCAGCCATGCCACGGCGGAGGTCGCACCCCCGGCGAATGCGGAGCGGTTGGCACTCCGTGCGAGCGGTCCCTCGGCGCGGCGCGCCTTGCCGCGGAGCACGGCCGCCGGCAGCTCGGGGTCGGACCAGGTCGCCGCGCTGGGATCGGATCCGTTGGCGAAGTGATGCAGGAGGCGGTTGCGAGGGGCGGTCTCCAAGACCACGCCGAGCTGAATCCAGCCCAGGGCCGTCATCTCCCAGACATCGCCCTCCACGCAGCGCGCCTGCGTCGAGGCGGGGGCGCTCGGGCCGGGGCACGCGCCCGGTCCTCCCAGCGGGGCTCCGCCGGAGGCTTCGTGCACACGCCGCATCGCAACACGAAGGGCGCGGGACACTTCGGGGTCGAGTTCGGCGGGATCCAGACGCACCCCTGTGAACACGCCTCGAGTCAAGCCGCTGCCGTCCATCCACCGCACGTGCATGTGCGAGCGAATGACCGCTTCGCGTGTCATCGCGGCGTGGGTGGTGGAGGGGTCCCACGCGGAGGCCGGCCTGGTGGAGAGCAGGGCTGCGCCTGCGAGCACGAAGGCGCAGGCGCGCGACCAGGAGCGGCTGCGCGCACGCTTGCTGCGTTTGCTCGGGTTCATCGCGGAACCCCTCCGATGGCCGACTCGATGGGCGTGGCGGTGGTTTCGGACGCGGTCTCCATCGTGATCAGGTCGAGGTGGTCGGCCGCAAACTTGGCCAAAATGATCGCGGTTTCGATGTCGACACACTGCTGGACGCCGCAGGTGAGCAGCAGCCCCACCGAGGTCTCGGGATCGAGGAAGGCGACCGCGCGAACGTCCTCGCTGTCGTAGACCCAGGTCTGGTCCGTGATCTCGGTGGTGGCCTCGACGCCGGGCAACGTGGCCTCGAACGTCTCCTGCACCGAGTCGAGTCCGCCGGGCGGCTCTTTCCAGACCCGGTACGCGATGTCGAACGTCTCGTCGCGCTCGACCGCCTGAAGGTGAACCCCGTGATAGAAATGAGTCCGGGCGAGGTCGCCGAGGTCCTTGACGTCGAACGCATCGGCGTACCCCGTGCGCCTCCGAACCTCGTCGGGCGGAAGAAGGCCGCGCGCGTCGAGGAGTTCCATCTTGGGCGTGTCCTCGGTCGGGGTCTCTTCATCTCCGCCGCGCGCCGGGCCCGAGCCCGCACCTTCGCCTCCTTGGGCGCGATACAGGTCGAGGTTGGCCTGGTCGCGCTCCCACTTGGTGAGCTGCTGAATGACCGGGGGCGCGGCGAGAAAGAGGAGGTGGTCGGCGTGGCTGTCGGCCTCGCGCCACTTCTCCAGCTGGATCTTGTTCTGCCGGAGCGTGAAGTCCGTTCGGGCTCCGCCTTGCATCACCGCGTCCGAGCGGTACGCGACGTAGCCGCGTTTGTAGGCCACGAGCTCGAAGGCGACGAGCCGGACCGCGGTGCCGCGCACCTTCATCGGTGCACGCGGGATCCGATAGCGGCCGGCTTGGTCGGTCTTGACCTCGACGGACTCCGAGCCCGCGGGGCCGAGCAGGCCGTCGCCCTGATCGTACGACCAGACTGCGACGACCGTCGCACCTTGGATGGGCTCGGCGGTGGTGGCATCGACGATTTGGCCATCGAACGGGCCCTCGAGGGTGACGTCGGCGACTTGGTCACGCGCGCCGACGAAGCGTGCATCCCGAACGATCGGGCTGCAGGCGGTGAGGGTCGCGAGCATGGCCGCGGAGACGATGGTGCGTTGAACCGACAATTGACGTCGCCTGGCGCGAGCGATTAACCTACGCGCCGGCGGGCAATACCGCACCGTCTGCGGAGCTGGCAAGCGCCGCGACGTCATTCAGGAGTGACGTGCACCCCCAGACTCCACCGTCTCCCGCCACTGGCTCTTCGAAGGGGCAGCGCCCGATCTCGGCTCCGGCCCCGACCTTCTCCGCGTGGCTGCAGCGCGCGCTCGACGATGACGCCCTCTATGGCGAGGCTCAGCAGTTCGGAGCGTTCGAGGGGAGGTCGCGGTGAGCGAATCGACCGTTCCGTGCCCGATGTGCGGATCCGAGAACCCCGCCGATGGCGGGCAGTGCACCGTCTGCGGGTACGCCCTGCAAGCCGAGAGCAACGCGGGCGGCCACAAGTGCGCACGGTGTGGCTCCAACGTTCCGGATGGCTTCGACTTCTGCCCGGTGTGTGGGCTGGATCAACGCCACCGGTTTGCGCGGCCCGCCACGCAGATCGTCCGCATCGATCCCGAGCAAAACCCGCACGCTTCGCAGGGAGCGTCATCGCCGTCTCAGCCCCAGCACGGCGCGTCGTCCCCGTCTCAACCGCAGGCGTACGGAGCCCCGGGGCACCCGGCACCGGTTCATCCCACGCCAGCACCGGGCCAGCCGCATCCGCCGGTCCCGATGCCGACGCCGGTGCCAGGATCGCATCCAGCGGTCGTTCAGCATCCGGTGCCGGCCGCGTTCGCTCCGGCCGGACCACAACCCGGAGCCCCTGCGGCACCGCCGGCCCCGCCTCCTGCTGCCGCCCAACCTCCGGCCCAACCTCCGGCCAAGACGGGGCGCACCGTGTTCATGGATGGGCCGCCGCTGCCGCGTCCGCCCGAGTTGGACGGTCCTCCTCCGCAGGCACCGGGCTTGGACCTGCGGCCTCCGAATCCCCCGGACGCGGTCGACAATGCCGACGACGCCCTGACCATTCCCGCACCGGGTCGCGCTCGCCTCGACGCTGGCATCCCGGTCGGCGGGGCCAACGTTCCGGCGGTCGAGCGGGACCCCTCCGGCGTGGGGCACCCCTCCTCGGGCGGCACGGCCCGCGGTGACGGTGCACTGCAAACCCCGGCGATGCTTCCACCGGACATGGAGGACGCGCAGACCCGGGCGTCGGCCGTCACGGGACCTCGGCTGGTATTGGTCGGGCGCGACGGCGAAGAAGGCCAAGCGTTTCCGTTCTCCGGCACCACGATCACGATCGGGCGCCAACATGGCGAGATCGCGTTCGCCGACGATCCGTTCATGTCGCCGCAGCATGCCCGCGTGGAGCGTTCGGGTGAGCGGTTCACGCTGGTCGACCTGGGCTCCACCAACGGCGTCTACCTGCGAACGCGGGGCAACGCGTCGGTCTACCCGGGCGATCTGTTCATGGTGGGGCACCAGGTGCTGCGCCTCGAAAACGTCACCGACCCGGTCGCAGAGCAGCATCCGGCACCCGATGGGACCCGGCTGTTCGGCACCCCCCTCAAGCCCGCGTGGGGCAAGCTGGCGCTGATCGGGCGCGGGGGAGTCACCGGAGACACCTTCTACCTGCGGGGCGCCAAGGTCATCTTCGGGCGCGAGCAAGGGGATATCCTGTTCCCGCGCGACCCCTTCGTCAGTCGCGAACACGCCCAGCTGCGGCTCGAGCTGCATGGTGCTCAGATGTCGGTGTTCCTCGAGGATCAAGGATCTGCGAACGGCACCTACATCCGGATCCGAGGTTCTTCCGAGGTTCGTAGCGGGGACACTTTCCGAGTCGGCGATCAGATCCTACGATTGCGGCTCGACGACTGATGCATTTCGACGTCTTTGCCCGTACCGAAGTCGGCTGCGCTCGTGAGCGCAACGAAGATGCCTTCTTGGTGCTCGACCTGTCTTCTGGCACCAGCGGCATCTGGCCCAACGCGCGTGTACGCGAGATGGCTCCGCCGGGCACCGTGGTTGCGGTCTGCGATGGCATGGGTGGCGCCGCGGCGGGCGACCTCGCGTCGAAGATGGCGCTCGAAGGTCTCGAACGTGTGGTGCGGGAGCGTGCGCCGCTGCATGACGTCACCTCCACCGAGGCGACGTTCATCGAGGCGGTGCGGACGAGCAACCAGGACATCTCCAAGTTTGCGAAGGCACACCCGGACAAGCGAGGCATGGGCACGACGATGACCGCGGCCGCGCTGTTCGGCCCCGACCTGGTCATCGTTCAGGTCGGCGACTCCCGGGCGTACCTCAAGCGGGGCATCGTGCTGCAGCAGCTGACGATGGACCAGAACGTCGTCGGTCAGATGATCGCCAGCGGGCGCATCACGCCGGACCAGGCCCGCAACGTGAAGCAGCGCAACATGTTGTTGGAGGCGATCGGGGTTCAGGCCAAAGTCGGCCCGGACCTGATCCGTGCGCGTGTGCAGCCGGGTGACGTGCTCTTGCTGTGCAGCGACGGCCTCACCGGTCCGCTCGACGACCGCCGAGTCCTGGACCTCATGCTGCAGTACGAGGATCCGGTCCGCTGCTGTCGAGCCCTCACCGAAGCGGCCTGCGCCGCCGGGGGTCCCGACAACGTCACGGTGGCCATGGCCCGCTTTCACGCGTCGGGCAACGAGCCAGTCGCGGACCCGAATGCCCCGGTGGCATTCGAACGTCGCAACGCCGTGGCGTGAGGACCTCGTGAGGGGGCTCGGGCCGGGTTTCTCCGAGGGCCCCCTTCGGGGTTGAGGGGCCCTCTGCAAAACCCTCGGGCGGGGGGCTTCACTCGGCCTCTTTCCATCCTTTCCGCTCCGCGCCCCTCCGGGGTGCTCCGCTCTCCCGTAGAGCACGCTTGCGTCGGGTCACCGCGGAGTGCTCGTCAACGTCGGAACCCGTGATGGACGGCTGTCTGCGTGACCGTTGCCGACCCGCTGCAAGAGAGCGGAGCGTCCCGGAGGGGCGCGGAGCGGCAAAGATGGAGAGCGCCAAGCGCAGGGCTGCGATCCGAGGGGTCCGCAGCGGCCCCCTCACCCGAAGGGGGGCCGCGAAGGACCCCGGCTTCCGCCCCGCGCGCGGGCGCTCACTCGCCGAAGTAGAAGGCGAGGGAGAGACCGGCGTAGAAGGTGTTGGACATGGGGCGGCCCTTGGCGGCGGGGGTGAAGCCGAGCCAGCCGAGTTCGGGGCCGATACCGAAGCCGCCGGCCTTGGTGGCTCGGTACCGCTTTGCGCCGGGGAAGAACGCGTACCGCAGGCCTGCGCCGAAGACGGCGCCCCCGTAGCCGCTGCGGCCGTCCACGCCTTCCTCGGTGATGGCGCCTCCGCCGAAGCCGAAGCTGGTGCGAAGGCTCAGGCCCTGAACCTTCTTCGGGACGGGCACGAACTCGAAGTCGACGAGCAGTGCGCCTTGGCCCATGCCCTGGCGCGCGCCATCGTCGGAGGCGGTTCCGCCGGTGCCGCCCACCGAGAGTCCCAAGCCGAACCAGGGCAGGACGAATTGGCCGAAGCGCAAGAACCCACCGCCACCTGCGAAGGGGCGATCGGTGCCGAAGCGGTTCACGCGAGCGCCCGTGACCGTGCCCAGCAGGCTCAGCCCCAGGTATGCGCCCGACAGCCGCGGGGGTCGAGGGTCTTCGTCGGTGGTCTGGGCGTCGGTGGCCGTCGTCTCGACCGCGGACGCGTCGTTCGCGGGGTCGGAGCGTTCGGCTTCGGCCGTCGGCGCCGCGAGGGCGACCTGGGGCATCGCGAGAAGGATCGCGCCCAAGGCGACCCCGATGCTCGGTGATGCGCGCACGCCCGCAGCATGAACCACGCGCGGGCCAAAGGGCAAGCCATCGCCCGCTGCGGCGTAGTCCAGCGCACGGGTTGCCCTGGCTTGCGGCCTGGCCTACGGTCCGCGGTCATGGCATCGGCGACGTCCAAGGTGCTCGAGCTTGTCGGCGCTTTTCTGCTCGGCGGCGGTGTGGTCGCAGTCGGGTACGAGCTGATCACGTCGTCCTCCGACGACGCCCCCGCGGCGCCCGCACAGGAGGACGCGGAGGTGGCGTCCGCTGAGTCGCCGGGCGAGCCGTCCGCCGAGCCCAAGTCGATCTACGCCGGCGCGGCGGATGCCATGGCCGAGGTTGACGCGGCCGCCGAGGGTGGTGACGGCGCAGAGGTGCCGCCCGAGGCCGGCGGACCCGTGCCGGCCTATCTCGAGCCCGATGAGCGCGGTTCGTACACTGCGTATCCCGCGGTGTTCGAGCCCGTGCCGATCATGGACGCCGACGCCGAGGCGGAGTATCCCCGCCACGGGCTGGTCACCTCGTTGGCCGCGATCGTGCGCGAGCGTGCCGACCTCGAGTCGCCGATCCTCGGCATTCTTCGCTCCGGCACCCGGGTACGGGTCGACGAAGAGCGTACGTTCGGCGGTGGCTGTGCCGAGGGGTGGAACAAGATCTACCCGAAGGGCTGGATGTGCAGAAAGGCCGGGCTCAAGGTCGACGACGCTCCGCCCAACGATGGCGTGGTGCACGTGCCCAAGCCCAAGGTCGACCAACCGCTGCCGTACGAGTACTGGCGGGTGAAGGACGAAATGACCCCGTTCTTTCACCGTCTGCCCAGCTTCGGTGAGCAGGACAAGGCCGACTCCGCGGGGCGGGACTGGTACGCCAAGCACAAGCGCGAACCGATGCCGACCGACCGCAGCACGCGACCCGAAGAGGTCCCGGCGGTGGTCAAGGAGTACATGAACTCCGGCTACTACGTGACCAAGGCTGGGGAAGAGATCAAGAGCGAGCGAAGGTTCCTGCGAACCACGCTGGGCTCGTACGCACGCAAGTACCAGCTCAAGCCCAAAGACTCGCCCGAGTTTCAGGGGAGGGTGCTGCCCAACGGCGCGGCCGACTTGCCGCTGTACTTCATTCGCCGCGAGCTCGCGTTCAAGAAACGCGAAGGGGAGCTGAGCGACGTGTTGCTCGACACGGACGAGTTTCCCGAACGCCTTGGCACCCATCCGTTCACCCGCAGCATTCAGATGGGTCCCAAGGCCTACTACGAAGACGACGACGGTCGGCTGATGCGCGCGTACGCGGTGGGCAAGGCCTACAAACTCAAGCGGCCGCCCGGAGTCAAGCCGGACGAGCACTGGGTGCATGTGGATCTCTCCGAGCAGACGTTGGTCGCCTACGAGGGTGATGTACCCGTCTTCGCCACCTTGGTCTCCACCGGCAAAGAAGCGGGCATGACCCCGGTCGGGGTTCACCGGGTTCAGATCAAGCACATCGCGACACCGATGCGCGATCAACCCGAGGAAGACGAGGCCTACTCGATCGACGACGTCCCGTGGACGCAATACTTCGCGGGAAGCATCGCGCTACACGGAGCCTTCTGGCACGCGGGGTTTGGACAGGTCCGCAGTCACGGCTGCGTCAACCTCTCTCCCGCGGATGCCCGCTGGCTGTTCGGCTTCACCGAACCGAAGCTGCCCGACGGGTGGCATGCCATCGCACCTCTGCAACGAGGTGAGAAGGGCAGCCCCGTTGTCGTGACCGAGTAGGTCGATTCCGACGGCCGTGATGCGTGCCCCGCGAGCGCGGCTCGTCGTAGGATGGACGAGCCGCTCGTCGGCACACGGAAGCACGCATGAAGATCGCAGAAGGGACCGTCGTCACCCTCTCTTACGACATCACGTCGGCTTCGGGGGAGATCATCGAAACCTCCGACATCTCCGGCCCCATCACGTTCATGGCCGGTAGCTCGGGCCTCATCAGGGGCCTCGATGCCCGCCTGATGGGACTGGACGAAGGCACCGAGAAAACCTTCACGTTCAAGCCCGAGGAGGCGTTCGGCACCATCGCCGGCGCCCCCACCAAGACCCTCGCCCGCAAAGAACTGCCCGAGGGAGACCTCGAGCCCGGGGCAACCTTCGAAGCCAACCTCGGCAACGGCCAAACCATCAAACTCGTCGTGCACGAAGTGCAAGGCGACGACGCCGTGGTCGTGAAGCTGGTCCATCCGCTCGCCGACCAAGAGATCGGCATGAGCGTCAACGTCCTCGGCGTCCGCGAAGCCACCAGCGCCGAGAAGTCCGCCGGCAAAGCCATGACCGCTCCGCCGCCGCCGCCGCCTCCGGCGAAGGGGTAGCGCAGTCTCCCTTGCGTCGCCCTTCCGCGATTCGCTTCGCGAATCTCTCCAGGTTCCGCGAATCGCGAGGGCGCGATTCGCTCGACCTCACCCCTGTGGGGTGAGTGAGGGCTCCTCCAGGGAGGCTGCACGGTACGGGTACGTCGGCGGCGGTTCCTTTTTCCCGCTGCGCGGACCCTCCGGGTCCACTTCGCTCTCACGTTGAAGCTGCGCTGTGGGGCAGGGGGGACCCCCTTTGGTGTGCGGCCGAGGGCTTGGGGTCCGCCGCCTCCGGCGAAGGGGTAGCGCACCTCCCTTGCGTCGCCCTCACCCCGTTGGGGTGAGTGAGGGCGACGCAAGGGAGGCTGCACGGTACGGGTACGTCGGCGGCGGCTTCTTTTTTCCCGCTGCGCGGACCCTCCGGGTCCACTTCGCTCTCACGTTGAAGACGCATCGTGGGGCAGGGGAGGCCCCCCCTTGATGTGCGGCTGACGGTATGGCCTCTAGGGAGGCTGCGCCGTACCTAGGGGGGTGGTGGGTCCACTTTCCGTTTGCGCGTGCTCTTCGGGCTGTTTCGCTTTCATGTTGAGAAGGCATTCTGTGGCAGCCGGAGGACCCTTGGTGTGGCGGGAGGGAGCGTTGTCGGGGTCCGCTCGACTCGGATGCCCGGGCGGTCTCGTGGGGCGGGGATCGCATCATTGGTCCCGTTTGGGGCGTGCTGTTGTGGCGCAACTGTGTCGTGGCGTTGACCTGTCATCGTTTCGCTCGCCACTGCTGCGGTTCATCGCCGTCGACCTCCGCTCCACCCGAAAAGCGCCCACATCGAAGAGAGAGCGGAGTGGACCCGGAGGGTCCGCGCAGCGGAAAAGGAATCGTGGGCGCGACCAGGAGCGCACCGTGCAGCCTCCCGAAGGAGCCCTCACTCACCCCAACGGGGTGAGGGCGACGCAGGGAGGACTGCGCTCATCAAAACGCCGCGCCCACATCGAAGAGAGAGCGGAGTGGACCCGGAGGGTCCGCGCAGCGGAAAAGGAATCGTGGGCGCGACCAGGTGCGTACCGTGCAGCCTCCCGAAGGAGCCCTCACTCACCCCAACGGGGTGAGGGCGACGCAGGGAGGACTGCGCTCATCAAATCGCCGCGCCCACATCGAAGAGAGAGCGGAGTGGACCCGGAGGGTCCGCGCAGCGGAAAAGGAATCGTGGGCGCGAGCAGGAGCGCACCGTGCAGCCTCCCGAAGGAGCCCTCACTCACCCCACAGGGGTGAGGGCGACGCAGGGAGGACTGCGCTCACTAGAACGTCGCGCCCACATCAAACACGAAGCGTCCGTTTTGGTCGTCGGTTGGGCGGACGTTCTGCGGGATGATCGCATTGGGGACCAGCACTGCGTATCCGAGTGCGACGGTGACGATGCGGATGTCCCATTTGATGAAGTTGATGCCGACGCTGCGGCGGATGTCCCTCAGGGGCACGACGTGGTTCCAGCGTTGGGTGAGTACGCCGGCGTCGAGGAAGACCGAGTGCGCGAGTTGGCCGCCGAGGAACTTGCGGACGCTGACGACCTGCAGGGCCAGCGTGCCCAGGGCGCGGATGTGGCCGCCTTGCGCAGTGGGGCGGAGCGTGGCGGTGCCGTAGGGGCCTTCGATCTGCTCGATGTCGACGAGCATCGTCTGCGGTTCGATGCCACGAATACCGAGGTCGGCCGTGCCGCCGCCGAAGAAGCGCCAGACTTCGGGGATGCTGGTGGTGTCGACGCCGAGACCTCGAATCGGCCATGCGTGGCCGTAGCGCAGCAGATAGCGGAAATTGAGGCGCTTGCGCGTACCGGGGATCGGAATGAACTGTTGCCAGGACAGCTCGGCGCGCAACCATTGGTCGCGGCCGCCCAAGTACGGGGATGCGTACAACAGGTCCGCGGTGGCGATGTAGCCGTCGTCGGGGTTGAAGGCGTTGTCGACGTCTTGATACTGGGCGCCGAGTTCGACGCCGCCGGTGAGGTCGGGGACGATTGCTTCGGACCGGTTGGGTGGGCGGCAGAAGCCCTCTTCGGAGTCGGAGCAGCCGGTCTCGGTCGAGGGCGTGGGCTTGACGACGTCCTTGGAGATGTTGGCGGCCTGGATCACGTAGCCGACGTACGTGCGCAGATGGTCGTTGATCGGCCAGGTGAAGCGGACCGTGCCCAAGAGGCTGTCGATCTGGCCGCGGGCGGGGGTGACCCGTCGCTGGATCTGGCTGCTGATGTCGAACGTCAGCGGGCTACCGAAGATGCGGGGGTGCACCAACGACGCACGGGCGCTGCGTTCGTAGCACGCTTCGCCGTCGCAGAACTCGGTGTCGATCTGCGAAGTGTCGGCGCCCCAGTGCCCGTCGAGTTGAAAGTCCCAGCCGGTGCCGAACACGTTGGGGAACGACGGCGAAAGGAACACGTAGCCGGGGTCGAGCGTGGCGGTGCCGAAGCCCCACGACACGTCCATCAGGCGGTCCTTGGACTCCTGCACGGTGACCACGTGGTGCACGACACAGGGCCGCTCGGGGTCGTCGGTGAACTTGCAGTCGGTGGGTTGCTCGCGGATCTGGACCGAGGAGACGGTGCCGGTGCCCTCGATGTGCTTGCGCACCGTGTCGACGCGTCGCGCGTCGTACTGCTCTCCCTCGGTCCACCGACCCCGGCCACGGGCACGACGGCGGGCGCTGTTGATCTCGCGCCGCAGCAGGTACTGGCGGGTCTTGAAGTTGCCGCGGATCAGCGTGGTGCCGAAGGTCGCGCGCCGGCCCTCGTGCACGTAGAGCTCGGTGTCGATCGTGACCAGGTCGTCGTCCCGGTGTTCCTTGCACATGCCGACCGAGTCCGAGGTGAGTCGCTCCGCCTGGGTCACCCGGTGTTGGGTCCCGCTGCGATCGGTGTAGATCCAGCGGGCCTCGGCGTCGGCGAGCGGGTATCCGCTGCCCCGTAGTCGGCTGATGATGTCGCGCTCCACCTCGCGCTCGAAGTCGAGGGACATCGGAATACCGCCCGAGCGGTCGTCACCTTTGCGGCGCAGCGGTCCGTCCCGCAGCAAACGCCCCGTGCCCCAGGCCCCCTCGGAAGCCTCGGGAAGGGAGTCGACCTCGCGGCTGGGTGGAATGGGCAGCTCGAGGTTGTGCAGGGCTTCGCGGCCGGAGGTGAACACCCGCGGACCCGGATCGATCTCCAACCTGACGTAGACCCCCACCCGTCGCTCCGCCCGCAGCGCCTCGAGCCCGCTGGCGTCGAGTTGGCGCACGATCCACGTCGGGTGCCCTGCGTTTTCGAGCTCGGTGAACGGGTCGATGACCGCGTTGTAGCCGTCGCGGGCAAACCCGTCGGGCAGGGGGGTGACGCGGAACTGGGCCCGCGCACACAGGTAGCCGCGAGAGGCCAGTTCCTCGAGAATCGTGGCCAGGTCGGAGCGGGCCCCCGCGTCGCTGAACCGGTCTCCGTCCCCGAGTTCACGCTTCTGTCGGTAGGCACGGTCGATGGCGCGGGCCACGGGGCGCGGCACGCCATCGGGGACCTCGAACAGGACCTCCTGGATCGAGGTCCGGGGGCCTTCACGGATCTGAAACGTCAGGGTCTTGAGCGTGCCGGAGTCGCCGTAGACGGCCTCGACATCGGCGAACATGTAGCCGCGCTGTTGGTAGTAGCGGCGAATGTTCTCGGCCTCGCGCGCCGCCGCAGCGGAGGACGCGGGCTCGCGCCGCTTGAACATCTGCATCTGGTCGAGCAGCCGGGACTCGGCGACGTGTTCGTTTCCGATGAAGCCGACGCGGACCCCGTTGCCGAGCTGCACGTCGACCTCCAGCGGGAGGTTGCGGCCGCGTGCGGGCAGGTCGTCTCGAGAGATGCGCTCGAAGTTGGTCTCGACGCGCACGCCCGGGTAGGGCAACTGGAGTTGGCGTCTGGCGGTCGAACGGGCGCGGTTACGCGGCAGCGCGTATTCGGAGGCCACGCGTTCGGTCGCTTGCTCGATGTGCTTGCGACTCACCCGCTTGCCGATCGGAATGAAGGGGCTCGCGGTCGAGCGGAACATGCGGCGAATCCAGGATTGGTCGCGTGACTGCACGTTGCCGACGATGGTCGGGTTGCGGACACGAAAGGCTCGCCCCTTGTCGAGGTACACGTGCAGGTCTGCTTCTCCATCCCGGCCGCAGGACAGCCCCAGCGCCGCGCGGCCTTCGAGGTAACCGCTGTCGAACAAGAAACGGTGGAGCCGGTCGACCTCATCGCGTTCCCACTGCCGACACGCGAGGTCGTCGGGTTCGCAGACCGAACTCGGCCGCTCTTTGCGGAGCGTCTTGCGGTCCACACAGCGCCCGCGCGCCAGGGATCCCGGTCGGGCCGCGGGGCTGAGCACCCGCCGAACGTTGCGCTCGGACAGGGGCACGTGCCCGTGCACACGCACCCGTCGCAGGGCGCGGCCGGGGCGGACGAGAATGAGGATCTTGCCCGGGCCCGTGGCGCTGATCGTCGCCTCGTAGCCGATGGCGGAGAGTTCGTCGGTCACCTCGATCGGGACCACGCCTCCGGGGGGCAGGGCCGTGAACTTGCGGAGCTCTTCGTCGTCTTCGCCGGTGCGAAAGGTGCCCGCGATCGAGACGTCATCGACGTTGACGAGGTCGACGCCGCGACCCTGCCCGGCGCGGGCACGCAAGACGATGAGTTCGTACGTTTGCAGCCCGACCGGTGCGAGCAGGAACTGGTAGCCGTCTTCGGCAACCTGTGAGAGCACGTACAGCAGCAGCGCGGACTCGGGGCCCGAGATCGTCGCGGTGAGGACCTCCCCCTGAAGGGCACTCACGGTCCGGCGGCGCTGCGCGACCGTCATGCCCTGCGCCGCGAGCCCGTCGAGCGCGGCCTCGACAGGACCCATGGGGTCGGCGAGGTCGACCTCGGGCGGCACCGGGTCGGTGTCCGGCTCTCCGGGCGAAGGCTCCTCGGGCGAAGACTCGGGTGGGTCGGTGCTCGGGGGCTCGTCGACCGCCGCAGGCGGATCGGGTTCGGCGTCGTCTGGTACTGCCGGCGCGTCCGTCGGGCTGTCGTCGGCGACCGGCGCAGCGTCAGCCGCGACGCCTTCGGCCGCGACCGACGGTGGGTCCTCGGGGGACTCGGCCGGGCCCGCAAACGCACGAGTGCTGAGCAGCCACGTGGCGATCAGCCAACCGAGCGGCCCCAAAGGGCGGCGGCGGAGCAGCTCTCGAAACGCGGCGAGCACGGGTCGAACCCGTTGTACCAGCTGCACGGGGATTCAGACCTCAGCGGAGGGTCGGGATGTCGAAGTCGAACCGCAGTTCGAACGATGTCTGCTCGAGGGGGTCGAAGATCACGCGCTCGTTGAGGTAGGAGCGGGAGCGGCGGCTGTACTCGATGGTGACCGGGTCGAGGATCTCCAGCTTGATCGATGTCTCGCGGCTCTGGCGAAGCAGGAACCCGGGATATCCGCGGGTGTAGTCCCAGCCGATCGTGGCGCGGCCGTAGTCGAAGTCGAGCCACTCGGTGGGCGTCGCGATCTCCAGCTCGGGGCCGATCTGGCCCAGCCGCAGCCGCACGTCGGGCACGTACGGATCGAGCCGCGGCGCGGCCTCGCCCGCTCGCTCGCCGACGTCGAACTCGGTGAGGTGACCGACGACCTGCAGCGGCTTTCGCACACCCGCGAGTCCGCCGGCGCCGAACTGCTGCACGTCCGACTCGCTCAGCTGCACATCGCCCGCACCGAGCACCAGGTACTCGGTACATCCGCGCACGGTGTCGAGCTCGGAGCCGCCGCCGTCGGTGATGCAGCTCCACCGGATCGCCGACAGCGTGCCTCCGAGCTGCAGGGTGACGCTGCGGGGCTGGTCCTCGATGTAGATCGGTTCGTTGCGCAGCGCGAGCACGTCGACCTCCGCGTCTTCGAGCTCGCGCAGCAGGGTGACGCGCCCGCGCTGAATCTCGTAGGTGCCGGTGAGGAACGGGATGTCGACGGTGCCGCCGGGTTCGAAGTCGAGGCGCCCGGTGAACTCCGGTGCTTCGTAGGTGCCGGTCACTTGCACCACCGCGTCGGCTTGCAAGCCGGAGGCGACGTTGTTCTCGATCCGGAACGGACGATCGGTCTCGACACGAATGTCGAACGTCATGCCCTGCAACAGCTCGGGCGGCGCTTCTTCGATCTCGGGTGAGTCGTCGGTGAAGGCAAGGATCTCGACGCCTTGCACTGCGTCCTTCACGTAGCGGGCACGGTCGACCTCGGCCTGCCCGGTGACGACCAGCGGGGTGCCGCCCTCGAGCGCGAGGTTGTCGCTTTGCACCTCGACCTCGTAGACCGGGCGGCCCGCGGTGTCGTAGGAGCGGTAGGGCAGACTGTCGAGTCGGACCTGCAGGTCGACCCCGGCCGAGCGCTCGAACTGCGGGTCGAGGTAGGCGCGGCCCCACGCCCACGCGCGGCCTCGGGTGCCGGCGGACAGTCGCAGCGCGCGGGCGGGCTGGCTCTCGCTGGCGCCCGACTCCCCCGAGCCTCCGATGTTGACGCGAAACCACCCGCGGTCGCCGAACGCACAGTCGTCGCCGCAGCGGTGCACCTCGACTGCGCCGCGATCGAAGCGCGCGGAGGTCACGCCTTCGGAGAACTCGAGCCCCAGCGCGGTCCGGTCGAAGGCGAGCTCCGCGTCGAGGACTTCGGGCATCGGGTCGTCGCCCGTGGTGGACCCGCGTACGTGCAGGCGCTGCAGGTCGACGCCGCCGGGGCCCCCGACGATCGGGGGACCGACCAGGTCGGAGACGAGGTTGGCGCTCAACCGCCCGGTGGCTGCTGCCGCGTAGGTGCCCGCGCAGTCGCCTTCGAACGCATAGCCGGTGTTGTAGCCCTCGACCGAGCCGAACCCGATCGTGCCGCCGCGCACGGTGGCTTCGCCGTCGGCCAGCAACCATCCGTCGGCAACCTCGAGCCGAAGGTCTCCAAACGAGAGCTCCGAGGACAGCGCATCGAGGGCGATGCGCAGTGGGGTCGTGCTGCCGCTGCCGGTCGTTGCCAAGGACGCGCGCCCCTCGATGAGCGGGCGAGCGACCGGGCCGGACATTGCGACCTCGAGTTGCATGCGCCCGGCGAGGTCGCCGACGCCGTACGGTTCGGCGAGCGCGGCGAGGGGGGCGAGGTCGATCGTGCCACGCACCTCCGCCCGGGTGCCCGCATCGGGGCCGGCAGGCGGAAGGGGGCGGCCGGTCAAACGCGGGGCCTCGCACGCGCCGGGTGTTTCTTCGTCGGTGCGGGGCCCGGGGTCCGAGAGGTCGAACGCACCTTCGAGTGCCAGCATCGCGCCATCGCTCCCGCCGGTGCGAACCTTCCACGGTCGCTCGAGCCGAACGACCGGCCACTCCACGGAGGCGGACAGGGCACCGTCGGTGCACAGCGTCGTGGGGCTGTCGCAGGGGTCCTTGCCCGGGGGGAGCGGGTCGGTCGCGCTGCGCAACCACGCCGACTCCACGGCGAACGCGATCGAGACCGCGAGGTCTTGGTCGGCTTGGGGTTCGACGTCGATGCAGTCGCTGAGCATCGTCGCCCCCGCCGCGCAGGTCAGCAGATGGGCGGAGACCCGCTCCAGCTCGCCCTCGAGCGGAGGGCTTCGGCTGGGGTCGACCGGGTCGCGCAGCAAGGTGGCCAGGGTGACGCGGTCGAACTCCACGTCCACCTGCGCCTCGATGGGGACCTTGCCGCCCGCGGGCGCGTTGCCGATGGCGACCACCGAGTCGACCGCCCACAGCAGGGAGGCGTCTCCATCGCCTTGCTGAAGCTCGCCTTGGATGCGCAGCTCACGGTGCCCGGCGAGCGGTCCTTGGCCGGGATAGTCCTCGCTGTGCACGTCGAGGGTGCCGGCTCCCAGTGCGATGCCGGAGGCGGACAGGCCTTCGAAGGTCATTCTGCCGTCGACGCTGGGCTTGGAGAGCGTGCCGCCGACCTGGAGTTCGGCGCTGGCGAGCTGTCCGTACACCCCCAAGTCGGCTTCGAGCAGGCGGGCGACGGTGGCCATCGGCACCTTGTGCGCGTCGACGTTGAGGTCGAGGGTGGGGTCGCGGTCGAGGCTGAGCGTGCCGTCGATGACCAGCTCGCCGATCGGAACCGTGACGTCACTGGCGAAGTGCGGGCTCACCGGGCGGTGAATCGGGAGTGTCAGCCGCTGAATGTCGACTTCGTCGGCATCGAGGTCGAATGCGACGGTCGCGTTGCGGTAGGTGCTGCCCCCAAAGGACAGCGCTTCGGACGTGGCCTCGCCGCTGACCCGAAGGTCACTCAGGCGGGCGGCACCATCGCGTCCATCGCCGACGGTGAACTCGACGTCGGCGCGTCCGGTGAGCACGCCGTTGGAGACCTCGGCCAGGTCTACGCCGCGAATCGACCCGGTGGCCTTGATCCGCGGATTGCTCGATACGCTGCCCCGCTCGAACACGCCGATTTCGGCCGACACCTTGCCTTGGCCTCCAAAGAGCTTCGCGTCGGTCGCGTCGACCCGCAGCTTGAGCTTGCCTTCGTCCATCGTGAACGAGGCTTCGGTGGTCGTGCCCGGGCTGAGCAGTCCGAACACCGTGAGGCGCCCGCCACTGGCCGAAGGGGCGCGGGTGGGGCCCCGGGCGATGGTTCGGGCCCGCAGGCGGCTGAAGTATGCGGGAAGGTCGAACGCCCGGGCGAAGGCCTCGCCGTCGTCGATGCGCAGCTCGAGCCCCAGCGAATCCAGGCGCGGCAGCTCGATGTCCATCTTGCCGTCGGCCTGCAGCACCGTGCCGGGAGCCCGGACCGTGAGCGGGTCGAGCGTGAGCACGTCGTCGCCGCCGAGGCTGAGCGTGCCGTCGAGCGCGAGGTCGCGAGGTATGCTGTCTTGGAGCGGTCCGCGATCGCGGCGGACCTTGACGTCGTCCATCCGGACGTCGATGCGCTCCATCAGAGTGGGCGCTTCGGCCAGGTGCATCGCGGCGGGGTCGGGGCCGAACGCCAGGCGTTCGATGTCGACGACGCCCGATGCCACCCCGGCCAAGGTCGGGCCCAGATCGGGGTCGGTCGGGACGAGCTGTGCGGGGTTGAGGCCCGCAATGCGCAGCGGGATCGAGATGAGGTAGCTGTCCTCCTCGAAGAACGGCATGACCACATGGGGCTGCCGTGAGGCTTCGTCGGGAAAGTCGGGGTCCTCGGGGTCGCGTTGCGCGAGCTCGAATGCGCCGTCGAGTGCGACGCCTTGCAGCACGTCGAACACCACCACGCTCCGGCTTTCACCGGGATCGAAGCGGTCGGCCCACATCTGCGGGATCGCGGAGGTCGCCATCGTGAGGCGGACTTCGACGTCGTCGGCGACCCAGGCTGCCTCTTCCATGAGGTCCACACTGAGATTGTCCACCGACAGCGAGTAGACCGGGTCCGAGAGCAGGCCGCTGAGCGTTGCGGTGACGGGGGCGTCGTGGCCGATGACGGTCGAGGGCGGGAGCTCGAGCCCCTCGACCACGTGCTCGAGCAAACTGTCGGCGTTCTTGGACAGCGCGAGAAGGTCGACGCGCGGGGGAGGCTCTGGACCGTCGCTCTTCTTGCGCTCGAACGCGTCGCGGAGCTTGCCTTCGATCGACATCTGGGAGCCGGCCGCGCGTGTGTCGAGGCTGTAGGACACGTCGCCGAAGGGGGTGGTGCTGCTGCCGGCCTCGACGTTGTGAATCTCGAGATCGGTGAGCGGAAACTCGATGCCGATGATGTCGAGGGTGCCGCGAGGTCCATGCCCGGAGAGGTTGAAGGACAGCGGCAGCTCGAGCGGCCCCTGCAGCATTGGGTCGGGGTTGTCGAACGACAGCGAGAACTGGGCCTGGTCGAGCTGCGCGGTTGCTCGCCACTCGCCGACCTCCATCGAGTCGACCTCGAGGTCGAGGTCGGTGATCACCGCGTCGTCCACCGCGAACGACAGGCCTTTGCGGTCGGGGTGGTTGTCTTGGGTGACGACGAAGGCGTCGATCAGACTGAGATAGGTGACCTCGGTGCCGTCGTCGAGCGTGTCGCGGCCCTCGCGAATGTCGAACCAGACCGAGCCTTCGTTGCGGACCTCGGTGAAGTGCAGCACCCACGGAATGTCGAGAAACTCCGGCACGCCCAGCCGCGTCCACGGAATGATCTCGCCCAGCACGAGCCGCACCTCGAGGTGCTCGGCGTAGGCGGAGCGGTGCTCTCGGCCGTGTGTGGTGCCCTTGTACGGACTCCACACGGTGACGCCTTCGACCACGACGGGCGAGGGGGTGCCCGTGAGCAGGTCGACGATCAGCCGTGGTCGCCAGTGAATGCTTCGCATCTGCAGGTCGCCCTGCAGCAGGTTGCTGACGCGCTTGGAGACGAATTCGCCGAGCAGGGCGTCGTTGAAGAACACGTAGGCGCCGAAGTAGGCGACGACGAGCAGCGTGAACAACCCCAGCATCAGCTGGAGCGGGAGCTTGACGAACAGCAGCGTGGCGATCGGATGGCGGCGCACCGTGGGCGGTGCCGTGGCCATCATGTGCAGGTGCTGGATGTGCAGGCTGCGAATGCTGTCGGGGTCGGCGAGTGCTTCGTTGAGCAGGGCTTCGCGAAACTGCTCCAGGCCCCGGGCGGACGCCCCCGACGTCGCGATGGCGGCGTCGTTGGTGAGCGTCATGCCCATGCGGGCCTCGTCACCGCCGATGTGGGCGGCGATCAGTGTGCGTGCGTCGGCGTCGACTCGCGTCAGTGCACGGCGAACCACCTCGGGCGGGCGAGGAAGCCGGCGCAACCGTGGCTGCGGATAGCCGAACGACAGCCGGTGGCTTCGCGACTGCACGTCGGCCCGGACATGCCTGCGGACCAGGGCTCGAAACGCCCGACGCTGGCGCCAGTGGCCGCCGCGAACGCGACCGACGGTGCGCTTGCGATCGAACTCCTGGTAGGCGGCCAGGAGCACCGCCAACGAGGGCCCGTCAGGGTAGAGGTACCGCCAGCGCGTGGAGTTGCACAGGCGTTCGACGACCTCGCGGCCGTCGGCGAGGAGGTCGGCCTCGCGCTGCCACCGCTGCACGTCCGGATTGGGCTGGGTGGGCACGGAGGAGGGGCTGGGACGCCCCGAGCGAGGCCCTCGTCCCCCGGTGGGTCGGGACTGGGCTACGGGGTCGTTTCAGGGGGTTTGGGTGGGGGCCGAAACATGCAGACAGTAGCATGTTCGGTGTGCCCCCGACGGTCCTTGCGCGAGCGCCGCAAGCTCGACGCGCCCCACGTCACAGTTTTTTCCAGGTCGGACAACCCAATCCATCGCGGTGCGGGTAGGGGACCCTCGTGACGATGACGACCCAGGCTCGTGAGGGCGACGCGCCCAACGGTTGGTCGTGGCGTTTGCTCGAAGGGTTTCGTGCCGGGGAGCCCAACGCGCTGCGGGATGTCTATCGCCGCTACGCGCAGGACGTGTCGAAACAGCTGCGTTTCGGCTTCAGCTTCGACTCCCGCGGGCGGGCGCACCGTTTCGTGGGCTACAGCTCCGCCTTCGACCTTCAGGATGCGCTGCACGAGACCTTTCGGCGGGCGTTCGAGCCGAGGGCGCGGCAGGGCTACGACGGCATTCGCCCCTACGGTCCGTACCTGCGAACCATCGCGCGCAACGTGGTGCTGCGAACGTTTCGCAAACGCGAGATCTCGTTCCCGGCGATCGACGATGACGACGCGGGCAAGCCGGCGGTCACGGCCTGGGGCGACGAGGGGCCGAGCCCCGAACAGACGGTGGCTTCGGCGGAGGTACGGACGTTGGTGCAGAACTTTCTCGGCACGCTCAGCGGTGACGAGCGCCGTCTGCTCGAGGTCCGGTTCATCGAGGGCAAGTCGCAGCGCGACGCCGCCGAGATCCTGGGCATGGGCCGGCAGCAGGTGCGGTCGCGGGAAGCGAAGCTGCGCGTGGCCTTGGTGAGGTACTTGAAGGCACAAGGGGAGAGCGGGTTGCTCTCGAACGCGGCATTGATGGCCCTGTTCGCGCTCACCCAACTCCTGGGCACGGGGATGGTACGGGGATGAAGCGGGGCTCATCGGCGCTGTGGCGCAGGTTGGAGGACGCGGTGTCCGGGACGCTCGCTGCTCGGGAGCGTGAGCGGCTGTTCGACGACGTGCGCGCCGACCCGCAGGCCCAGGCGCACTACGACCTGGCCTTCGAGGCGCTGCGAGAGCTGGAACAGGCCCCCGTGGCGCAGGCGGAGCTGGATGTGGTCGAGGCGTGGCTGATGGACGACGCGCGCGCCGAGGCGGTGCAGGCGGTGCCGTGGTGGCGACGCCGGTCGGGCTGGTTTGCGGGCGTATTCGCCGTCGCTGCCGCCGCGGCATTGCTCATGACGTTGCGCCCGTCCCCGCCCGAGCCCGACGATGGGTTTCAAGCCCGCGGCGCAGGCGACGAGCATGGGCTGGCGATCGATGCGCTGTGTCCCCAGAGGTCAGGGAACAACGCACGGCATGGCTTGGTGCCCGCGGCCGAGTACGGATGTGGCCTTCACGACACGCTGTCGTTCGCGTATCGCGTCGAGCCGGGGCTGACCCCCGATGTGCTCACGCTCTTCGGCCTGACGGCGACCGGAGACGTGCTGTACTACGCGCCCACGCCCGCCGACGAGGCAGGGCTCGCGGTGCACCCGGGGACCTGGACACCGCTGCCGATGGTGGTGCAGCTCGACGTGAATCACGACCCGGGTGCGGTCGTCGTGTATGGCCTGCTCTCCTCGCACGCGCCGACCGTGGCGCAGATCGATGCGATGGCAGCGGCGCTCGCTGCCCAGCCGGCGGTCGGTCTCTCTGCTCCCCAGTGGCACGAACGCATCGCCGACGATGTGCATGCGCTGTGTCCCACGTCTTCGGACTGCGAAAGCGCCGAACTCTCCTTTTCGATTCACGAGGCACCACGATGAACCGTTTGTTCCGATTCTTGGCACCCGCGCTCGTCGCCTCCGGTCTCTTTGCCGCGGGGGCGAGCGATGCCGCGGCGTCACCGACCGGGGCTGCGTTGCCGCTGTCGATGCGCTTGCCGACCCACCGCTTTGCGCTCGTCATCGGGAGCAACGCGACCTTGGATGCCTCGGCCGACCCGCTGCGCTTCGCGGACGACGACGCCGCGTCGATGGCCGAGCTGTTGACCGAGGTCGGATACGACGTCTCGCTCGTCACCACTCTCGACGCCGAGAGCCAGGCGCTCTATCCGACCCTGGTGCGCCAGGCCGCCGACCCATCACCGGAGGGCTTGGACACCGCCTGGAACGCGCTGCGCGAGCGCATGGACGCCGTGGATGGGGAGGTCGAACTTCTGATCTACTACTCCGGCCATGGCGACGTGGGACCCGACGGCCAGGGCTACCTGACGCTGTCGGGCGGCAAGCTCACCCGCAACAAGCTGTTCGCGGAGATCCTCGAAACGTCTCCGGCCGACCACAACCACGTGCTCATCGACGCGTGTCGGAGCGAGCAGTTCGTGCTGACGCGCGGCAAGACGTGGAAGAACGATCGAACCGCCGAAGACGGGCGGGAAGACGTGGGTCGGTACTTGGGCAAGAACCACCTGGGCGGTCATCCCGACACCGGGGTGATCGTCGCGCACTCGGCAGACCAGCAGACCCACGAGTGGGAGCGGTACCGAGGTGGAATCTTCACCCATCAGCTGCTGTCGGGGCTGCGTGGAGGCGCCGACCTCAACGGGGATGGGGCGGTCGAGTACTCCGAGCTGGGCGCGTTCGTGGCGGCAGCCAACAGCGGTGTGAAGGACCCGCGGGCTCGCCTCGCGGTCACCGTGCGACCGCCCGCGGAGGACCAGCGCCAGCCGATTCTGCACCACGACCGCATCGCGACCCAACGGGTGCTGTTCTTTCCCGAAGGCGCCGACCAACGGCTCTACACTCTGGAAGATGCGCGAGGCGTGCGTCTGGCGGATCTGCGACGGGCAGGGGACCAGCCGGGCTATCTCAAGCTCCCCGACGGCGACGTGTTCGTCTCGCGCCGGAGCGCCGACGGGGCCGGAGATGCGCAGGAGGCCACGATCCCGGCCGACGCGCGGGGCATCACCGAGGTGCCCGAACTCTCCTTTGCCCGCACCCAACGGGCCTCTCGTGGGGCCCTCGACCACGCCTTTCGAGCCGGCCTTTTCGCTACCCCCTACGGTCCCGGCTACTACAGCGGCTACACGGACACGCGGGGGCTGCTCGGCGTCGAGGACCCCACATGGCGGGTCGAGGTGTGGGAGGTCGACGAAGACGGCCACGAGACCAAGGTGGGCGAAACCGAAGTCGAGGCGCCGAGCGCCGAGGACGCGCTCGAGACCGAGGTCGTTCGCATCGAGGAGGACGACAAGGGCTACGAAGAGCGCACGTGGGGCGGAATCTTCCTCGGTGCCGTCGTCGCGCCCCAGGATCCGGGAGGGCGGTTGTCCGCGAGCTCGGAGCGGGTCGCGTCCAGCGGCTACAAGGGATGCCTGTCCCCCGATGACAGGGCTGCGTGCTCGGCCTTGCGAGGCTTCGACTTGCGCTGGCAGGTCTTTCGAACCCGCCCCAACAAGAAGTATCCCGGATGGCTCGGATATTTTCGCACCGGGTACACCGCCGGCCACGCCAACTTCACCAGTCCCGTGGAGACCGTCGACGGCGTCGCGCAGCTCCCCCCGGAGGGCACCGCGCTGCGAGGATCGTACGTGGCCGTCCCGGTGTTCCTCGGCGGCAACATCTACCTGTTCGACAACTTCCCGTTGCGACCCTACGCCGGACTGGGCTTCGGCTTCGACGTCATTCGCATGCGCTACGAGCGGTTCGACGCCTCGACGCGCCGGGTGACGAAGGCACGCATCGGGTTCGAGCTGCACGCGGGCATCGAGGCGCGCATCACCAACCATGTGGCGCTGAACGCCGAGGTCATGCAGCAGTGGGGTGCTCGCAAGCGTTTCGACGGGGTGCCAGACTTCGCGAACCGCGGGTTCACGATGGTGCTCGGCGTCGCGGTCGGCTTTGGCCTGCACGACAAGAAGCACCGCAAGGTCCGGACCGAGGTGCGCAGCAAGACGGTGCCGCGCTCGGAGACGTCTGAGCCGGCCCCGGCATCGAACCCGATGAAGACGCCGGCCCCGGCCGAGCCGCCGACGCCACCAGCGGCCCCAACGGCTCCGGCCGCACCCGCGCCCGTGGCGACGCCGGACACTCCGCCCAGCGCTCCGCCGCCCAACCCTGCGGACAGTCCTGCGCCCGACGCTGCAGCGCCTCCGCAGTGAGCCTCTCGGGCGAGTGCTTCAGCGCGGGGGCCCGGCAGGCCGTGCTCGTGGGGTGACCAGCGCGCCCAGGAAGTCGAGCACCGCCCGAATCCGGGCCGAGTGCCGCAGGTCGCGGTGCACGGCTTGCCACGCCGAGCGCGGGGCCGGAGCGCCGTCGAAGGGCACCCGCACCAGCTTGGGGTCCTGCTCCGCGACCTCGCAGGGCAACAGGGCCACGCCGAGCCCGCCCAAGGTGGCCGAGTAGATCGAAGAGACGCTGTCCGAGCGCAGCACGCAGCTCGCGTCTCGCAGATGGTCCTCCATCCACGCGTTTTCGCGGCGGAACGGGCGACCCTCGGCGAACATGATGACGCGATGCCCCGCCCAGTCACCGCTCTCGGGCGGCATGCCGAACTGCTCGACGTACTCGTTGCGGCAGTAGAAGCCCAACTCGATCGTGAACAGCTTCTTGACCACCAGGTCTTCGTGTTCGGGCCGGGCCAAGCGCAACGCGATGTCGGCCTCGCGGCGGGCGAGGTTGATGTCGCGGTTGGTGCAGACGAGCTCGACGCAGATGTCGGGGTACTGCTCGTAGAACGCGGCCATGCGCGGCGCGATGAACCGCGTGGTCAGCATTTCGGTCGCCGACAAACGCACGCGACCTTGAAGGCGTTGGTCGGTGCCGGCCACGTCACGTTCGACGGCGAGCGCCTCCTCTTCGATGCGCTCGGCGCGGGGAAGCAGGCGAGTGCCGGCGGCCGTCAGCCGATAGCCGTGTGACGTGCGGTCGAACAACCGTGCGCCCAGGCGGGTTTCGAGCGACGAGATCCGGCGGCCGACCGTCGTGGGGTCGAGCTTGAGGGACGCGCCCGCGCGCGCGAGGTTGCCCTCGCGGTGCACGGTGAGGAAGAACCGAACGTCGTCCCAGTTGAACACGGCGGCCTGCATTATTGCAGGCTTTGCCTCAGCCCGTCAGCTGGATGCGACGCCAGCGTCCCGTGCGGAAGCGCCACCCCATCACACCGGAGAGCACCGCCAGGTAGCCCACCACTGCAAGGATGGCGGCATCGGGCCCGCCCCCGGCCACCGAGATCGCGAAGTAGCTCCCCGGAACGAACAGCAGCCACGCGACCGCGAGTCGTGCGTAGAGGCTGAACGCCGTGTCGCCGGCGGCTCGCAGTGCTTCGGAGACGGTCATCGTGATGGCGTCGAACAGCTGCCACGCGGCACTGAGCGCGAGCGCGGAGGCACCGACCGCCACGATTTCGGCCGCATCGCCGGCGCCCTCGGGCGCAAACAGCCCCATGATCGGCCCGGGGAACAGCAGGTAGATGACGCCGACCGAGAGTTGCCAGGCGCAGGTGGTGCTGAGGGTGCGTCGCAGGATCGACGGCACCGCGTCGTGCTGATCGGCACCGATGGCCTTGCCCACCAGGATTGCGCCTGCGGAGCTCAGCCCGAACGCGGGCATGAACGAGACCGAGTTGACCTGCACCGTGGCGAGCAGCGCAGCCGTGGCGACGGTGCCGAGGTCCGCCACGACCACGTTGACGAAGAACATGAACGCGGCGAACTCGAGGAACCAGTTGAGGCCGTTGGGAATGCCGAACCGGAGCATCCGCGCAAACTCCTCGAACGGCGGCTTGGCAGGGGCGGGCTCGGCCACGACGTCCGGCTTCGGAATGCCGACCCGGGCCAGGAACAGGGCGAGCAGCAGGACGAAGCCGACCGCACTGGCCAGCACGGACGCCCACGCGGCACCCGAGACGCCCAGCGCAGGAAAACCGGCGTTGCCGCCAATGAGCAGCCAGTTGAGCCCGACGTTGCAGACCATGGTCGCCATCGCGGCCACCATCGCGAAACGTGTGTTGCCCAGGCCCGCGTACCAGTTGCCGACCACTTCGATGCCGACGATTGCGACGATCGAGACCAGGCGAATCGACAGGTAGTCGGCCATCGACGCCCGTACCCCGGGCGCGTAGTGCAGGTGTTCGAGGGCGGGCCCCACGAACGGGATCACCGCGGCAAACACCAGCCCTGCCAGGATGGACAGCAGCAGGCCGTACCATCCGTAACGGCGTGCCCCGGTCACGTCGCCTTTGCCCGAGAGCTGGCTGGCGAAGCTCTGCACGATGTACGCGGTACCGATCGGCAGGATCGCCAGGCACATGATGTTCATCGAGCCCGCGGTCGTGGCCGCCAGCGCGTCCTCGCCCAGCGAGGCGGTCATCAGCGCGTCGCTGAATCCGACGACCGCCTGGGCCGAGCGCGAGAGCACGACGGGCCAGGCGAGTTTCGCCAGCGCGGCGTATCCGTAGCGCGGGTTGGACACCGCAGCGGTTTGGCCTGGAAATCGATTCGGCGCCACCGGGGATCCGATCTTTCCCGACACGGGTTGTCAGCAGAGGCCGCGTTGTCCGCAGGAGACTGGGTTCGATGTGCGGCGATCCCGAGGGCTCATCGCAGCTCGACCGCCGTCCTGCCCGAACGCACAGTGCGTGAACCCCACGGCGCGCCACAAAGAAAAAGGCCCTCGGAGAACGAATCTCCGAGGGCCTTTGCTGTAGCGGGGACAGGATTTGAACCTGTGACCTCCGGGTTATGAGCCCGGCGAGCTACCTGGCTGCTCCACCCCGCATCAGGCGTTGGGAGCGGACTTATAGGCGAGGTCGGCCGTGGGGTCAAGGGCGAAAGTGTACAAAATCGGCCGGACAGCATCCGGGGCCATGGGCCGGTCGTAGGGGCCCAAAAAACCGCGTTGCGGCTTGACCGCTTGCACGGTGGTTCATAGGTTCCGCGGTCTATGGACGCTCAAGCCGTCTCGGCCGCGCTCACGCCGGCCGCCCTCGCACCCGCGATCGCGAAACGCCTCGGCCTTCCGCCGGCGGAGGTCGAAACGGCGCTCGGACTGCTGGCCCAGGGGGCGCAGCCTGCTTTCATCGCGCGCTACCGCGGGGATCGAGTCAAAGAGCTTCGCATCGAAGACCTCGAGCAGATCCAGTCCGCCGCCGCACAGGCGGTGGGGTTCGAGCTGCGGCGTCAGCAGGTCGGGGCCGAGCTCGCCCAGCGCAGCGTGGCGGGACCGATGGTCGAGCGCGAACTCGGCGCAGCGGCGCATCCTCTGGATCTCGATGACCTGCGCAGCATCGCCAAACGGAAGAAGCGCCCCGCGGCGGTGCGCGCTCGCATCGGTGGGCTGACCCCGCTGGCGCTGGCCCTGTGGTCGCATGGAAGCACCGGCGATTACGCCAGCGCCGATGCTATCCCCGGCGCGCTCGTGGCCGTGCCCAGTCGCTCGGCGCTGAACAAGAAGCGCAAGCGCAAGCGCAAGAAGAAACCCGCCGAGGTCGAGGCCGCGCCCGCGCCCGTCGAAACCGAAGCGCCGACCGAGGGCGACGCGGTGCCGACCGAGGGCGAGCCGGCCCCGACTGAGCAGGCCGCGGCCGTCGACGGCGGCGAGGTCGCGCCGGCGCCCGTCGACACCGAAGCGCTGACCGAGGGCGACGCCGAGCAGGCCTCGGCACCCGATACCGGGGCGGCACCGGACGCCCAACCCGAGTCCGCCCCAGCTCCCAGTCCAGCCGAGCCACCCGCCGAGCCCCCGGCCCAAGAGGTCCCGACCTTCGACGGAGAGGCTCTCGCCGCTGCGGTCTCCGCCGACGCGCTTCCCGAAGATCGCGATGCGCTGGCGGGTGCCCGGACCATCTGTGCCGATCTGATCATCGAGCACCCTGGGGTGCGCCGGTTGTTGCGACGGCTCGTGATGACCCGGGGCAAGCTGCGGACCGCCGTAGTGGCCGAGAAACAGGCCAAGGCGGGTCGGTACACCAAGTTCTTCGACCGCGCCGAGGTCTGCAGCTCGATGGCGCCGAACAACGTGCTCGCGATTCAGCGCGGTGAGCGGGATGGCCTGCTCACCGTCTCGGTCGACGTCGATCTCGACATGCTCCGGGACGAAGTCGCCTCGTTGCTGGGGATCTCCGCCGAGGGGGCCGCCGCGGGGCTGCTGCGCGAGGCGATTGATGAAGCCTGGTCGCAGGCAGGGTTGGCCAAGGCCACCTTGGGCAGCGTGCGCCGCCAGATGAAGGAACGCGCCGACCGGGCCACCATTCCCAAGCTGTGCGAGGCGCTGCGTCCTCAGCTTCTCGCACCGGCGTTCGGGCATCGCCCATTGCTGTGCATCGACCCGGGCACCCAACACGGGTGCCGGCTGGTGATGCTGTCGTCGTCGGGCGCGGTGCTGGCCGAGGACACGGTCTTCCCGCTGCAGCCCAAGCTGCAGGAACCTCAGGCCAAGGCACGCATCGCGGAGCTGTGCGCGGAACACGAAGCGGCGTTGATCGTCGTGGTGGGAAGCACCGGCGCGCGGGATGTCGAAAAGCTGGCCCGCGCGGCGATCGCCGAAGCCGAGTCGGTCTCCGAGGTCCCCGTGCACACCGTCGATGGCGACGGCGTGGGCAGCCTCGCGGGCGGCAAGACGCTCAAGGCCGAGTTTCCCAAGGCCGACGCGGCCGCCCGCCGGGCGATCAGCGCGGGCCGCCGGGTGCAGGATCCACTGCTGGCGCTCGCCAAGGCGGATCTTCGCAAGCTTTCGCTCGGGCAACACCAGTTCGATGTCGACCCCGAGGCGCTGCGGCAGGCGCTCGAGCAGGTCGTGGGCACCAGCATCGCCAAGGTCTCCGTCGACCTCAACGCGGTCGATGCCGACACGCTGGCTCGGGTGCCGGGCATGTCGCAGGCGCTCGCCAAGGCCGTGATCACCCATCGCGACGCGAAGGAGGGTGGCTTTCGCAGCCGCAACGAGTTGCTCGAGGTGCCGGGCCTGGTCGGCAAGGCGTTCGAGCAGGCATCGGGGTTCGTTCGGGTGTTCGGGGGCGAGCAGCCGCTCGATGCCACCGCGATCCACCCCGAGCGTTATGGGCAGGTCGCCCAGATGGCGCGCGCGCTCGATACGACGGTGCCGGAGCTGCTGGGCGACGCGGCCAAGGTCGACGCCCTCGATCCCGAGGCGTTCTTGGGCCAGCCGGGCGTGTCCGGCGAGCCACTGGGCGCACGCGGTCTCAGCCAAGTGCAGGCGGCGTTGCGACAGCCGGGTCGTGATCCACGACCGAAGTTCGAGATCGCCGCGTTCCATCCCGACCTGGGCAGCTTCGACGACCTGAAGGTCGGCATGGAGCTCGAAGGCGTCATCACGCACTTGGCCGGGTTCGGTGCCTTCGTCGATGTCGGCATCGCCCAAGAAGGCCTCGTGCACCTCAGCGAGATGAGCCACGACTACGTCTCGGCTGCGGGCGACGTGGTGCACATCGGTCAGCGGATCAAGGGCAAGGTCATCGAGATCACGGCCGAAAAGAAGCGGTTTGCGCTGTCGATGAAAGCCTTGCTGCCGGCCCCCGAGCGGCCTGCGCGTGGGCGCGGCGACGGCCCGCGGCGCGGCGACGGTCCCAAAGACGGCCGGCGCGGCAAGGGCAAGGGCAAAGGCAAAGGCCGACCCGGTAACAAGGGCGGCGGCCGCAAGGACAAGCGCGAGGAAAAGGTCCTCGGCTTCCGCATGGACTTGTCCGATCTGGCCTCGCGCCTCGGCAAGAGCTGAGCGCCGCTTTGGCTCAGGGCTCGGCGGCCAGCTCGCGCAACGCGACGCGGTCGCCGGCTCCGTCCCACAGCGTGGCGATCACCGACAGCGGTTGGTTGATCGCCGCGAGCCTCAGCACGCGGGCCGGGGAGGGCGGCGTGTTTCGAAAGTTGAGCGGGCAATGCTCGACGCGACCGTCGTCGAGCTGCACGGCGACGCCATGCGAGCGGCAGATCAACGGTCGCTGCGCGTAGACCATGCAGCGACCGTCCACGAGCATGGCGCAGTGCTCGGTTTGGGTGGCCTGGGCGCGGACGCGTTCGCGCGCCTCGGGGTTCAACGCGGCGAGTGCCTCCCGAACCCCGGCGGCCTCGACCTCGAAGACGCTGAGGTCGACATGGCAACACGACGCGCACCCGGGCGCGCACTGCATCTGATCCCCCGCATCGGCCGCGGCAGCATCGAAGTGCGCGTCGACGCGGGTCCGCAGGGTGACCAGGGCGGTCTGGGCGGTATCGGGGTCGCGTGGAGGCATCAGCGGCGACGCAGCGTGGCGGCGGTTTCGGTGAGGGCGGTGCGGGCAGCGTCGCCCGCCTCGGCAGCAAAGCTCGCTCCGCCGACGTAGGGATGTCCACCGCCGCCGAGCCGTTCGCACAACGCCGCGATGTCGTGCTCGCGGTCGTCGGCGGGTAGCCACGGGTTGTAGCCGACCGAGAGTTTGTGGCTGCCGTCGGGTCCCCGGCTGACGCCGACCAAATAGCGGATCGAGGGGTACAGCGAGTACGCGATGAACTTGTTGTAGGCGCGCGGCGGCTGGTCGCTGAGGTCGTAGGTCGCCACGTCGGCATCGACCTCGACCCGGGCTCGCATCAGCTCGATGTCGCGGCGATGCACCTCGAGGGCCGGGTCGACCACCGCGCGCACGTAGTCCGCTTGGGCCAGCGTGCCGAACGGGGTGTCGAGCAGGTCTCGAATGAACCGCCCGGTCCGCGCCAGATCGCGGTTTTGCTCCACGAAGGTCATCAGCTGCAGTGCGGGCTCTTCGAGCTCCACCGGCATCGATGGGGTGGGGAACGAGGCCGTGTCGATCAGCTCGGCCCAGTGCAGCAGTTCCCCGTGGTCGCTGGGGTCCCAGCCGAACTGTGCCCGGCCGATGTCTGCGATGTAGCTGGTGCAACTGGGCGCGCGCGCGTCGTGAAACCGGCGTCCGGACGTGTCGGCGTCGAAGTGCGCCCGTTGGCCCTCCAGCTGAAACGCGGACACGTGATGGTCGAAGAACCAGCCCAGCTTGGGGTGCGTGCTGTAGCGGAAGTCCACGATCGCCGAGTCGTCGGCGTCGAAGTCGGCATCGGTGAAGGGGTCGCCGGGCTGGTGTGCCTTGGGGATGTAGACGAACGTCGCCCCTGCCCGGACACAGTCCCGGTAGAACGCGCTGAAGATTGCAGCACTTGCAGCGCCGTCGAAGCACGCAGCGTGATGGAGTACGTGGACCCGCATCGTGGAGCGCAGGACCGTACCAGAAGCGCGTTGAACGGTCAGCGGCGCCGGATCACGCCGGGTTCGGCTGCAAGCGCGGTGAAGATCCCCGGGCCCAGTCGCTCCGCATCGCGCGGCGGGGTGGCGGGCGCCTGTGGAGTCCACATCCACATGGCAGCCGGGATGTGCTCGCTGCTCGAGGAGAGCAGGGCACCGCTGGGGCGGAGCTCTGCGGGGGGGTGCGACGACAGCAAGCATCCGTCGCCGAGCAAGATGCCGAGGGTGCGGCCGTCACTGACGAACAGCGCCTTGGGCACTTCGTCGCCGCGATCGTCGGCAAACCGGGCGATGGCGTCGGCGAGCGCGTCGGGCTCGGCGTAGGCGTTCTGAAATCCGGTGGCGGCGTAGAGCCGATCCAACAACGCGAGCAGCAACAGTTCGCTGTCGGGCGCCCGCGCAGCGTCTCGGGCGAGAAAGGCGGGCAGGCTTCGCAGGATGCCGGCGCGCGACTCCTCGCAAAGGCCGGGGCCGGCGAGCACTGCCATCCAACGGCGAAACCGAGCCACCCGGGGCGGCGCGGATGGGGGCGGCGCATCGTCGGGGCTGGAGTGGAACAACCCCAGCGAGCATCGGGCTCCGGCTCGGAGCAGGTCGGTCACGGGGTCGTCGCTGCGGCGCGCGACCGGTCGCGATTGCACGAGCGTTTCTGCCCCCATGCAGCCGCCGACGCTCCAGCCGTCCAACCGCGAGACCTCCGCCGAGGCTTCGCGTGATCCGTCGGGGTCGTATCCGTTCAGATGGGCGCGGAACGTTGATTCGACCCAGGTGCGCCCCCAGAACGGACGGTCCGGGCGCGCCTCGAGCATCGCCACGAGAGTCGTCGAGGGCACGAGAAGATCATAACAGCGAGTCGGTCGCGGGCCAGCGCAGAGTCGGGACGGTGGCCAGGCGACCATGGGCCCGCACAGCCATGAGCGCGGCCCGCTTCTGCGGTCTTTGCGGCCGCGGTTTTCGCAGGTTTTTCGGAGCGAGGATCGGGGATCGCTAGGGTCGGCGCATGGTGCTCTCGCGTGGACTGTCCCTGATCCGCACGGTCGCCCGCGTCGCGGTCGTCGCTGCCGCGGCCGTGGCGTCGGCCTGTGCGTCCTCCCCCGACGCGAAGAAACCGCGGTCGCAGCGGGACGCGGAAAAGGCGAGCCGCGCCGACAAACACTATGACGTGGCGGTGGGCTCGTTTCACAACGGCATGTTCGCCGACGCGAAGATTCAGATCGACAAGGCGCTGAGCGAGGACCCTGAGCACGCGGACTCGCACTACCTTCAAGGTGTTCTGCTCCTCAACGAGGGCAAGTCGATCGTCGACGCAATCGAGATCCAACAGTGTCTGCAGGATGACGCCGCCGAGCAGCAGCGCGGACGTGCGATGGCGCTGCACCGCGATGCGGGGGCGGCGTTCGAGCGCGCGGCGGGTTCGTATCCCGAAGGTGCTTCGGGGCGCGGCCGTGCGCTCAACTCGATGTCGGTCGTCTCGTTGTTCTTTCACGAGACCGACAGCGCCGCGACGTCGGCCGAGCAAGCGCTCGCCGAGCAGTTCTACACCGACCGGTACTCGGCCCTGTCCAACCTCGGGTGGGCGCAGTACCTCGCCGGCGACACGGTGAGCGCGACCGCGTCGCTGCGGCAGGCCGTGTTGATCAACCCGGACTACTGCGTGGGCCACTACCGTTTGGCGCAGGTCTATCTCGACGCAGGTCTCGATCAGCAGGCGTACGAACACGCCAAGCAGGTGACCGAGAACGCGCAGTGCCCGATTCAAGACGCCTGGCGCATCTCGGGCGTGGCGCAAATGCGGCTCGGAGACCAGCAAGCGGGCGCGCAGACGCTCCAGGGCTGTGTGGATCTCGCGCCACGAAGCTGCCAGGCCGAAGACTGTCGGCAGCTGCTCGGCCCCGCCAATACAGGGGAATCCGAGATGGCATTGCAGACCGCGCAGTAGAGGCTGCTCGCGGAGCCGTGTTTTGCACGCGGGGCGCTTGCGGGGCGGGCGTTCAGCGGGCAACACTTCGCCGCGATGCAGCACGCAGAAACGAGCCGGTTGCGCGTGGTCGCCGCCGCCGCGACGGATGCCCGTCGCGACGGTCACTACGATGGTGCCGACGAGTTGGCTGGCTCGGCCGACGGCGTGCCCTCCCCGGGGCGGTACATCAAGGACCAGCGCAAGCGCCAGGGCATGAGCATCGATCAGCTCGCGGCCGCCACCAAGATTCCGCGCTCGAGCCTCGAGTTGCTGGAGTCGGACCAGCACGACGCTCTGCCCGGTCCGGTGTTCGTCAAAGGCTTCCTGCGTTGCTGCGCGCGGGCCCTCGGCCTCGAGTCCGAGGTCGTGATGGAACTGGTCTACGAGCGAGAGCGTGCACTGCTGGTCGCGCGTCGCCGAGAGCGACCCTCCACGCCCGCCCCCGACATCCCGGTGTCCGAGCCCGCCCCGGCGAAGACGCGGGCGAAGACCCAAACCCAGAGCCCGGCCAAGCAGGCCGAGGACGAACCAGAGCCCACGGTGGAACCCACCAAGGACGACGCCGAAGCGGCACAACCGTCCGGGGCTCGCCAGGGCCCGCACCAGCAACGAGAGGCCGAGGGCATGGACCTGTTCGCCGGGCTGCGCCGGATCATCGGTCGCGACGGGGTTTCGCTCATGCTCTGGTTCGCGGTCGCCCTGTTCGTCGCCATGGTGATGATGGCCGCGTTCAACATGCTCGGGTCCAGCCCTCCCGGCCCCACCTGAGTTCCTTTTCGAGTCTCCGTCCGAGTCGAGTGTTCGAACGCCGCGCCGCGGTTTCTGGACTCCCGCCATGGTGACCACGCGAACCCGGAAGATCCGGATCCTGCACACGCTGCTGCGTGCGGGTGACAAGCGACGCCTGCGGCGGACGCTGGAGCGGCTCGACGACGTCGAGGTCGCCGGGCAGCTCGACAACCTCGAGACCGAGGACCAGCTCGCCGTGTTGCGCCTCGTCGGGGCGACACGCCGGGCGGAAATCGTCGGGGCGATGCGCTACGAGAGCGCGGCGGGTTTGGTCGCTGCGCTGGCCCCCGAAGAGGCCGCCAGCGTCGTCGACGACCTCGACGCCGACGATGCGGTCGACATTCTCGGCTGCCTGCCCGAGGGGGCGCTCAGCGCCATCTTGAAGCAACTCGACCGCGAGGACGCGGACGAGATCGAAGACCTGCTGGCATACGACGAGGAGACCGCCGGCGGTCTCATGTCGCCGCAGTTCTTCTCCTGCTCGCCCGATGCCACGGTTCGCGACGCGCTGGAGGTGATTCAGTCGTCCGAGGAGCCGCCCGAGACCGCGTTCTACGTCTACGTCTGCGACGAGGAGGACCGTTTGGTCGGGGTCTGCTCGTTGCGGATGCTGGTCATCTCGCGTCCCGATCAGCCCCTGCGGGACATGATGTTGACCGAGGTCACCACCGTCGAGGCCGACACGGACCAAGAAGATGTGGCCGAGATGGTCAGCCGCTACGACCTCGTGGCGGTGCCTGTGGTGGACGACCAGCGGCGGCTCATCGGCGTCATCGACGTCGACGACGTGGTCGACGTCATTCGCGAAGAGGCGACCGAGGACATCCTCAAGATGGCCGGTGCGGGCGAAGACCTTGCCGACGCCCGGTCCTTTCTGGGCGCGCTGAAGGTGCGTTGGCGCTGGCTGATGGCTGCGGCCGTCGGGGGCACCGCGGCCGCGCTCAGCCTCAGCGGCTTCGACGCGCTGCTCGCCACCGTGCCGGCGCTCGCGTTCTTCATGCCCGTTGTCGCTGCGATGGGCGGCAACATCGGGATTCAGAGTTCCACCATCGTCGTGCGCGGTTTGGCGGTCGGCTACATCGAGGCGGATCGTGTGCGACGGCTGGTCGTGCGCGAGGTCAGCCTGGGCGTGGTGATGGGGCTGCTCTTCGGCATCTTGATCGGCTCGGTGTCGATGGGCGTCGCCGAGGACGGGACCGATCCGTTGCGTCTGGGCACCGTCGTCGCCCTCGGTACGGCGGGATCGATGACCATTGCGGCCGCGGTCGGCACCAGCACGCCGCTGTTGCTGGACCGCCTCGACATCGACCCGGCGGTCGCGACCGGGCCTTTCGTGACCACCTCGGTCGATATCGCGGGGCTGCTGTTCTACTTCTGGCTCGCCTCGGTCTTGCTGGGGCTGACGTGAGTCAGGTTCGGACGCCCGCCGTCGTGCTGGGCGCCTCGGCGTTGGGGGAGGCCGACCTGATGGTCGTGCTGCTGACCCCCGATCTGGGCAAGGTGCGTTGCGCGGCAAAGAGCGCCCGGAACTCGAAGCGGCGGTTTGCTGGAGGGCTGCCCGCGGGGGCGCTGGGCGAGGCCACGGTGACGCGCAGACGCGAGGGCGCGCTGTGGCGCTTGGACGGGTTTCGCTCGGTGGCCGAGGTCGGGAGTCTGGGCCGGGATCTCACCCGGTTCGCCTACGTGAACTACCTGTGCGAGCTCACCGACGTCCTCGTCGTGGAGCCCGAGCCCGACCCCCGTCGTTTTGCTGCGTTGGCCGAGGCGGTGGGCGAGACCCTGCGCAATCCACCGCGACCCGCGGTGATGCGGCGCTTCGAGCTGCGGTTGCTCGACAGCCTCGGCTTGCTGCCCACGCTCGATCGCTGTGGCGCGTGTGGCGAGCCGACGCGGGGCGAGGAGATCGCGTTTGCGGCGGGGCGGGGTGGGGCACTGTGTACGGTGCACGGCGCGGGCACGGTGCGGGTCCCCGCGCAGGCGCTGTCCTTGGCGGTGGCGCTGCACGGGGACGATGCTCCCGAAGCCGCGTGGGATGCGGCCACCGAGGCGCCCACGGCGGTGCGCCGGGCCCTTCGCGATCTGGTGCAGGCGCTGGTCCGGCCGCACCTTCGTCGCCCCCTGCGCTCCTTGGAGTTCCTCGCCGCGCTGACCCCGAGTCGGACCCGCGAGCGGGGCCCCGACGACGCCCCGTGATCGCCGTCTCGGTGGCCATGCAACGGGTCCCAAACCCGGCATTGCCCGCCGGGGCGTTGTGGTAGGTTTCCCGGCCGTGTCGCACCGATACACCCCCGGGCGTTTCAGCCCCATGCCGCGCCGTCTGTTGATGGCGACGATGCTCGCAGGCGTGCTCGGCGGGTGCTCCGACCCCAATACCGGCATCGATGCTCCGGTCGACAACCTGTTCTTCCCCGAAGGGTTGATGCTCGACCCACGGACGCCGCCCGGCCGACCCGCGCGGTACCTCATCGTCTCCAACGGCAACAACGACCTCAGCTTCAACGGCGGGTCGGTCAGCGTCATCGACCTCGAGGCGTTCTTCGACGCCTGGACGGCCGAGAGCTTCGAGAACGAAGAGGGCGATGTCGAGCGCACCTACACGCCGTTCCCATACTGCGAGGGGCCCGGCCAGCGCTGCGTGCTCGACGTGGGGGCGCCCACGACCGACGCCTTTCCCTGCCGCCGCTTCGGGTTGCTGCCTCAGATCGTGGAGTGCGACGAGGGGCCATTCGTCGTGGACGGCGTACGCATGGGCGACTTCGCGACCCACATCGCGGCGTCGAACGAACCCGACGGGCCGCCGCGACTTTGGATCCCGGTGCGCGGAGACCCGAGCATCACGTATGTCGACGTCGAAGGCGAGTGGCCCGACGAGCCCCCAGACCTCGCGTGTGGGCAAGGGCGCCGCAATGGAGAGGCACGCGACGAGGCCCGGTGCGATGACGAGCATCGGCTCACCAACCTGCGCAACGACAGCAGCTTGGCCGAGCTCCCGCGCGAGCCGTTCAACGTGCACGTCAGCGAGGGCGACGGCTACCGTTATGCGTTCGTCGCTCACAGTGCCGGCCCCGCGCTCACGGTGATCGATCTCGACGGTCTCAGCGGCACCGACGGCGACCGGCCGGCGATCGTCGACATCAACAACATCTTCAGCCCCACGCTGGCGACGATTCTGACCGGGGGCTTCGGCCTCGCCACCCGACCGTGCGGCGCATGCGGGGTCGAGGGCGAAGAGATGATCGAGGGCTTCAACGAGCCCGACGTCACGCAGGGCTGCTCGCGGCCGCTCGTCTACGGGACGATGCGCTACCAGCTGCTCGCGACCAGCTTTACCGCCTCGGGCATCGACGAGGCGGACCTTCCCGCCGGGGCGACCGAGCGCGACGGCTGCGAGGACGATCAGGGCAACTACTTGGGCCCGTACTGCGCCAGCCCCGACGAAGTTGGGGACGAGTGCGCCATCTTGTGTGAACCGCAGGTACGCAGCGCGGTGCGGTTCCCGGTCGGAGGCGTCGACCCGTCGTCCACGCTCGCGGCGGAAACGCTCGGTGACGTGCACTTCGGCGACGCCTGTGGCGACGAGCTCTACGTGCTGCAGACCAACCCCGGCGCGTTGCTGCGGCTCGACACCTCGCTCGAGGCGGGAGAGCCGGTCGACATTCCCGCTGGTCGTCCCATCGAGGTTTGCGACCAGCCCTCGCGGTTCCAAGTCTGGCCCGAAGAGGGCTTGGCGTTCGTCGCGTGTTTTCAGGCCGCGTATGTCTACGTGGTCGATCTGCGGGCCGAGCAGGTGGTCGACACGATCATCACCGGGACCGGGCCGCACGACGTCGTGCTCGACAAGCCTCGGGGCATGCTCTACGTCGCCAACTTGCTCGAAGGATCGGTCAGCGTGATCGACGTCAGCACCGACCGACCGACGCGGTTCAAGGAAGTCGCCCGCATCGGCCTGCAGGAGCCGTTCAGCCGATGAACACCACCGTCCGAATCTTGCCCGCTCTCGCGCTCTCGCTCGGCATGGGCGTGCTCGCCGGCTGCAACAACCAGGCCCAGGTGCAGGTGCCCAACCGGGTCCTGGATCGTCCGCTCGACGTCACGCTCACCTGCGTGCGGCTCAATGAGGACAACACGGTGTCCCCGCTGGGGGTCGGCGACTGCGATCAGGAGAGTCGGCCATCGTGTTTCGCCGAGGGGCCTCAGCTCATCGGCTACATCGCCAACAGCGAGCGCAACGAGGTCGCGGTGTTTCGGCGGTGCGACGCCACCGCAGCGGTGGTGGATGTCGACTCGGACACGCCCGGCTACCAGCTCGTGCCCGTCGGGCAGTTGCCCTCGGAGATCGAGAGCACGGCCTTGGGCTGCCGCGTGGTCACGGCCAACGCGGGAAGCTGCGACCTGACGCTGCTCGACGGTCTGGGCTTGGCCTCCATCGCGCTCGAGACCCAGCCGGCCGAGGAAGTCGCGCCCAGTTCGCTGGTCTCCAAGTTGGTGCCATTGCGTTCGGACGGGCTGCCGTTGGGCGCCCGCCCCGGGGCGCTCGTCAACGCGCCGGCCTCGCTGAGCACGTCCTCGGCAGGCGCCGCGGTTCCGCTTCCGGACGGTGACGACGGCGACGACGGGGAAGACACCGACTTCGTCGATGCCGGGAGCGTCTGCGACGAAGACGTCGAGGGCAGCGCCTGGGTCACGTTCCCGACCTGCCATCTGGTCGCCGAAGTCGACCTGGTCAGCGGGCGGCTGCTGCAGAGTCGTCAGTTCGTCACGCAGCCCGATGGCACCGTCGACGTCGTCGACGCGGGAACGGCCCCCGACTGCCCGGTCGACTGCCCGATCCAGTTCGAGGACGGTGCGCCTGCGACCTGTACCGGGGCGGACGACGACCCGGCCGACTGCCGCCCGGCTTCGGGGCTCGACGGGTTCTTCCCGACCGCGATCGAGCTGGTCCGGCCCGAGCTGTACGATCCTGAAACCGACAACACCGAGTACGGCTCGGCCGACGACATCGTCTCCTATGCCTCGATCTTCGTCGGTGGCACCGGGAGCGACACGTTGATCGAGATCCCCTTCGTCGAGGAGGGGGGCGTGGCCGCCGGCTCGTGGAGCGACGAGCACTTCAGCCTCTCGCTCGAAGACCCGCAGGGCATCGTGCGGGTGCGTGCGGTCCCGCCGGTCGCCATGCAAGACGGCCCGCACCAGTTCCTCTACGTCATCGGCGGAGATGGGGCCACGCACGTCGTCGACCGTGGATTCGAGCCGGGAACGCTCGGAGTCGAGTGCGACACGCAGGTCGACCCCTCGACGACCGTCGCGCCGTTCCCTTCGTGCAATCCCATCGTGGCGTCCACGGACGGCGAGGGGCTCGCACCGGATCGGCGGCCGTTCGCGGCCGGCCCGGGCATGCGCGTCAGCGGTGGCGCCGGCTTCACCGACTGGGCGTTCTTCCGCGTCGGCGCGTCGGGTCTCGAAGGCGAGGAGACCGTCTCGCCGGGCACCCCGTTCTTGGCCCGCGGGGTCATCGGCGTCGGGACGACCAGCTTTGGGCGGGTCGTGATGTCGACGTTCAACCAGCTGCAGGCGCCGGCCGACAGCAGCGACAACGCCGGGCTCGACCCGCTGGGCACGATGGATCTTTCGATCCCGCCGCATAGCCTGTGGCCCAGCGAAGATCCCACCACGCTGAGCGTCGCCTCCGATGCGCTGCCTGCGGTCTCCGACGAGGAGCCCGAGCGGGCGCTTCCCGGCGACATCAACTCCAGCCAGGCTCTGGCGCCGTCGTTGCGGCGCATCGACCTGGCGTACAGCCTGCCGACCGAAGGCGACGCGACCGAAGAGCGCATCGCGAGGGTCGAAAGCCTGGGCAGCCCGAACAACGTCGACGAACTCGGCCGTTTCGAAGACGACGCCGTGTACGAAAACGAGGTCGTGCGTGCGGTCGCTCGGGACTACCAGCAGTGGGCCCCGGTCCAGTGGCAGTTCGTCTGGGAAGGGTCGATCCCCGGCACGCGCAGCGCGACGGGACGGATCGAGTGCGACACGCCGGGCTGGGAAAACGGCACCTGCATTCGCACCGACGAGAGCGCCTCCGAGGCCTCTCGGTTGATCGACGAATCGGCGTCGTTCTGCGACGACGGCGTGCTCGCGGGCGACAAACTCGTGATCCTCGGCTGCTCCAGCGACGACGACTGCGGTCTGGGGCAGCGCTGTCTGCGAGAGCCCACCGCGCCGAGCAGCGCGACGGGCATCTGCATCTCCCAGCAGGCCTACGACGAGGAGTTCGAGGTGCTGCGTCAGGTGTGCGCCCCGTTCATCAACGATGCCTGCGGCACACCGCGACGCGAGTTCCTGATCACCCGCGCGTTCCAGAACGAGCTGCATTTGCAGTCGTTCGATCGACCGCTCGAGTCGCACCTGCGCGTCGTCGATCCCGAGACCGGGCTGGCCCCCGAAGACCCCGACGAACTCGACGTGATCGGGCTTTCCGAGGTCGTCGATCGTTACACGTGCGAGCTCCCCAACGACGCCGCGACGGTCAACCAGCCCGCGGACGGGCAGGGCTGTACCAGCGACACCGAATGCACCGACCTCAACGGGGGCGAACCCTTCCTGTGTGCGGCCGACGGCTTCTGCCGTGGGCCTTGCGAAGCCGGCGACCCCGAATGCCTCGAGTGTGACGTCGACGCCGACTGCGGCCACTTCGGTGACGGGGCGCTCTGCGTCGATCAGCAGTGCCAGCGGCCCTGTCAGCCCGGCCAACGCGACTGTGTGCAGGCGCTGCTGCCGGGCCCGCGTTGTTTCGCCGAGTTGATCGACTACACGGTGCGGACCAAGGACAGCTTCACCGTCGTGGGCGACCCGGCGCCAGGGTTCATCACCGCGCGGGTCTTCACCGATCCCGACACCGGTGAGTGCCGGGAGAACGAGGCCGAGAGCGCGCTGCTCACGTCTCGGCTTCGGCTCGCGCCCGACCAAGGGTCCGTCTTCAACGACCCCTTCGCCGGCATTCCCGACTGCCCCAACCCCGACGAAGCCTCGCCTTCGGACCCCAACCCGTGTCGCGTGGTCGGACGTCGCTCCGAAGACGAGTCCTCGCTGTTCCACCAGATGGAGTACGAAGGGCAGCCGGTTCCCGCGATCCGGTTCTCCACCCCGAGCCTCAGCGTCGTGCTCGACCTCGTCGACCTGCTCGCGCTGTCCTCGGACGTCGACGTGGTCGACGCGAATGGGGAGATCTACTCGACGCGTTTCCCGACCGAGTTCCGCGAGTTCAACCGGGCCCGAATCCCGCGCAACTACGCGATGACGTTCGGTGCCACCGCTGGCTACATTCCGATCTCCGAACCCGCGGTCGTGGTCAGCACCGTGATGGTCTACCCGGTCCGCATCATGGTCGGTCCCACCACGAACCCGGCCGCGGGCCTGGCGACCAGCCAGACCGCGTACATCGTCGACGCGGGCGGTCGCGGTGGGCCCGCGGGTGTCCGAGGGCAGGTGGTCCGCATCGACGCGTCCCTCATTCAAGACGGCAACTTCGAGGACTCCAACTTCCTCGTCCGTTAGAGCGACGACCGGTGGCCCCGCGGGGCCGGCTCCCCATTCGGGCCGGTCCGGGGTCTCTGAGCGGGGATCGGCGCGAACATCACCGATTTTGCGGTAGAGTAGGAGGCGCAGACGCCCGTGGCGCACTTCAAAGTCAGGATAGGCAGCCAAACGCTCGTGCTGCCCGATGGCGAGCACGACGTCGGCCGGCTCCCGGACTGCTGGCTCACCATCGACGACGACCTCGCGTCACGCCAGCACGCACGGTTTCACGTGGCGGGCCCCACGGCAGTACTCGTCGATCTCGGTAGCCGCAACGGCACCTTCGTCAACGGCAAGCGCATCGTCGGGCGGTGCACGCTGCACGACGGAGACAAGGTCCGCGTAGGCCGGGAAGTCTTGGTCGTGGTGCGCTCCGACAATGCCCTCGACGACGACGACGACGAGGGTCTTCGCCGCACGCTCGCCCCGGGCGAAGACACCCGTTTCCCCTCGCTCATCGGCCAGCTGGTGGAGAAGAGTCTCCGCGTCGGCAAGGTGAAGGAAGCGGAGCGCTACGCCAGCGCCCTGACCAACCAGCTCTCGGCGAGCCCCGTCGACGTCGAACACCCCGCCGCCAAGGCCTGCGTCAGCTGCCTACTCGGCCTCGCGGAGTACACGGCCGTGGGCACCTGGGTCGATCGCGTGTTCCACTTGCACACCAAGCAAGGCTGGCTGATGCAGTCGGCGGTCATCGACCGAGTCCGTGGCGCCATGGACCGCATCCCCCGAGTCCCCGGACACGCCATCGCCGACTACGAACAGTACGTCGGTCGGCTACAGCGCGCAGGCAGCGAGGAGGCCGGCGAGGTGCTGGCCATGGTTTCGGAGTTGGTGGACGCGGCGGGCCAGAGGTAGGTCCCTTGCTTGGGGGGTCGCTCGCCGCCCGTCGTCGCGCCTCCCCCTACGGGTGAGGAGGCGCTCCTCTCGGGCGGCTCGACGGGGGCTTCTGCTGCGGGACCTGGCCTTTTTCCCGCTGCGCAGACCCTCCGGGTCCGCTTCGCTTGGTTGTTGGCGTGCTGGAGGAGGGTGGTCTCTGGCGGAGAGGGGTCGCCGCCCGTCGTCGCGCCTCCCCCTCCGGGTGAGGAGGCGCTCCTCTCGGGCGGCTCGACGGAGGGTGTTGCTGCGGGACCTGAGCGTTCGGTCCCTTGCCTGGGGAATTGTTCGCCGCCCGTCGTCGCGCCTCCCCCTACGGGTGAGTAGGCGCTCCTCTCGGACGGCTCGACGGGGGCTTGCGCTGCGGGACCAGGCCATTTTTCCCGCTGCGCAGACCCTCCGGGTCCGCTTCGCTTGGTTGTTGGCGTGCTGGAGGTGGGCGGTCTCTGGCGGAGGCGCCGACGCCACGCGCTCGCGCGAGGGAGAGGCCGCCGGCCTGCCCCGAACCGCATCGTGCTCGAGGGAGCGGAGTGGGCCCGGAGGGTCCGCGCAGCGGGTACGAGGCAGCGCGCGCGGAGTAGGACGCCCTTTAGCAGTCCCCGGATGGAACGCCGACGCGATCGCGCGAGGGAGAGGCCGCCGGCCTGCCCCGAACCGCATCGTGCTCGAGAGAGCGGAGTGGACCCGGAGGGTCCGCGCAGCGGAAAAGAAGCAGAGCTCGCGGAGAAAGAACCCCCTCGCAGCCCCCCCGGAGGAGCGCCTCCTCACCCGAAGGGGGAGGCGCGACAAAGGGGGGGCGTACGCCTGAGCCCCTCCGCGAGCTACTCCACGACGCGGAAGGTGGTGCGGTTGTTCTTGGAGCGGCCGGCGCTGGTCATGTTGATTGCGACCGGTTTGGAGGCGCCGTGGCTGCGGGTCTTGATGCGGTTGGCGGCGACGCCTTTGCCGACCAAGTAGGACTTCACCGACTCGGCGCGGGTGTCGGTGCGGGACTTGGCCGCGCCGCGGTCGTCGGTGTGGGTGCCGACTTCGATGACCTTCACCTCGGGGTGGTACTTGAGGAACGTGGCGAGCTGGTCGAGTGCCTCGTAGCTGCTCGCGGCGACCTGGTTCTTGCCGTCGTAGGAGATGCGCTTCTTGACGCGGAGCGACTTGCCGTTGAGCGAGATGAGCGGCGTTTCCGGCGGTGCGTCGAGCTCGAGCACCTGGGTGAAGCTGGTGTCGCCGTTGGGCTCGACCGTGAACGTGAACGTCTTGGTCTTGTAGCCCTCGGCGCTGGCGGTGCCGGTGTACTGGCCTTCGTCGAGCTCGAGGGCAATCTGGCCGTCGGGCATCGAGTTGAAGGGCTCATCCACGCCCTGGCCGGTGACCTGCAGGGTCGTGACGACCGCCTTGCCGGTCGAGTCGGTGAAGGTTCCGCGAATGACGCCCGTGACGGGAGCTGGACCGGACTCGAGCTGGATCTGGACCTGGGTGTCCTCGCCCGAGATCACGTCGGCCGAGCCCTCGTGCACGACCTGGTCTTGCATGGAGACCGCGAAGGCGATGGTGCCCTCGGGGAAGCGGTAGCTGGTGAAGTTGCCGGAGGCGTCGGTGACGATGCCGCCCGAGACCAGGCCCGGGAAGGTGACGACCGCTCCGGGGACCGGGTTGCCGGCGGTGTCGAGCACGACGCCCAGGATGCGTCCCTCGAGCACGGGCTCGGGTGCGGGCGGTGGGGGTGCTTCGACCGGGACCTCGACCTCTTTGACCACTGGAGTCGGGTCGAAGGACCAGCCCAGGCCGAGCAGGACCTGCCACGGCGGGGTTGGAGGTCCGTACTCGAAGTTGGGCGACACCATGCCGATGTCGGCGGCCGCGTCGATGTGGAGTCCCGAGATCACGTTGGCACGCAGGCCGATCGTGAGCCATTGGCTGGTGCGTGGCAGCGGGGATGGGGACGATTGATCGCGGGCGAAGAAGGGCTCTTCGGTGGTGGTGACGTCCCACGCCCACTCGAGCATGGGGTCGAGGCCGAACTTCTTCTCTTTGCCCAGGCGGAACGGGAAGTCGACCGCGTACCGCATGCGGACCCGGCTCTGGTTGGCGCCCATCGAGAATCGTGTGACCTCGCGGCTGACCGGGTCGTCGATTTCGAGGTAGTTGCCGATGTTGAGCGAGCGGTCGAGCATCCACCCGATGTTGGTGGTGAACCGGAACGGGAACTGGCTCTGCGTCATGTAACGCAGGTCGACCGCAAACAGACCGTCGACGAAGAAGTTCACGTCGGAGGTGAGCAGGCGATCGCTGCCCGAGAGCAGGCCCAAGCCCGCCTGACCGCCGACGCCGATGCCGTTGTCGAAACGCCACGCGCCCTTGAAGCCGAAGTCGATGTCGCCCAGGGCGAAGATCGTTTCGGCGTCTTGCCGACCTTGTTGCTGTCGGCTGTTGCGGTTGGCCGCCGAGTTCACGCTGAAGAAGATTTCTCCCCACTTGGCGGGCGTGAAGCCCAACGTGACGCCGCCTTGCACCCGCGAGTGCTCGTCGGGACCGGCGGGCCCTTCGTAGATGAAGCCCTCTTTGCGGAAGAAGTTGGTGTGCAGCCGGAAGCGGAACGTGTACTTGCCGCCGACGTCGGGCAGTGCGGTGTGAAAGAGGCCGATGCCGCCGCGGGTAGTGGGCATCAGGGGCTCGCGCTTGCCCTGCACCATGCCCGGATCGTCGCCGTCGGCCATCTCCTCGCCGTCGGGCGCCTCGCCGTCTGGAAGTGCAGCGTCGCCCTCGAAGTCGCTGTCGAAGTCGGACTCACCGCTGCCGAACAGCGCGTCGGTATCCGGATCGACCTCGGGCGCCGAGGCATCGAACGAAGCTTCACCGCTGGCTTCGAAACCCGCGTCGCCACCCACCGCGGCGTCGGTCGTCGCGGGTGCGGGATCGGCCGCGGGGGCCGGGTCTGCCGCAGGTGCCGGATCGGCAGGGGCAGGGTCGCCCTCGGGGAGAGGGGGAGGACCCGCCCACGCAACCGCGGGAACGAGCACCATCAAACCAGCCAAGGACAACGCAGAAACGCCTCGCGGCATACCCCGAGAGTCCCGTGTGCAAGGGGGGCTGTCAAACCTAACGTGCCGAGAAAGTCCGTTCGATCGACGGACGAAATTTCTTTCACGGATTTTGCTCGGGCCGCGGATTCCTCTCTCGTCAGGTGTGCAGTGACGGGGTTCGGCGCTCAACAGGGTGCCGCGTTGGTGCAAGATACGAGGCACGCCCTTGAGCGGTTCGTGCAGCAACCAGGGTTCGAAAGGCTTCGAGTCCTGCGCCGGTGTGTTGGTCCTGGTGATCGCGTGTGTCGTCGCGTTGTTCGGCAACGTCGCGCACGCTGCCGCAAACCCGCAGGCAGACCCGCAGGTTGCCTCGGTGGATGTTTCTCTGGACATCTACGAAGGTGGACAACGCCGGCCCGATGGCAGCGCCGTGGCGCGCAAGCGCGGGTGGGTTCGCGGCCGGGCGACGTATCACCTCGAGGCGCCCGCCGTTGCGGGGCAGCAGCTCGTGTTGCTCGACTTCGCGGCGTTCCTCCGCGAAGACCCGACCCAGCTCGACGAGGCCGCGGTCGCCGGCTACGTCAACGGGCCATTCGACCGCGGCCGAACGCATGTCGTCTCCAGCGACGGGGCGGCGAAGGTGGAGCGCCGCACCGAGCGTCGAGACATCGTCGTGTCGCTCACACCGGGTGCGGAGGCGGTCACCCTCGAGTACGTGGTGACCGTGCCGTCGCGGCCGTGGCCGTTCGGCTGCGTGCGTCGGGCGTGCAGCCTCAGCGGGGCCGTCGCACCGCTTCCCTCTGTGCCTGCAAGAGGGGGGCGGTACCTGCCGGCCGACGGTCGTGTGCCGCAGCCTGTCCCGTGGCGGGTCTTGGATGTGCGGCTGGCCGGGCAGGCGGTGACGCCCGGACTCTCGGTCGGCGCTCTCGCGGCGCCGGACCCCGATCGTGTGATCGTGTCCGCAGGGCGCGGAGAGCCGATCGCGTACCCGTCCGTGTTCTGGGCGCCACGCTGGCACCGGACGCGGGTCGTGCGGGATGGCGTCGAAGTCGACGTCTTTCATCGTCGACCACGTCCCAGCGGGCGCACTCCGGCCGAGACTCGGCTTCAGCTCTGGCGGGACCTGCCTGGTCATGTGCAGACCACCGCCTCCGAGATGATCGCGCTGTTGACCGCGGCCCGGCCGTTGCCAGCGGGGGGGCATTTCACGGCCGTGGTGGGACCGCTGCGCTCGGAGATCTCGCAAGCCCACCCGTCCACGCTGATCGTCAGTGACCAGGCGCTGGAGCTGTTTCCCGCCGGTCGTTTCGAGAAGTTCCACCTCGAGGCGATCGCGCGTGGTTGGGCGGACGTGTTTTCGATGGCGTTGCTGACCGGCCGCCACGATGCCTCCACCGATCTATGGCTCGGGGGGTCCGTCGCGCTCGCGCTGCTCGACCTGTGGCGGGCGCGCAGGGAGCACGCCGACGAGTTCGCGGCCGACATCCTGCGCAACCTGACGTTCGTTCCGGCCGTCGATCGATTCCTCTACACGCAGCAGGCCTCGTTTTCCCAGACGTACTTCCGTGGGGTCGAAGACGCCTTGCCGCTGCGCAACCACCCGCTGTGGTTCGCGCACGGGCTGCCCACCGGGCGTCGCTTGCACGGCAAGCTGCTCGACACTTTGGGGCCGCGCAATGTGGGTGCGTTCTACGATGCGCTGCTCGGCGACTTGTCGGCGGACCCTGTCGCCCTCGCGGAGCGCATCTACGGCCACACCCTGGGTTGGTTCTTCGACCAGTGGCTCGGCGAGTACCCGGAGGTCGACTACTGGGTCGGGGACGTGCGTTCGCGGCGAGACGGGGCAGGGTGGGAACACACGATCACCGTGCACAAGCGGAGCCGAAGGCCCGTGGTCGAGCCCGTCCAGGTGCTCGTCACGGACAAGGACGGCAACGCCGAGTATGTGGTGTGGAACGGCCAAGATGGTGCCGCGACGTCTCTGGACGATGAGCCGCTGCAGGGGGCGCACGCGTTCGTCGTGCGGACCGCGGCCAAGCTCGACACCGTGCGCCTCGACCCACGCAAGCGGTTGGTCCAGACGCCGCTGCAGCCGAGCAACGTCGACCCGGCGTTCAACGACCGCCACAAGCCGCAGTTCCGCTTCCTCTACACCGGGGCCGGGCTGAACGTCGCGGCGTCCGAGTTCGTCAACGCGGGCACGCCCTCGGCACGCTTCAACGCGATTGCAGGCTTCGCCGCGTTCGAGGCCAGCTTGCGTCGCGATCTTCGGCGGACCGGCCATCTGCTGGTCGCACGGGATCGCGAGTCGATCATCGCGGTCGGAAGCGGTGTGAACCTGTGGTGGGGGAAGAAGGCCAACGCGCAACGGCGGCGCGGCCGAGTCCGCCTGTTCGTCACCGGGGGCTGGCTGTCCGACGGTTCGCTGGACCCCACGGGTGGGGTTCGACTCACGGAGCGCGTCTCGGTGATCCACGACACCCGGCGTTTCGCCTGGTGGCCCGAGCGCGGCCGCGCGCTGAGCTTGGGGGTGATGGCGCGACAGACCCTGCGTGACCGTGAGGGACAGGCCGACCACCGGATGGATGTGGCCGCCGACGCATCGTGGGTGCACTTGTGGCCGCTGGCGCACGACCATGTGTTGGCCACGCAGCTGCGAGGTGAGCTCGTCGTACCGTTGGTGCGGGAGCCGGAGTTCCGTTCCCTGACCCGCGTCGGCGGCATCGGAGGTCTGGGGGGCTACGCCGCCGACGAGGCGTTCGGGCGCGGGCAGGTCGCGGTGCAGGCCGAATACCGCCACGTGTACATCCGCAACATGCACGCCAACATCGGGCACCTGTTGTACGGGCGGAGTCTGGGCGGTGTGGCGTTTGTCGGGGCCGCGACCACGAGTCGCTGCGACAGCTACGGAGGTTGGTTCGGGGCCGACAGTTGGTACGCACATGTCGGCTACGCGCTGACCGCACGTCTCTCGATCCTCGGTGTCACGCCGCAGTTGCTCAAGGTGGAGGCGAGCGTGCCGTTGGTGCGGCGAAACGGCGTTCGATGCCTGGGCGAGGTGCTGCCGAATTATCTGGCGGAGCGGCAAGGGCTGCCAGACGCCGACGTATTGCTGCCACCGTTCAACATCAACGTGCTCTTCAATCAGTCGTTTTGATCAGAAATCGGTTGCAACCGGGGGGAATCCGAGGCGTCTTGGTGGTCATGACCCGGAAACTTCTCGCCGCAGGACTCCTCTTCTCGTTCTTGGCCGCCGCGCCGGCGTGCAAGAAGGACGAGCTGGTCAACGACACGATGACCGAGGTCGACTCGCTCGCCGACGAGATCGTCTCCACCGTCGAAAAGGCCGACGACAAGAAGCAGGGCGTCGCCGACGCGCAGAAGCTCCTCGATGCCAAGAAAGAAGAGCTCGGCAAGAAGATGGCCGAGGTCGGAGAACTCCGCGGGTTTCAGGTCAGCGAAGACGTCGCCTCGAAGATGACCTCCAGCCTCGCCGAGTCCCTGCTCGAGGTCGAGACCCTCAAGCTGTCGCTCATGTCCGAGACCCTCAAGGACAAGGAACTCGACGAAGCGGTGAACAAGCTGACCGGCGACTTCTCGTCGATGCTTACGCAGTAGGCACACCCGGTAGGCTCAGGTCGACAGCGGACTGTCGACCTCCGCCGCCTCGAGCAGCTGGCCCGCGCGAATCGCCATCGCCAAGCGCTCGATGTCATCCGCGAGTACACGGTCGCCCTCATGAGGGGGCACGTGCTCGCGGATTTTTCCGTGTACGGCGGAGAGTCGCGGTGAGGTCGAATGCGAACGGAGGTCGAGCACGCGTGCGGCGGCCATCGCTTCGACCGCGAGCACGGCCGACACGTTGTCGACCGCTTTGGACAGCTTGCGCGCGGCGCCCGGTCCCATGCTGACGTGGTCTTCTTTGCCCGCCGACGTGGGGATCGTGTCGACGCTGGCGGGAAAGCTGAGCGTCTTGCATTCGCTGGCCAATGCGGCCGCGGTCACGTGGGCCAGCATGAAGCCGCTCTCCACCCCGGGGTCGTCGGCCAAGAACGCCGGCAGGCCCCGAGACGTGGACGGCGACATGAAACGGTCCGTGCGTCGCTCGCTGATCGTGGCCAAGGTCGTGATCGCCGCGGTGAGGTGGTCGATCGGAACCGCCACCGAACCGGCGTGAAAGTTGCCGCCGCTGACGACGTCGTAGCCTCCGTCGTCGCGCCGGAGCAGGAGCGGGTTGTCGGTGAAACTGTCCAGCTCGATCGACAGGGACTGCGCCACGTAACGCACCGCGGCCCGCACCGCGCCATGAACCTGGGGCATGCACCGAAAGCAATACGCGTCCTGAACTTCGCCGCAGTCGGCGTGGGAGTCGTGCAAGGGCGAGCCGTCCACCAATGCCCGAATCGTGGCCGCGGTTTCGATCTGGCCGGGGTGGGGCTTGCCGGCGTGAATGCGGGGGTCGAACGCTGCGGTGGTGTTCAGGCCTGCGTCGAGGCTGAGTGCGCCGATCACATCCGCGGAGGCGATCACGTTGCCCGCGGTCCATGTCGCCAGGGCACCGATCGCGGTCGTGACCTGCGTGCCATTGATCAGACACAGTCCCTCTTTGGGCCCCAGCGGCACCGGGGTGATGCCCGCGTCGGCGAGCGCCTCGGCGGCGGGGCGCCGTCCGCCGTTGTCGGTCAGCACGTGGCCTTCGCCGATCAGCGGCAGTGCCAGGTGAGCGAGCGGGGCCAGGTCGCCACTGGCACCCACGCTGCCCTGCGCCGGGACGGCCGGCAGCACGTCGTGCGCGAGCAACTCGAGGATGCCCTCGACGACCTCCGGTGAGGCTCCGGAGGCACCCAGGGCGAGGGTGTGGGCTCGAAGCGCAAGCAACGTGCGCACGACTTCCGCCGGTAGCAGCGGCCCCACACCGCATGCATGACTCCGCAAGAGGTTGCGCTGCAGGTCTTCGAGCTTGTCCGCCGGGACCGTGGTGTTGCTCAGGGCACCGAAGCCCGTGTTCACGCCATAGATCACCTGACCTGCGTTCACGTCGGCGAGCAGCTGGGCTCGCGACGCTTGCAGCTGCGCGCGGATCTCCGGATCGAGGGTGACGTTCGCCCGCCGAAAAGCGACGTCGTGCACGTCTCGAAGGGAGAACGTTCGGCCGAGGACCAGTGCGCGCGAGGATGGGGCGGAGTCGTGCATGGGCGAAACGGCCGGGAGTGTACGACGCTCCGGCGGGGCGCTGCGAGCGGCCATCCGCGAGGTTCCCGCAGACGGATCCGCGAAGTCGAGCGGGGTGGGGCGGGTCCTGCTACGCTGTGGGCTCGATGCTGAAGTGCCGTGATTGCGGCAGGACCTACCCCGTCGCGGAGGGTTTCTGCCCCATGGACGGTACGCCGCTCGTAGACGTGGCGTCCGAGTCGTCCGAGGTCGAAGGTCCCGCCTTGGGGGAGGAGAGAATCGGTGAGGTGCTCGACCGGCGCTACCGCATCGACGAGCTGATCGGCGAGGGCGGCATGGCCCACGTCTATCGCATCACGCACACGATGATCGGCAAGTCGCTCGCCGCGAAGGTCGTGCGGCACGAGCTGCGCAACGACGAGGAAGTCATTCGTCGGTTCCTGCGCGAGGCCCAGATCGTCTCGAGCATCAAACACCCCAACGTCGTCGACATCAGCGACTACGGCGAGACCCCCGAAGGCGGCGCGTTCTGTGTGATGGAGCTGCTGCGCGGTCGCACGCTCGCGGACGCCATCGACCAAGACGGCGCGTTCTCGCCCGAGGCCGCGCTGAGCATCACGCTGCAGATCTGCCAGGGCCTGAACCACTCCCACGAAGCGGGTGTGGTGCACCGGGACCTCAAGCCGCAGAACATCTTCATCTGCGACCCGAAGAACGGCAAGGAGCCGGTCGTCAAGCTGATCGACTTCGGGGTCGCTCGGGCGGGCAACCGCATCACGGTGGCCGGCGCGGTGCTGGGCACCCCCGAGTACATGTCCCCCGAGCAGGTCCGCGGCGCCCCCGTCGATGCGGGGGCCGACCTGTACGCGCTGGGCATCATCTTGTTCGAGCTGCTGACCGCGGCGGTGCCCTATCGTTCCGACGATGTCGCGGTCACGATGCAGAGCCATCTGCACGCGCCCACGCCCAAGATGACGCTCGTCGACCCGGAGCTCGAACGGCTCGCGCAGACCCAGGCGTTGATCGAACGGCTGATGTCCAAGGACCGGGCCGAGCGCCCCGGCACCGCCGACGAGGCCGCCGTGCTGTTGCAACAGGCCATGGCCGCGGACCTCGGCGCCGAGGCCACCGAGCGCGTGGTTCGGTCCACGCTGGCCATCGGCTCGGGCGCGATCGTTCAAACGCCGGCGCAGACTCCCGCGCCCACCCGTCCATGGTCCGACCGGCAGATGGAGTGGAACCCGGAGCTTCAAAGCTCCGCGTCACCGGTCAGCGCGGCCGCCGATCCGCTTCAGGACGCACCGCGCTTCGACACCACCGACGTCGATCCGCCCGCCGAGCCCAAGCGCCGTCGGTCTCTGCCCTGGATCGTCGCCGCGACGTCGCTGCTCGCTGCGGGCGGGACCGTGGGGGGCTACGCGGCGATGGGCGGGTTTCAGCCTGCTTCCGCGACACCGTCGGCGACCCCGACGGTCGAAGTGGTGTCGGCCCCTGTGCCGCAAGATGGCGAGTCCTCCGACTCCTCGCCCACGCCAGCGCCGGCGCCCACGGCCGAGGCTGGAGGGAAATCGCCCGCGGTTGAACAGACCCCCCCGGGTGAGGCGTCCGTTCCTTCGAAGACGGCAGACGCCGTCGTCGGGGATGCGGCGGCCAAGCCCGAGATCTCCGACACGACCACCCAGAGCAAAGGCGAACACGAGGACCACCAGCGTTCTCCCCGCCGCCCGACGCAGTCCAGGCGCAAGGCCAACAAACCGCGAACGAGCAAACCCCGTCAGGCGGATGGGAACTCCAAAACCCCTGGGGCGTCTCAGCCCAGCAAGGGTCCTTCGAAGTCGCCCTCGGCGAACCCTCCCTCCAAGCCCTCCGAACCCAAGCCTGCTCCGGCCTCGACTCCCAAGTCGGATCGCCCCTCCGCAGGCACCCAAGATGGGGACCTGCGAAACCCGTTCGGGTGAAAAGTAGGTTAGGATAGAAACCGACGCATCCGTGTCCAACGCACCGAAAAAGCCCGCAGGCGGCACCCCCACCGGGGGCGCGACGATGATCGCAGGCCACTCGCCTTCAGCGCCGCCTCCGGTCGCGCCGCCTCCTCCCGGAGCAGGCGCCTCATCAGGCTCTGTCGCAGGTGCGCCCGCGGCCGCAGTCGCTGCGCCTTCGGCTCCCGTGCAGGTCGACCTGGTCGACACGGTCCTGGCGGACCGATACCGCGTCGTGAAGAAGCTGGGCGAAGGCGGGATGGGCAGCGTCTATCTCGCCGAGCACACCACGATCAACAAGCGGCTGGCGATCAAGGTCCTCAGCCCCGAGTTCTCCCACAAGCAGGACTTGGTCGACCGGTTCCTCCAAGAGGCCCGCGCGGCCTCGATGATCGACCAGGAGAACGTCGTCGAGATCACCGACTTCGGGTCCACACCCAACGGCTCGGTGTTCTTCGTCATGGAGTATCTCCAAGGCGAGGACCTGTCCGACACGGTCAAGAACGAAGGGGCGCTGCCCTGGGCCCGCGTGAAGGCCATCATGCTGCAGATCGTGGAGGCGCTCAAAGCCGCCCACGCCGCGGGCATCATTCACCGGGACATGAAGCCGGAGAACTGCTTTCGCATCAAGCGAGGCAGCAACCCCGACTTCATCAAGGTCCTCGACTTCGGCATCGCCAAGGTCACCAGTGACGAGGGCGAGGGCAAGAACCTCACCCGCACGGGCATGATCTTCGGCACGCCCGAGTACATGTCGCCCGAGCAAGCCAAGGGCGAAAAAGTCGACCATCGCGTCGATGTGTACGCGCTGGGCGTCATTCTCTACGAGCTGCTCACCGGAAGGGTCCCGTTCACCGCGGACACCTTCATGGGCATCCTGACCAAGCACATGTTCGAACCGCCTGCGGCGCCCAGCACCGTGGTGCCCGACGCGAACATTCCCGAGGAGGTGGAGGCCATCATCCTCAAGGCCCTCCAGAAGGACCGGGAATACCGCTTCCAGGACATGGAGAGCATGGGCGCGGCGATCGAAAAGGTCGGCACGGGCTCGGCTGCGGTCAGCGTCGTTGCCGAGGTCGTCTCGGTTCCCGCGGGCGGTCAAACCTCCTTCAAGAGCCACGCCGCGTCCGAGGCGTTCGTGGACGACGAGCTGCCGAAGAACTCCAAGACCGGGATGTTCGTCGGCCTCGGGCTCGCGGCCGCCGTACTGGTTGGTGGTGTCGGTTTCGCGGCGATGAACATGGGTGAGGAGACCCAAGACGCCGCCACCGCTTCAGCAGGCGAGTCGGCGGCCGATTCAGCCGCCGATTCAGCCGGCCCCGACTCCAAGGCTGCCCTCGCGGCATCTGCAGGGGATGACTCGTCCGCGACGCCCGACGCATCTGCGGGGGACGATTCTGCGGGAACGCCCCCCACACCACCGCCGGTTGCTGCCACCACGGTGAAGATCACGGTCAGCACGCCCGGAATCGAAGGGACGGTCTACGACAACCGCGACGACAGCGTGTTGGGCAAGACCAACGAGCCCTTCTCGATACCGCAGTCGACCGCGCCGTTCGACGTCTACGTGCGCGCCGACGGTTACGAAGACTTCCTCACCGACGTCATCCCGAACACGGACAAGAAGGTCCAGGTGCCGTTGGCCAAACGTGAAGAGGCCGACCCGGTGACGACGACCAACAAGCGCCGCAAGAAGGGGCGTCCAAACAAGAAGAAGAAGGGCTCCACGCCCGCTTCGGACGCGACCTCCAGCACCGAGCCCAAGACGCCACCGCCGTCCGGAGACAAGTCCGGCGATGGCGCCAAGAAGAAAAAGAAAAAGGGCGACAAGGACTGGGACACCATTTCGGGCGACTTGAAGAACCCGTTCGGCAAGTAGCCCCGGCTTCCGTCACTCGCCTCCTGGGCGTTCGAGTCTCAGGGCGGCTTCGAAGTAGCTGATGAGCCCCGGCACGTCGTTGTCGATCCAGTGCTGCGGCTCCCGGGGGTTGAAGCGCCAGAACGTGCTCGGTGCCCGTGGGTGCTGCCGAAGGCTTGCGCCGATCGGGAAACACTCCACGCAGACGGCCCATGTGCGGTGCACGTGGTGTTGGTGGTCTTCTTGTTCGCCCGTGAACACGTCCAGCCGCCGCGACGATAGGCGTCGGTATCGGGTGTGTGTCTGCCCGGTCGCAAACGCGGCTGCGAGCGCCTTGTAGGCCTTGAAGTCTTCGCGGCCGCGGACGCTCGCGGGGATGACGGTGCCCATGAACGAGTGCAAGTTGGCGCTCGCGTGAAAGGCCTCGCTGCGACACAGCGCGTCCAGGTGCGCGGTCTCGGGCTCGCTCAAAGGGTGCGTGCCGCGGTACGTCGCGTCGCCGGGGCGCTGTGAACCAGAGCCGGGAAGCCAACTCGGGGAGGGCGCGGGGCGGGGAAAGTTGCGGTTGAGGTCCACGCCGTTGGCGTTGGTGCGCAGCGATGGCAGAGGACCGTGTCCTGCTGCCTCCCAGGTGCGCGCGTAGCCATCGGGGTTCAGGCAGGGGACGACCCACAGCTCCGCGTCCGGCTGCCAGACCTCTCGCGCCACCGTGTCGAGCAACGCCAGCGCCGTGAGTGCGCCGATGAACTCCGGCCCGTGAATGTTGGCCGAGCACAGAATGCGACGGCTGCCCGTGGGGCCCGGCACGCGCACCGCCCGGAGTGCGCGGCCCTCCACGGAGGTGCCGTAGTCGACCACGTCCGCGCGCAGCCGTGATGCCACGGCTGCGATGCGGTCTTGGAGCGCCTCGAGCGAGAGGTACGGCGTGAGCGTCTCCCCTCGAGGCGCCGTCACTCAAACCTCCGGCTGCGGTGGTTCGGGCTCGCCCTCGGCGGCCGCCATGACGGCGGCGTCGACCGTGGCGTTCGCCGCGGGTGCTTCGGACGCTGCGTCGCTCGCCGCCTCGTCGCCAGCAGCAGGGGCGTCCTCGGCAGCCGCGGGAGCGGCTTCGATGACGGTGAGCTCGAGCTCGATGTCGTCGAACACGTAGCCCAGCACGGCGGCCTGCAGCCCGTCGTGGGCCGAGGTCGAAACGCGGAACTCCGTCACGGTCTCCTTGACCGTCAGGTTGCGCACCGACCGGCCTTCGAGGCCGAAGTCGGATGCGAGCAGCTCGCGAATGTGCGCGGACTTCTTGCCGTGGCTGCGGCCGACGTTGAGGGAGACGGTGACCATTGGGCCGTCGTCGTTGCCGATCTTGGCCGGGTCCTTGTCTTCCTCGGCGGGACGCCGGGTCCGACGCTTGCGCTTGGGTTCCGGCGCGGGCTCGGGCTCGTCGACGATCGCTTCGGTGCCCCCGCGGAACTGGTCGTCCTCGAACTCGCGGAACGTGAACTTGGAGGACCAGACCTCCCAGAAGTCCTTGTGCGGGGGAGCGGTGAGCTCGGGAGGCGCGGCCTCCTCGGTCTTCTTCTTCTTGCGACGGCGACGGCGACGCTTGCGCTTCTTGGCCTCTTTCTCGTCGACCTCTTCGCCGCTGTCTTCGTCCGAGGACTCGTCGTCGTCGGTCGAGGGCTCGTCGTCTTCGGCGGCGTCGTCTCCGTCGCCCTCGGAGGTGTCGTCCTCGTCGGTCGACTCATCGGCGGGAGGCGTGTCCTCCTCGGACATGTCCTCCAGCTCGACCTCGTCTTGAAGCTGATCGATCACGCCACGCCGGCGACCCTTGAGGGTGAGGTCGTCGAGTTCGTCGATTTCACCGAACTCGTCACGGACCACCTCGAGTTCGTTCTCGTCGATGTCGATGATGATCTGGTCCTGGGGAACGTGCTGCTCGATGGCTTCCGCCTTCTTGCCACGTCCTCCTCGGCGCCTGCGTCGTCGGCGTTTGCCGCCGTCTTCACTGTCGGCCGAAACGGCGTCGTCGCTGTCGCCCGCTGCGTCTCGAGCGGGGGCTTCGCCCTTTTCGGCGGAGGCTTCAGCTCCGCCGTCGGATTTTCCGCGCCCGCCGCGGCGTCGGCGTCGGCGTCGGCGTCGGCGTCCGCGAGCACTGGCGCCGTCGTCGGTCTCACAGAGGCCGTCGGTCGCTTCGCACGGGGCGGCGGTCAATGCTTCGGGGTCTGCGGCCTGGGGTTCTCCCTCTTCCGAGGCCTCGGGCGGCGTCGAACCATCGCCTTCGACAGCGACGGCGTCGCCTTCGGGCGTGGCGGTCGCGGCGGCGAGTTCGGGGGCGGGCGCGGGCTCGACCGGACCGGTCGGCGCGGTGTCTTCGGCGTCGCTGTCCTGTTCTCCATCGCCCTTGGCCGCGGTGGTCTCGGCGTCCTCGCTCGGACCGTCTGCGCCTCCGCGACGACGGCGTCGGCGTCGGCGGCGTTTTCGGCCACTGGGGGCGTCTCCCTCCGCCGAAGGATTGTCTTGGGCGTCTTGGGCGTCCGCGGCGACGTCGGTGTCGGCTTGGGTGCCCTCGGCCGGCTCGACGCTCGTGTCGGATCCTCCATCAGAGCTGGCATCGGAGCTCGCATCGGCGGATGCTTCGGCGTCGTCGGTGGCGGTGGCGTCCGCGGCAGCTCCGTCGGCCCGTTCTGCCGCGACGGTCTCTGCGCCCGTGTCGTCCTCGCGGCGACGTCGGCGACGTCGACGGCGGGGAGCCTCGTCGGCCTCTCCATCAGCCGCCTCGCGGTCGCGGTCCCGATCGCGATCCCGGTCGCGCTCGCGGTCTCTATCGCGATCACGGTCCCGATCACGGTCCCGATCACGGCGTCCGCGGCGACCTCGGTCCCCGTCACGGTCGCGGTCCCGGTCCCGGCCTTCACGTCGTCCCCGCCGTGCGCGGCCGCGGAAGTCGTCGTCGTCTTCTTCGGGCAGGTCCCGTGCGACCTGCGTCGCTGGGTCCGGCTTGCTCATCGCTTCGCTGAGCAAGTAGGCCATGACCTGTTCGCCGCGCGGGTCGGCGGCGAGAGTCCGCGCCAAGAGGGTCCAGTCGGGCGAGACCAGCTCGGGGAAGCGCTTGCTGATCTGGTCGAGCTTCGTCTCCTTGCGCCGCGCTTCGAGCTCTTCCTTCGGGGGCAGCTTGGCTTCTGCGAACTCGATCGAAGGGTAGGCGAGCTTGAGGTGATAGAAGTTGCCCATGTCGTGCGGGCCGATGAGGCTGATCGCCTTGCCGGCTCGGCCTGCGCGACCCGTACGCCCGGTGCGGTGCACGTAGCTCTCCGCGTTCTGGGGGAACGAGTAGTTGACGACGTGGCTGATGTGGCTGATGTCGATGCCGCGGCTCGCGACGTCGGTGGCCACCAAGAAGCGCAGCCGGCCCTTTCGCATCGCGCCGAGCACGTGTTCGCGTGCGGCTTGCGAGAGGTCGGAGCTCAACGCTTCGGCGCTGAATCCTTCTTTGCGCAGCACGTTGGCGACCAGGTTGGTCTCCTCGCGCGTGTTGCAGAAGATGAGCGTGGACCCGGGCTCTTCCTGCGCAAAGATGTTCAGGAGGTCACGCGTCCGCATGGTGCCGGGCACCGAGTAGAAGACGTGCTCGATCTGAGCGGCCGCGATGTCGTCACCCGAGAGCTTCAGGGACTCGGGCTCGTTCATGTAACGCCGAGCGATGCGCTCGATGTCCGAGGGGACCGTGGCCGAGAACAGGGTGGTCTGTCGCTCGCGGGGGCAGGCGTCGAGGATCGCGTGAATGTCCTCGAGGAAGCCCATCGAGAGCATTTCGTCCGCCTCGTCGAGCACGACGGTGCGCACGCGGGACAGATCCAGGGTGCGGCGACGGATGTGATCGAGGATGCGTCCGGGCGTGCCGACGACGGCGTGCACACCGGCCTTGAGCGCGTCGAACTGCGGGCCGATCGCCGTGCCACCGTAGACGGGCAGCGGGGTCAGCGGGGTGTTGCCGGCGAGGTTGACCAGTTGGTCGCAGACCTGCTTGGCGAGCTCGCGGGTCGGCGTCATGACGAGCAACTGGACGCCGGTCTCCTTGGCGTCACCGTCTTCGAAACGCGCGGCCAGCCAGGGAAGGCAGAACGCTCCGGTCTTGCCCGAGCCGGTCTGCGACTGCACGAGGACGTCGCGACCTGCGGTCACCGGGCCGAATGCCGCGGCTTGCACCTTGGTCGGTGCGCCCCAGCCCATGGAGGACAGGGCGCTGAGCATCGGCTCGGGGAGCTCCATCTCCGCGAACGAGGTCGGCAGCGACGACGCATCGGGTGCGTCCGGGTGAACGGCGTCCTCGATCGGTGCCGGGCTGGACGCAACGGTCAACTCCGCTTCGGCAGCGGTGTCGTCCGTTTCGGGCTCGGCGGGCGACGCTGTGTCCTCCGCGTCGGCGGAGGTGCTGTCAGCCTGGTCGGCGGAGGTGGAGAGGGAGGAGGGGGATTCTTCGGGGGTGGTGTCCGAGGTGGTGTCCTCGGACTTCGGCGGTTGAGCCATGGGTGGAATTCCTAAAGCGCGAGCAACTCATGACGGGCCTGTGCATCCTCGGCGCGGTTGCGCTGATACGCGTGGAGCCTCTCCGCGATGCTCGCCAGCGCGTGCTGGGCATCGGAGTCGGGGCAGGCCGCTTGGGTCTCGCGGATGAGCGTTGAAACGACATCGTCTTGGGGGTCGTGAAGGCTCTGCTGCGGTGAACGCTGGGTCAGGGCTACGACCCGGTCTCGAATGAGATTCACCCGGTATGGGCAATCGATCTCGGCTGCCTCTCCTGGGGAGAGACCTGTGCGTTGTTGAACAACGCCCAAGTACGCGCCAGTGACCCCGTAGCCGATGATGGCAACGAGACCGAGGATACGTACCCAAAAGAGGGACCGGGTGAGGGTCCGGGAAAGGGTCCGGCTCCGTTGCGGTTGGGAACCCTGCTTCGCCAGGAGCGCAGTGTCGCCTGCGGTGCGCCGACCGGTCAAGACCACGATGATCGGGCTGCGCGTTTACGCGCGCCGCCGCTAGACGACGGTTTCGGCCCGGAAATCGCCCCTGCGCAGACGGCGCCGGTGCCTATCGGCAGTCGACGGCCCGGACCCCGAGGTCGCGGGTGGTGAAGCGCACCTGACCGATCTGACTCGGCGGGAGTGAGGAGCCGGCGACCAGGCGCCGAATGCGGCAGCCGATCGTCGCGTCCGCCGACAGGCACTCGCCCGGCGCACCGAGGTCGAGGACCTCGTCGGGTTGGCCCATGCGGTCGGGGTGTGTGAGCTGGTCGTCGGTCTCGAGCGCCCAGCTTCCGGTGTCGAGCGGGATGATGGCGGACCGACGATCGAAGCTCGACACGTCGATGGTCACCAGAATGCCGGGCTCGAGCTCGAAGTTTTTCTCCCGCTGCGTGGCGCCGGTGCGCAGGTCGAGCAGCGACAGGTGTGCGGGGCCTCCGTCGGTGCCGCTGTCGGGCAACGCGGTGACGATCCAGACGCCCGGGTCGAGCGGCAGCACGTAGGAACCATCGCGTTCCCCGTCTGCAGCGGTCGGGTCATAAAAGGTCGGGACCTGGTGAAAGTACGGGCCGGGGGTGTTGGCGACCGTCTCTCCGGCCATGCGAAGGCGCTCGGCCAACACCTGCGCGCCGGGGCTCCCGCAGTCCCCATCGGCTTCGCCGTCCTCGTCACAGTCCCCGACCACCACCCGGCCGCGGACCATGATGCGGTCGGGCAGGGCGATGTCGTAGATGGTGGTGCCCGGCTCGGCGGCGACATCGATGTTGGTGTCGACGGATCCGGAGACGGAACCGGTCGGCGTTTCGATGCGCAGGTCGTACGTGCGTGCGCCCTCGGCACTGTTGGCGGGGAGCTGCAGGTTGCACTGCAATGCGTCGTCTTCGGGCGTCCCGGTCATGCTGGTCGTCCCGCACGAACCACTGCGCCGGAGCACTCCGACCGCGTCGTTTTCGTCGGGGCGCACGGGGACGCAGGGGGAATCGTCGGCGTTCCAGCGCGTGAGCACCTCGTCGTCGAGGATGAGCGGGGTCTCGGCGCGGAACACGGGGGTGGAGCCCGACGTCGCGCCAGAGCATTGCGAACTCGCCTCGGGAGGGCCGGACTCCGCGTCGTCGGCGGTGCGCGGCAAACAGTCGATGTCACAGCAGGTGTAGCCGGGGAGCAGGGACCGCGGCGCCCCGGACAGCGCCAGCGTGATGTCTTCTTGAGCCCCAATCGTCGGCACACACAGATCGCCGCTGTAGTCGGCGGGAGAGTTCCCGCCGGGCTGAACGGGGTCGAAGACGGCATCGATGTGAAGGGTGACCGACGGCGCGCCGAGCTCGTCGGGCGGGGTGATCGTCGCGTCGAAGCTCCGTGTCGTTGTCGTCGTTGGAAAGGCGTCGCAGTAGATGTAGACGCGCGCCTCGAAGTTGCCAGCCACGCCGTCGTCGGCTTCGGTGGGCACCGTGCCGGTCCAGGCGGTGAGCCCTGGCAGGGGGAGGTCGCACTGCTCGGTGGTCTCGTTGCAGACGAGTCCATCGGGGCACGGCACCGACGGCGAGCACTCCGGTTCACGCTCGGCCAGGGAAGGATCGTCGAGCCGTGTGAGCGTGAGAGGGTCTTCGCCTTCGGTGTCGGCGTGCCGCAGAACGATGCCCGCGCCGCGCATGGGTCCCAGGACGTCGAGGTTGTCGTTGACGGTCACCACCCGCCCGTTCAGCTCGCGGTCACAACCCTCGTTGTAGACGTAGGTGTAGGTGTAGACGGCGGTGTCGTCGAAAGGATGGCGGCACTCGCCCAGCGTCGTCACACATGCGTTGCGCACGTCGTCGGGGTCGCACGTCTCCCCCTGCGGACAGCAGTCCAGGTCGGTGAGACACGGGGCTTCGCCTTCGCCCAACGACACCGGCGGGGTGATGAACTGGTACCGCAGGGCGCGGGGCGTACTGTCCTCGTCGGACAGGGGCTGCGTCTCCCAGAGCAAGTATCCCCCGTCGGCGAGCGCGCTGGGGAGGTCGTTGTCGACGGTGTAGCGCGGCCACGAGAGCTCGACGGTAGGGTCGGTGCTGGGGTCCTCGGGGTCGTAGGTGACCTGCCGTTCCTGCGCTTCGCGGGCAAACCGAGAGTCTTGGGACACGGTGAACGTGGAGGGGACGACCGATGGCGCGCCGGTATCGGGGGGAAGCTCGTTGTAGGCGGCCAGCCTCAGCCGTTGGGCCACTTCGCGCCGAGGCACCGAGAGCACCTGCACCCCGTTGCTGGTGTCGTCGTCGATGACCTCGGCGTCACAGCCGGCGACCTCGGCCCGAAAGCGGGTCTGGCCGCCGAGCACCTCTTGCACGTCGAGCCCGATGTACTCGATCGGGGGCACGTTGCTGCCGTCGCGGCACACATCGACCGCGCAGACAAAACCGACGCCCAGTCGCTCGACACACTCCTCGTTGGTCGTGCATTCGACCTCCGGAGCCTTGGGGGCCAGTGTGCTGCAGCCCATGGCCGCGGCCAGCAGGAGCGGAACACGGCGGCTCACTCGGACTCCTCGCAGTTGCAGTCGTCCTGATTCTCTTCGAGCCTACCGTCGATGCACTCGAAGATGTAGTTGGTGACCGCGTAGGTCGCTCCCGAGGAGAGGTCGGGTACACCGCATTGCTCGCGCTCGAGGTCATCGCGCGAGGCGCTGAAGAACGGCCGGTCGGTGACCATGAACTGCAGGTTGTACAGGCCGGGGTCGAGCTGCTCGCCGTTGTTGTCGTTGCACAGGTCGACCGTGTCGTGCACGGCGTCGTCGACCACGAACTCCCACTGGGGGAAGGGGTTGCGTGCGATCGGCGGGATGACCCGGTAGAGGTACATGCGCTCTCCGTTGTCGCCGAACACCTTGGAAACGTCGGTGGCTTCGGTGTCCTCGCCGCGGGAGCACCCCTCGAGGTAGTTCTGGTAGGCGACCTTCGACTCCGCGTCCCCCGCGGTGTCCGGATCGAGCAGCAAGACGCCGTACAAGCGGTCCTCGGGCTCATCGCCGTCCATGTCGGGGTCCTCGGCGTAGATCGACCAGCTCGCGGGGGCATTCATGTCGCGCTGCCCTTGTGGGCAGATGCAGAAGGTGCCGTCGTCGACGATGCCGCCCGGGCGTGTGTCCCGAACGCTGGGGCAGAACGCTTCTGTGCCGGTTTCGATGTCGCGGTTCTTGAGCGTGATGTCGACCTCTCGGTCGAGACACCACTGGCCCCAGGCTGCGGGGGCGGGGGCGGGCTCGAGAATACGGACCGCGCCGGGGTTGCCGGGGCCGCCCTCGAACTCGATGCCGCGGTCGGGAATGATGCACGCCCCGCCCAAGGAAAGAACCAAGAGCACGCCTCGGCGTTTCACCCTTCAATCTCCTCTTCGCAGTTGCAGACGTTGGCGCCCTCTTCGGTCGTTTCGTCGACACACCGAAAGACGAAGTCGGCGATGTCGTAGCTGGCGCCGGCGGGGGTGTCGGGCACTCCGACCAGCGGGTCTGCGCCCTCGAGCCGGGCAAAGTCCTCACCGTCCTTGATCGGGAGTCCGTCCTCGTCGAGCTCGAGCGGCAACGCCCAAGGACGGTCAGTGACGATCAGGCGAAGGCCATGCACGCCCGGCTCGAGCGCATTGCCGTTGTTGTTGTTGCAAAGGTCGAGGGTGGTATCGCTGCCGAGCACCCAGGACTTGAGGTTGGTCGGCGGGCGCTCGATCGGCTGGTCGTAGTTTTCGGTGGGAAAACGTTGCGCGGGGCGGTTGGTGGGAAAGTAGTTGGTGTAAGCGACGAACTGCGACACCGGCTCGTCGCCGGGGACCACATCGAGCAAGAAGGCGCCCAGGAGCGTGTCCTTGGGCTCGCCGTCGTCGTCCAGGTCGGGGTCTTCGACGTAGATGTCGAACCCACCGAGCGCGTTGCCGTCACGGCCGCCCGCGCAGACGCAAAACGCCTGGTCTTCCTCTTCGATGAGGCCCGGTGCCACGGTGTTGGGCGGCATCGGGCAGGCGAGAAAACCCGGCTCTTCGGCGCACGCCTCGTTGGCCTGGGCCGACAGCGCCACGGCCTGCACGACCCGAACTGTGCCCGGGTTGGTGCGGTTCGGCTGAACGTTGATCTGCGAGTCGGGAATGATGCACGCGCAGCCGAGCGCGAAGACTGCGAGCAGCCCAGCGCGCCGCCGTGTCATCCCGACCGCTTCTCCGATTTTTCGAGGTGGCGGAAGATCGTCCGCGGGTCGACGCCCAGGTCGCGCGCGGTCTTGGTGCGGTTGCCACCGTTGAGCGCGAGCACGCGGTTGATGTACTCGCGTTGCCAGTTCTCGCGCGCTTCGGACAGCGGCACGATCACGTCTTCCTCGGTGGTGTTGCCCTCGAGCACGTCGAGGTCGAGGTCCTTGGCGGTGATCTGGGTGCCCTCGGCCAGGACGAGCGCCTTCTTGAGGTGGTTTTCGAGCTGGCGAATGTTGCCGGGCCACGAAAACTTCATCATCGAGCGCACCGCGGAGGGGGAGAACGCCGCTTGCGGGTCGGTCCACTGCTCCTTGCCGTATTGGGCGGCGTAGCGCCCCAGCAGGTAGCGCGCGATGAGCAGCACGTCGTCGCCACGGTCGCGCAGGGGCGGCAGCGCCACGCCGATCACGTTGAGGCGGAAGTAGAGGTCTTCGCGGAAGCGGCCTTCCTTGACCTCTTCGGACAGGTCGCGGTTGGTTGCGGCGACGACCCGCACGTCGATGGCGGTCGTCTTGGCCTCGCCGACCCGCTGCACCTGCTTTTCTTGCAGAACGCGGAGCAGCTTGACCTGCAGCTGTAGCGGCAGCTCGCCGATCTCGTCGAGAAAGATGGTGCCGCCTGCGGCCGAGAGAAACTTGCCGGCCTGGTTGGCGACCGCACCCGTGAACGCTCCCTTGACGTGACCGAAGAGCTCGGACTCGATGAGGTTCTCGGGGATGGCTCCGCAGTTGACGGTGATGAACGGCTGGTCGGCGCGCGGAGACCGGTTGTGAATCTCCTTGGCGATGAGCTCCTTGCCAGTCCCGGTTTCGCCGGTGACCAACACAGTGATGTCGGTGGAGGCGACCTTGTCGACGCGATTGTAGACCTCGACCATCTGCGGGCAGCCGCCGATGATCTGGCCGAACTTCACGTCCTCGAGCTTCTGGGCCAGCTGTTCGCTCTCTTGGCGCAGCTCTCCGAGCACCTGCGCGTTCTTGAGGATCAGCGCCGCCTGAGAGGCGAAGATCTTGAGCGTCTCGAGCTGGTCGGGGCGGAACAGGTTGCGAATCGAATCGTTGCCGACGTAGATGAGCCCGAGCAGCTCACCACGCACCATGAGCGGCACGCACATCACCGAGCTGAGCTTGAGGTTGATGACCGACAGGCTGTTTTGGTAGCGGTCGTCGGCGTAGGCGTCGGAGATGATCTGCGCCTTCTTGGAGGTGATGACCTCCCGGATGATGTTGTCCGAGAGCAACTCGCTGGGGGAGTCGACGGGCTGGCGCTCGAGGTTTCGCGCCACCCGGACCTCGTACTCGGCGCTGCCGGGGCTGGCCAACACCAAGAACCCCTTGTTGGCGCGGGTCATCGCCACGACCTGGTCGATGAGCTCGGAGAGGATCGCGTCGAGGGCGTTCTCGGGCTTGAGCAGCAGCTCGGAGAACTGGAGCAGCTGGCCCATGGCTTCGCGCGCCAAGTCGTGGCTGCGGCTCTCGTCGGGTCGCTCGGGCTTGGCCTCGGGCACGGCGTCGACGGCGGAGAACACCAGCTCGATTCCGCCCACCGCGATCGTGTCGCCGTGTTTGACGTCGTACGCGCGCATCTTCTTGCCGCGGACGAAGAACGGGGTGCTGCGCTGCGTGCTCTCGAGGCGGTAGCGGCCGGGCTCGTGAATCAGCGTGCAGTGGGAGGGCGCAACGTCAGGGTGCTGAAGACGGAGGTCGGATTCGGACGCGGATCCGATCGTCGTCAGGTTGCGAACGATGGCGTGACGTTGAACCTGGCCGTCGCGGGAGTACTGGAAATACGGCATGGGCGCGGGAGTCGGCGTCGCAGCGTAGCGTGAAAGCAATAAGGGGAGATAAGGACTAAAAACGGACTCGGAGCCCCAGTGACGCTCCTCGACGGGAGGCTCCGGTCGTGGGCGAGACGGTAGCACGCGTTTTTTCGCGAGGGCGAGACCGGCGGCGACGACGGCGGCTCCCCTCGTTCTCCAGCTCCGAGCGCGGGACCGAGTCGGTGATCTCGAACTCTTTGAATCGCAGCTGGGCGAGGATGATGTCGAGGGCCACGGTGCCAACGAACAGCCACGCCATCGCCTCCTCGGCCTTGCGGTGGCGAACGACGTCTTCCTCGGTGATGCTTCCGCGCGGGTTGCAGATGAGGGAGCCGGGCTGGAAGTTGCGGCGCCGCCGGCAGCCGTCGACGGTGGCTCGCACCACGAGCAGCGAGAGGCCGGCCACGCCGAACACCGCCTCGGCGGTCAGGAAACTAGCGCCGATGGCGCGGTCTCCGTTGAGGAAGTGGCTGATGCCCAGGGGGAACAGGGCCAGAGCGCGGGTTCGCTTCTCGCCGATGGCGACCTCCTGCGCGTCGTACTTGCGCTGGAGCTCCGCCAGGTCGGCTTGCGTGTAGCGCAGCTCCGCATTGATCGCGTCCGCGTCGGCTTCGCAGGCGAGTTTGTCGGCCTCGCACTGCGAGCCGGCGTTGGTGACCCGGCGTTCACGGACGTCGAGGTACAGATCGTACAGCTCGGGGGAGTAGACCTTGCGCGGCAGTCGCCACTGCGGGTTCTGGTCCATCAACCGCATCAAGTGGCCGGTCACGCGCACCTGCCGTTCGTCGCCCGGTAGGGTGGAGTCCGACAACGTCGCGTCGGCCAGCAGCACCAGGATGCGTTCGCGTTCTACCCGGTCTTCGAGCGGGTCGTTGTCTGCGATGGGTTCGAGCAGGCCGCGGACCTCCAAGAACTCGCCGCGATTCCACGCCTCTTCGGCCTCGGCGAGCGCCGTCTCGCGCTCGCTCGGCGCCCCGGGGTCGGCGGGCTCCGATGGCGGGGCGGCAGGTTCGGGCGCGGCATCGCCGGGTGCCGCCGGTGCGACCGCCATCGACGCGGCCACCGTCACGGCGGCCAGTGTCTGAACCCACGCCAGCATTCCCGCTTCTGGGCGGAGCGTAGCGCACCCGCGCCGGGCCTGGCGAGCCTCACTTTCGGGGGTCGAGTTTCACGGGCAGCGACTGGGTTCCGGGGTGAACCATGCGCTCGATGGTCTTGTCCTTGTAACCCTCCGCCTGGAGGTGCAGGCGAATCCGGTGCGACCCGCTGCCGCTCAGCGGGATCGCCCGTAGCTCGTTGTCCGCGACCTGGTTCTTGTTCAGGTCCGCCTTGGCGCAGCCAGCCAGGCACTTGACCGTGGTCTTGGCGGGCGCGCCCTTGATGCGGACCCGCGCGGGGCGAGGGCGGGCCACCAGCTTGACCTCCCCCTTCGCGCACGCGTCGGCGGTGAGACGCTTGGTGCCGCCCCAGTTGCCACCGGTGAGGCTCACCAAGGTGGCCTTGTCCAGCTGCAGCGTCATGAGCAGAGAGTCGATCTCCCGCGGGCTGTTGCGGCCGACCTGCAGCTTGTGGTTGCGGGCGGTGTTGAACGGGATGTTCTCGATCCGCAGCGTGCAGCGGAAACCGGCCGGTGCGGCGGGGGTGGGGTTGGTGCGTCGGGGTCGACGGGTCGGGGGGCGCACACCCACGGGCTGGACCTCGACCTTCGTGCGCTCGGGGTCCGGCTTGCCGCCCGAGTCGGCGTCGTCGGGGCGACGCTCGGGCCCGGAGTCCCGCGGTGCGCCTTCGGACGGCATGGTCGCCAGCGGTCCTTCGGCGGTCTCGGGCTCTCGAGGCACGCTCGAGCCCCCGCCTTCGGCTTTGGTCGATGCGTCCTCGGCGGGTCGTTCGGGCGTGGCGGCGGCGACCCGCGTGGACATTGCACCCTCGGGCACCAGCATGACGCCCGCGGCAACGAGGCCGGTCAGCGCAAGGGCACCCGCGGCGACCAGCACTTGGCGCAGCCGTCGTTCGCGGCGGCGCACCTTGTCGAGCAGTGCGCGCGCACCCGCGTGTTCGGCATCGATCTCGAGCACCCGGCCGAGCAGCGCGACCGCGCGTGCGGTGTGGCCCTGTTCCGAGGCTGCGGCGGCCCGCGACATCAAGGTGGTGGCGACCCGCTCGTCGAGCTCGCGAACGTAGCCTTCGGGTTCGGTGAAGTACGCCTTGAGCTCGTCGGGCGAGGGCGTGACGCCCATTTCGTCGAGATAGGCCTCGAGTTCCTTGGCGAACGTTTCGGCGCTCTGAAAGCGCTCGTCGGGGTTGGTCGCCAAAGAGACCGCGATGATCGTTTCGAGGTCCCGATCCACCAGCGGGCAGAGCGTGGCCGGAGGGGGGTAGTCGCCATCGGCGATGCGGTTGAGGACCTCGTGCGGGTTGCGACCCGAGAACGGCAGCTTCCCGGTCGCGAGCTGATAAAGGAGGATGCCGAGCGAGAAGAGGTCGGTGCGTTGGTCCAGCGGGCGCCCCGAGATCAGCTCCGGCGCCATGTAGGCGGGAGACCCGATCAGCTGCCCGGTGAGGGTGAGCTTCTGATCGTCGATGATCTGCGCGATGCCGAAGTCCATCAGCTTGAGCACGCCGTCGCGCTCACGAACCATGACGTTCTCGGGCTTGATGTCGCGGTGCACGATGCCCGAGCGATGGGCTTCACACAGCGCCAGGCACAGCCGGTGCACGATCATCGCCGCGACCGTGGGACGCGGATCGAGCCTTTCGTCGACCCATTGCCGCATCGTCGGTCCGTGAATGAACTCGGTGACGATGTAGCTCTCTTCGGTGCCTCCGCCGGAGTAGTCGAAGATCTCGAGGATGTTGTCGTGGCGGAGTTTGGCGACCGCCAGCGCCTCGCGTTGCAGCCGTGCGCGCGACTCCTCGCGGTCGGCGAGGTGGGCGTGCAGGACCTTCACCGCGACCTCGCGTTCGAGCACCGTGTCGTTCCCGCGATAGACCACCGCCATGCCGCCGTGGCCGACCTCTTCGACGATCTGGTACTTGTCGAGTTTGCTTCCGGCGAGCGACGGCACGAAACAGAGGTCTCCTGCGAGACGTGGAGGGAATCCCGCGACGCGGGTGTGCGTGAGAACGCGGCAAAGCTGGGACCGATCCGAAGAGAACCGGTGAAGAATCCAAGCGTCGCGGTCCGCGGCCGCGAGCCCGAGCAGTGTACTCCTGCCGCCCCCCTGCGTCGCCACCTGTAGGTGCGTGCCGAGTGCGCACCGGGCACGGGGGGCGGACCGGCCGCGCCGTATGGTAAGAGCGTTCGACGGAGGGGCTCCTCCGTTCTGTCTCTCGCATGAGCACCGCGTTCGAGCCGCGCCCCGCCGAGGGCCTCAACTATCCCAATCTCGTTCAATTGTTCGCTGCGCGGCTGCGGCGAACACCGCACGCCCCCGCGCTGCGTCACAAGGTCGCGTCCACCTGGCAAACGCTCACTTGGACCCAGTGGTGGGAGACGTCGCGCGAGGTCGCGGCGGGGCTCATCGAGAAGTTCGGCCTGCAGGCCGGTGAGGCGGTCGCGATTTCGGCTCCGACCCGGCTGGAGTGGATCATCGCCGATCTCGCGATCGCGATGGCCGGCGCGATCTCGGTCCCGATCTACCCGAGCCTCACCGAAGAGAACGTCCGCTACATCTTGAAGGACTCGGACTGCAAGGTGCTGCTGGCCGACGCGCATCGCCGAGTGCCCAGCGAGGAGTCGGACGACCCGATGGCACCGATCGGCGTGGTCCTGTTCGAAGGCGACGAAGGGTCGTCGCTGTCCTGGAGTGCATTGCGCGCGGCGGGGCAGGACGCGTTGGGGCGGCCAGGCGTTGCCGACGAGCTCGAGCGCCGTGCGGATGCGCTGGGCCTGGAGGACACGGCCACCCACGTCTACACCTCGGGGACCACGGGGCTGCCCAAGGGCGTGGTGCTGACGCACCGCAACCTCGTGTACGAGGCATGGGCGATCAAGAACGTGGTCCCGGTCGATGGATCGGACGAGCAGCTCCTGGTGCTGCCGCTGGCCCACATCTTCGCGCGCCACTTGGTCTGGGGCGCGGTGGAGCAGGGCGCAGTGACCGCAATCGGGGAGGGGGAGGCTCAGTTGGCCGCCAACCTGCTCGAGGTCGCGCCCACGTTCATGGGCGCGGTGCCCCGGATGTACGAAAAGGCCCACGCCCGGGTGATGCGGGAGATCGTGGGGCGCTCGTTGGTCATTCAGCGCGGCTTCGATCTCAGCATGGAGGTCGGTCGACGCGTGTCGGCGTATCGGCAACGAGGCCAGGAGCCTCCCGCGTCGCTGCAACTACGGGCCGCGGTGGCCGAGAAGCTGTTCTTCAGCCGGGTCAAACAGATCTTCGGCGGTCGGCTGCGGTTCTTCGTGTGCGGGGGCGCAGCCCTCAATGAGGAGATCGCGGAGTTCTTCCATGCCTGCGGGGTGTTGATCCTCGAGGGGTACGGTCTCTCCGAGACCACCGGGGCGACCAACGTGAACCGCCCCGACCGCTTTCGCTTCGGCACCGTCGGCCCCTCGATGCCGGGGTGTGAGGTGCGCATCGCCGACGATGGCGAGATCCTGGTGCGCGGCCACAACGTGATGAAGCGTTACCACGGCCTGCCCGAGGAAACCGCCGAGGCATTCGATGCCGAGGGGTGGCTCAAGACCGGCGACGTCGGCGAGCTGCGGGACGGGTTCTTGCGCATCACCGAGCGCAAGAAGGACCTCTTCAAGACCGGGGGCGGCAAGTACATCGCGCCGCGCATGCTCGAGGGGCGACTGCGGGTCGGCGAAGGCATCGGGCACGTGTTGGTCTACGGCGAGGGCAAGCCCTACGTCGTCGCCCTGGTCGCGCTCGACCCAGGACCGTTGTTGGCGCTGTCCGAGCGCGAGGGCCTGGGGTGTCGCACCTACGAGGATCTCGCCGCCCACCCACGCGTGCGTCAGCTCGTGCAGGAGCACGTCGACGGCGTGAACGCCTCCGTTGCACGCTACGAAACGATCAAGCGGGTCTTCATCACCCCCGAGCCCCTGACGCTCGAGGCGGGCCAGATCACCCCGACCCGCAAGGTCCGCCGCGCCGCCGTCCTCGACCGCTACCGCGACGCCCTCGAAGCCCTCTACGACGACGAGGGGCGGTCCGTCTCGGGCTACTGACTTTGGGGGAACCTCTCGGTTCCCGCCTCTGCGGGCGGCCGAGCCGCCCTACGGGCTCCCTCCAAGGTCGCGCCTGGCGGCGCTTTCTCGCTTCGCCCTGCGGGCTGCGCTCCGCCGCGCCCGCGGCTGATCGCTGACGCGTGGGCCCTTCGCTCTCCAAGGTCGGCCCAGAGGGTGCTTTCTCGCTTCGCCCGTGGCCGGTCGCTGACACGTGGGGGGTTACGAGCTCCCTCCAAGGTCGGGCCCAGAGGGCCCTTTCTCGCGGTTTCGCCGCTCCCGGGACTCCGGAGGTCGCGGCCTGGCACCCCAGCCGTTCGAGCGCCTGGATGTTCTTTAGGTGCCAAGCCCCCGGGGAGCCGAGGGCACACCCCCCGGAGGCGGGGGAGGAGCGAAGCGACGAGCGAGGCCGCGTGCGGCCGACCTTGGAGGGAGAGCGTAGGGCGGCTTGGCCGGCCGGAGCGAGGGAGCCGAGAGGTTCCTCTGAATGAAAACAGGCCCTACGAAAGAAGAGACCCCCGATTCGTGAGAATCGAGGGTCTCTTCTTTTTCGTAGGGCCGGGCGGCTTCGAACCGCCGACTTCTACCGTGTCAAGGTAGCGCTCTACCCCTGAGCTACGGCCCTTTATGTCTGCCCCGTGTTGGGGGAGCGCGTCTTAGCGCGTCCCGGCTCCGGGGTCAACCCCTTCGTTGCAAAGTTTTGCCGGGACGTCTTGACGCGCCCCCCGGCAAGCCACACTCTTGCCCCGGTTCGAACCCCGTGGGCGACCCTCGCGTCGCCGTGGCACCCGTGCCGAACAACCCACGTGGGGTCCGAGCCCATCCCTTGAAGGAGCAAGAGTCATAGGCAGAAGAAGAAGTTCGAAGCGACCGCCACGTCCGACTGAAAAGCATCGGGTAGGCCGTCGCATTCGTGCCCGCGAGGTCCGCGTCATCGATCACGAAGGCGGACAGCGGGGAATCATGGATACGCGCGACGCGTTGGATCTCGCCAACGAAGTCGGCTTGCAGCTCGTGGAGGTCAACCCAAAGGCCAACCCTCCGGTCTGCAAGGTGATGGACTACGGCAAGTTCAAGTACGAGACCGCCAAGCGGGAGCGCGAAGCCAAGAAACATCAGACCACCTCCGAACTCAAAGAGGTGAAGTTCCGGCCCAAGACCCACGGGCACGACTTCGACTTCAAGGTTCGGCACTGCCGGCGCTTCCTCGGTGACGGCGACAAGGTGAAGTTGGTGGTGCAGTTCCGCGGCCGCGAGGTCACCCACCCGGAAACGGGCCGGGCGATGCTCGACCAGGTCTGCAAGGACGTCGCCGACATTGCGACCGTCATTCAGATGCCCTCCATGGAAGGCAACCGGATGAACATGGTCCTGGGTCCGAAGAAGGACAACAAGAAGGAGCAGCCCAAGCGTCCCAAGGCGCCCGTCGCCGCCAAAGGCGCGGCGAAGCCCGCCAAGGACGAAGGCGGATCTGCTCCCGCTCAAGCCGGGGGCGACGCTCCCGCAGCCGAAGGTGCCAAGCCGGCGCCCAAGGCCGCACCTGCCGACGACGCAGGCCAATCGGCGGAAACCTCCGCCTGAGGCCCTCGCAGCCGTCGTTCAGGCTCCTTCTCAGTGCCGCGATGCACGCGCATGCTCACATGTTCCGGTGGGGCAGGCGCGTGGTCGCGGCAAACTCATGCTTGCGCAGTACCGACATCTGGGGTAAGACGCGCGTCCTCTTGGGGTTTTTGCCATGCCCAAAATGAAGTCTCATAGCGGTTCGAAGAAGCGATTCCGGTTCACTGCCACGGGCAAGGCCAAGCGCAAGCACAGCCACAAGAACCACATCCTCACCAAGAAGAACGCTGACCGCGTTCGCAAGCTCCGTGGGACCACGATCGTCTCCGAGCCTGACCAGCGGCGCATCGACGCGCTGCTTCCGTACGGAAGGGACTAAGTCATGCCCCGCGCAAAACGTGGCGTAAAAGCACGCCGTCGTCGTAATCGAATTCGCAAGTGTGCCAGCGGTTTCCGCGGTGGTCGTCGTCGCATCTGGCGCCGCACCATCGAAGCTGTGCACCACGCCTGGATGCACGCCTACCGTGGCCGCAAGCAGAAGAAGCGGGACATGCGTCGCCTGTGGATCGTCCGCATCGGCGCCGGTGCACGCATGCACGGCCTCAGCTACAGCCGCATGATGAACGGTCTTTCGCTGGCGGGCGTCGAGCTCGACCGCAAGATCTTGGCCGAGATGGCCGTCGTCGACGCCGAGGCGTTCGCGAAGATCGTCCAGGTCGCCAAAGACGCCCTCGAGGCGCACCAGAAAAAGGCCGCCTAAGGTTCGGCCTGCCATCGCGTCCGCGGTGGCTCGAAAAACGCGGGGGGAGCTTCGGCTCCGTCCGCGTTTCGCATTGGTTCCCCGCGCAAACTCGGGTGCTCTATGCTCCGCGGCGTGAGTGACGACGTGACGCAGGCGCTTCGCGCCGAGCAGGAGCGGTTCGAGGCCGCGCTCGCCGAGGTGAACGACAAGGACGCCCTGTACGAGCTGCAGGTCCAGTACCTCGGTAAGAAGGGCTCGGTCAGCAAGCTGCGCGGCCAGATGGGCAAGCTGGCGCCCGAGGAACGCAAGGCGTTCGGCATGGCGTTCAATGAGGTCAAGAAGGCGATCGACGCCTCCCTCGAACAGCGCAAGACGGCGATCGAGGCTGCAGCGCGCGAGGCTGACCTCTCCCGGACCGAGGATCTGACCATGGTGGACACCATGTCCGCGGTGGGCAGCATTCACCCGATCACGCGCACGCGTCGGGAACTCGCCCGCGTGTTTCGCAAGCTGGGCTTCGACGTCGTCGACGGCCCGCACATCGAGCACGAGCTGTACAACTTCGACAAGCTCAACATCCCTGCCGATCACCCGGCGCGGGACATGCAAGACACCTTCTTCGTGCAGGGGGCGGGGGGCGAGCGCGACAGCGATCTCGTGCTGCGGACCCACACCTCGCCGGTCCAGATTCGCACGATGCTGGGGCGCAAGCCTCCGATCCGCATCGTGGCCATGGGCACCGTCTTTCGCAAGGACGACGACGCCACACACTCGCCGATGTTCCACCAGATCGAGGGATTGTGCATCGACGAGGGCGTGACGATGTCCGACCTCAAGGCGACCTTGTATCGCTTCGTCAGCGCGTTCTTCGGTGCCGACCTGAAGGTGCGGCTGCGCCCGTCGTTCTTCCCGTTCGTCGAGCCCGGTGCGGAGTTCGACATGGAATGTCCGTTCTGTCCCACCGACGACGCCGGAGAAAAGCTGCCGCACTGCAGCGTCTGCAAAGGCGGACGTTGGATCGAACTCGGCGGCTCGGGCATGGTCCACCCCAAGGTGCTGGAGGCCTGTGACATCGACCCCCAGAAACACACCGGGTGGGCGTTCGGGTTCGGCATCGACCGCATGGCCACGCTGCTGCACGGCGTGCCCGACCTGCGGCTTCTCTTCGACGGTGACGTGCGTTTCTTGGAGCAGTTCCCATGCTGATCTCGCGACAATGGATTGAAAGCCTGTTGGAGCCCGCGCAGGGCGAAGCCCTCAGCGACGAAGCGTTCGGTGATGCGATCACGTCGCTCGGACTCGAAGTCGAGGGGGTGACGCGCTGCGGTGACGGTCTGCGCACCGTCGTCGTGGCCGAGGTGAAGGGCATCGAGCCCCATCCGAACGCCGACAAGCTCCGGCTGGTCGACGTGTTCGACGGGGAGCGCACGATCAAGGTCGTGTGTGGTGCGCCCAACGTGCCCGACCCCGGCGGAAAGATCGCGTTTGCTCGCCTGGGATCGGTGTTGCCGGGCGGGTTCGAGATCGGCGCTCGCAAGATTCGAGGCGTGCACTCCGAAGGCATGATCTGCGCCGAGGAAGAGCTCGGCATCGGGCCCGACTCGGACGGCATCATGATCCTGCCGTCCGAATGGACGCCGGGCACACCGCTGCCCGAGGCGGTGCCGGGCATCGAGGACACGATCTTCGAACTCGGCATCACGCCCAACCGTCCCGACGCGCTCGGGCACGTGGGGGTTGCCGCCGACCTGGCGATCAAGCTGCGTCGCGCGTTCAAGGCTCCGCAGCACACGTTGGCCGACGTGCCGGCCGCGGAGGGCCTGGTGACGCTCGACGCTCCGCAGCGGTGCGGGCGGTACATCGGACGCACCTTCGAGGGCGCGACGGTCGCTGCGGCGCCGCTATGGCTGCGCGTCCGCCTGCACCGATTGGGCCTGCGTCCGATCAACAACGTCGTCGACATCACCAACTACGTGTTGATGCTCTGGGGCCAGCCGCTGCACGCGTTCGACCGCGCAAAGCTGGCGGAGGGCCGGGTTGTCGTGCGCTTGGCTGCCGAGGGTGAAGCGATGACCACGCTGGACGACGCGAAGCTGACGCTGAAGGCCGACGACTTGGTCATCGGCGACGCGAGTCGTCCGCAGGCCTTGGCCGGGGTCATGGGCGGCAAGGACTCGGGCGTCGAGGCCGGGGCGACCACGCTGCTGCTGGAGACCGCGTGGTTTCAGCCTGGCTTCGTTCGAAGCTCCGCGCGCCGCCATCAACTGGCCACCGACAGCTCGTACCGCTTCGAGCGGGGCGTGGACTTCGGGGCGCGACTCGAAGGGGCCGCGGCGACCGCCGAGTCGTTGATCGTCGAACTCGCGGGGGCCACCGTCACCGCGGGGGTGGATGTCGCGGGGCAGGTGCCGGCGATCTCTCCGATCGTGCTGCGCAGCGCTCGGGTCACCGGACTGCTCGGCATGGAGATCCCCGCTGCCGAGGTGGAGCGGGTGCTCGGAGGACTCGAGGTCGCGTTGACGTCCGAAGGGGAGGGCGCGTGGTCGTGCGTGCCGCCCTCGCACCGCCCGGACCTCGCCTGCGAGGAGGACCTGGTGGAAGAACTCGTGCGCCACTTTGGGCTCGACCGGCTTCCCAGCGCGCCGAGCTTGCCCTCCGAGCCGCCCGGTTTGCGAGTCGACCCCGGCCAGCGCGAAGCGGATGGACGTGCGTTGCTCGAAGATGCGGTGCTCGATGCGATGCGCGCAGAGGCGCTGCACGAGGTGCTTTCGTTTGCGTTCACGGACCCCGCGGATCTCGTGCCCTTCGGTGTGCCAGCCGATCGCACGGTCAAGGTCGCCAACCCGCTGCGCATCCAGACCAGCATCATGCGCACCCACATGATGCCGGGGTTGTTGCGGGCCGCGTCGCTCAACGTCGCTCGGCATGCGCGGGCGGTTCGGTTGTGCGAGGTCGGTCGGATCTACGACTGGGCCGAGACTCCCGCCACCGAAGGCCCCACCGCGGCGATCGATGCGACCCTGCCTCGAGAGCAACGTCGTGCTGCGTTCCTGATCTGCGCCGGACGCAGCGGCGCGGACTATGCGGGAGCGGACGCAGCGTCGATCGCGAGCGCCGTCCTGGCGCGTCTCGGGAGCCACGCCACGCTCCGGCCCGCGGCCGAGGCCACGCCGTGGCTTCACCCCGGTGTACAGGCCCAGGTCCAGCGTGACGGTCTCGCCGTCGGTGAGGTGGGCGAGGTTCACCCCGACCTGATGCGTCAGTTCGAGTTTCCCGAAGGCGTGCGCGCCTACTACGGCGAGCTCTGGCTCGAGGCGCTGGAGGCGGGGCACGTTGCGCGCCACGAGACGCTGCCGCGCTTCCCCTCGACGAGCCGAGATCTGTCGCTGGAGATCCCGGTCGCCACCGCGGCGGCGTGGGTCGTGGATGCCTTGGTCGAGGCAGAGGCCCAGGCCGAGCACGCCGAGGATGGTCCTCGACTCTCTCGCGGCGACACGGCCGGGGGATCGATCGAGATCGTCGAGGACTACCGCGGCAAGGGCGTGCCCGACGGGCATCGCGCGTTGTTGCTACGACTGCACTACCGTGCACCGGAGCGATCCGTCACCGACGACGAGGTTCAGTCGCTGCACGCAGCGGTCGTTGCCGCGGCGGTGAAGCAGCTCGAAGCCCGAGTTCCGTCGATTCGCGTCCGTTGACGGGCAAACGCTCGGTGCGCGCGGGGCCCCTTGCGGGGTCCCGCCTGCGTTTGCCACGATAGCGGGACCATGACGAAGGCCGACATCATCGATCGGGTCTGCGACCGCGTGGGTGGCTTCTCCAAGAAGGAAGCCGCCGATCTGGTGGAGAAGGTGTTCGACGTCATGAAATGCACGCTCGAGACCGGTGAAAAGATCAAGATCTCTGGCTTCGGCAACTTCGTGGTGCGTGACAAGGCACCGCGGCCCGGTCGCAACCCGCAGACCGGGACCGAGATCCTCATCGACGCTCGCCGCGTGCTCACCTTCAAGCCCAGCCCGGTGCTGAAGACCGCGCTCAACTCCTGAGCTTCGTCTCCACGCCCGCCCACTCTTCGGTCCCGCGAGATCGCATCATGCCGCGCCGCAAGGCATCCGTTCCCGATGGTCTCGACCTCGGATCGGACAAGCTGTACTTCAAGATCGGCGAGGTCGCCGAGATCGTCGGTGTGCCGGCGTATGTGCTCCGGTACTGGGAGACCGAGTTCAAAGCGGTCAAGCCGCAGAAGTCGCGCACCCAGCAGCGTGTGTATCGCCGCCGGGACGTGGAGACGCTGCTGAAGATCAAGCAGCTGCTCTACGTGGAGAAGTTCACGATCGCGGGGGCTCGGCAGCAGCTCAAGGAGTCCGCCTCGGTCTGCACCCCGGCCGCGCCCTCGGGCGTGTACCTGGCGAAGCAGTCGCTGGGCGTCGTGCGGCGTCTGCTGGCGGACACCCTGGCGCTGGCCGAGTCGGGCCGGACCGATCCCGCGGCCGCGGACCCCGCACGCTTTCTGGAAGAGGTCGGGGGCGCACGAGCGCTGGTCGAAGGGGCCGAGACGTCCATCCTCGACCGCCCGCCGCGTGGGCCCCAGGGCAGCCTCGCGGGCTCCCACGAAAAACAGGGTCGATAGGCTTTGCGTTTGGGTGCGGGCCACGGTATAAGCCGCATCCCGTTCGGGGCGTAGCGCAGTCTGGTAGCGCACTTGACTGGGGGTCAAGGGGTCGGAGGTTCGAATCCTCTCGCCCCGACCGATAGACCGAAAGAGGATCCCCCGATGGCTCCGCCATCTCTTCCCGGTCGAACTGAAAGCCGCCTTCTCACGAAGGCGGCTTTTGCCTTTTCTTGGGGAACCTCTCGGTTCCCTCGCTGCGGGGGCGGAGCCCCCTACGCTCTCCCTCCAAGGTCGGGCGCGGAGCGCCCTCTCTCGCGCGGGCTTCTTTGGGAACCTCTCGGTTCCCGGCTGCTGCGGGGGCAAAGCCCCCTTCGCGCCTCCCTCCAAGGTCGGGCGCGGAGCGCCCTCTCTCGCGGGGGCTTTCATGGGGAACCTCTCGGTTCCCGGCTGCTGCGGGGGCAAAGCCCCCTTCGCGCCTCCCTCCAAGGTCGGGCGCGGAGCGCCCTCTCTCGCGGGGGCTTCTTTGGGAACCTCTCGGTTCCCGGCTGCTGCGGGGGCAAAGCCCCCTTCGCGCCTCCCTCCAAGGTCGGGCGCGGAGCGCCCTCTCTCGCGAGCCTTCGGCTCGCTCCTGTGCGGGTGGGGGGCGGGGGTTGTTCGAGGTTTCCCTTCGAGGACGAGCGTTTGATTCGCTTCGGAGCGGTGTTGGGTTGGGGGTCCTGCTGTGGGGTGGGGGTCGCGTGGGTTGGGTTGGTTGGGGTACACGGACGGTATGCCGCTGATTCTGGTGAGCAACGATGATGGGGTGTTTGCGCCTGGGATCGATGCGTTGGTGGAGGCGGTGGAGCCGCTGGGGACGGTGATCGTGGTTGCGCCGGATACGGAGCGCAGCGGGTCGTCGCATGCGATCACGTTTCACACCCACCTGCGGGTCGGGGCGGTGAAGAAGCCGTCGTCGAAGTGGTGGGGGGTCAGCGGGACGCCGGTGGACTGCGTGTACGTGGGCCTGCATCACCTGTGCCCGACCAAGCCCGACCTCGTCGTCTCGGGGATCAACGCGGGCTACAACTTGGGGACCGACGTTTTCTACTCGGGCACGGTGGGGGCGGCTGCCGAGGCCCGCATCCAAGGGGTGCCTGCGCTGGCGGCTTCGGCCGACCGCGGGGTGTCGCCGCGGGTCGCGATTCCAGCGGTGCGGCGGGTGGCCGCCGCGATGCTGCAGAGCAAAGCGCTGTCGCTGATCAACATCAACGTGCCGCGGCCGCCGGGGCTCACCGATGACGCGACCGACGAGGAGGTCGACGCGGCCGCCGAGGCGCTGCCGCTCGAGGTCACCCGGCTGGGCGTTCGCAAGTACAAGAACCACGTCGAGGCCCGAAAGGACCCGATGGGGCGCACCTACTACTGGATCGGGGGACCGGCGCTCGAGACCGATCACAGCCCGGGCGACGACACCTACGCCGTCACGCACGGCACCGTCGCCGTGACCCCGCTCGAACTCGACATCACCGGCGCCGACCCTTCGGTGGCGCAGCGCCTGCTCGACGCCACCGCGGACTGACCGACAAAGGACACGCACTCATGTCTCACGCTCTCGACCCCAAGATCGCTGCCGCTGGCCTCGACATGCTCCGCGAGCACGTCGCCGCCGTTCCCGACTTTCCGAAGGAGGGCATTCTCTTTCGAGACATCACGCCCGCGTTGTCCGACCCCACCTGCCTCAAGACGGCCGTCGACCTCCACCTCGATGCGGTCTCCGACATCGCCGGGCAGATCGACATGATCGTCGGCATCGAATCGCGTGGGTTCTTGTTCGGCATGCCGCTCGCGGCACGGCTCGGCGTTGGCTTCGTGCCCGTGCGCAAGCCGGGCAAGTTGCCCCGACCGGTCATCGAAGAGCGTTACGCCCTCGAGTACGGCGAGGATGCGCTGCAGGTGCATACCGACGACCTGAAGAGCGGACAGCGGGTGCTCGTCGTCGACGACCTGCTCGCGACCGGCGGCACGGCCTCGGCCGCCTGCGCGTTGGTCGAAAAGGCGGGTGCGACGGTGCTGGGATGCCTGTTCCTCATCGAACTCGAGGCGCTCGGCGGCCGGGCCAAGCTCGGCGATCGGCGGATCAACGCGCTCATCGGGTACTGAGCCCCACGTTCAGCGCGGCTGCACGCCGCCGTTGAGCAACCATGCATGGACGTGGCGGGCCTGGGCGCGGCACTGTTGTTGCCATGACTTGGACCCGGCGTCGTGTGTTGGTGAAGGCTGCCAAGGTCGTGGCCGCCGCTCCGTTGCTCGAGTTCGTGGCCTGCACCGATGACGGGGCGGACATGGGCGAGACCGTGGGGCAAACCTCGGGTGCGTCCACGAGCACCTCGACCTCGGGATCCGGGCCGAGTACCGCCACGGGCGGCTCGGGGTCGGCAACGGGGTCGAGCAGCACCGGGGGGGACGGCTCCTCGTCGGGAGGCGAGGGCACGTCGACGGGCGCCGAGGACAGCTCGTCGAGCACCGGGTCTCAGAGCGAGTCGTCGAGCACCGGGGCGGCGGTGTGCGAGCCCACGCCCGAAGACATCGAGGGCCCGTTCTATCGGCCGAACATTCCGGTGGGCAGCAACCTGGACGTGCACGGTGACGACGGCATCGCGCTCCGCATCGAGGGGCGTGTGTTGGCCGACGACTGCGCGCCGATTGCCGACGCGGTGGTCGAGATCTGGCACGCGACTCCCCGAATGCCCGACGGCGAACCGGGCGACGCCGATGCGACCTACGACGATACGGCTGCGTATCGCTACTACGGGCAGGTCGCGACCGATGCCGACGGTCGCTACGCCTTCACCACGTTGCGCCCCGGTTGGTACCTCAACGGCCCGCAGTATCGGCCCGCACACGTGCACGTGAAGGTCTGGGTGCGGGGTGTCGAGCGGCTCACGTCGCAGCTGTACTTCGAAGGCGACCCGTTCAACGCCGAAGACCCGTGGTTCAACCCCGTGATGGCCCTGGCGCCCGACGACGAAGGCGTCGCGACGATCGACCTGGTCGTCTAACGATCAGCCGATCGCCCCGAGCAGGCGCTCGGGGGTCCAAAACTGAGGCGGGTCCTGTCCCTCGAGGGCATGGACGGCATCGGTGACCACGGTGTTGGCGGGCGCTCGGACGCCGGCTTCCTGGGCCCGCAGGACGATTTCCCCGCACAGATCGTCGATCTCGGTGGGTTTGCCCGCCTCGAGGTCCTGGAGCGTGCTCGACTTCGCCGAGGGGTCGACGGCGACGAGGGTCTTGGCGACGCGCAGCACGATCGCATCGGGCAGGGTGAGCAGGCGGGCAATGGCGCCCGGTGGCAGGCCGACGATCGATCGCGGGCGCAGGCCGCTGGCACGAAGCACGGCCAGGCCCTCCCGCATGACAGCCGCGAAACACCGCCGCAGGGTGCGTTGGCGCAGGGACTGGGCGATGGTGACCCCGGTGACGGCACAGATCCCGTTGTTGAGGTTCAGCAGGAGTTTGCCCGCCATCACGTCGTCGATGTCGGCCCGCACGTCGAGATGAATGCCGACCGAGGCGGCGGCGCTGACCAGCTGGGCGAGCGCATCGGCGGCGGCCTCGGGCACGGTGCCGACCAGGATCGGGCCCTTGGTGGCTTGCACGAACGCGCCGGGGCGCGGGCGGACGACGTTGTAGCTGACCATGCCGCCGGCGACCGGGTTGTCCAGCCCGTCGCGGAGGCGCGCAGGGTTGCGCAGGCCGTTCTGCAGCGAGAGCACCGCGGCGCCTGGAGGCAGCACGGTGGCCAGCGTTTGCGCAGCCTCGGGCGTGTGCCGTGACTTCACGGTGACCAGGCACAGATCGACGTCTGCGAGCACCGCGGGGTCTTCCTCCACGACGAGATCGGGGCCAGGGCGGTAGGCGTGCCCGTCGAGGCCGTGGCTGACCAGCGTCTCGCGGACCTCGATCAGGCTCGGGCGCGCGACCATGGCCACCGGGATGCCCGCTGCGGACAGCCGAATGCCGACCGATGCCCCGATCGCACCGGCACCGAAGATGCCGACCTTCATGCCGAGTCTCCGCCAGGCCGCTTCAGCTCGACCCGGCGGGGCGAAAACCGGTCCAGGTCGTCGATGTCGCGGTCGTGCACGGCGAGCAGGAGTCCCGCGCCGCGTTCGAGCAGCGCCTGCAGGGTGCTCGCCATGCGCTCGCGACCCTCGCGGTCGACCCCGGCGAACGGCTCGTCCAGCACGTACAGCGCCGCTTCACCGAGCTGCAGACCCCCAAACGCGAGGCGACGACGCATGCCGACCGAGTAGGTGCTGGCCAGGCGCAACAGCGCATCGCCGAGCTGGGTGGCCTGGCGCGCGCGGCCCATGCCCGCGGTGTCGCCGTGGACGTCGGCGTAGAACCGCAGCAGCTCTTCGCCGGTGAGTCCCGCGGGCACCTCGACCTCCTGGGGCAGGAAACGCAGGGCCGCCCGGGCCTTCAGCGGCGCGCTGCCCAGATCGTGGCCTCCGATGCTCACCGTGCCGGCATCGGGAATCACCGTGCCGCAGACGCAACCCAGCAGCGTCGACTTGCCGACCCCGTTGGGGCCCAGCAGCAACACGGTTTCGCCCGGCTCGACGCGCAGGTCGATGCCGTCGAGCACGGTGTGATTGCCGTAGCGTTTCGAGATCGCGGTCGCGTGCAGGGGGTGGGTCATGTCGAGTGGCTCCTACCGAAGGGCGAGTCGAGTCAGCGCCAGCGCGGCACCGACGAGGACCGGCGCCCACAGCAGGGCGGTGGCACGAGGATGGGCGCCGCTGCGTTGCACGGCGGGCAGGGGGAGGGTGGAGAGCAGTCGGGCTCGCAAGGGTCGGCTGCGGGAGAGCGAGGTGGCGGGCACCAGCCACAACAACGCGGCGGCAACCCACACCGCGACGTGGGCGGGTCCGACCGTGGACGACAACGCCAGCAGCGCGGTCGCGCCGGCGACCCCGAGCAGGCGTGCACTGGCGGCGGGGGTCTCACGCCAGAACCCGAGCACCAGCAGACGCAACACCGGGTCTCGAAGGCTGGCGATCGCCTTGGGCGTGGGCTCGGGGATCGGCGGCCCGGCCAGGGTCCGCGTGGCCTCGGCGACGAACGGCACGGCCTCGAACACCCCCTTGGCGTAGACGGCAGGGGCGGCAAAGAACGCGACGGCGGCGAGGGCCACCGCGCCCGCGCCAAACAGCCAAAGCCCCATGGGGACCGCAGCACCGTCGGCCGAGAGGTCGAATCCCAGCTGCAGGGGCATGGCGGCAGCGACGGCCAGGCCGATGCCGACTGCGGGCGCGTACAGGTGCACGGCGGTCTCGGGCAGCGTCCAGCCGGCGCTGGCTCGGCGTTGCATGTCGCCGGCCCACGACTCGGGGTCGAAGCGGCGTCCGAGCGCGGCGCTGGCGGCCGGAATCATGGGCTCGAGCAGCGCGGCGACGACGGCGAGTGCGGCCCAGTCCATGACCAGGTGCGCGGAGGCTTCCCACCCCGACGCGGGGACCAGGCCGACCAACACCGCGATCGAGCCCAGCGCGAGCGTCTCGGCCAGGGCTCGCAGGTGGCGTGCGCGTGCGGCTCGAAAGTGCGCCGCGGGAGGCAGCGGAAGGACGAGAAGTTGAGCGCGCGAGGCGGCATGCAGATAGCCGGTGGTGCGGGCGTGCACGCCTGCGAGCAGCAGCACCGGACCTCCGACGAACACCAGGCCGCGCCGGGTCGCGAGCCCAGAGTCCGCGGCGCCGGCGAGCAGGAGGGCCCACAGGGACGCGACGACCGCGGGCACCACCCAGTCGGCCCAGTGGCTCCGATCCCATCGTGAAAGGCGGCTGTGCAGAGCGCTCGGCATCGGTCGCGAGGGGTGTTCAGCAGTACCACGTCCGGCGCCGACGGTGCGGTACGCTGCAGGGGTGCTGGGCTCGTGCATGCTGATGCTGGCGGCCGCCGGTTCGTCGGGATGGGCGGTGCCCCAGGACATCACCGTCCGCGAGCGCACGATCGTGCAGCGTGCTCATGGGCGGGTCGTGGAGCTCGAGGGCGTCGCACCGACCGGGTTGCCGCTCGCGCACGCCCCCCGGGTGTGGATGCGCGGCGACGAGATCCGCGGTGGCGGCCCGGCATGGGCCGAGCCGGTGCACTGGGCGACGCCTCGGCGTACCGAGGCGGAGATCCTCGCGGCGGTGAGCGCCGCGGGATACCGAGCGCGTTCGGCTCGGGCGCAACACCGCCCCGATGGCAGCGTCGCGTGGTGGGTCGACGTTGCCTTCGACCCGCACACGCGCAGTCGTCCAGTGGTGTGGGTGGACGACTCGACGGGCGAGGTTCGGCGCGGGTTGGAGCAGGTCCGCGCGGTCGCTGCCGCTGCGTTCGCCCGCAACCCGGTGTTGGACGAGGCCCCGACCGTGTTCGAGCTGGAGGGGCTCGCCGACCCGCCCGAAGACCTTCGGGGGCCGTTGTTCGACGTGCGGCAGTGTGAGGACCCCGGAGTGCCCGGCGCGTGCGTGCCCGCAGTCGTGCCGCCGAGCGAAGCGGGGGACTTCGTCTTCGATGTGCCGATGTCGGCCGAGGACCACGCGCGCGGGGACGACCTGTTTGCAGCAGCGTCGTTGGCCGTGCATGCCCAGCGCTACGAAGCCTTCGCCGCCCGGCACGGGCTGCCTCTGGCGCCGTGCCTCGAAACGCAGGCACCGGGGGTATTGCTGGCCAACTACCGCGGCTTCACGGCGCAGGGCGAGGTGCGAGTCGCCAACGCGGGTTACACCGGAGACTGCAGTCTGCTCGCGTTCTTCGGGCAAGGCCCCGACGCGGACTGGTCCTACGACGCCGACGTCGTCTTGCACGAACTCGCTCACGGCACCATTGCCGCGCTGATCGGCGAGGGCCGGGTGCTCGGAGGCACGCGTCGTCGGCCCGACGCGGTGGTGCAGGACGCCGGTGCGATCAACGAAGGCCTCGCCGACTTCGTCGCTGCCGTCATCACCGGCGATCCGGGCCATGCCGAGTACGTGCGCGCGTACGAAGGCGGGTGGATGCGCGACGCCACGCACGGTTTCGTCTGTCCGTCCGATCTGCGGGGCGAGATTCACTACGACGGCGAACCCGTGACGGGGGCGCTGTGGGCTGCCTACGAGCAGCTCGGCGAGGACCTGGTCGAGCCTGCCCTGGATGCGGTGGCGCTGCTCGACGAGGACGCCACATTCGAGGAGTACGCGGCGGCCGTGCTCATGTTGACCGAGGAGGCACTCGGGCCCGATGCACACGCCGTACTCGAGGCGGCGTTGGCCGACCACGGGTTGGTCGACTGCGCTCGGGTGGCGGACTGGGACGCGCTCGAGCACCCGCTGTGGGTGCTGCCGCGTTTCGGATCCTACGGTTACTTCACTCCGATGCGCCCGCCGGCGCTGCAGGTTCGCCTGGATGTGCCCGCAGACGCGGTGTCGGCCACCGTGCAGTTCGAGACGGTCGTCGTGCCGCAGGCGGGATGGGAGCCGATTGGAGACGTGCACGTGTTGGTGCAATCGGGTGCCCCGATCGCGTTCTCGTACAGCGTCGACGAGGATGCGCGGACCACGGTCGAGGCATCGCCGGATCTGCACCTCGCCAGTGTCAACGACGGCTCTTTCACCCTCGACGTCGAACCTGGGCAGCCGACGTATCTCGCCTTCTTCAACCAAGGACAGCATGTCGTCCAGCTCAGCGGGCTCGAGGTCACCTTCGAGGTTGCCGATGTCGGCTCTTCGGGCGCCGAGACGCCGACGACCGGCGACTCCGGGGACACGGACGGGGCCCCAGCGTCTTCCGAAGGCGGTGCGGGATGCAGCGTCGCAGGGGGCGCGCCCTGGGCCACGACGCTCTTGATGCTGCTGCTGGTCGGTGGACGATGCCGCCGAAGCCGCGGTCGGCCGCGCTGACATCCGGGCCGGCTTTGGCGATACTGGGGCGTGGCGAGCCCTCCCACCCCGACGGTCCCGCTCGACGAGGCGCAGACGCCCGTGGAGCCCGGAGACGGTTCGCCGGCGGTGCTCAACCCGGGGACTCGAATCGGACGGTACCTGGTCGTCGACAAGATCGGGGAGGGCGGAGCCGGGGCGGTCTATGCCGCCTTCGATGCCAAGCTCGACCGCAAGGTTGCGCTGAAGCTGCTGCAACAAGGCAGCGGTGGGCCGATGAGCACGCTCGATCCGCGGTGGCCGAAGCTCGTGCAAGAGGCCCGCATGCTGGCCAAGCTCAGCGACCCCGAGGTCGTGACGGTGTTCGATGTCGGTGAGCACGGCGGCGTCGGCTACCTCGCCATGGAGCTGGTCGAGGGCGGCGATCTGGCGGAGTGGATCGAACGCCATCGCAGCCCGGAGGCGACCGAGCCGCTCGGGCTGCGCGACGCCCTGCGGTTGATGCTCGAGGCCGGGGAAGGCCTCGCGTGTGCGCACCGAGCGGGTCTCGTGCACGGCGACTTCAAGCCCGCGAACGTGCTCATCGACGGTCGTGGGCGGGCCAAGGTCAGCGACTTCGGCATTGCGCGGTTGCGTGGCAATGCAGACCTGCCCGCCACCGACGAACAGACGCTGTCGGACACCCTGGGCTCCGGCTCGGGGGAGGTTCGTTTTGCCCAGGGACGCACCGAAGACACCGGAGTCGGCGTGCGCTGGATCGGCACGCCGGCATTCATGGCACCCGAGCAGTTCGACGGGGTGTTGCCCAGCGAGCAGACCGATGTCTACGCCTACTGCACGGCGCTCTTCCAGGCCGTCTACGGGGTCCTGCCGTGGTCGGCATCGTCGATGCTCGAGCTCGCCACGCTCAAGGGCCATCGGCCCGCGAATCGACGTGCCGGGGTGCGTGTGCCTCGGTGGCTCGACCGCCTGCTCGAGCGCGGGTTGGCCACCGACCCCGATGCTCGGGACACATCGATGGACGCGGTGTTGCTTGCGCTGCGGCGAGGCATGCGGAGCCGCCGAACGGCCGCCGTCGTGGCAGGCGCAGGCGGGCTGGCGCTGCTCGGCGGCACCGCGCCGCTGTGGTTGCCTGCGGGCGCCGAAGCCGATGCCCTGTGCGAGACCGACGGTTTCGTCTGGAGCGATGCGGCGCAGGCTCGGGTGAAGGCCGCGTTCGAAGCGGTTGGACACCGGGCGCCACAGGAGGCGTGGACGCGGGTCGACGAGCGCTTGCAGGCGCTCGAGTCCGCCTGGACCGACGCATGGGCCACGACGTGTCGGGCCAGCGCGAGCCCGACCGTGCAGCAGCGCTCGCTGGATTGTCTGGAGCGACAGAAGCGGCAGGCATCGCGGCTGCTCGACGCCTGGACCGAAGAGGGAGCGCTCACCGTGGAGCTCGTCGACCGTGCGAGCCGAGCCGCGGCAGGGTTGCCGGGGCCCGAGGTTTGCCTGCGTGCGGACGCGCTGGCGCAGGGCGATCGTGTCCCGGCGGACCCCGAGCTGGCTGCGGCGGTCTCGGCCGCTCGCGAGCGGATCGACGAGGCCTCCGGCCTGGCGCGGGCCGGGCGGGTGAAGGACGCCGTCCCGGTGGCTCAGGCCGCGCTGAAGGCCGCCGAGGCGACGGCGTTCGCTCCCGTGGTGGCCGAGGCATCGTTGGAACTCGGCCTGGCGCTCGAGCGTTCCGGCGACATCGAAGGGGCCGCCGAGGCGCTCGAGCGGGCCTACTTCGAGGGCGTGTCCGCCGAGGCTCACCCGCTCGTCGCGGCGTCGGCCGAGGGATTGGTCTGGGTTGCAGGTGCACGGCTCGAAAGACACGACGAAGGCATGCTGTGGGCCCAGCACGCCGAGGCTGCCTTGGCGAAGACGGGGGGGGCACGCGACCGGTTGATGGCGCACGTTGCCGGCCTGTACGAACGCAAGGGCGAGTACCGGACCGCGGAGCAGAAGTTCGAAGAAGCCCTCGAGGTCACGGCCGACGACGATCTCTACGGCCTGGGCATCGTGCACCAACGGCTCGGGGACGTGCTGCGCCGACAGAACAAGGCCGATGCCGCCATCGAGCACTATCGGGAGACCGTCGCACTGTGGACCACCGCCCTTGGGGCATCCCATCCCAACGTGGCGATCGCGAAGAGCTCGCTGGGTTCGGGGTTGGCCCGGGCAGGTCGCAGCGAGGAGGCCGTCGCGGTCTACCTCGATGCGCTGAAGAAACTCGAGGCTGCGTTCGGGGAGGACCACCCTGCGATCAGTGCGGCGCTGCAGAACCTCGGCATCACCTACAAGAACCAGGGGCGGTACGAAGAGGCCGAAGGCGTGCTGCGCCGAGCCGCGAAGATCGACGCTGCGGTGTTCGGGCCCGAGCACATGAAGACGGCCGATCGCCGAGAGGCACTGGGTCGGGTCCTGACTCGCCGGGGGCGAGGCGCCGAGGCGTTGGTCGAGCACGTGGCGGCGGGCAAGGTCTACGCCGAGACGTTGAAGCCCGGGCACCCGTGGCTGGTGCTCAATCACATCAACCAGGGCGACGCGCTTCGTCAGATGCGGGACTTCGAGGGCGCACTCGAGGCGTACGAGCGCGGCTACGACGTGGGCCGTGAGGGGTTGGAGGACGATGATCCGCTGCGCAGCGATGCCGCCACCTACTTCGGTCGTGCGTTGGTCGAGGCTGGGCAGCACGCCCGCGCGGTGACGGTGCTCGGTCCTGCAATCGCGGTTCTCGAAGAGGCCGAGGGCTTCGAGGACGTGGTGGCGCTCGGTGGCTGGGCGCTGGCGCGAGCCCAGGTGGAGACGGGCGGTGATGTCGCGGCCGCCGTGACGTTGGCCAAGGCTTCACGGGCAGGCTTGGCCCCGTGGCCCGAAGAGCAGACGGCGCTCGACGCTTGGGTCGCGGCACACGAGTGAGCTGCTACCCTGCGGGCGCATGCAGTCCACCAAATGGGATGTCCGGTTTCTGGAGCTCGCGCTGCACATCTCGCAGTGGAGCAAGGACCCCTCGACCCAGGTCGGCTGCGTGGTCGTGGGGCCGGACCGCGAGATTCGAAGCACCGGCTTCAACGGGTTTCCCCGCGGCATCGATGACTCCGACGGGCGTCTGACCGACCGCGAGCAGAAGTACCCGCTGATCTGCCACGCCGAAGAGAACGCGATCATGCATGCCGCGCGGATCGGCGTGTCGCTCAAGGGCTGCCGCGCCTATGTGACGTGGCCTCCATGCACACGCTGCGCTCGGTCGCTGATTCAGGCCGGCGTGGACGAGGTCATCTTTCCGGGCGGCCTCGTCATTCCAGAGCGCTGGAACGACGACTTCGAGATGAGCACGGGGATGTTGGCCGAGGCGAAGGTGAAGATCCGCGAGGTCGTGGTGCCGGGCTTCAATCCCAACAGCTGAAGTCGTAGGTCGAGGTGCCACGCGGCGTCCCCTTGGCGTCCTCGACGACGGTGCGAACCAGTCGACCGCGGTTGTCGTAGGTGTGCCGGGCGACGGTCTCGATCGCGGCGTCGTGCATCTGGGTCGACGTGATCAGGCGCCCCGCGTCGTCGAACTCGAACAACGCCACGCGCTCGAAGCTGCCGTCCATGCCTTCGTCGATGCGGCGGGCGACGACCCGTCCTCGTGCGTCGACCTCGACCGTGATGCTGTGGACTTGTTTGGGCGCACCGAGAGGCGTGAGCGTGCGCAGCTCGTACACAAAGCGTCCGGCGTCGTCGTAGTGCAGTGCGTGGTGGTCGACCTGCACCCATTCGCCATCGGCCCACCGTGTCTCGCGACGCTCGCGCAGCGTGCCGGCGTCGTCGTAGCTGCGGTGGTGTTGCTCGACGATGCGGCCGGCGTCCGCGTCGTGCACGTCCTCCCGGACCAGGAGCGGGCCGTCGTAGTGAAAGGAACGGGTGCGGACCTCGGCGCCATCGATCGTGACCGTTTGAGCGCGGCGCCCTCGTGCGTCGTACGACCAGAGTGTCTGCCGCTCTCCGTCGGGTCCGCGCTGCAGCGCGCGGGTTCGTCGACCGTCTTCGTAGCTGTACTCGACGACGGTGATGCCCGCGAAGGCCTCGTTCTGCATTCGGCAGGGGCCGGGGCTGCCCGGTGGGGCCGCGGCGTTCACTTCGGTTTCGGCGCTCGCGAGCACGGGCGCACGCGCATCGCCGCCGGTCGTGGTCGCACACCCGATCAGGCCGAGGGCGAGGGCGAGGCAGCGTCGCATCGGGTTCATGCAAGCACGAGCACGCGGCGCTCGCCAGGGCTCAGGGCTGGGCGGCCGCGATCTCCTGGGCCAACGCGCGGCGGCGGGTGCGTTCGTCGGGCGTTTGGCTGTGCAGCAGCAGCTCGCGGGTGACGGTGTCGGCCTCGTGGAGCGCCTCGGGGGTGCCACGTTGCAGCAGGAGGCGAACTCGATATTCCGAGAGCCGGTCTTGCTCGGTCGGGGCCAGGCTGAGTCCGGCTGCCCCGTCGAGCTCCGCAAGGGCGGGCTCGATGCCGTAGCGCGCAGCGGTGGCCCGAGCGACGGCGAGCTGCGCGTCGGCGTCGAGGGGGTGCTCGGCCCGCGCGAGCTGGGCGAAGTGCAGGGCGAGGGCTGGTTGGGATCGAAGCAGGGCGATGTGACTGCGGAGCAGCAGCGGCGTGCCCTCGCGCGGGTGCGTGCGGGCACGGGTGCGCGCCATGACGTCGGCGTGTCCCCACGCCCCTGCATCCCGCAGGCCCTTGGCGACCGCTTCGAACGCGCGACCGCGGGTGGGGGTGATGGACACGACGGCCTCGGGGTCCGGGTAGCGGGCTTGCACGTAGTCCAGCAGCACCGCGGGGGCAGGGGCGCGGACCCGGTCGAGCGCGGCGGTGACCGCTGCGTCACGCGCGTCGGAGTCACCGCGGCGGTCGTGGACCGCGGCCAGCAGCAGCCAGCCGTCGATCGAGCCCGGTCGCACCTCGGTGGCGAACCGGGCATGGCTCGCGGCGGTCTCGACATCGCCGGACTGCAGCGCCTGGCGGGCTGCGATGGCGTGCAGGTTGCCGTCCAGTGGTCTCCAGCGAAGCGCGTCGGCGGTCGAGCCTCCGTTCGCGAGCTGGGCGTTGGTCATGGCGCGCCGGGTCCAGGTGTGGGGAGCCAGCGCCATGGTCAGTGCCGCGAGCCCCAGTCCCAGCGGCGGCCCGATGCGCATCAGCAGGCGGCGAGGCAGTTGCGCCGGCCCGTGCGGGGTGAGGCTGCCGACCAGCGCCGCGGTTGGGGCGGCCACCCCGATGAACTCGAGCGAGAAATCGACCAGGCTTTGCATGGCGAGCGCGGCGAGACCGAGCAGCACCACCGTGCGAGCGCGTTGCTCTCGCCCTTTGACGCGGTGTCGGAGTGCGCGGACCCACCAGACCACGCTCATCACGACGGCCGCGGTGCCGACCCAGGGCCCCCATTCGATCAGCGCGGTGACAGGGGTGGACTCGAGGTGCGTGAAGACGATGTCCGAGCCGGGCGCATGCAGGGGGAACAGGTCTGCGAACGTGCCTCGCCCGGTCCCGAACACGGGGCTGCGTGCGGCCAGTCCGATGCCGTCGCGGGCCGGGCCGAGCTTGAGCTCGAACGCGTGGTCGGGGTCGTGCATCAGGGCGAGGAGCTCGGCCCAGGCCCCGTGTCGGCCGACGGTGACGACCACGGTTGCCAGCGCCAGCAGGCCCAAGGCGAAGGGGCCCTTGCGCTTGGTGGCCGCCTTGGTGCCCAGGCTCTGCGGCGGGCGCACGAGGGCCAGCGCGAGCGCGATGGGTGCGAACACGGCGAACGCCAGCAAGGCTCCGCGGGAGAGCGACAACAGCAGGGCCGGGACGAGCAGCAACAGCGCCCCGAGCATTGCGATGCCGCGGTCCCTGCGTTGGGCGACCTTGGCCGCGTCCCGAGCGGTGCGAGCTCCGTGCAGTTGGTCGACCGCGAGGGCGCCCGCCGAGAAGATGGCCAGGAGCAGCAGCCCCGACTGATGGTTGGGGTTGACGAAGGTGGTGAGCAGCGCGGTCCGGGGGATCAGCAACGCGTGCTGCGGGGTGTAGAGCCCGTAGATGGCCTCGGTGCCGACGAAGGCATGGCCGAACCCGACCAGGGTGACGACCAGCCCCGCGCCCGCGACCGCGGCGGCGGCCAGTCTCCACGACAGCTGGCCCGCGACGAGCACCAATCCTGCGAGCCCGATCAGGCGCGCCACCTCGAGCCCGGTCTCGGCCGGTGCGACCGAAAGGCCCGGCGTTGCCGCGACGCCCGCGGGCTGCAGCGCGGACTCGACCCACGCCTGGAGGCTGGGCGCAGCCAAACCCCGCAGCCCTGGCAGGGGAACCACGGCCACGAGGGTCCAGCCGGCGAGCGCCAAGAGCAGCCATGCCGGCCAGGGTCGGCGGAGCGGACCGCGGCTGCGACGGGCGATGCGCCAGAGCAGGGCGCCCATCACCAGCAGCCAGGCTGCGAGCGCCTCGGGGGGCACGCCGCCGAGCGCAAGGGCGGGGCCGGCCACTGCGACCGCAAACAACCCTCGCGTCCACGGGATGCCCTGCGCGGACGTGTGCCGCCGCCTGCCGTCGCGGTCACCCATCCGGTCCAGCGTACCGCGGCCCGTTGCGCGGCGCCGCCTGTGGACCAAGCTGGAACAACAAAAAGGGAGGCGGCCGGCAGGCCACCTCCCTCATCACGCGTAAGGCTCGAGACCTAGGGCGCGAGTGCAACCGCGGCGAGCGGCAGGGCAACCCACGGGGTGGGTCCGATGACGACGGCCGTCATGCCGAAGTCCTGATCGTCGCCGGTGGTGTCGAACGACCCGTGAGCCACGACCCAAGCGGCGAGGCCGTCGGCGGCCGTCACCGAGAACGCGTACTCGGGGTCGGCGGGCAACACGAGTCCGCGGGATTCGGCGATGCCGACGTCGTGCGGGCCAGCGTCGAGCGTGAGCTCGCCGGTCTCGTTGGGGAACGAGATGGTCTGGAAGAACGTCTCGGCGATTTGATCGGCGTCATCCAGCTCGCCCGCAGTGACTCCCGGAGCGGAGGCGGCGTGAATCACCTTCACGTGGGCGCCGGTGCCGGCGGGATCCCAGGTGAACTCTTCGGTGTAGAACTCGACCGTGAAGTCGGGGTCGGGTCCGTCTCCGCCGTCGTCGGTGGTGAGCTCGCCTGCGGCGACGGCCAGGTATTGCTCGCCAGCGGCGAGGTCGGGCGTGTCGAGGCTCGCTGCGGCATCCCCAGCACAGGGCTCATCGCCGGTGGCATGGATGTCGAGCGTGTGAACGCCGGGCGGCACTTGAACGGCACCGAGCGCACCGTAGGCCACGCCTTCGATCAGGGCCGCTCCGCCGGAGCACACGTCGACCGTGGGCGCGTCGGTGCCCGCGTGCAGCGCGTAGACGCGCGGGTTCTGGCGGATGAACGTGCCGTCGGTGCCGACAGCCAGCAGCGAGAAGCCGGCTTCGTTGCGCGGCAGGTCGCCGAGCAGGCCGGTGGCGATCACGTAGAGCTGGTCGCCTGCGGCGAGCTCGGGGGTGGTGAACGCTGTGACGGTTTCGCCACCTGCGCCGATCGCGACCTGGTGTGCACCTGCGGCGACTGCGAGGCCTTCGGCACCCGTGTCGGCGTAGGGAGCGAGGCCCTCGGCTTCGGCGGTACCGTCGGCATCGACGTCGATGTCGACCGCGGGTGCGTCGGCACCTGCGTGGACGACGCGGAGCAAAGCGCCGTCGCCGGCATCGCCGAACCCGTCGGTCAGGGCGAGGACGCGGAACGCCGCGCCTTCGGTGCCTTCGATCTGGCCGGCTGCGATGGCGGTGATGCTGTCACCCTCGGCCGCGGTGATCGCGTCGGTGGTGAACAGAATGTCGGCGTCGGGCTCACCGGCGGGGCGAAGCTCGAACACGAGATCGCCCGGCGGCAGCGAGAGGTACTCGGATGCCGCGCCGTAGGCCAGACCTTCGAGCACGGGCGTCTCGTCGCCGCTGACGTAGACGTCCACTGCACCGGCGTCGGGCGACGCGTGAATGACCCGCACCATGGCTTCGGAGCCGCTGGTGTCGGTATCGGTGTCCGTGTCGGTATCCGTGTCCGTGTCCGGACCGGTCTCGGTGCCCGACATGGTGTCGGTCTCGGTCGTGTCGACGCTGGTCGTTGGGCCGGCCGTGGGGTCGGTGTCGGTCGAAGTATCGGTGTCGCCGCCGGGATCGGTGTCGTCGGACGGGCATCCCGCGATCGCGAGCATCGACAGAAGAGCAATTGCACTGGTTTTGTAAGGCTTCATCAGACGTAGTCCTCGTGGTTCCGGGCCGCCCGTGAGGGTCGGCGCCCGTTGCACGGACGAGACGATAGCCGGCTTGAGCCAGCGCGCAATCGATTGCGCGCCGCAAAAACGGTCCGGTCTAGAGGAAAGAGCGCACCGCGGCGCGACGCCGGCACTACTGCAAGGGGTCGGCGGCGGTGCACAGACCGGAGGCGGCCACGATGGTGACGGACGCCTCGAACGGTTGTGTCTCGTCCACGTCGGGGCCCAGCGGCAACGCTGCCCCAAACCGGTGTCCGCACAGCGTCGCCCAGGCCGAGACGCGTTCCATGGCTGCAAACTCGCTCAGCCAGACGCTGCAGGTCTCACTCGCGTCATCCATGCAACGGGCGGTCTGGGTCGGGACGCCGTCGACCCGCAGCTCCACCATGTCGGGCTGCAGCGGGGTTCCACTCGCGTCGGTGACCTCGATGTAGAGATCTCCTTGGACGGGTTGGTCTCGGACGAACTCCCCGAGCGCGGGGTCGCCCTCCGGTGTGTCGACCTCGGTGCCGGCGCATCCCGCCAACAGCGTCGCGGCCAAGAGCGCAGATCCCATGTTCCACGGTCGTGTGTGCATCGTGGTCGAGCTGTAGGACAAGGTGATCCGAGCCCCAAGAAACCCTCGGTCGCGTCGGAGACCGGTCGCTCCAGTCTCGGATGAGTCCTGTTGTCGCAGTCTCGCTAATGTGAATGAAGACGTCTCTTTGCGCGTGTGCGCTAAAGCTGATTCGAGGTCGTCTCAGCCGAGTGGTTGCTCATCCAGCCACAGCGGGTCACCGCCGCCCCTGAACATCGCAACCGTGGCCCGGCCGGTCGCATCGGTGATCATCACGTGCACCGGCGCGCCGAATCCTTCATCGGGGATCTGCCCGGTCACATGCGTCTGGGCGATCGACCCCTTGGCCGCGCCGAACGGGGGCGCTGTGAACTCGCTGAACAGGACCGCGCCGTTGGCACCCACGGCAGCGGTCCGCATCGGCATCCGGTAGCGGCGGTGGGCGACGGCGTCGCGCACGACGCGGAGCACGAGGTCTTCGATGTCCATGCGGGTCGGACCGTACCAGGACCGCGGGGTTGGTACGCGTGGTATACGGCCGCCCGATGACGCGACTCGCTCTGATCCTGGTGATGGCGCTCTCCGCCTGCGACTCGAAGGGCACCGAGAAGAAGGCCGACGGCGCAACGCCGGCCGCCAAGGCCGACGCCGAGAAGAAGCCCGATGCGAAGGCAGATGCCAAGAAGGGCGACGCCGGGAAGCCGGCGGCCAAGATCGACGCCAAGGCCGTGCAGGCCGACATCGACCCGAAGCTGCTCGACCCCGCCGCGGCCACCGAGACCGCTCCGGAGACCTACAAGGTGAAGTTCGAGACCACCAAGGGCGACTTCGTCGTCGAGGTGAAGCGGGCGGATGCCCCGATGGGTGCGGACCGCTTCTACAACCTGGTGAAGATCGGGTTCTACAACGATGTCGCGTTCTTCCGCGCCATCGATGGGTTCATGGTGCAGTTCGGCTTGCACGGCGAACCGCCCGTCAACCGCAAGTGGCGCGCGGCTCGAATCAAGGACGACCCCGTCAAGGGCAGCAACAAGCGCGGCATGATCACCTTCGCGAAGACGGGACAGCCCGACTCCCGCACCACTCAGGTGTTCATCAACTTCAAGGACAACAAGAACCTCGACGGCATGGGTTTCGCGCCGTTCGGGAACGTCGTCGACGGCATGAAGGTCGTCGACAGCCTGCACACCGGGTATGGCGAGGGCGCGCCCCGAGGGCGCGGACCCAACCAGGGGCGCATTCAGAGCGAAGGCAACAAGTACCTGAAGAAGGACTTTCCCGAGCTCGACTACGTGAAGTCGGCCTCGATCATCGAGGGCTGAGCGCGCGAAGGCGGGCGGTGACCTCGCTCGCTGTTGCGAGCGCCTCGATCTCGCCCTCGAGTTGCTCGAGCCGCACGAACCGACCCTGCGGCGCATCCCAATCCAGCACGACGTTGGAAAAGTAGGGGGGCGCCTGCGGGTCTTCGTCGTTGTAGGCGACGAGCACGATCACTTCGCGATCGCTGTCCTCGTCGACGTCTCGAAACATGACCGCCGCCACGCGCTGAAACGCGTCGTCTTCGTCCTGCAGCGCGGGAAAGTCGAAGCGGGTGTCGTCGCTGTGGGCGAACCCGACCAGCCGGGGGGGCTTGCCGGGCGCGGCTGCGTGCGCGAGCACCACGGCCGTCGGTTGCCCGGTGACTGCGGAGGGTCCGAACCGGCCGCGGTAGACTCGGTGCGCGAGCGCTCTGCCGTGCAGCAGGGGCCGGATAGAGCGGTCGATGTAGCGCTGGGGAGCGCGTGCCACGTCCGCCGGGACCGGGGGTCCTTGCTGGGGATCGGCGCGAGCGTCATGTGCCCGCGCAGGCGGGGTCGAGACCACTGCGGGGACGGAGGCGGCCGGGGGCGTCACGGGCCGCGTCGCGTCGCGCGGGAGCTCGACCGAGGGCTCGTTGCACGCGCTCGCCAGACACGAAATCGCAAGCCAGCGCGAGACCCTCATCGCGGACCGAGGGTAGCGGAGTGGATCCGGCGTGCCTACTGGCGGCGGCGGCCGAGACTCGCGGGCGCCAAGCCGGGCGCACCGCCCTTGGTGAGCCCCGCAGGGACCGCGCGGCGTGTTTCGACGGCCACGATTCCCTCCAGGGGCACTTCGGGCAGATCGACCTCTTCGAGGGTTGCGCGGGGTTCTTCGGGGACCGGGGCGTTCGCGCGGCTGGCGGGAGCGGGACGCGGAGGCGGCGGAGGGGGCTCGAATACCGGAACGGCCGTCGCGGAGTACGCGGTGCGGTCGACCAACGGGGACGGCTCGGCATGTTGCTCGGCGACCGCGGCAGCAGGCGTCGGTTCGGGGGCGACGCTGTCGTCGGTCATCGCCCAGAACGTCGACATCCCGCTGAGAATGGCCACGCCAGCCGCGGCTGCGCCCACGCCGTAGCGGGACCAGTAGCCGACGTCGACGCTGCGTTCGACGATGGTCGGTTGGGCGAGGTAGCTCCGCGTGGTGCGGCGCTGCACGCTCGCCCGTCGCGGGCCGACGCGGTAGCCGGCGAACTTCAGGATGTTCTCCACGACCGAGCGCGGCGTGAAGAAATCGACGATGAGCAAGTCCCCGCGGTTGAGCGGATCCAGGGCGCGCCGCAGCGCGTGTTTCGACGCCGCATCGAGAGGCTCGGGCAGACAGAGCACGCGGATGCCCGCGTTGGGGTCTCGGAACCGCTTCAGCGCCTCGCGGGCCGCGTCCCCGGTTCGCAGATCGACCGACCATCCGCGCACGGACAGGGCGTCCAACACGACACAGGCCGGGGCGCGAAGACCTTCGGCGCAGAACAGGGTCGCGACCTTGGGACGCTTCACAGTGCGGTTCCGGGAGGTCTTCGTGCGTGCCACCGTGCGTTCAGGCCTCGCACGCTCGGGGGATCGCTCCAAATAACCGACGCACGTCTGCGGCTGGCAGGCCGGGATGAGACCGCGCCGTACTTGGCGACCGTGGCCGGGGGAGGGACTATGAAGGCGGTGTCCACTCCGCTGCCCGTGATCGACTACACGTTCATCTGCGACGATGGCCCGGAGCCGGGCTCGTGGAGTGTCTACCGGTTCTATCTCGAGGAGGCGATCAGCCGCCCCTACGACGCGACGGTCGACCTCGTCAGCGATGCTCTGTCCGCGTCCACCAACGACTTTCTCGGGCAGACCGCCACCGTGGAGTGGATGCGCGAGGGCGGTGAGCCCGAGATCGTGCACGGCATCATCGTGGAGGTCGAGTTCATCGGGCGGACCGAAGACCAGGTGATGACGCGTGTGCGCCTGGCTCCAGCGTTCGCGCTGGGCCGGCAGAACGTGTTTCACCGCATGTTCCAGGAGATGTCGGTGCTCGAGATCGTCGAGTCCGTGCTGGGCGACTTCTTGGGCCCCTACGGCCGCGAGCTCGACACGGGGACCGCCTCGCGTGGCACCGCGCCCCGCGACTACTGCGTGCAGTACGGGGAGAGCGACTTCGACTTCGTCAGCCGTCTGCTCGAAGAAGAGGGCATCTCGTACATCTTCGACCACGAGGGCAGCGCCGAGAAGATGGTGCTGATCCACGACAACGCGGATTTCGCCGAGGCCAACAACCTCGATGGGTCGGCGGTGTTCCCGATGATCGTCAAGCGACCGCACCTGGCGGACCTGCTCTCGGTGCAGTCCTTCGAGCAGAAGATCGCGCTGGTGCCCACCGGGCTGCTGCGTCAGGACTACGACTTCCTCACCCCGACCGAGCCGCTTTCGGCGCTCGCTGACGGTGCCCATGACAGCGCGGGTTACTCCCGGCGCCTGTACGACTCGATGCGCCGGCGCTACGTGTCCGATGACGTCAGCGACCGCGCCCTCGATGCACTCGAGGCGGCACAGGTGCGCGCAAACACGGTGCGCGGTGAGGGCAATGCACAGGTGATGCGCGCCGGTCGGGTGTTCGAACTGGAGCGCCACCACAAGGAGGACCTCGAGGTGCAGTTCGTGCTCACCCGCGTGGTGCACATCGGCCAGCAGCCAGAGGTCATCGTCTTGGGCACCTCGGGCGGCGAGGAGAGTCGGTACCGCAACCGGATCGAAGTCCAGCCGCTGGAGGTCCCGGTGCGCCCCCTGCAGCGCACGCCCAAGCCGCGCATTCGTGGTCCGCAGACCGCCACGGTATGTGGCCCGGCGGGCGAGGAAATCCACACCGACGAGCACGGCCGCATCATGGTGCAGTTCCACTGGGAGGAGGAGATGACCTTCGACGACACCTCCTCGTGCTGGGTCCGCGTTGCACAGAGCTGGGCGGGACCCGCCTGGGGCGCCCAGTTCACGCCCCGCATCGGCATGGAGGTGGTGGTGCAGTTCCTCGAGGGCAACCCCGATCGCCCGCTGGTCACCGGCTGTGTTTACAACGGGGACAACGCGTATCCGTTCTCGCTGCCCGACAACAAGACCCAGAGCGGTTGGAAGTCCAACAGCTCACCGGGTGGAGGCGGGTACAACCAGTTTCGGTTCGAAGACGCGGCAGGGTCCGAGGAGATCAACCTGCACGCGCAGAAGGACTGGAACAACACGGTGCTCAACTGTCGGACCACGACGATCGGGGCCGACGATACGCTGGCGGTCACGGGCAATCGCACCAAGACGGTCGATGTGGATCAGTCGGAGACGGTCGGCGGCAACAAGACCATCGACATCACGGGCAACCACACCGAGACCATCTCGGGGACCGAGTCGATCACGGTCACCAAGGACGCGTCGTACACCTGCAACGCCAATCAATCGATCACGATCGCGCAGAACGTGACCGAGACGATCTCGGGCAAGCGGGAGCAGACGATTTCGTCGACCAGCAAGGTCAACGTGTTGCTCAAGGCGGACGAGATCGTCGGTGCGGCCAAGTCGGTCACGGTCGGCGGCCTGTACTCCGAGAAGGTCGGCGCAAGCCGGAGCATCACCGCGGTGGGGGCCTTCTCGGTCACCGCGGGCCTTTCGGGCAAGTTCCAGTGCGCCAAGGACATCACGATCAAGGCGCAGAAGAAGATGACCATCGAAGCGGGCGATGCGATGAACATCACCGCGACGAAGAAGACCGCCATCACGGCCAAGGACGACTACGTTCTCAAAGGCGACAAGAAGCTCACCTTCGACGTGAAGGACCAGATCGCCTTCAAGTGCGGCAAGGCCTCCATCGCGCTCAAGAAGAGCGGTGACATCCTGATCAAGGGCAAGAAGATCCAGGTCAAGGGCTCCGGGGACGTCATCCTCAAGGGGAGCAACGTCAAGGCGAATTAGCCTTTGAGGGGAACCGCTTGGTTCCCCTCGCTGCGGGGGCGGAGCCCCCTTCGCTTCACCCCTCCCAGGGCGGGCTGTCGCCCTTGCTCGTCGCTTCGCTCCTCCGGTGTTTGGGTAGCCTTTGAGGGGAACCGCTTGGTTCCCCTCGCTGCGGGGGCGGAGCCCCCCTTCGCTTCACCCCTCCCAGGGCGGGCTGTCGCCCTTGCTCGTCGCTTCGCTCCTCCGGTGTTTGTGTGGGCTGGAAGGGGAACCGGTTCCCCTCGCCGACGGGGCGGGGCGAAGCGCTACATGTTGGGGGAGGGGCGAGGGTATAGACTTCGCTCGGCGATGAAGTACGACGAGGACTATCGCAGCAGCAACGTGCAGGACCTTCGTGGTGGTGGCGGGGGTGGTGGCCTTGGTGGCGGGGGCGTCGGGTTGCTGATGTCGCTGTTCCGACGTTTCGGCATCGGAGGGGTGGTCGTGGGGCTGCTGATTCTCGGCGGGCTGAAATACTGCGGAGGTGGCAGCCTTGGGTTGCTCGGAGGCGGGGGCGGAGGTGCCGTCGAGTCTTCGGCCGAGGAAGATGCGCTGGTGGGGCTGGTGTCGACGGTGCTCGACGATGCGCAGCGCGTCTGGACCGACCAGTTCAGGGCGCGCGGCAAGACCTACGAGGAAGCCACGCTGAAGCTCTTTCGAGACACGGTGCCCTCGGCTTGTGGTCGGGCATCGTCCGCCACCGGGCCGTTCTACTGTCCTGCGGATCAGGACGTGTACATCGACCTGAGCTTCTACCAGTTGCTGCGCGACAAGCTGGGGGCGCCTGGAGACTTCGCGCAGGCGTACGTCATCGCGCACGAGGTCGGTCACCACGTACAGAACCTCGAGGGCGTGTTGGGCAAGGGGCGTGACGAAGGCGCCGATGGGGGCTCGGTTCGAGTCGAGCTGCAGGCCGACTGCTACGCGGGGATCTGGGCGCACGACACCAAAAAGCGGGACATCCTCGAGGCCGGGGACATCGAGGAGGCTCTGCGCGCGGCCCAGGCGATCGGCGACGACTCCCTGCAGTCTGGGGCTGGCGGTGCCGTGCGTCCCGAAACGTTCACCCACGGCACGTCCCAGCAGCGCATGAAGTGGTTCAAGATCGGCTTCGAGACCGGATCGATGGACGCCTGCGACACGTTCGCCGCTCGCGCTCTGTAGCTCCGTCTGGCACAACGGTCGGGTGGAGCGCTTCTACCCGATCGGAACCCCAGGCAAGGCATGGACGGATGTCGAGCGCGCCCAATGGCTGGCGCAGCGCTCCGTGCAGCGCAGCTACGACGACGAGGTCCGGACGCGGATCCGCGGGCTCGGCCAGGCGTTCGACGTTCGCCAGTATGGCGCGTTGTCCGTGGATCCGGCCCGGTATCCACTGCACGCGGTGATGCCCGCGCAGCCGCGTGACTCGGCGCCCTGGGCCCTGATCACCGGGGGTGTGCACGGGTACGAGACCAGCGGCGTACAAGGGGCGCTGGATTGCGCCCAGCATCTCGCCCCGCAGCTGGCCGACCGCGTGAACGTGGTCGTGGCGCCGTGCGTCAGTCCGTGGGGCTACGAGGTCGTCAACCGCTGGAACCCGCAGGCGGTCGACCCCAACCGATCGTTCGTGGCCAACAGCCCGTCCGAAGAGGCGGCGGCGCTGATGCGGTTCGTGCGGGAGCTGGGGGTCGACTTCATGCTGCACATGGACCTGCACGAGACCACGGACAGCGACGAGGAGGAGTTTCGCCCCGCGCTCGCGGCTCGAGACGGCACCGACTTCGAGCCGGGCGTGATTCCGGATGGCTTCTACACGGTCGCCGACGCCGAGAACCCGCAGCCGGAGTTTCAGGCGGCCATCATCGCTGCGGTCGCCGAGGTCACCCACATCGCGCCGCCCGACGACCAGGGGCAGATCATCGGTGCCGACGTGACGCAGCGCGGCGTGATCCGTTATCCGTTCAAGTCGCTGGGGTTGTGCGCCGGGCTGACGAACGCGCGTTTCACAACCACCACCGAGGTGTACCCCGACAGTCCCCGCGCCACCGCGGAGGTCTGCAATGCCGCCCAGGTGGCGGCGGTCCGCGGTGGCCTCGAGTTTGCGCTCGCGTAGGGGGCGAATCGCCCGACCGGGCGTTCACTTGGCGGGCAGGCGTCCCAGCTTGCGCAGGCGACTCGCAAGGGGCGCTTCGCTGGACTGCGGTGCGTTGCGCACGTGCACACGGGCGCGAAGCGTGCGGATCGAGGTCCGCGATGACGGCACGGTCCTGGCGCGTCCCGTGCTCGGCCGCTTGTTGGGAGCCGGGACGGCCTTCTTGGGCCGCGGCCGGCCCAGCGCCGGCTTTGGAATGGCCGCTTGGTCGGGGAGGATGTGTCCGCCCGCATCGCGGAGCAGGGTGGGGGTGCAGATCGTCGCGGCCTTGGGCGCTCGTCGCCGCCGCGTTGCGGGGGCGGGCACGGTGTCCTGGTTGGGCAAGATGCCGCCGTCGGCACCGCGAAGCAGGGTGGGGGTGCAAATGGTCTCCGCTCGTGGGCGACGGCGGGGTGCCGGAGCGGGTTGCGGCACCTGCTCCTCCTCGACCTCTTCGAGCAGAATCTCGATGCTCTCTTCGACCGTGATTTGCGTCTCGATGACCCCGGCCACCGACCCCTGAGGGTCCCACGCGCTGGCGACCGAGAGCACCGCGCGGGCATCGAGGGGCCGTCCGGCATCGATGTAGATCGCGGAGAGTTGAACGAGTCGGGCCTGGGCCCCGGGCACGTCTCCGTGGGCGGCTTGCACTTCGGCGAGGTCGACGTGCAGTTCGAGCCGAGTCGGATCCAGTTCCAGCGCCGCGCCGAACATCGCGTACAGCGGGCTGGGGTCGTCGTCGTGGGTGTCGACGAGTCGCCGAGCGCTATCGACGAGGGCATCGACGGCGGCTTCGGTCTCCCCGCGAGCCGCCTGCATGCGGGCCAGGGTGACGTGCGCTCGCGTGGAGTCGGGGTCGGTGCTGAGGGCGAAACGAACCAGGGCTTCGGCATCCGAGCCGTTGCCGTCCGCAGCCAGTTGTTGCGCCATGTCGAGAACGGAGTCGGCACCACCCATCCAGAGGATTAGACGACACCCGGTGGCGTCGGACGAAACGCTCTTTGTGCGGTGCCGATCACCGAAGTGTCGGCTGATGCGCCCCGATGGAGCCGCGGATGTAGGGCGGCAAACCCTACGAACAGCTCACCGTGAGATCGCGGGCGGCTTCGCGCACGATGCCTTCGACCTCGACGCTGACCGTGACCGACGCGGCGGCGTTGCAGAACGGGAGCACCTCCGCATTGGTCGTGCCCGCGTTGGTGATGCGTGCGACCACGGTGTCTCCAGCGGCCAGGTCGACCGAGGCGGTGTCCTGCGGGCCACGCACGACGACGTCGAAGTCGAGCTCGGGGCCGTCGGGCAGTGCCCGCAACACGACGTCGGTGACCATCAGGCCCTCCATGTCGACGGTCGCCACCATTTCGGCGGTCACATCGAGCTCGGCGAGGCCGTCGGCGGGATCCATGCGCGCGGACACCCGTGCGGTGCCCAGTTCGACCTCGACATCGCGAGGCGTTTCGTCACCGCCGCAGGCGACGAAGAGCAGAAGGCCACTGGTCGAGGCAACGCGAGCGAGCGTCATGCGGCGGAGGGTAGACCGCGGCAGCGCACAGGGCCATAGGGGGCTCGGTCACGACCGTTCGCCGCCGCGCGAGGGCCGTTGGGCGAACGTGAGCGAGCACCCACGCGCGGAGCCTCGAACACTGGGGGCGATGACGCGTTGGTCCGCTGCCCGCCGGGCAGGAGTGTTTGCGGCGAGTTTCGCCACGTGGTGTCTGGCTCTCGCTCCGGTGGTCGACGGCGTCCGGCCGGACGTCGCGCAGACGCGCGCGGGGCTGTCTGCGGCGCTCGATGGCCCGCTCGCCGAGTCGCCCGAAGAGCGTGCGCGCAACCCGGAGTGGGCGTTGATGGCGGATCTGTTCTCGGTGTTGGCATGGAGCAACGCCGCGCTGGCGGACCCGAGTCGCACCGAGGCGGCGCTCGAGCGCATCGACCGTACGCTCGCGGCGACGTTGCAGCTGGAGGCGGAGCAGGGGCAGTTCGCGCTGCTGTTGCCCTATGCCCGCAGCGGACGTTTTCGCGACCCCGCCGGTCGAAGCCTGTTCGTCGACGGCGAAGTGGCGATGATGCTTGCAGCCCGCCTCGCACTCGCGCCCGACCCGGCGATGGAGGCCGAGCTGCGCCGCCGCGTGTCGTGGATCGAGACCAGCATGGGTCGCGGTCCGGTGCGCAGCGCCGAGAGCTATCCCGACGAGTGCTGGACCTTCTGCAACACCACCGCCTTGGCCGCGCTGCTGCTCGCGGACCGGGTGTTGCAGACCGACCACCGCCCGCTTGCCGATGCGTGGGTCGCGGCGGCGAAGCGTCATCTCGTCGACCCCAGCACGGGGCTGCTCGTGTCCAGCTACACGTGGGACGGCACGGTGCTCGACGGTCCCGAAGGGAGCAGCATCTTCATGGCCGCGCACAATCTGCTTCTGATCGACCCCGACTTCGCGCGCGCGCAATACGACGCTGCGCACGATCAGTTGGCTCGCGATGCGCTGGGCTTTGCGTGGGCTCGGGAGTGGCCTTCGGGGACCCCGTGGAGGATGGACGTCGACTCGGGGATCGTGGTGCCGCTGCTGGATGCGAGCCCCGGCGCGAGCGGGTTGGCGCTGCTCGGCGCGGCGGCATTCGAGGACGAGGACACTCGTGATGCCTTGCTGCGATCGATGGAGCTCGCGGCGGTGCCGACCGAAGGTCCCGGTGGTGCACGGTGGTATGCGGCCGCGGGGCGCATCGGCAACGCGGTGGCGGCGTACGCGTTTCATTTCGGCCCGCTGTGGGCAGGAGGGATGGCGTGATGCTGCGTTCGAGCGTGGTGATCCCCCTGCTGTTGCTCGGGCTGTTGTGCATCGCGTGGCTGGCCGGGGGTCCCGAGGCGGCCGGGGCTCTCGCCGGACTGCAAGGGCAGGGGACGACCGCAGCCGCGGGCATCGCCTGGATCGTCGGCGTCCCGGTGGTGGTGATGATGGTTCCCCCGTTGCTGATCACGGCGTCTGCGGAGGGGGTGCACGCGATCTGGGCCCGTGCGCGGAACCCGAGGCGTTCGGCCAGGCTTGGCAGCAGGACCGGCCCCGGCGACACTCGTTGCAGTGAGTGAGACTCCGGCGCAGATCGGACGCTACGAGATTCGGCGGGAGATTGCCCGTGGCGGAAACTCGTACGTCTACGAAGCCTGGGATCCCAAGCATGCGCGCGAGGTGGCCCTGAAGTTTCTCTCGCCCGAGGACATCGGGCAGGGGTTGTCCAACGTGCCGCGGTTCAAACGCGAAGCGCGTGCGCTGGCCAAGCTGGACCACCCCAACGTGATCACGTTGCTCGGGGGCGGCGAGGCGCTCGGCGGCGCGTACATCGTGATGGAGCTGCTGCGCGGCAAGACGCTGCGAGAGTGGCTGGCCGCGCGCCCTGTCTCGACCCGGGCGCTCGAGGTCATGCGGCAAGCGGGCGAAGGCCTGGCGGCGGCCCACGATGCGGGCATGGTGCATCGCGACTTCAAACCCGACAACGTCATGATCGAGCCCGACGGGCGGGTGTGCGTGCTCGACTTCGGCCTGGCAAAGGGTGGTGCGGCCACGGGCTCCGAACACAAGCCGTTCGTGGACGGATGGTCGAGCGTGAACCACTCGCCGCTGTCACGGCTCACCGAACCCGGGTCGGTGCTCGGCACGATCGAGTACATGGCACCCGAGCAGCATCTGGCCGGATTGGTCGACGCGCGGTCGGACCAGTTCTCGTACTGCGTCACCGTGTACGAGGCGTTGTTCGGCGTGCGTCCGTTCGAAGGCCACGACGTGGGGACGATCTTGCGCGCGATGGGCCAAGGCGTCAGCTCCAGGCCGCCGCGTCCCGCAGCGATCGACGCGCGCGGCTATCGAGCGCTCGCGCGTGGGTTGTCGGTGGATCCAGGCGCCCGTTGGCCCTCGGTCGCGGCGCTGCTCGACGAGCTTCCCCGTCCCGAACGGCCGCGTCGGTAGCGGCCGCTCTATCGCTTGGAGAGCCAGGCGTCGATCGCTTGGACCCGGCCTGCGTGTGTGCCGTCGTCTTCGAACGCCTGACGTGCGGAGAGCATCAACGACTTCGCGGCCTGGCCGTCGCCGAGCTCCGCGCGGGTCAAGGCGAGCTCGTACCGCGCAACGGCGATGAGCGCAGCGCGTCCGTCCGAGGCTTTCAACGTGGCCAGGACGGCTTCGAGCGTCGTCCGCGAGGCGTCGAGGTTCCCCAATCCGCGCTGGGCTGTGCCCACCTGCGTGCGAATCGGGATCATGCGCTCGCTGTCCTTGGAGAGGTGTTTGGCCACGATCGCCTCCGCAGCGCGTGCCGCAATCAGGGCCTCCTGCCACTGCTGGAGTTGAAGGTGCGCCTCGGCCAGGTTGGTCTGAATGAACAGAAAATCGGTGTGGTCGGCGGGAAGCGTGTGCCGCAGGATCGTCGCGGCGTGTTCGAGCACCTCGACCGCCTCCGCCGACTTGCCGAGCGCTGGCAATACGCGGGAGAGGTTGATCCACCCCGCCGCCGCGTCGGGGTGCTCTGGGCCCAGGCGGGCCTCGAGCACCTTCGCCGCGTCGCGAAACAGGGGCTCGGACGCCTCGACATCCCCGGCCACCGCCATCGCCATCGCCAATGTGGCGCGCGCACGGGCGGCGATCAGCGAGTCGGCACCGAGCGCATGATCGGCGTCCCGCAGTGCCTCTCGGGCCTGAGAGAGCGCCTCGTCCACACGTCCGGTGTTGGCCAGTGACGTCGTGAGACCCATGCGGGCCTGAATGGTTCGCGGTGTGCCGGCCCCGAGCCGGGTCTCGAGCAAGGCGAGGGCCTCGTGCTGGATGGTGATCGCGGCGTCGTGCCGCCCGAGTGCTTCGAGGGTCTCGGAGCGCTGATCGAGGATCCGGCCGCGAAGGCGGGGGAAGGGCGCGACCACGGGGTCGAGTCGGTCCAGAGGCGCCAGCGCCTCGTTGGGTTTGCCCTCCAGCAGCAACAGCCTGGACTCGAGCTCCCCGAGCGTGGCCTCGAAGGCCACCGGGTCCTCGAGGCGCTCCATCGCAGCGCCTGCGAAGCGGACGATCCGGTGCGCGGGTTCGAAGCCTCGGCGTTCGGCGAGGACCGAGAGCAGTCGCAGCTGCGCACGGACCCGCACGCGCGTGTCGCCCAGGCGCTCCGCGGCTTCGACCGCGGTCTCTGCAAACTCGAGACTCGCCCGGATGTCTCCGTGGCGTTGGTGGGCCTTGGCCAGCACCAACGCCGCGAGGGCGACGAGCTCGTGATCCCCGACCGCCCGTGCCTCTCGAAGGATCGGCGCGGCGTCGCGAAGGGCGGCTTCGTCGTTGCCCGTGCGGTAGGCTGCGTCGGCGGCGGACAGGCTGGCGTAGAACGCTGGCGAGGCGGGGCTGTAGCCGCCCCGGCGTTCCATCTGCTCGCGGAGCAGCGTGGCCTCTGCGCACTGGTCGAGCGAGGGGATCGTCGTTGCGGCATCGACGGCACGATCGACGATCTTCGCGTCGGCGGACGCGAACGTTTCGAGCAACGACTCGAAGTCGGCGCGCCGTCTGTCGAGGCAGCGCACCCGAGCGAGGTTGAGCGGAGCCTGAGGATCGGGGCTGGCCAGGTCGGCGACACAGGCTCGCTGGCGCGCACCCGACCATGCCCGGGCGTAGTCGTCGAGGTGGGGGACGACGCGCTGCCAGGTGTCGTCGGCGTAGGCGAGTTCGGTGCGGGCAAACGCCCGGCCGAGATCCGTCTGGCGGGCTGCAGACCAGGCGGCTTCGATCGGTGCGCTGGCGGTTGCGCAGGGGTCGACGGCTTGGTCACCGCTGAACGGACGCCCGAGGCCAACACCGAGGGCGGCAACTCCGAGCACGCCCGCCGCGACCTTCATACCGCCGCGACTCGAGCGGTCGACACGGCGCAGCGCGTCGAGCAAGGCGGACATCGACGGCCACCGCCTGCTGGGGCGGGTGGCGAGGCCTTGGGCGATGACGCGCCGCAGCCAGCGTGGCGCGCGTTCGGGTGCGTTTGGGGCAGGGGCGTTGCTGCGGGCCAAGATGAGCGCGTCGAGGCCGGAGCTTTCGGCGTCCGCGTGCGGTCGATGGCCGGCCAGGGCCTCGAAGAGCGCAACGCAGAACGCGTACTGGTCGGCGGCGGGACTCGCCTTGCCCTCGAACTGTTCGGGGGCCATGTACGCGGGCGTGCCGACGAACGCCTCGGTCTGCGTGAACCGGTCGATGGCGGCGGGCGCCGACGTGCGCGGGTGGGTCGTCTCGGCGGGATCGTCGACCGCCGCCGCGAGCCCGAAGTCGACGACCTTGGGCTGGCCATCCTCGACCAGCACGTTGTCCGGCTTGAAGTCTCGGTGCACCAGCCCCGCCTCGTGGGCGGCCCACAGACCCTCGCCCGCGCCGATGAACATGCGCACGATGTCCTCCCAATCGCGCGGCGTCTGCAGCCACACGCGGAGCGTCTCGCCCTGGACCAGGTCCATCACGATGAACCGGTCGTCGCCGTCTTGGCCGACCTCGTAGACGGTGACGACGTTGGGGTGACGCAGCTTGGCCAGCGAGCGGGCTTCGAGCGCCAGCCGTTCCACGCGGGAGGGGTCCAGGCTCGTCGCGCGCAAGACCTTCAGCGCGACCTTGCGGTCGAGTTGAGGGTCGCGCGCTTCATAGACCACCCCCATCGCGCCGGCCCCACGGCGACGGCCCAGCTCGAAGCGACCCAAGCGCAGCGTCTCCTGGGCACCGAACATTCGCGCCTGCAGCGACGCGAGCATGCGGTTCTTTTCGACGCCCGAATCGAAGGCGTCCGCCTCGTCGGGCGTGAGCAGCTCGTCGACGAGCGTTTCCGGCCCTGGTGTCTGCTCGGTCACGGATCGGGGGTCATCGTACCGTGTCCGTCGCGGCCGAGAACGCGCTGCGGGACTTTCCGGCGCACGTATCGGCGGGCACCCGCAGCCATGCCAGCCAGCGAGGGGGTGCAAACGCCATGTGCGAGACGAGCATGGCGGCGGAGAACAACCAAAGCCCCATCACCGCCGCGACGCCCACGTGCAGAATGACGGCGAGCGCCAAGATGGGGCCGCGGCTGCGGCGGTGCCAGATGAGCGCGGGGTAGGCCAGCTCGAACACCAGGGTGCCGTAGCCGAGCGCATCGAGCAGGTACGGGTGCGCGGCGAAGGGTTGCAGCGGAAAGAAGTTGAACTCCCAATCCGTCATCGCGAACCAGACGCCCAAGCCCTGCCACCAGTCGTCACCTTGCAGCTTTTCCACCCCGGCAAACGCCATGATGATCGCCATCTGCACCTGTGTGAGGCGCAGGCCCATCGAGCGCAGGGTCTGCCTCCAGGGCGCGAGCAGCAGTGGCGCGCGGCGGCGAGCATCGAGCGCGAGGGCGTGCCCCATCGGTAAGAAACACTGAATGAACAGCAGATTGCTGCACAGATCGTCGACGCCATAGGCGACGGCCGGAGCACGCCGCGTGAAGCTGTAGTGCCCGGCCAGCAGCACGAACTTCACCACGTTGCTCCGCCAGCCCACGGCGTAGGCGGCCGCAGCGAGGAGCGTGATGCCCCACAGGACCCAGGCTGCCGCGGCGCTGCGAAAGACGAACAACAGCGACAGCGACGTGGGCTCGGCCTGCAGCTGTGGGGTTTGGGCCAGCGGCAACCAGCCTTGGTCGGTGTAGAACGCGTCGACGTGTCCCAGCAGCGCTCCGTACGAGACCAGCAGCGTCAGGCCCACGCCGACGCGCACCAGGTCGAGCGCACGGGTGTCCGGCGCTTCGAACCAAAACCGCACCCACCCTCGGACGAGGCGGCGCATCCAGGCTTGCGCGGCGCTCATTGGGCCGCCTGCTCGCAGTGCCGGAAGTAGAGCTTTTCGACCGGCATGTCGTCGAGAATGCCGTGTCCGTCCAGAACGTCTTGGGGCGAGCGTTCGACCTGCCGAGCCACGGTGAAGACGATCTTTCGAGGGCGCAGATCGGCGTGTTTGCGGCACAAGAACACCGCCGCGCCGTCACCGTAGGCCTCGCTGTCCTCCATGACGTTGACGAAGAGCGTGGTGTAGCGAAAGAACGCGGGATCCCAGCGGTCCAGGGTCTCCATCCACTCGAAGCGGTGTGTCTCCCCCTCGCCGTCGACGACCTCGTACCGCGGCAGGTCCCCCGGACCGGGATCCGGCGAAAAGAAGCCCCAGTCATTGTTGATGTTCGCCAGCTCGAGTGCGGGGTAGGCGACCTCGTACGCGTCGTCGATCAGGGTCGAGCTCGGGCCGGCCGCGAGCAGCAGGCCGCCGACGTACAGGACGACCGCGCCCGAGAGCGCGCCGTACACCCACGGGGCGTGCGCAAAACCGCCTGAGCAACGATCGTCGGGCATCGTGCGCCTCGAATCCTACACGCGATGGACGCGGCGCGAGACAGTGGTAGCTTGCGCGCGATGGACGAGCCCCAGCCTCCGCGGACCCGCGGCCTGCTCATCGGCATCGGCGTGGCCCTGGTGGCGCTCAGCGCCCTGTTCGGGTGGCGTACGCTCCAACAGCGGGCCCAGTACCGCGAGTACAAGGAGCAGACGATCGACGAGGCCGATCTGCCGTGGGCCAAGGGCGAGGTCGACGTCGACACCTGCGTGTCGTGGACGACGACGTGGGGCATGGAGTGCACCGGCATGGAGAGCTGGTGCCTCAACGAGACGCCCCGGCTGACCCTGGCGTGTCTGGAATCCTCGGACCGCTCGGCGTTCTGCGCCGAGGCGGGCGACGCGGTGAAGTCCACACACTTCGGCTACGACGCCTGCGAGGCCCTGCGCGAGGGGGTCGAGGGGCGGCATCTCAAGCGGGCCCACAAGAAGTACTGCGCCGCGGTCTACCGCGCGGTGGCCGAGCACTGTCGTCAGGGCGCCGGTAGCTGACCCGCGGCGGACTCGAAGCGCACCTGCAATCCGAAGGCGAGGCGCGCGGCTTCGGTGCTCGCGTCCGGGTCTCCGGTGGTCCAGAACACGTCGGGGGTGCTCGAGGCTGGACAAACTCGAAACTGGCGGGCCGCCAAGGCTTCCGCGGGATCGATGACGGTTCGCAGTCGCGGCAATGCGGCGCGGAGCACCGGGAGCAGCGCGACGTAGTGGGTGCAGGCGCTGACGATGGCGGTCGTGTCGCGGACTGGCGCCACTACGCGTTCCACGGTCGCCTGGACCTCGGGGCCACGGAGCCGACCGCGTTCGACCAGGGCCGACAGCGGCTGTGCCACGACCTCGTGCACCTCGACCCCGGCGGGACGCAGCGCAGCGCCGTACAGGCCCGACTCCACCGTGCGCCGCCCGCCGAGGACCGCCACCGACGACACGCCCGCCTCGAGCGTGGCCGCAATACCCGGAGCGATGACCCCCGTGATGGGAACGCTCGCCCGGCGCAGGAGGGGGTGTTCGAGCACGGTGCTGGCGGCGTTGCAGCCGATGACCACCTGGTCGCAGCCGCGGCGGACCAGGGCGCGGACGAGCGTGGCGACCCGGGCGGCCAGAGCGTCGTCCGACTGCTTGCCGTAGGGAACGGCGCCCGCGTCGGACACGTACAGCACCGGCGCCAGCATGCCGACACCGCGCAGCTTGGCGAATACGTCCAGGCCACCGATGCCCCAGTCGATGATGCCGAGCCGACGCGGGGTCACGGGTACGCCATCTCCTGCAGCGTCGCGTCGCGAAACGGGCCGGTGTCGAAGGCCAACACTTGTGCCCGGCGCCCGACGTTGAGCACGTCGAGCGAGCCTCCTGGAAAGCGGCTGCCGAGGTACCAGTCGTACTCGTGATAGGCCCGCATCGGGTTGAAGCGCAGCATGTCCGCCCATCGTTTCGATCGCACCATGCGGGCGCGCGCCTTGGCGTAGCCGGGGTGTTGCAGCTCGACCGCCTTGACCCGGAGCTTGTCGGCGACGAGCCGGGGCAGCTCGGACAGCGCCACGGGCTTGTCGACCATGTCGATGACCAACAGGCGTCCGTCCGGGCGAAGCACCCGCTCGAGCTCGACCATGAGCGGATCCCAGTCGAGATACCGGAACGAGAGCAACGAGATCGCCACGTCGACGCTGCCCGTCGCAGCGGGAATGCTCGGCCCCTGCACGCGCTCGAACCGGAGGTTGTCGTCGTCGGCGTTGCGACGCCGGGCGAGTTCGACCATGCGCTGCGAGGCGTCGAGCCCGAGACCGCTGCGCAGACCCGGGGCGAGCTTTTGCAGCAGCGCTCCGTTGCCGCAGCCCAGATCCAAGACGTCGAGTCGGCCCGGCGGGAGGTGGGCCCGCAGCCATCGCAGCTCGTCGCGGCGAACGGCGATATCGTCGAAGACGGTGTCGTAGTCGTCGGCGACAGGGTCGTAGCTGCCCGCGGCATGCTCGGGCGAGAAGCCGATCGGGCGTTCGAGCGGCATGCGCCCGGTGTACTTGCGAACGGTGGCCGACGGCCCGTGTGACTTGCGACCGGGGCAGCCCGCGACGTACAGCGGCGCGTCGTCCGGGTACCACGGCGGCACGAAGTCGAACCGCTCGGGGTGAGCCGAGAACGCCGTGTACCAGTGAAAACCGAACGTCCGCACTCCGAAGGTGCGGGCGAAGAACGGCGCGAACCAGCGCGCCGAACGGCAGGTGTGCACATGAGCCTCGGCTCCGGGCGCAAACGGGATGCTCAGCGTGCGCCACTCGTGTGGGCTGAACTGCTCCGGCCAGGCGGTGGTCCCGAACATGGGGCCATACAGGCCTCCGTGTCCGACGATGTGCAGCTGCTCGATGCCCTGTGCCTCGGCGAGCACCGCCCGCACGTCCGCTTTGCTTTCGACCACCCGGCACCAGACCTCGGTCTGGGGGTGTTGCCGCCGCAGGCGGGTGGCCAGCGTGCGCGCCGCTTGGGCGAAACGCGGACCCCCGTCCCGGTAGCGGGTGGTGTAGACGATGACGATCATCGAGCCCCCTGGTACGCACGAGCGTGCCTGGGCGTTCCCTCGGGCGCGAGCAACGTCTGCACTCAGAGCTCGAGGCGGGTGGTGAGCTTTCGCCCGTCCTGCGTCTTTTCGAGCAGCACGCTTCGAGCGTTGATCGCCACGACGCGGGACCCGTCGACCGAGGTGCCCAGCTTGACCTGAACTTTGGTGCCATCGCGCTTGCGCAACGTGGCCTGTCGCTGCTTGCCCTCACCGTCGATCTTCGTCACGACGAACTCCGGCTTGGGCTTGGGCTCGGGCCGGAGCGGTCGCGTGGGTGGGGGCGCTGGGTCCAGTTCCGCGTCGAGCTCGGGTTCGGGTTCGGGTTCGGGTGCGGGCGCCGGCTCGGGTTCAGGTTCGGGCTCGGGTTCGGGCTCGGGCTCGGGCGCTGGCTCGGGTTCGGGCGTCGACGCGGCGGTTCGGGGGGGCGCATCGTCGTCGCTGGCCGCGAGGATGCCCGCAGTGACCCCGCCGAGGCCGAGCACGCCCAAGGCGAGCAGCAACAGCCGGTTGGGGCCGGTGGGCGTCGGCGCTGGCGAACTCATCGAGGTTTGGCTGAGCGCGGGAGGCAGGCCGCTGGCGGAGGGGCTGCTCGGCGTGGCGACCTCGGTCTTGTCCGCGGTTGCCGGGCGCGGCCGAGCCGGGTTGCCGACCACCGTGCGCGAGACTTCGGCGGGCGTGGTGGGGACGGTGCGGTCGTCGGCGCGAGGCGGTGGGGTGGGGCTGCGAGCCTCCGCGATGCGCGAGGGGTCGCGCCACGGCAGCGGCTTCTGCCCGAACAGGCTGCGAAGGTATCGCGCGAGCGCCTCGTTGGACTTGCGCACGCCCATGGTGCGCGCGAACCGTTCGAGGTCCACCGCCAGTGCCTGGGCGCTGGGATAACGCTTCTGCGGATCGTCCTGCAGGGCCTTGAGCACGATGCGCTCGAGGGCGGGCGGATAGCCGCGGCGGCATTCGGAGGGCTTCTTGGTGACCCCGGTCATCACCTTGTGCAACACGGCGGCGTCGTTGCCTCCCGCGAACAGCCGGGTGAGGGTCGTCATCTCGTACAGCAAGATGCCGATGGCAAACACGTCGCTGCGTCGATCGACGGGCTCGGCCCGACACTGCTCGGGCGACATGTACGCGAGCTTGCCCTTGAGCGTGCCGGCCTGCGTGACGTGGGTGCGGGCAGCCGCCTTGGCGACGCCGAAGTCGACCAGCTTGATCGCGCCGTCGTAGGTGACCAGGACGTTGGTGGGCGAAACGTCGCGGTGCACGATGTGCAGCGGCTGTCCGTCGGCGTTGGCGTGCTCGTGGGTGTGGTGCAGGCCGGCGGTGATGCCCGCGGCGATGGTGAGCACGTGTGCGAGCGGGATGTTCTCGCCCTTGGCCTCTGCGGCGTCGACGAGCGCACGCAAGTCCTCGCCATGCACGTACTCCATGGTGAAGAAGTGCTGGTCGGCGGGTCCGATGCGGAGCGCTCGCACGATGTTCGGGTGACGAAGCTCGACCGCGAGCTCGGCTTCGTCGCGAAACATGCGAACGAACTCCGGGTCCTCGGCCAAGTGCGGCAGGATGCGCTTGAGCACCACGACGTCGCCGCGCTGCCCCGTATCGGTGGGCGCGCGGGCGAGAAACAGCTCCGCCATGCCCCCTGTCGCGAGCTTGCCGAGGATCTCGTAGGTCGCCCCGCTCGAGCCGGCGCGCAGACGCCCGGACAGCGGGTGGCGGTCGGGATTCACGGAGGCCAGGAGCTTAGCAGGACCCGCGTCAGGCAGGGGGGCACGCACGTCGCCGCCAGCTCTGTTAGCCTCCCGCCGCCTCGATGCGCTCCGAGCCTTCGCCGACGCCAGGTACGGGACACTCCGACCCTGGTCACGATTCAGCCGCCTCCGCCGTGGGGCGCCGCTCGTGGTGGGTCACGGGGGCTCTGGCCCTCTTTGCGGTGGTGCTCTACGGCCGCACGTTATGTCCCACGGTCGGCTGGTACGACAGCGCGGAGTTTGCCGCGACGGCAGCGTCGTTGCGGGTGGTCCCGCACCCCCCTGGGTACCCGCTGTACGCGATCTTGGGGCACATCTTCACCTGGCTGCCTGGGGAAGCGGCGCTGGGTGTCAACGTGATGTCGGCCGTGTTCGGTGTCGGGTGTGTCGCGCTGCTGCATCGCGTTGCGCTTCGCTTCTCGCTCGGCGGCGTGGCGGCTGCGGTTCCCGCAGCGTTGTTCGTGGTCGCGCCCTCGGTCTGGGCCAACGCGGTGGTGGCCGAGGTCTACATGCCCGGGTTGGCCTTCTTGCTCACGGCGGTGCTGCTGTGCCAGGAGGCGCATCGTCGCGCACAGCCGCGATTCGCCTGGGCGGCGGCGGGCGTGGCCGGTCTCGGCTTGGGTGTGCACATGTCGATTGCGACCTGGGGCTTGGGGTTCGCGGTGCTGGTGGGGCGCGCGGCGTGGCCCGGGCTTCGCGGGGCAGCGCGGCCGGCCATGGTGCGCACCGCCGCGCGGTGGGGGCTGGGGTGCGCCCTGGCGACCGCGATCGGGGCCAGCGTGCTGCTGCTGGTGCCGTTTGGCCCGTTCGAAGCGGTGACGCCGCTGGGGCCCTACGAGGACTCGTTCGCGCGGCTTTGGGCGCGCTTCATCGCCGACGTGCAAGGTGGCGTGTTTCAGCGCTACTTCAAGCCGATGCCCGTGACATACCGCCTGCAGCAGATCGGCGGCATTGCCCGTGACAACGTGGGGGTGGAGGGCTTGCTCGCCGCCGTGGTCGGCCTGGCCTGGGCGGTCCGGCGCTGGCCGTGGGTGGCCGCCGCCTTGGCTCTGGGCGCCGTCGGCAACGTCGCATTCTTCTTTCGCTACGACGTACCCGACCTCGATGTATTTCTACTGCCCGCGCTCGTGTCGCTGATGCTGCTCTCCGGGATCGGGGTCGAGGCGGCATTTCGGTTTCGCAAGACGCTGGGCTGGGCCGTCGCGGCGATGCTTCTCATCTTGGTCGGGGGCAGAGCCGCGCGGAACTACGACACCGTCGATCGGTCCACGGATCGAAGCGCGCGCGAGTATGGGGAGTCGGTGTGCGCGGTCTTGCCCGCCGACGCAATCCTGGCGATGACGAGTCGGCCCGACGAGTGGCGGCTGTACAGCGTGGTGTTCTACATGCACGAGTCGGGCGAAGGGTGCACCGACGTCGAGTTCTGGGGCATCGCCAACGTCGACATGATCGACGGGGCGTTGAAGGAGGGCCGGCGCGTCTATGCCTTCGTGCCGGCCCCTCGCTTTGGCTGGGCGTTCTCCGTGCGCTCCGAAGGCCCGCTGTACCGGGTCAGTCCGTCGTAGGGTCGACCTCGCCGCGGGACTCGGTCAGCACCTTTTCCCACGCCGCGCGTTCGGCCCAGCTGCCGGCGGCTTCGGCCGAGGCGGTGGGGCACAGCTCGTTGATCGGGCAGCGGTCGCACTTCGGCTTGCGGGCGGTGCAGACGTGGCGGCCGTGCAGCACCATGCGGTGCCCCACCTGGGCCCAGGCGCGCTTGGGAAACAGAGCGCACAGGACTGCCTCGATGCGCTTGGCGTCCTTGTCGGCGGTGATGCCCAGCCGCTCGACCAGGCGGGTAACGTGCAGGTCGACGACGATGCCCACGCTCTTGCCGAACACCGAGGCGATCACGACGTTGGCGGTCTTGCGCGCGACGCCGGGCAAGGTGATCAGCTCGGCCATCGTCTCGGGCACCTCGCCCTCGAAGTCGTCGACCACCGCCTGGGCGGTCTTGCGGATCGCCTTGGCCTTGTTGCGATAGAACCCGCTCTTCTTCACCACCACCTCGACCTCCTCTTGCTCGGCGGCGGCGAGGTCGGCCGGGGTGGGCCAGCGTTCGAACAGGGTGGGGGTGATCGAGTTGATCGTGCGGTCGTTGGAGCGGGCAGCCAGAATCGTCGCCACGAGCAGCTGCCACGCGTTTTCGTGGTCCAGCTCCACCTGGGGAGCGGGCTGAGCCTTGCGCAGCCGGGTGTGAATCTTGTCGACCCGGGCCTGCAGGGCGTCGGGGATCGGGTCGGGGTGGACGGGCGGAGCGCCGGGGTCCTTCTTGCGGGTGGCGGTGCGAGCCATCGGCGGGATGATGGCACGCTTGATCGGGCTTGCGCGGACCGGCACCGTGGTTGAGATGACGGCGCTCGAACCATCCGCGCGGCTGCTCGAACTGCTGGCCGAAGAGGGCATCGACGAGGTCTATCCCGAGGCCGTGCACACGCAGGTCTCGGGTTGGCTGCAGGACCCGGGCTTGGAGGACCCGAGCTTGGAGGACCGCAGCGACGTGCCTTTCGTCACCGTCGACGGGCCAGGGACCCGGGATCTCGACCAGGCGTTGTTCGTCGAGGCTCGTGACGGCGGCTTTTCGGTGCAGTACGCGATCGCCGACGCCTCCTACTTCGCCCCCGCCGGCAGCCCGCTGTTCGAAGAAGCGCTGCGGCGCGGTGCGAGTTACTACCTCCCGGGGCGTTCGGTGCCGATGTTGCCGCGCGCGCTCAGTGAGGACCTCGTGTCACTGGGCCCGGGCGTGTCGCGTCGCGCGATGGTCTTCGACATGACGCTCGATGCCGACGGGGTGTGCACGAACACCGCGATCGTGCGGGCCCGCATTCGCAGCCGTCACAAGCTCACCTTCGCCGACGTGGCGGCGGCCCAGCGGGGAGAGTCGGGACCGGTGACCGACCCCGCGATCGTGGCGAGCTTGCGGGCGATGCAGCAGGTGGGTGCCGTGCGAACCAGGCTCGCGGCTGCGCGGGGGGTCGTGCCCTATCACCGCAAGGAGGTCCGCGTGAAGCTGCTGCGTGGCGAGGACGCGGGCCTCACCGCGGTGGAGGTGGTGCGCAACGGCGTGGAGGCCGACAACGCGCAGCTTTCGTTGCTGTGCAATGCGCAAGGGGCCGAGTTGTTGCGGGGCCTGGGCAAGGGCCAAGCCCAGCCGATCTACAAGGTCCATCCGCCGCCCGAAGATGACGCGCTCGATGCGTTGGCGGCCCGGTTGGACGCGGTGGCCCGCGCACACGCGCTCGAGGACGAGCTGTGGCGGTGGCGGCGGGAGTCTCGGCCGCTGGCGGACTACGTGCGCGACCTGCCCGACGACTCTGGTCGAGCGCGGTTGGTCGACGCGATCCGTCGGCAGACGATCATGGTCAACGTGCGCAGCGCGTTCGCGGACGTGCCAGGGCGGCACCACGGGGTGGGCGCGGACGTCTACGGGCGCTTCTCGGCACCGATGCGCGAGGTCGTGGGGGTCTACCTGCACAAGGAAATGCTCGAGGCGATCAGCGGTCAGGGGCGCCCCGCGAGCGCCGACGAGGCGCTGCGACAACAGGTCATCGACGCGGCCAATCGAGCCAAGATGTTGCAGAGCGCGGTGTCACGGGCCGCGGACCAGCTCGTCATCGACGATCTATTCGAGCGGGATCTCGAGCAGCCGCTGGCGGCCCGTGCTGTGCACACGGGCACGGTGATGGGCATGCGCAAGGGCAGGGTGTACGTGCGCCTCGACAGCCCCCCGCTCGACGTCAAGATCTACGCCGACCGCCTGCCGCAGCCGCTGTCCAGCGACGAGGTCGGCGCGACGGTGCTCCGCGCGGGAAAGGTCGCGGCGCGGCTGGGCGATGGCTGCGGCGTCCGGGTGTTGGAGCGTTCCGCGGACGGCCGCTGGGTGCTCGACCTGGTCTGACTCAGCTGCCGCCGGGCTTGCCGGGGTTGCGGCGAAACGAGCCGCTGGCCTTGGCACTGCCCTTGGACTTCGACTTGGACCCCTCGTCGTCCGGGGCGGGGTCGAGGTTCTTGTCGAGCGGGAAGTCGGGCTTGCGCTCGGGGTTGCAGTCGGGCGGAGGACCGAAGCCGTCGGCGTCGAACTGATACTCGAGCGAGCCCTTGCGGGTGTGTTTGCCACCGTCGTCGGTGGCCCGGGCTTCGATGCGCACGGTGTGCGTTCCGCCGCGACTGGGGGTGCAATACGACAGCAGGTAGAAGCGCTTGGCGTGGGCGTCGATGCGATCGGCCACCCGCGTGAACGCCTCCTCGACCTTCGCTTCGTCGGTCGCGAGCTCGGTGCCGTCGCGGCCGATGTCCTGCAGCGCGCCTTCTTCGATCTCCGCGCCCACGCCGATCACGTAGACCTCGAAGTTGGCGTAGGCCTCGTCGGCCATGGCCTCTTGCATCTCCTCGGCGGTCACGCGGTGCGCACGGTCGGTGCCGTCGGTAAAGATGACCAGCGTGCCGAACTTGAGCGGGCGCTTGTCCTTGTCGAGGGCCGTGCGCAGGGTTTCGAGACCTTGAATGACGGCGCCGTGCAGGTTGGTGGAGGGGTCCTTCGGCTTGAAGGTGCGCAGCCCATCGAGGCCTCCGTCCACGCTGCCCTTGGCCTCGGTGAAGCGCACCACAGGGGTGATCTTCTCGCTGCCGTCGAAGGCCGAAACGCCCACCTTCTGGGTCTTGCCCACGCGCTCGGAGAACTTGTGCGCCGCGTCCACGACCGCGTCGGACTCGCCCGACTCGGTGATGCTGCCGCTCATGTCGAGCAGGAGGTGCGTGTACATGACCGCCGCGACCTCTGGGTTTTGAATGACCTGCTGGCTCTCGAACGGGGAGACCAGGGCTTCGTCTTCGTAGATCGCGAAGTCGTCGGCGGTGAGACCCGCGACCGGCTCCTCATCGTCCTCGACCGTGAAGAACACCCACACGTTGTTGGGCTTGGCTTCGGCGGAGTTGATCCGGGAGACGGAGAGACTGGACCCGCAGCCGAACAGGGAAAGACACGTGAGTGCGGTGACGAGACGATGACGCACGGCGGCGACTGTACGGCATGACTCGGGCCTTCGTGATGTCATCGGGCTCGCGGAAAAAGCTTTCAAACGCATTGGAATCGGGGACGCGAGCGCGGTCCAATGCCGATGATGCCAGCCCGCCCCTCGGCCACCGTGGTCTTTGCGCTACTCGTCGGATATGGAGGTGCGCTGGCGTGTGGGGACGAACCCGACGACGCAGACGGCTCGGCGGGCGCAGCCTGCGAGGTCGTCGACGACTGCTACGCCGACGCCGACCACGATGAGATCCAGGGCGACGTGATGTGCCTCGACCGGGTCCCAGGGGGGTACTGCACACACACGTGTTCCACCGATGCCGACTGCTGCGCGGCCGAGGGCGAGTGTGATGGCAGGCCGCAGGTCTGTGCGCCGTTCGAATCGACCGGCATCATGATGTGCTTCCTCAGCTGCGAGGGGGTCGACGAAGCGGAGTCGAACCCCGACGACTACTGCCACGACTACGCCAGTCCGTCCTTCTCTTGTCGGTCGACCGGTGGTGGCTCCGAGAACCGAAAGGTGTGCGCGTGAAACGACTTCTCTTCGCAACGCTGACCATCCTGGGTCTTTGCCTGGTCTCCAACACGGCCCATGCCGCGCCCAGCCCGGGCCGAAAGATCAGCTCGGGCAAGGGCGGCAACGTGGGCATCGGCTTGAGCCTCGGCGACCCGATGGGCCTCTCGGCCAAAGGCTTTCTCGCCCCCAACCACGCGTTGCAGGGCGATCTCGGGTGGGCCCCGCTGCACCACGGGGACGGACGGCTCGGCATCGACTACCTATGGCACCCCGGCGTGTTCGCCAGCGGGCCGGTGGCCGAGTTCATGCCCTACCTCGGCTTGGGGGTTGGCATGATGTTCTGGAGCGACCGCTGCTACTACCGCTACTACTACAACGACGATGGCGATCGGGTGTATCGCGGGCGCGGGCACTGGAACGGGCGATGCTCGGATGGTGGGGCCGCGATGTTCATTCGGGCGCCGATCCTGGGACTCGGCGTGCACTGGAAGAAAGCGCCGCTCGATACGATGTTCGAGGGCTCATGGTCGCCCTACATCATCTATCCCGACCTCGCGCACGGGGACTTCTCGTTCAAGATCCGCTACTACTTCTAACAACGGTGTCGCCGCCCCTGCGGGAGTTGCAGACCCACGTTGTGGGCCCTGCGAAACCTGCAGGGTCGTCGATGGGGGCAAGCGGCAAGGACCGGGATTCGTCCTTGGCATGCGGCTTGCGAGAGCATGGCGCATGAACCCACGTCTCCTGTCCTCCGCACTGTGTCTGCTGGTCTGTCTTGCCGCGTGCTCCGACGATTCTTCGGCCGAGGGCTCGGGCGGGGAGGGGTCCAGCGCGGATGGCAGTGGTGGCGCAGCGCAGGGGGTCGACATCACCGACGCCCATTTTTCGGAGCGTGATGGGGACTGTGCGGCCTACGAGGGCAGCTACTTCGCCACCGTATCCGACCTGAGCACGCAGGAGAGCTTCACTGCGTCGGTCGAGATCGCGGCGTCGGGAGACGGATGCGTGTTGACCAGCAACGGCATTCCCAACCACGACTTCAACGACGCGGGTGCGTTTGCCACCCCCGTCGGCGAGGTCGTCGAGAGTTTCTCGGTCTCAGCGGATCCCAGTCCGGCTGCAACCCCGACCGACTTGTCGTTGCAGTACGACAACGCGGTGTTCCTCAACGGGGTGAAACTCGATCTGCTCGCTGCGGCCTGCTACGGCGTCGGCAACGAGCCCTTGGGCGAAGAGAAGATCGGGTGCATGGCCGACGGCACGCCTTGGCGCTACGACCCGATGCATCCAGGCAACGCGTTCGGGACCGACGGGCACAACGCCCACACCCAGCCCGACGGCGCGTATCACTATCACGGTGATCCCGGGGCGATGTACGACGACTCGGGGACCGCGGCATCCGGGGTGATCGGCTTTGCCGCGGATGGGTTTCCGATCTACGGGCCGTGGATCGACGATGAAGGCACGGTTCGCCGCGCCGTTTCGGGGTACACGCTGCGTTCGGGAGACCGCGTTTCGCAGTCGGGGGAGGGGGCGTTTCCCGGAGGGCAGTACGACGGCACCTATGTGGACGACTACGAGTTCACGGATGCGGGGGACCTGGACGCCTGCAACGGCATGACGCGGGACGGGCAATACGGCTACTACGTCACCGACGCCTACCCGTGGGTCATGAAGTGTTTTGCGGGGGTGCCGGACGAGTCGTTCCGTAAGGGCCCGTGAGGGAGCGCCGTAGGCCCACGGTGCACAGGGTGCGATGGACAGCATTGGCGCCGGGGTGCAACCATGGGGCCGTGCGTGGGGACAGAGAATCCGGCCGTGTCGTCGGCCGCATGATGGTGGCGCTCGGGCTCGCCCTTGTTGGCTGCGGTTCGGAGAGCGGCGAAGGCACTGGGGATGCAGCTTCGGGCGGAATTGCCTCCGGCGGAGTGGAGACCGCGGCGGGCAGCTCCGGGGCGGCCGAAACGGCCAACACCGCGACCGCGAGCGCTTCGGGTACCTCGAGCACGGGCCCGGGCGGGTCTGCAACCGACAGCGCAGCCGACGACACCAACGGCTCGGGCCCCAAGTTCGACGTGACCGCGCCGGACGGCGGGACCAACTGTGGTGCGGGCGGCATGATGGGCGACGAGACGTTCTCGTACATCTGGATCGCCAACAGCTCTCAGGGCACGGTCTCGAAGATCAACACCCAGACGCTGGTGGAAGAGGGCCGTTACATCGTGCGCGACGACTCGGCGGGCAACCCCTCCCGCACGTCGGTCAACCTCAGCGGTGACGTCGCGGTCGCCAACCGAGCCGGTGGCGTGGTGAAGATCTGGGCCAACATCGAAGACTGCCAAGAGTCCAACGGCATGCCGGGGATTCAGACCAGCTCGGGGCCGAACGATGTGCTGGCGTGGGGGGTCGAGGAGTGCATCGCCTGGTACACCCCGTTCCCGCAGTACGGCACCCAGCGCCCACTGGCGTGGACGCAGGGCACACTCAACGAGTCGACCTGCCAATACGAGAACCAGAAGATCTGGACGTCGGGACGGGCCGCGCTGAGCCAGGCCGGACCCGCCGATGTCGTGTTGATGGACGGCGACACCGGGGTGGTCGAGCAGACGGTGACCATTCCCGCCTCGTCGGGATGGGCGGGTCTGTACGGCGGCGCGGTCGATGGCGAAGGCAACTTCTGGACGGTGGACCACGACTGGTCGGCGGGGAACAGCGAGCTGATCCGCGTCAACATGGCGGACTTCACCTACGACATCTGGCCCACCGAGCTCGAGGTGCACTACGGGCTCGCGGTCGACTCGGTCGGTCGGGCGTGGCTGTGCGGCGGCGGGGTCACGTCGCGCTTCGACCCGGTCACCGAAACGTGGGCGCACCCGGCCAACACGACCCCCTCGGGTAGCGTGTACGGGGGCTGCATGACCGATGGCAACGGCATCCTCTGGCACAGTCGCAACGGCGACAGCATGATGCTCGGCATCGACACCGAGACGCTCGACATCGTGCAGTCGCACCCGCTGCCCGCCTACGTGCATGGTGTGAGCATCGACTTCGACGGCTACGTGTGGGGCGTCGAGTTCGCGGGCAGCAACGCGTACCGACTCGACCCCGCGACGGGGCAGGTCGACACGGTGTCGGGCCTGGTGGGCGCGTACACGTACTCCGACATGACCGGCTTCGCATTGTCGGCGGCGGGTGTCCCCAGCGGCTGACCGCTGCGCTGTCCACAATCGAGGACACGAGCGCGCGCTGACGGTCTGCTAGTGTCAGTGCCGATGCGTGGTGGGCGGGCATGGATGGCCCTGTTGGCGTCTCTAACGGCGGCAGGAGGCTGCGCGGAGCCGACGGCGGCCAAGGAGACCGGCGTCGCGACGAGTGCGGGTCTGTCGACGGGTGCAGCGTCGGACGATCCGGTCGTGGACGATGACGCGGAGATCTTGGATGTTGGCCCGGAGTCGTGGCCGGATCCGGAGAGCGCCGACCACCCACCGCCGGCGGTTCGCGGCGGCACGATGACGGCGAGTCGCGACGGCGCGTTCATGTTCGTGGGCGACGAGTTTCGCGACGCGGTGCACGTGGTCGACGTGGGCGCAGAAGAACTCTTGGGATCGATCGAGCGCCCGGGATGCCACCCGGGACGGGTGCTGGAGGCTTCCGACGGCACGATCGCCTTCACCTGCACGCGTTCGGGAGAGGTGGTGTTCGCCGACCCGCAAGCGCTCGAAGTGTTGGGCGCGGCAGAGGTGTGCGCCAACCCGAGGGGGCTGGCGCTGGACGGCGACACGGCGTGGGTGGCGTGCGCCGAAGGCCAGGTGTTCGAGGTTCTCGATGGCCAGGTCACAGCGCTCCTCGAAGTTGGGGAGGAACTTCGAGACGTGGTCGACGTGGGCCCGCCGTTGCGGGTCTCGACGTTTCGCGACGCTGCGGTGCTGACGATCGGCGACGAAGGAGAGGTCGTGGAGCGAGAGACGCCCGGGCTCGTCACGGTCGTGGGGAACCGTGACACCGTGCCCTTCGACGCCGAGGCGGAGCTTCCGGCCGATGGAGTCGGGCCGCTGGTGCCCAACGTGGCGCGACGGGCCTTTCGGGTGGACGAGCAAGTGTGGATGCTGCACCAGTCGGCGCGCACCGGGGAGGCTGGTGTCTCGCAGACCCTTGGATGGTCGGGCGCCCAAGACGGGGGCTGTGTGGGGTCGCAGAATGCCGCGTTGTCGTGGGCGGGTCCGAACGCAGGGGAGTTCGCGAGCGAGGTGTTCCCGAGTATGGGCGTTGCCTTCGACGTCGCTGTGGATCCGGAGCGCGAACGGTTCGCTGTGGCGGGTGCATCCGAGTCCGAGTGGGTCGTGGTCATTCGTGAGGCCTCCGATCTGGCGTTCACCGTCTTGCCGTCCTGTTCCGTGTTTGGCGAGCAGCGGGTCGACTCGATGGTGACGGCGGTGGCGTTCGCTCCGGACGGGCGGGTCTGGGGCTTCAGCCCCGAAGCCAACGTGATCTGGGTCCTCGAGCCGGAGGGGGGCGCATGGCCGGGGTTCATCCGTCTCGGTGGCGGCTCGATCGAGGACAGCGGATTCCAACTGTTCCATCGACCCACCAGTCGCGGCATTGGGTGCGTGTCCTGTCATCCAGAGGGGCGAGAGGACGGGCTTCGATGGCGACTCGAACCCGGTGTCGCTCGCAGGACGCTCAGCCTGGCTGGGCGGCTGGACGGAGGCGCACCGTTTCATTGGGGCGGAGAGCAGCCCGATATCGCCAGCATCGACGAGAGCGTCCGGGTCGGGGCGATGGGGGGCTCCGAGTATGGCCCGGCTTACGTCGAGGTGTTCGAGCGCTACTTGTTCTCGTTGCGTGCGATGGAGTCCGCGCGGGATCAGGACCCGGACGTCGTCGCCGAGGGCGAGCAGGCGTTCACGGACCTCGGGTGTGACACCTGCCATCGTCCTCCTCTGTACGACTACCCCTCCAACATCGAACTCTACGGCCACGGGGAGTTGCAGGTGCCGTCCCTGCTCGGCGTCCGCTACGGTGCGCCCTACATGCACGACGGGCGGGCAGAGGACCTCGAGGCTGCGGTGACGGACATGCTGACCCATTCACCCGCGCAGGTCGACGTCACGCCACAGCGTCGTGCGGCGCTGCTGGCATTCCTGCGCACGCTCTGAGTCCGGAGGTCCAAGCATGAGAGGTCTTGCGATCGTCGCCACGCTGCTCGGCGCCGCATACTTCGGGGGCTCGGCCGCCATCGAGACCGGCTCGGTCCTGGCTGGGGGCGGCAGCATCTCGCCCGGCATGGTCACGCCGTGGCTTCTGTGTGCACTGAGCCTCGGGCTCCTGTGGCGTCTCGACGCCCGAACCGCATTGTTGTCGGTCGCGGCCGCCTCCACTGTGACGGCGTTGGTCGTGCTGTCGAGCATGTCGGCGATGAACAGCCCGCCGGGGTATGTCGCGTTCGGTGCTGTCGCGCTCGTGATGGCCGTCGCGGCGGGCGGCAGCGCGGTGGTGTCGGAGCGGCGGATCGCCCGCGTGCCCAATCCGCTGCGAGACTATGCGGCCTCGGCCTTCGACGACCCACCGATCTTCGAGGTCGGCGGTGTGCAGTATGTGTCGGTCTGGGACGACCAGGCCCAGCCCGCCGCACTGAGGGCACGGGTGGTGCTGCAGAACTGCCACGACACCCCTGCGGTCGTCCGCGTTCGCTTGGAGGAGGATGCCGTCACCGAGCCCGGCGTGGTCTTGCCCGACACCGTCGCGGTCGACGTGGGTCCGGAGGGCTGGGCGCTGCTCGACCTGGTCTGCCCTGTCCGCCCGGGCCACCGCGGCGAAGGATGGTTTCACCTCTCGGTCCGCGTCGACCGCGAGCGCACCGGAGCACGCACGCGCCTGTGGCGAGCGCCGACCGGCGCATCGTGGGGATTGACGGCGACGCAACTGCTGCACGGGCTAGCCGGCGGTCGCCGTTCCCAGTATCTCGGCATGACCGTCGCGCTGCCGCCCGCCGAGGGTGCTCCCGGGGAGGTGACGGTGAACGTGCGCCCGCTGTCCGAGGACGCGTTGGCCGGGGCGCTGCAAGACGGGGCCTGAGCGGCCGGAGGAGGGCGCGCGGCTGACCTCGAGTTGTCATGCCCTCGTGTACGGTTCCGAGCTGGAGCTGATGCAGGTGTCAGACACCCGCAAATACGGCGCATCTACAACGTATTGTGGGCTTAGCGCCTCATCCGGCAACAGATCTGCTGCCAGGAAGTGCCTTGATTTCAACCGATATGGGCTTGCGCAGCGAGCAGGTTGGATACACTTCTCAGCTACCGCACCGTGTGGGACGAAGCGACCTACACGGCGTGGTACGAAGAACGGGCGAGGAGTCCGCGAAACCGCAGGACACGATGAAGACTGCCGCACAGACACGTCGAGCGATGGCTCAACGGGAAGCTAACGCCCAGGCGAAGGCCGCTGGCACCCCCATGCCGCATGCGAACCCGTGGGACTCTCTCATGCCGAAGCTGCCAGAGGGTGCCTCGTGCGATGACCGACGCCGTTGGTATGCGGACTTCGCAAAGCGCTGCGCTCCGCGGTGAGCAGCGCGCGGAATAAGACGCTCGACGATTTTGCGACCGTCCTTCGTTGGGTCGATGCCCACGATCTCGAGGCCACCCTGATCGGTGGCCTTGCTGTTGGAGCCTTCGCCGAGCGGCGGGGCGTTGCATCACTCTCGGCAGGCCTCGACCTTCTTGTTGCTCCTGAAGAGCAAGTCAGGTTTGGCCGCCTCGCTGCGGCCGACCCCAACGTGAGAGTCGTGAAACGTGTTCAGCCTCGCTCGTTGGGGGTTCTCGTTCTTGAGTAGGGCGAGCTAGAGGTTGATGTCCTGATCAGGAGCAGCGGCCTGCCGTCCCCGGAGGCTGCGCGCGCCCGGGCCTGGAACGTGAACGGAACCCGAGTTGCAGACCCCGTTGACCTTCTTGGCATCAAGCTTGAAATGAAGCGAGAGAAGGACGTTCCGCATATCAAGATCCTGCGAGAGGTGTGCGACGGGTTCGCGTTCGAGTTCTTTCGAACGAAGGCTGGTCGCGAGGCGTTTGAGTTCCTGAGTCGCTGGGCGAAGATCGAGCGATGGGAGCGCCTGCCGGTTGAGTTGTTCGAGCCGCTTCTCTCGATAGCGCTCGAGTCGACCCCTGCGGGTCGCAAGTACTTGGCTCAATACGCCCCTTCGAGGGCGCACGCAGAGGCCGTTGTTGCGGCGGCGCCCGTAGACGAACGAACCATGCTCCAGTCGATCGCCGCGGCTTGCCACCGCTAGGCCCCCCGCGCCGGCACGCCCAGCACCAGCGCTCTCGTCTTGCTGGGAATGAAGCTGCAGCGCGCCTGGTCTGCTCCGACCAGGCTTCGCATGCCGGACCTTCTCGACTTTGTGCTCGGCGTCGTCGACCTCATGTTCGGCGCGGCGTCCTCCATTGCCGAGCGCGTTGGACACTGGCACCAGCGCCGTCGGAGAGAGCGGAAGTACGCGAACGCGCTGAACCCCGGGCCCAGTGTGCAAGCCATCGTGAGGCCAGCCCGGCGACGCCGGAGTCGGCTAGGCCCGGGCGCTCGGCCCCAGCACGAGCAGTACCGCGGCGACCCACAGGTCGCCGATGTTCGGGACCTGGTTCCGTAGCGCTCGCTCCGAGCACTGGTGTGACCGAGGAGGTCGACCCGGTGCAGAATCGAGCGGGAAGAACGCTGAGAGAATCTCACCTGGTCGACTTGATAGATCCTCAGCTTGCGCTACTGAGCCAACAGCGAGATACGGAGCTGCTGGAAGGACGGCGCATGAAACGGTGCACAAACTGCGGGGGGGAAGACCTCAGCCCCGTCACCCCCCTTCCTGACTACCGATACGAGCTCTCGGGGCTGGGCCACGTTGTGGTCCGCAACGGGATCAAGGAACAGCGCTGCAACACCTGCGGCGAGACGTTCACCCAGATCCCCGGGTTCGGGCCCCTGCTCCGTACGATCGCCATAGCCCTGACAGAGAAGCAGGGGCGCCTTGCAGGCGCAGAGATCCGCTGGCTCAGGAAGCACATCGACCTCGCCGCCAAGCGCCTGGCGGAGGTCCTGGGTGTCAGCCCGGCCACAGTCGCGAGGTGGGAAAGCGACGAGGACCCGATCGGCGGCACCGCCGACCGCATGCTCCGTCTGCTCGTGCGCACGTACGACTACGAGACGGGTCTCGAGGACCCACCGGACTACAGCTGGGCGGAGTTCCCCGACAAGCCCTCGAGCGCGCCCATCGTGGTCTTTCGAGGGCGCGACGGGTGGCAGCTCGCCGACGAGTAGAAACCGTGGCACGATCTTGATGCCGTGGCCGACTGGGTTCGTGGGCAGCGGTTGGCATGGGGATCCGCTGACCTAGATCCCGGGGATGAAGGACGCTGTCCTCACCGTACGCATCTCTTGTGTCCAGAGCCATCGAGGTCACCGTCGCCAGCCGGTCGTGGTCCCTATGTGGCACGGGATCTTGGAGGTGCCGAGGGGGAGCGGGCTGGACGCGTTGCGCGCCTTTGTTGAGAGGGCGTCATCAGACCAGCTTCGCGACGCGGTCATCGCGGTTGCCACAGGCGTCTGGAAGCTGCGGCGACCTCGGGCGGGCGCCCGGTGCGCGGATATGTCGCTGTCGCATGGCTGCTCTGCTACTGTTCGGCTCGTGGCACCAGCCTTCCTCTCTCTGCCGCAAGAGGCCTTCGAAGACCTCACAGCGCTAGCGGCCCACCCCGAACTCGTGCGGGCCGTAGACGACGGGTCGGAGGGGTTGAAGAGCGCCGCGAGCTTCGCGGGGGCCGCAACGCTCCTCGCCGAGACGACAGGAGCGGACCGCGAGAGCTGTCGTGCCGTGCTTAGGGGCCTCATCAACCTCGCCAGACTGCGGCGGGCTTTCGACCTGTCGGTCGGAGAGTTCCTGGGAGTAATCGACGCCTCCGTCGAGAGGGCAAGCGACGAGTGGAAGAAGGAGACTCTCGCAGCCTGGAACGACTGCAAGGAGGTTCTAGCTTCCGCTCTGAATCCATCGCGTGGTCTTTCAGTCTTCGAGAAAGCCAGCCGGCTTGGCTATTCTTACGCGAACACATTGGTGGGGACAGAGCTCATCACAGATCTCAGACCGGTCTTCGACGAAGACGCAGCTGAGATTGAGCGAATGAGCACGTCGTTCGTCCTGTCCCTTGAGTTCTACGAGGGGGGCCAAAACAGGTCTCTCGACCTCGCCTTGGACCTGCGTGATATCCAGCGGCTCAAGAAACAGTGCTTGCGTGCGGAGACGAAGGCGAAGACGATCAAACAAGTCCTTCGGGATCAGCCCTGGACAACAGTCGTGGTGGGTCAGGACGAAGACGAGGGGAACTAGCCATGGAGCGAGGTTGGGCAGATCAGGTCGAACGACGTCACCGCGCGCAACGCAAGCGTAGCGAGACTGCGAAGGACGTTGAAGCACGTGCTCAAGCGAAGTTGAGCCGCCCTGAAGCCAGCACTCCGATGGCGGCAGTCCGAAAAACGCCGCGCGGATGTTGGGACTCCCTCGGACTTGGTCGCTTTGAGTTGGGAACGCCGCGGTCCAAGGGGGACACTACCTCCCAACAAGGCTTGGACAGCCTGGGAACGATCTTGGAGCTCGGCGGGCGTCCCGGTTTCCGGGCGCTGAGAGAGTTCATCTTGGCGGCGAGAGGCGAACAAAACACCGCGAAGATCCGTACTGGCCTGCGTCGTCTGGCGGCCAAAGCATCATCTGTGGACGATATTCTTCTGGTCGGCGGGCTACGGGTGACCTTTCTGTTCCGGCGTGATCTTGGAGGCGCGTGGCGCGACCTCCAGGAAGCGACTAGGAAGAAGCTCGTCTCCGAGGGCAAAGACGTAGGCCGGGTACTCGTAGGCCTCGTCTGATCCGATGTCTGGTTTCACGAAGGCCGGCTTCGACGGGGTTGAATTCTTCGCGGTCGCGATCAAGACGATTCGCGTCGACCAGCGTCACGTCGGAGTACTGTATCGAACCGAGAACGGAGACCTGCGCTTTCTCCACCTTTTCGACGAAGACGACCTGCAGTGTGGCGAGCCGGGTCCAAAGCTGAGCTGGGCAGAAGTTGGCCTTGACGATACCAATAGAGAGCTACTAGCCGAGCTAGCAGATGCCATCGCCTCAAAGCACGCAGGCGAGAGCATCGGCTTTGGAATCGGCTTCCGCGGTGAGGGGGAGAGCCCCTTCTCCGAGGACGGAGAGTGGAATAGAGCCAGGTCGATGACATGTGCCACCTTTGTTCTTGCCCTGTTCTTGGCCCACGGGTTCCAGCTCGTCGACCTCGAAAAGTGGCCAGACAGGGTGGTTGACCGTGACTACGCCCGCTCGCTCATACGGGAAATGGTCTCTCCCATCGATGCCGAACTGCTGGAGACTCAGTTACAGGACTATCGGCGGGTTCGCCCCGAGGAAGCGGCGGTCGCAGCGAGAGGCTTCGAAGACAACTTGCCATACTCGTTCGACTTGGTCGGCCCAGCATCAGAGCGCCTCCTGGACTCTCTCGGAGAGTAGTTGTCGCAACGCAAGCAGGTCGCCCATCTTGGACGTTCCAGCTCAGTCGGATGAGCCAAAGCTGCTCGGAGCTCCGAGCTCCGAGATGACGCCCAGTTGGCGTCGCGGCGTTGCCTGGGCGCGCCACCATGGGTGCCATGATGGGCGCCAGTAGGCGCGTCCTGCGGACCACAGTGCTCGCAGCAGGATTCGAACCTGCGGCCTACGGTTTAGGAAACCGTTGCTCTATCCGGCTGAGCTATGCGAGCGGCGCTCGCCGAGGCGAGGCGGGGGGCAAACTAGCTCGGTCGGGGGCGGCTGTCCACGGTCAGCGGGCGAGGGTGGTGCGGTAGAGGGCGGCGTCGGATTCGGAGAAGCAGCAGAAGACGACGCGGGCGGGCTGGGAGGCGGCTGCGAGGGCTTCGCGGACGGCCTGGACGGCGATGCGGGTGGCCTGTTTGCGGGGGAAACGGTAGGCGCCGGTCGAGATTGCGGGGAAGGCGAGGCTGGCGAGATCGTGCTGGGCACACAGGGCGCAGGCTTGGAGGTAGCAGCGACGCAGGAGGTCGGGCTCGCCCCGGTTGCCGCCGCGCCACACCGGGCCGACGGCGTGATGGATCGCCTTCATCGGCAGGTCGAAGGCGGGGGTGAACGTGACCTCGCCAGGGCGGGAGCCGCCGAGGGGGCGGCAGTGCGCGAGCAAGTCTGGGCCGGCCGCGCGGTGAATCGCACCGTCGACGCCGCCACCTCCACACAAGGACGCGTTGGCGGCGTTGACGATCGCGTCGACGTCGAGCGTCGTGATGTCCGCGTGCAAGACCTCGATCCGGTTCTCCAGGCTGCTCATCGGGTGCCAGTGTCGCTGCGCTCGGCGAGGCGGTCCAGTGCAGCTGGGCTTCGGGTACAGTCGCGCCACCATGCTGGGCCTGTTCGACGCGCGTGTGCAGCTGTGCATCGAGCCGATCGGTGAGCCCGACCTCTCGGCGCTGCCGCTCGAGGAGCAGGCGCTGGTCGCCAAGGCCGTGCCGAAACGGCGCCGAGAGTTCGCGGCCGGGCGAACGTTGGCGCGCCGCCTCTTGGCCGAACAGGGCGTGCAGCATGGGCCGTTGTTGCGTTCGGAGCACGGGGCCGTGCTTTGGCCTCAGGGCGTGCAGGCATCGATCAGTCACTGTGGAGCGTGGGTCGGCGTCGCGATGACCCGAGCGCCCGAGATTCTCGGGGTGGGGCTGGACATCGAGCACGCCAAGCCCCTCGAGGAGAAGTATTGGCATGTGATCATGACCCAAGATGACATCTGTCATTTGGAGTCATGGCCTCTGGAGGCACGTTCGCGCGTGGCCAAGCGTATCTTTGCCGCCAAAGAAGCCGCGTACAAAGCTCAATACCCCACCTCGCAGCAGTTCCTGCCGTTTTCGGCCATGTGGGTTGCGGTTGGGGAGGACCTCGAGAGCTTCCAGGCGGCGTTCAGAACCGATGCGGAACCATGGCGCAAGGGCGACGTCCTCCAGGGGCGGTTTGCCACCATGGGCGACCACGTCGTCACGGCTGTCATTGCGACTCGCTGAGACGCATATGCGTGGGGGGGGGCCGCTCGTGCTCGTCGTGGCGCCCTGAGTCTCGAGCGGCAGTGGCGGCGTTGCGGCGTCGAATCGGCAACGCTTTCACCGTTCGATGTCAGCGAGCGGCACGATTGCATCGCGCCATGTAGCCGTTCGCGAATTCGCGACGTTAGACCCAGTTGCAGCGCCGTATTCCGTTGTTTCGGGGGAGCCGATGCCGTACGACCGAGGCGCCTCGATGACGGTGACAACCCACTCCCGCGGTCCTCTTGGAGTTTGGCGCGGCGACGCCCAAACGTGCCGACGCGACCCGCTCGCAATTGCGGCGTTGCTCGGCCGTGTGCACGAGCCGCTGGCGCTCGTCGGAGATCGAGACGACCTCGGTGTCGCCCCCGGTGGTGACGTCACCTGGGACCGGTCCGAGTCGGGGCTTGCGCTGCATGGGGTCGTGCCCGCATGCCCACTCGAGCACCTCGGTGACCCATCGTTTGCACGGGAGCACGGCGCGCGCTTCAACCTCGTCGGCGGAGCCATGGCCGGAGGCATCGCCTCGGTGGCCATGGTCGAAGCCTTTGCGCGGGCCGGCATGCTCGCCTTCTTCGGCGCGGCTGGGCTGGGTCTGGGCGCGGTCGAGGACGCGATCGCCGGGCTCTCCACCCGGCTGCTCGATCGCCCGTGGGGCAGCAACCTGATCCACAGCCCGTATGAGCCCAAGCTGGAGGAGGCGGTTGTCGACCTCTATCTGCGGCATGGGGTGCGCACCGTGTCCGCGTCGGCGTATCTCGACCTGACGCTGCCACTGCTGCGGTATCGCTACGCGGGCATCGAGCGCGACGCACAGGGCGTGGTGCGGGCGACCAACCGGGTGGTCGCCAAGGTGTCGCGGGCCGAGGTGGCGCGAAAGTTCTTCGGGCCGCCGAGCGAGACGTGGCTGCGTGCGTTGGTCGAGTCCAAAGCGCTCACCGCGGCGCAGGCCGAGCTGGCCGCCACGCTTCCGGTGGCGACCGACCTCACCGCCGAGGCCGACTCCGGGGGGCACACGGACAATCGTCCCGCGCTCACGCTGGTCCCCTCCATGCTCGCCCTGCGCGACGCCGTGGCGCAGACCTTTCCTGCGGCGGCGCGGATTCGAGTGGGTGCAGCCGGAGGCATCGGAACCCCCCATGCCGCCGCGGCCGCGTTCGCGATGGGGGCCGCGTACCTGGTGACCGGCACGATCAACCAGGCGTGCATCGAGTCCGGAACCAGCGACGCGGTGCGAGCCCGCCTGGCTGAAGCCTCCGAAGCCGACGTCACCATGGCGCCCGCCGCCGACATGTTCGAAATGGGCGTGGAGCTGCAGGTCCTGCGCCGCGGCACCTTGTTTCCCATGCGCGCTCGCAAGCTGTGGGAGCTGTACCGGACCTACGACAGCCTCGACGCGCTGCCCGACGACGAGCGCCAGGGCCTGGAGCGCACCGTGTTTCGCAAGCCGATGGCGCAGGTCTGGCAAGACACCGCCACGTTCTGGCAGGGGCGTGACCCCGAGCAGGTGGTCAAGGCCGAGCGCGACCCGAAACACAAGATGGCGCTGTGCTTTCGCGCGTACTTGGGCCAGGCGTCGCGGTGGGCCAACCAAGGCCTGACCGAGCGCGAGCCCGATTACCAGGTGTGGTGCGGACCGGCGATCGGGGGCTTCAACGCCTGGACCGCGGGCACCGATTTCGCCGCGCCCGAGCACCGCCGTGTGGTGCCCATTTCGCTGAGCCTGCTGCATGGCGCCGCCGTGCTGTCTCGCCTGTCGGCCTTGCGCGCCCAAGGCGTGCACATCGGCGCCGACGCGCTCGACCTTCGTCCCCGTCCCGTCGCCCAGATCGAGGAACTCTGCCTGTGACCACCGCCAACGCCACCCCGATCGCAATCGTCGGCCTCGACTGTCTGTTCCCAGCCGCCGACTCGCCCACACGCTATTGGGCCAACCTGCGCGACGGCGTCGATGCCATCACCGACGTTCCCGCCACCCACTGGCGCCCTGAAGACCACTATGACGCCGACCCCAAGGCGCCCGACATGGTCTACGCGCGCCGGGGCGGCTTTCTGACCCCGGTCGACTTCGAACCGTTGCGTTTCGGCATCGCCCCGCGCGACCTCGAGGCCACCGACACCACCCAGCTGCTGGCCCTGCACGTGGCCGCCCGCGCACTCGAAGACGCGGGGCTGGGGGAGGGCGGCCGCACGTTCGACCGTGACCGCACCGGCGTGGTGCTGGGGGTGACGGGCGCATTGGAGCTCGTCATTCCGCTCGGGGCTCGGCTCGGGCATCCGATGTGGCGCCGGGCCCTCAAAGATGCAGGCGTCGACGATGCCGTCGCGCAGGACGTCATCGATCGAATCTCCGACGGCTACGTGCCGTGGCAGGAGAACTCGTTCCCCGGGTTGCTCGGCAACGTCACCGCCGGGCGCATCGCCAACCGCCTGGATCTGCACGGCACCAACTGCGTGGTCGATGCCGCCTGTGCTTCGTCGCTTTCGGCGCTGCACCTGGCGATGCTCGAGCTTCAGGCGGGGCGGGCCGACGTCATGCTCTCTGGAGGCGTGGACGCGTTCAACGACGTGTTCATGTACACCTGCTTTTCGAAGACCCCAGCGCTGTCGCCCTCGGGCGATGCGCGCCCGTTCGACAACGGGGCCGACGGCACGATGCTGGGCGAAGGGGTCGGCGTGGTGGTGCTCAAGCGCCTCGACGATGCACAGCGTGACGGGGACCGGATCTACGCCGTGTTGCGCGGCATGGGGACGTCGAGCGACGGCAAGGGCCAGGCGATCTACGCCCCGGACTCCGAAGGACAGGCCCGGGCGCTGCGGCAGGCCTACGTGCAAGCAGGCGTCGAGCCGCGATCGATCGGCTTGGTCGAGGCCCACGGCACCGGCACCAAGGTCGGCGATGCCACGGAGCTGCGCGGTCTCGCGTCGGTCTACGCGGCCGGGTCCGACGCTGAGGCTTGGTGTGCGCTGGGTTCGGTCAAGTCGATGATCGGCCACACCAAAGCCGCCGCCGGGGTGGCCGGGTTGATCAAGGCTTCGTTGGCGCTGCACCACCGCGTGCTGCCGCCCACGCTCAAGGTCGAGCGCCCCAACGAGGCGCTGGACGAGGCGCCGGCGTTCTATGTCAGCGGCAGCAAGCGCCCGTGGCTGGCCTCGGGCGAGCATCCGCGCCGGGCTGCCGTCAGCGCGTTCGGCTTCGGCGGCAGCAACTTTCACTGCGTGCTCGAGGAATCCGAAGGCGCAGCCGAGCCCGCTTGGGATGGGGACGTGCAGCTGCTCGCGTTCGGCGACGCCACGCGGCAGGGGCTCGCGGCCCAGTTGCGAGCGTTCGATTCGAGCTCGTGGGAGGCGGTCCGCCGAGCCGCCCACGCTTCGCGGGCGGCGTTCGATCTGCAGGCGCAGTGCCGCCTGGTCGTGCCGCTTCGGCGTACCGACGCGGTGTCCAAGACGCTCGAGGCGCTCGCGACGATGGTCGTCGACGATGCGCGGCGTCGGTTTCAGACCCCGCAAGGGGCTGCGTTCGGGGAGGGGCCGGCAATCGGATCCTTGGCCGCACTGTTCCCCGGGCAGGGAGCCCAGGCCGTGGGCATGCTGGGCGACCTGGCGTGTTTCTTTCCTCGCATGCGGGCCGGCATCGAGCGGGTGCTCGGTGCGCTGCCGTCGGTGCGGGACGCCGTGTACCCGCCGCATGCCTGGTCCGACGAGACCCGGGCGGCCCAAGCGGCCCGGCTCACCGCGACGCAAAACGCCCAGCCTGCGCTGGGGGCGGTGAGCATGGGCGCGCTGGAGGTGTTGCGTGGATTCGGGGTCACCGTGCAGGCCGCGGTCGGCCACAGCTACGGGGAGCTCTCGGCGCTGTGTGCTGCAGGCGTCTTGTCGCCCCAGGACCTGGGCTCGATCTCCCGGGCACGGGGCGAGCGCATGGCCGAAGGCGAGGGCGACCGCGGATCGATGCTCGCCGTGGCGGCGTCGCTCGAGCAGGTCCAAGCCCAGCTAAACGACGCGGGGCTTCACGACGTCGTCATCGCCAATCGCAACAGTCCGACCCAGATGGTGTGCTCGGGGACCACGGCCGACATTGAGGCGGCTGCGCGTCACCTCGCGGGCGCGGGTCTGCGGGTCCGTCCGCTCGAGGTGGCGGCAGCGTTTCACAGTCCGCTGGTGGCGGGCGCGACCGAGCCCTTTGCGGCGGCGCTCAGCAGCGTGGCGTTCGAGGCCCCAGCGTTCGACGTCTACGCCAACACCTCGGCGGCCCGGTATCCCGAGGAGCCGCAGGCCATGCGTGCGGTGCTGGCCGGCCAGATCGCCGCGCCGGTCGAATTCGTCGGATGTATCGAGGCGATGATCACCGGCGGGGTCGACACCTTCATCGAGGTCGGCCCAGGTCGCCGCCTGTGCGGCCTCGTCGAGGCCATCGCGGGCGATCGGGTCTCCACCTGCGCGGTCGATGCGTCGGCGGGCAAACGCTCTGGGGTGCTCGACTTGGCCTGTGCGCTCGCTTCGCTGGCGGCCTGGGGCCACGCGGTGGACCTGTCCCGCTGGGAGCCGGTCGCGCCTTCGGTCACCACGAACGACAAGCCGACCCTTCGCACGCCGATCTGCGGCGCCAACCTCAAGCCCAAACCCGTGTCGCGATCCAAGGTCGTGGTTCCCAGTCCATCGGTCGCTGCTCGTTCGGTTCAGCCCATGTCCAAGCCCGCTTCGCCTTCAACGCCTGCAGTTCCCGCGCCGGCCGTCGCGCCTTCGATGCCGGCCCTGTCCCCACAGGACCCGCTCGCGGCGTTGCTCGCCCTGCAGGCCCAGACGGCGCGCATTCACCAGCAGTTCCTCGAGGGACAGACGCAGGCGCTGCAAGCCTTGGGTGCTTTGGCCCATGGTGGCCCGCAGCCCGTCGCGCAGTCGAGCGTGCCCGTGGCGCAGCCCGTCGTGTCCACGCCGACCGTGACGCCGCAGCCCGTCTCTGTCCCCGCAGCGGCGCCGCAGCCCGTCGCCCCGCCGCGCCCCCCTGTGGTGCCCGTGGTGCCCGCGCCCGTCGCGGGGTCCTCGGTGCAGCAAGACGTGCTCGCCGTGGTGTCGGAGAAGACGGGCTACCCGGTGGCGATGCTCGAGCCGTCGATGGGGCTCGATGCGGACCTGGGCATCGACTCGATCAAGCGGGTCGAAATCCTGTCCGCGCTCCAAGAGCGGCGGCCGGACCTGCCGGTGATCGGCCCCGAGCAGCTCGGCGCCCTGCAGACGTTGGCCGACGTGATCGAGCACCTTGGCGGCAGTGGAGCCCCGGCTCCCGTTCGCGCTGCCGTCTCGGGCGTGACGGAGTCGGTCTTGGCCGTGGTCGCGGAGAAGACGGGCTATCCGGTGGAGATGCTCGAGCCTTCGATGGGGCTCGACGCGGACCTCGGCATCGACTCGATCAAGCGGGTCGAGATCCTGTCCGCGCTTCAAGAGCAGCGGCCGGACCTGCCGGTGATCGGCCCCGAGCAACTCGGCGCCCTGCAGACCTTGTCCGACGTGATCGACCATCTCGGGGCAGGGGCGGAGTCGGTCCCTGTACCCGCTGCCGCCTCGGGCGTGGCCGATGCGGTGCTGGCCGTGGTCGCGGAGAAGACGGGCTACCCCGTCGAGATGCTGGAGCCTTCGATGGGGCTCGACGCCGACCTGGGCATCGACTCGATCAAGCGGGTCGAGATCCTATCGGCATTGCAAGAGCAACGCCCGGACTTGCCGGTGATCGGCCCCGAACAGCTCGGCGCGCTGCAGACGTTGGCCGACGTCATCGCGCATCTCGGCGCAGGATCGGAGCCGGCCCTCAGGGCCCCCGCGCGAGGCGGTGTGATGGATGCGCTGCTCGCAATCGTCGCGGAGAAGACGGGCTACCCCGTCGAGATGTTGGAGCCTTCGATGGGGCTCGACGCCGACCTGGGCATCGACTCGATCAAGCGGGTCGAAATCCTGTCCGCCGTGCAGGAGGCCCGGCCCGAACTGCCCACGCTAGGCCCGGACCAACTCGGGAGCCTGCAGACGTTGGCCGATGTGGCGCGAGCGCTGGGCGAGGCTCCGGCTGCTGCGGCCCCGCCAACGCCCGCCAAGCCATCGTCCGTGCCCCAGGCTGCGCAGGTGCTCGACCGCTATGCGGTGCGGCCGGGGGCGCCACTGCCAGCGCAGGGGCGACGTACGCTTCGCGCCGGCACGCTGTGGGTCACCGGGGCCGAGTGCGACGCGGTCGTCGATGCACTCACCGTCGGGGGCAAGCCGGCGCAGGTGCTCGCTCCGGATGCGGCGCTGCCGGCCGACGCTGCGGGCCTGGTCGTCGTTGCGCCCGCCGATGCGGACCACGCCTGGGTCAAGTCCGCGTTTGCACAGGTCCGTGCGTCGAGGCCATCGCTGCGCTCCGGCGCAGGGGCACCGCTGCTCCTGTTCGTGACGCAAATGGGAGGCGCGTTCGGGCTCGAGGGCACCGCATGCCCCTTGCACGGTGGGATGGCCGGGCTGGCAAAGACGGCCGCGCGGGAGTGGGAGGACGTCTGCGTTCACGTGGTGGACGTCGCATCGGTGGGAGACCTCGGTACGGCGCTTCCGCACTTGGGCAGCGCGACGGTCGAGATTGGCGTACGGGATGGGGCGGCCACCACGGTGGGGCTCGACCGGCTCGCCGCGGCCGCGGTCTCACCAGCCCCGCTGCTCGAGCCGGGGGACGTCGTGTTGGTCACCGGTGGCGCGCGAGGGGTCACCGCCCAGGTGGCCCGGGCGCTGGCCCAGCAGCAAGCCTGCACGCTCGTGCTGGTCGGACGCTCTCCCGCGCCCCCGGATGCGCCCGCACACCTGCGCGGCGCAACCTCCGAAGCACAGGTGCGGGCGGCCATTCTCGGCGGTCCCCAGCCGCCGCAGGGTCCGGCGGCCTTGCGCGAGGCGGTGCGCTCGGCGATGGCGGCGGCGGAGATCCGCGCCACGCTGGCTGCAATCGAAGCCACCGGGGCACGCGCGGTCTATCGCGCGTGCGATGTCCGAGACGAGGGCTCGGTGCAGGCGCTGGTGCAGGCGGTGCAGACCGAACTCGGCCCGGTGCGGCTGCTGGTGCACGGGGCAGGGGTGCTTGCCGACAAGGTGATCACCGACAAGTCCGACGCCGACCTGGCCCGGGTCTACGACACCAAGGTGCTGGCCGCCGAGCATCTGCTGGGTGCGCTCGATGCCTCGGCGCTGCGTGGTGTGGTGATGTTCAGCAGCTCCACCGCCCGCTTTGGGCGGGTGGGCCAAGCCGACTATGCAATGGCCAACGAGGTGCTCAACAAACGGTGCCAGCAGTTCGCGGCTGCGCACCCGCACGTTCGGGTGCGCGCCGTGGGATGGGGTCCGTGGGACGGCGGCATGGTCACGCCGGCTCTGGCCAAGATGTTCGCCGCCGAAGGCGTGCACACGATCGGGCTCGAGGCGGGCGCGTCGACCCTGCTCGACCTGTTGGCGACCGACGGCGCGGCCGAGGTGGTGGTGCTGGGCGAAGGCTCCGCGCTGCCCGGTGCGGTCATGATGCCGGTGGCAACCGCAACCGCACCCGCAACGGGGCGGGGGGAGACCGTGTTTTCCCGGACCGTCGCGGTCGAGGACCATCCCTTTCTCGCCAGTCATGCGATCGGCGGCAAAGCGGTGCTGCCTGCCGCGATGATGCTGGAGTGGTTTGCACACGCGGCCACGGCCCAGCACCCAGGGCTTCGGTTCGTGGGACTCGAGGCGCTCGAGGTCTACCGCGGGGTCAAGCTCGGCCGGGCCGACAAGATCGCGCTGCGCATCGAGGCGTCCGCGGTCGAAAAGGACGGCGCACAGTTTCGGGTGCCGATGACGCTGTGCTCGGGGGGCGGCAACGGGCACGCCGTCGTGCACGCCCGGACCACGGTGCTGCTCGCCCCGACCGCGCCGCAAACCGACGAGACGCGAGCGCCCGAAGTATTGCCCGCATTCTCCGAGCCGGTCGATCGCGTGTATGCGACCCGCCTGTTTCACGGCGCGGCGTTCCAAGGGATCAAGAGCATCGACGGGCTCGCGCAGCCGGGCATCAACGCCACCGTGCGCGGGGCTCCGCGGCCCAAGGAGTGGATGCAGGCTCCCGTGCGCGGACGGTGGATCACCGAGCCGCTCGCGATCGACTGCGGTCTGCAGGCGGTCATCGTGTGGAGTGCGACCCAGGCCGGGAGTCCGTCGTTGCCGAGCAAGCTGGGGGCCTATCGCCAGTATCGGCCGTTCCCCGCCGAGGGGACCCGGCTGGGCGTGCGCATTGCCGAGCGCAGTGGGGCTCGGGTCGTCGCCCAGCTCGACTGGTACGACGAGGCCGGGGCGACATTGGCCCGGCTGACGGGGGCCGAGTTCACCCTGGACCCGGGCTTGGCCCAGGCGTTCGATCGCAACCACGTGGAGTAGTGCGATGAGTCCGGTCGTCATCGTCTCGATGGGCGCAGTGTTGCCCGGTGCGCCGTCGGTTCAGGCCTTCGGGGAGCTGGTCGCACGAGGGCAGGACGCCGCCACGGCGGTGCCGCCTCATCGCTGGGTGCTGCCTCCGGACGTCGCGGTGGCGCCCGAGGGGGCGGTGGCCGACCGGGTGCGTTCGACACGGGCCGGGGTGCTCGACGACGCGGTATGGCAGCGTCCGCTGCCCGAGGCATTCGACCTGTTGCCGCACGAGCGGGCATCGCTCGATCCGTCGGTCTTGGTGTTGCTGGCGGCGGCCGCTGAAGCCTGGATGCCGCTGGGCGCTGTCGACCGGGAGCGAACCGCAGTGGTGCTCGGCAACATCGTGCTGCCCACCGACGGTGCCAACGCGCTGTCGCAGTGGGTGGTCGGGCGGGCGCTGGAGGAGCGCCTGGGTCTCCACCCATCGGCCGAACCGCCCCCGTCGATGTGGAATCGCTGGGTCGCGGGCATGCCCGCGGGAGTGCTCGCGCGTGCCTTGGGTTTGGGCGGGGATGCGTTCACGCTGGATGCTGCGTGTGCCTCGTCGCTGTTTGCGATGCAGATCGCGGCCGACAAACTGCAGCGCCGGGAGGCCGACCTGGTCTTGACCGGAGGCCTGTCGCGGCCGAGCTCGCTGTACACCCAGATGGGGTTCTCGCAGCTCGGCGCGCTCAGCCCCACGGGGCGGTGCTCGCCGTTCGACGCCGCGGGCGATGGCCTGGTCGTCGGAGAGGGCGCGGTGGTGCTGGCGATGGAGCGCCTCGACGACGCGATCGCCCACGGGCACCCGGTGCTCGCCGTCGTGCGCGGCGTGGGCCTGTCCAACGACGTCGACGGTCGCCTGCTCGCGCCTAGCACCGAAGGGCAGCTCCGGGCAATGCGGGCCGCCTACGCCTCGGCCGGCTGGACTCCCGGAGACGTCGAACTCGTGGAGTGCCACGCCACGGGTACGCCGGTGGGCGATGCGGTCGAGTTTGAAAGCCTTCGTGCGCTTCGAGGCGAGGGGCTGCAGGGGGAAACGTATCTCGGCGCGTCCAAGGCCAACGTGGGGCACTTGCTGACCGGCGCCGGGGCGGTGGCCACCGTCCGCGCGGTGCTCTCGATGCATCGAGGTTGCATTCCGCCGATCGCGAACCTGACCTCACCGAGCGAACGCTTGGCGGTCCACGGCTCGGGCTTGGCCCTGCCGACCACAGAGGTGCCGTGGCCCGATCGCGGGCGGCCTCGGCGGGCGGCGGTCTCCGGTTTCGGCTTCGGGGGCACCAACGCGCACGTGTTGCTGGAGCACCCCGACGCGGTGTCGAGGCCCGCTCCCACGGCGGTTGCGATTCCACGGCGCCCCGCACCAGCGTTGGCCATCGTCGGGCTCGGCGCCCATGTCGGGCCTTGGGCGTCCCTCGAGGCGGTGCGGGAACGACTGTTCGACGACGCCGACGTGGCCGTGCCGGAGGCCAAGGCGCGCTTCGGCGATCTCGAGGCGCCTCCGGGATGGTTCGTCGATGCGCTTGATGTCCCCGTGGGACAGTTCCGCATTCCGCCGGCCGAGTTGGCGGAGCTGCTGCCGCAGCAGGTGTTGTTGCTGGAGGCGGCCACCGCCGCGATGGCGGACCTTCGTGGGGACGAGGACGGGCGTGATCGGTCTCGGTGCGGGGTGTTCGGTGGCGTCGAGCTCGACTTCGGAACCACGGACTATCACTTGCGGTGGGTCGTGCGCGCGCGCGCGGCTGCCTGGGCGCGCGCCTTGGGCAGGCCACACGAAGGCCCAGCGTTCGAGGCTTGGGTCGAGGGCTTGTGCGACGCGTTGGGGCCCGCGTTGTCAGCCGATCGCACGATGGGCGGGCTGGCGAGCATCGCCGCCAGTCGAGTCGCGCGGGAGCTCCGCTTTGGGGGCGCCAGCTTCACGCTCAGCAGCGAGGAGAGCTCGGGCCTGAGCGCGCTGGGGGTGGCCGCGCGGGCGTTGCAGGCGGGCGAGCTCGACCTGGCGCTCGTGGGCGGCGTTGGGCTGGGCGCGGATGCACGGGCCTGGATCGGCAGCCAAGCCGCCGGGGAGTCGGGGCCGGTCAGCGAAGGCGCGGTCGCTTTGGTGGTGATGCGGCTGGACGATGCGACGGCCGCAGGAGAGCGCGTCTACGCGACGCTCGATGGGCTCGGGGCGGCCAGTGCCGGCGGCGCGCTACGGCCCGAGCCCACCCGAACCGCGGTGCGGCGAAGTTTGCAGCGGGCGCTCCGAGAGGCGCGGGTTTCGGCCCCCACGGCGGTCGATCATGCGAACGTTTCAGAGTCCCGGATGTCGGGGACGGAGCCGGAGAGCGCCGAGACGCTGCACCTGTGCACGGCGCAACGGCTTGGCCACGCCGGGGCGGCCTCGGGTTTGCTCGGCGTGCTCGCCAGCGCGCTGCGGCTGCACCACCACGTGCTCGATGCGCCGGCCCTAAGTCGGCACGACGCTCCGTCCCCGCAGGCGCAGCGTTGGGTGCACGACCGGGCGCATGGCCCTCGAACCGTCGCGGTGGCCTCGCTGTCGTCCATGGGGCACGTGGCCCATGCGGTGCTGACCGAACACCCGGCCCACGTGGTCCCGTGGACGCCTCCGGTCGACGAGGCGCTGTTCGTGGTCGCGGGCGAGGATCGGGACGGCCTCGCGCAGGGTCTGGAGCGGCTGGCCGCGGTTGCCGACGATGCATCGCACAGGCCCGTGGCCGCGCTGGCGCGGGGATGGTTTCGAGAACGCGGCGCTCGCTTGGCCAATGCCGACCTGGCCCTGTCACTCGTCGTGCGCAGCAGCGACGCGTTGGCACCTCTTTGCCGCACGCTCGCCGAGGAGCTGCGTCGCGGCGGACCGCTGACGCCGCGGGCAGAGGGGCGGGTGATGTTCACCGAGTCTCCGCTGGGCCCTCAGGGCGAGCTCGCGTTCGTATTTCCCGGGTCGGGCAGCCAGTTCCCGGGCATGGGTCGGCGGCTGCTGCTCGACTTTCCCGCCGCGGCGCGGGCTCAAGAGGTGGCGCACGAGCGACTCCGCAGCCAGCTGCAAGCCGACCTGTGCTGGTTCGCCGACCCGGACACCCTGGGCGACGACGCGCGAGGCCTCATCTTGGCGCAGGTCACCTTGGGCACGCTCGCCTCGGACGTGGTGCGCGGCTTCGGGGTGCAGCCCCAGGCGGTCATCGGGTACTCGCTCGGCGAAACGGCGGGGCTGTTCTCGCTGGGGGCGTGGACGGATCGCGAGGACATGCTGCAGCGGGTGGCCGAGAGCCCGCTGTTTGCCACCGAACTCACCGGGCCCGCGCACGCGGTGCAGCGACGGTGGGGCACGGACGCCCCGGTGCAGTGGAGCCTCGGTGTCGTACAGGCCGACGCGGCGGCTGTGGATGCCGCGCTGGCGGGCGAAGACCGGGCGTACCGCCTGATCGTCAACACCCCCACCGCGTGTGTCGTCGGGGGCGACGCGGACGCGGTCAGCCGGGTGGTCGCGGGCCTGGGCGCAGACTTTCACCCGCTGCGCGGCGTGACCACGGTGCACTGCGAGGTCGTGCGCGAGGTCGAGGAGGCCTACCGTGCGTTGCACGTCTTGCCGACGACCGCACCCGAGGGCGTGCGCTTCTACAGCGGCGCGTGGGGCAAGGCCTACCGGGTGACCACCGACACCGCGGCGGACTCTGTGACCGCCCAAGCGGTCGACGGCTTGGACTATCCGGCCGTGATTCGGCAGGCCTGGCGTGACGGCGTGCGGCTGTTCGTGGAACTCGGTCCGGGGGCCTCGTGCACCCGCATGATCGAGGCGATCCTCGAGGGCTGGGGAGAGCGTCCGTTCTTCGCCCGGTCGATCGCCGCCCCCACCAGCCACGGCCGTACCGCGGTCATTCGGTTGCTGGGGTGGCTCGCCACCCATCGTGTGCCGCTCGACCTCGCTCCGCTGTACGAGGCTCCCGCGTTCCGTCGGCAGCCCGAGCCGCGCCCCGCTGCCACGAACACGGTCCACATCCCGGTGGGCCGCGCGGCCCTCGGGCGCCTCCCCGAACCGTCCGTCTCTCCCCCGGCGCCCACACCCGTGGCGCCGATGCCCCGTCCGACTGCTCCGCTCATGCCGACTTCAGCTCCGACATCGCCCGCGGCCTCACCCGCGTGGCTCGCACCGCTGTCGGCGACGGCCGATGCCCACGCCGCGTTTCTCGCCTCGCAAGCGGCGTTCATGCAAGCGGCCACGTCGATGCTCGCGGGTCGTGGTCAGGACGCCGGGGTGCCGGTGCCTTCGACACCGGTGTGGACGAACGCCGAGCCTCCGCGTGCGCTGGACCGCGATGCGTGTCTGCGGTTCGCGGTGGGCAAGATCGGCGATGTCTTGGGGCCCAGCTTTGCCGCGTTCGACGCGCATCCGACCCGGGTCCGTCTCCCTGCCGAGCCGCTGATGCTCGTCGACCGCATTCTCGACATCGAGGGCGAGCCGCACTCGATGGAGCGCGGTCGGGTGGTCACCGAACACGACGTGTGTGCGGATGCCTGGTACCTCGACGCGGGGCGCATTCCCACCTGCGTCGCGGTGGAGGCGGGGCAGGCCGACCTGTTCCTGTCGGCATTCTTGGGCGTCGACGGCCACACGCAGGGCCTGGCGGTGTACCGCTTGCTCGACGCCACGGTGACCTTTCACGACCGACTGCCCGCGGTCGGCAGCACCATTCACTACGACATTCGCATCGAGCGGTTCTTTCGCCAGGGCGACACGTGGCTGTTCCGGTTCGCGTTCGATGCGACCGTCGACGGCTCCCCACTCATGACGATGCGGGACGGCTGCGCCGGCTTCTTCAGCGAGGCCGAACTGGCGGCCGGCAAGGGGGTGGTCGATGGCGGGCTGATGGCACGCCGCCCGCGGAGCACGCTCGCCGAGCGCCCGAGCTTCGTCGACACCGCGCCGCAGCGGCTCGATGCCGCGCAGCTCGACGCGCTCCGAAGCGGGGATCTGGCGGCGGCGTTCGGTCCGGTGTTCGAGGGGCTGCCCATCGATCGCCCACGCACGCTTCCGGGCGCACCGATGAACCTGGTGCACCGCATCACCCGCATCGACCTGCAGGGCGGGGACTTCGGGCTGGGCGTGGTCGAGGGCGAGGCCGACATTCATCCCGACGACTGGTTCATCACCTGCCACTTCTCCGACGACCCGGTGATGCCGGGCACCCTGATGTACGAGTGCTGTCTGCACACCCTGCGCGTGTTCTTGCTCGCGCTGGGGTGGGTTGCAGACGAGCACGCGTCGTTCGAACCGCGACTGGGCGTGCGCAGCCGGCTCAAGTGCCGCGGGCAGGTGCTCGGCCACACCAAGGTCGTGACGTACAAGATTACGATGCGGCAGTTCGGGGCCGACCCCGAGCCCTGGGTCATCTGCGACGCCACCATGTTCGCCGACGGCAAGCGCATCGTGGACATCGAGGACATGTCGTGTCAGCTCCGCGGGGTCACCGTGGATGCGCTGGAGGCCCTGTGGAGTGGCCGGCAGACGGCACCGGCGCTGCCGGCTCGGGTCTACGACAAGGCCAGCCTGGAAGCCTATGCCTACGGCAAGCCCAGCGACGCCTTCGGGGCCCCGTACGCGGTCTTCGACGGCCCGCAACGCAACATCGCGCGGCTTCCCGGCGCGCCGTTTCAGTTCATGGATCGGGTGCCGGAGGTTCGCGGCACACCATTCGTGTGCGAGGCCGGCTGTGACTGCGTGGCGGAGGTCGACCGCGACACCTGGGCCTGGACGCTGGAGGCCAACCGCCAAGACGACATCGCATTCGCCGTGTTGCTCGAGATCGGGCTGCAGGCGTGCGGTTGGCTGGCGGCCTACGCCGGCTCGGCCCTCACCGCCGACGTGGACCTGAAGTTCCGCAACCTGGGGGGGACGGCCACGCTGCATCGCCCGGTGCGCGAGGACGACGCGGTGCTGGTGATGAAGGCCGCCATGACTCGGGTCTCGAAGTCGGGCGGCATGGTCATTCAGCACTTCGACTTCGGCGTGTACGGCCCCGACGGCGACCCGGTCTACGTCGGCACCACGTACTTCGGCTTCTTCACCGCATCGGCATTGGCCGATCAAAAGGGCCTGCGCGACGTCAGTCCGCATGTACTGAGCGAGGCCGAGCGGGGACGCAGCCGCGCGCCGATGCGGGTGCCCGATACCGCCCCCATGCCGAGCGGGCGCTGGCGCATGATCGACCGCATCGATCAGTGGGTCGACGATGCGGGGGCCCACGGCAAGGGCTTCGTGCAGGGCTCGATCGACGTCGACCCCAGCTTCTGGTTCTTCGAGGCGCACTTTCACGAGGACCCGGTCTGGCCGGGATCCTTGGGGCTGGAGGCGTTCTTGCAGCTGCTCAAGGTCTACGCGCTCGACCGCTTTGGCTTGGACGCGAGCGCCCGCTTTTCGACCATGCCGGTCGGTCACGAGCATGCGTGGGAATACCGCGGACAGGTGGTGCCGACGGCCCGCACCGTCACGGTGCAGGTGCACATCGTCGCGGTGGATGACGCCCGGGGCCTGGTCGAGGCCGAAGGTCTGCTGGTCGTCGACGGCCGCCCGATCTACGCGATGCAGCGTTTTGCGTTGGAGGCACAGCGAGCATGAAACCGATGCGGTTCGAGAACGTCTTTCTTCACGGGTTCGGCTACGCGCTGGCGCCCGTCATCGTGGCGACCGAGGATCTCGAGGACGCGCTGGCGCCCACCTACGCCAAGCTCCGCATCCCGCACGGGCAGCTGGAGACGATGACCGGGATCGTCGAGCGGCGTTGGTGGGAGCCTGGCTATCCGATCACCGAAGGCGCCATCGTGGCGGCGCAGCGCTGCCTGGAAGCCCACGACGTGCCAGCGGCGGACATCGGCATGCTGGTCTACGGGGCGGTGTGCCGCGAGCACTTCGAGCCCGCCACCGCCTGCCATGTCGCGGCAGGCCTGCAAGCGCGCGGGCATGCGATCGACCCCGCCGCGGCGGTGTTCGACGTGAGCAACGCGTGCCTGGGCGTCATCACGGGCATCGTCGAGGTCGCAAACCGGATTGCGCTAGGGCAGATCGAGGCCGGACTGGTCGTGGCCAGCGAGACGGCACGGGAGATCAACGAGGCCACGCTCGCCCGCCTCAACGCCGACCCGACGATGGCTCGTTTCGCCAGTTCGGTCGCCACCTTCACCGGGGGCTCGGGCGCGGTGGCGGTCCTGGTCACCTCGGAGCGCTACGGTGGTCACCGGCTCGAAGGCGTCGCCACTCGGGCCGCGCCAGCCCATCACCGCCTGTGTCGCTGGGGCTTGGAGCCGCATCCGGGGGCCACGGCGCCGAGTGACGACCCCGCAGTGCGGGCATTCGCATCCACCGACGCGGCAGGGGTGCTCGAGCACGGGGTGAAGCTGGGCGCAGAGACCTGGGCGGACTTCCTGGAGACGACCGGCTGGGCGCCCGCGCAGATCGATCGCACCGTGTGCCACCAGATCGGCGCCGCGCACCGGTCGACGATGCTGCAAACTCTGCATCGCGACCCGGCGACCGACTTCGCCGCGTACGAGCATTTGGGCAACATCGGCACGGTTGCCCTGCCGCTGGCCACCGCGCTGGCGGCCGAACGCGATTTCTTGCTGCCGAACCACCGCGTGGGCCTGCTGGGTATCGGCAGCGGCCTCAACTGCATGATGCTGGGAGTGACCTGGTGAACGAGACGCTCTATCCCTTCAACACCGCGGTGCTCGACCGCGGGGGCCACCGCTATCACTACGTCGACGAGGGCCCCAAGGACGGCCCCGTCGTATTGATGGTGCACGGCAACCCGACGTGGTCATTCTACTGGCGCAACCTCATTCACGCGCTGAAGGACACGCACCGGGTGATCGCGCCGGATCACATCGGGTGTGGCCGGTCCGACAAACCCAGCGAGCAGGACTACGACTACACCCTGCGCTCTCGCATCGACGACCTCGGGGCGTTGGTCGACGCGCTCGACCTGCAGGACATCACGCTGGTGGTGCACGACTGGGGCGGCGGCATCGGGTTCGGCTGGGCGGTTGATCACGCGGAGCGGATCAAGCAGATGGTGGTGCTCAACACCGCCGCGTTTCATCTGCCCTCGGGCAAGGCGTTTCCCGCAGCGCTCACGCTGGCTCGGGTGCCGGGTTTGGGCGGGCTTCTGGTCCGGGGCGCGAACGCGTTCGTTCGGGGGGCGAATCGTTTCTGCGTGACCAAGCGGCCGATGGCGCCCGAGGTCGCCGAAGGCTATCTCGCGCCCTACAGCAACTGGGCCGACCGGGTCGCGGTGCATCGCTTCGTGACCGACATTCCGCTGCACCCTCGTGACCGAGCGTTCTCGGCCATCGAGGCCACGCAAAACGGACTGGAGCGCCTCGCGGGTAAGCCGATGTTCATCGGTTGGGGGCTGCGGGACTTCGTGTTCGACCACCACTTCCTGGCCGAGTGGGAGCGCCGCTTTCCCGACGCGCAGGTGCATCGGTACGACGACTGCGGACACTACATTCTCGAGGACGCGACCGAAGACCTCATTCCCAAGATCGCCGCGTTCATCGAGCCTGCGACGAAGAACCCTCGGGTCGGGCAGGAGGCACACGCGTGAGTGCGTTCGTCAACGTGGCGGCATGGCTGCCGCTGCGCGCCGCGGAGCAGCCCGACGCGCTGGCGGTCGCGGTCGCCAAGAAGGGGCCGGGCGGGTCCACGGTCTACGACGAGCTGACCGCCGCGCAGCTCGAGGCACGGAGCAACCGCATCGCGCACGGCCTGGAGCGGGTGGGTATCGGGCGTGGGGTTCGCACGGTGCTGATGGTGACGCCCAGCCCGGAGTTCTTCGCGTTGACGTTCGCGTTGCTCAAGGTGGGGGCCGTCCCGGTGTTGGTCGACCCCGGGATGGGCGTGAAGAACCTGGGCACCTGTTTGGCGGAGGCGGAGCCCGAGGCGTTCATCGGCATCCCCAAAGCCCACGTCGCACGGTTTGCCTTGGGGTGGGCGCGCAAGACCATTCGAACCAAGGTGATGGTGGGGCCGCGCTTGCCCGGGGGCGGCATCACGCTGGCCCGACTCGAAGCCGAGAGTCCCGACACCTCCTACGCGCCGATCGAGCCCGACCCCGAAGAGATGGCGGCGATCCTGTTCACCTCGGGCAGCACCGGGGTGCCCAAGGGCGTCATCACGCCGCACCGCGTGTTCGCCAACCAGGTCCGGCTGCTGCAGGAGAGCTTCGGCATCGAGCCGGGCGAGCGCGACCTGGCCACCTTTCCTTTGTTCGCGTTGTTCGGCCCGGCGCTGGGCATGGCCTCGATCGTCCCGATCATGGACGCATCCCGCCCCGCCGAGGCCGACCCCAACAACCTGTTGCGGGCGCTCGCGGACTATGAGTGCACGAACATGTTCGCCTCGCCGGCCCTCATCGACAAACTGGGGCGCCACTGCGAAGCGAACGACGTGGGGATGCCGACGCTCAAACGGGCCATCTCGGCCGGCGCCCCGGCGTCCATTCCCGCGCTGGAGCGCTTCGCACCACGGCTCAGTCCGCCCGCGGAGGTCTACACGCCCTACGGCGCCACCGAGTCGCTGCCCGTCGCGGTCCTGGGCTCGGCGACCATTCTCTCGGAGACCCGCCACGGCACCGAGGCGGGCAAGGGCGTCTGCGTCGGGGCACCGGTCCCTTCGATGGAGGTCGAGATCATCGCCATCGACGACGGACCGATCGCCACGTGGGACGACGTGCAGCCGTTGCCCGCAGGGGAGATCGGCGAAATCGTGGTCAAGGGTCCGGTGGTCACGCCGGGCTACTACGCAAGAGAGCAGTCGACAGCCCTTGCAAAGATCCGCGATGGGCACCACATACGTCACCGCATGGGGGACGTGGGGTACCTCGACGACCAGGGGCGACTGTGGATGTGTGGGCGCAAGGCCCACCGGGTGGAGACCGAGCGCGGTCCCATGTTCACGGTGCCCTGCGAGGCGATCTTCAACACGGTGCCCGAGGTGCGGCGCACGGCTCTGGTTCCGCTGGGAGAGGCCGGCAAAGCGCGACCCGCGATCTGCGTCGAGCTGATGCCCGGCCGCGACTGGGCGGCCGCAGAGCCCAAGCTTCGCGCCCTGGCGGCGCAACACTCGGTGACCGAATCGATCGAGGTGTTCCTGCATCACCGTGGGTCGTTCCCGGTCGATGTGCGCCACAACTCGAAGATCTTCCGTGAGAAACTCGCAGCGTGGGCAGCGGGGGCAGCATGACCGTCTTGGTCACCGGTGGCGGAGGGTTCCTTGGGCGCGGCATCGTGTTCGCGCTGCTCGGCGAGGGGCACACCGTTCGCACGTTGACCCGCGGGGAGTACCCCGAGCTGAAGAAAGCAGGCGTCGAAACCCTGCAGGGAGACATCGCAGACCCGGACGCGGTGGACCGCGCGGCCGAAGGCTGCGACGTGGTGTTCCATGTGGCCGCCAAGGTCGGGGCCTCGGGTGCCTACGAGGAGTTCCATCGGACCAACGTGGTCGGCACCCAAAACGTGCTCCAGGCGTGCCGCAAACACGGGGTCGAGCGACTGGTGTACACGTCCACGCCGAGCGTCGTCTTCAGTCATGAAGACCTCGAGGGCGTTGACGAGTCGCACCCATACCCGGACGACTACGACGCCTTCTACCCGCAGACCAAGGCCGAGGCCGAGCGGGCCGTGATGGAGGCCGACAGCCCGGCGCTGCACACGGTCTGCTTGCGGCCGCACATCATCTGGGGGCCCGGTGACACCAGCCTGCTGCCGCGCTTGCGCGAGCGGGCCGACAAGCTCAAGCGCATCGTCACCCAGGGCCCGCCCAAGAAGATGGACATCACGTTCATCGACGATGCCGTCGCCGCCCACCTGCTGGCTGCAGTGGCCCTTCAGGCCCGCCCAGGGGAGGTCGGAGGCAAGGCGTACTTCATCTCGTCGGGGGAGCCGGTCGAGATCTGGCCGTTCATCGACCAGGTGCTGCAGGCGACCGGCAAGGCGCCGGTCAAAGGCTCTGCGCCTCGCGGGCTCGCGCTCGCGGCCGGTTGGATGTTCGAGACCGCGCACCGGCTGACGGGGGCCGACGGGGAGCCCCGGATGAGCCGTTGGATCGTGCGGGAGCTGACCACCTCCCACTGGTTCGACATCTCGGCCGCGCGGCGAGACCTCGGGTACGCCCCCCAGATCTCGCTCGAGCAGGGGATTGCCCGACTCGCGCGCTGGTGGGACGCCGACGAGACCGTGGCGGTCTCCGCCAGCTGAGGGGCGCAAATCGGCACCGTTGCGAGGCGCCGTTGCAGCCTGCAACACGGCAGCGTGCAAAGCGGCCGAACTCCGTTGGACGTTGGCGTGGCACGATCCTTTCATCGTGCGGGTGCAGATGACGGACTGGACGCGACTTTGGGGAACGCGTGCGCTGGCCTCCGTGCTGCTCGTCGCCTGTGGAGGCGGGGGTGGCAGTGGGAGTGGGGGCACGGACACAGGCTCGGCGACCGAGACCGAAGGGGCGTCGGATACCGACCCCTCGGCGGACGGATCGAGCAGCGCGGGCGATGACGACAGCTCGGGGGACGAGACCGGAGAGCCCGATGGCCCGGTCGAGGTCGAGTTCCTGAGCCCGACCGAGCACCTGATCCGGGTGTCGATGGCGCTGCGAGGCACGCGACCCTCACTCGAGGCCTTGGCCGCCGTCGAAGCGGACCCGGATGCCCTCGAAGGCTTCGTCGACGCCTACCTCGACTCGCCACAGTTCGGCACCACGGTGATGAGCCTGCACAACGAGGCGCTGCTGGTCGAGCCCGACTACGCCTACTACCCGGCGGGCTTCCCCAACATTGGGCCACTGGAAGGGCGGGACTTCTACGAGGTCAACCGCGACATCATGCAGGCGCCGCTGCGGCTGGTCGAGCACGTGGTCATGAACGACCGTCCCTACAGCGAGGTCGTGACCGCCGACTACACGCTCGCCAACGACACCGTGGCCACCGTGTGGGGCATTCCATATGAGGGCAACGGCGGGTGGGAGGTCACCGCGTGGGACGACGGCCGAGACAACGCCGGGGTGCTCTCCGACTCGTGGCTGTTTCAGCGCCACCGAAGCACGGGCTCCAACGCGAACCGGGGCCGGGCGAACCTGGTCGCCAGCGCCTTCTTGTGTGCCGACTTCACCAGCGTCGACGTGGACGTCGACGTGACGGTGGATCTTTCGGATCCCGAGGCTGTGGCGGACGCGGTGCTGGAAAACCCGAGCTGCGCGGCGTGCCACGCCCAGCTCGACCCGCTCGCGAGCTACTTTCGCGGCTTCTTTCCGCTATATGTCCCGCAAGAGCAGGAGGAAGAGGCGACGCCGTATCCGATGGAGCTGCCCTGGTATCAGGAGTTCTTCCCGGAGCTGCTCGACGTGCCCATGATGCCGCCGGCCTATTACGGCGAAGAGGGCGATGGCCTGGCATTCCTCGGCCAACGCATCACCGAGGACCCACGCTTTGCGAGCTGCACGGTGCGCCGAGCATGGTCCTACATGCATCAAACCTCCCTCGAGGCGGTTCCGGACGATGCGTTCGATACGTTCGAGGCCGACTTCGCGTCGTCGATGAACATGAAGGCGCTGGTGAAGGCCATCGTGTTGCACGACGACTTTCGGACCGCGGCCGTCTTGCCCGCCGATCCCGACAGCCCCACCGAATCTGAGCTCGCCCTGGCCGAGCGCGTCGGCATGCTCAAGACTCGGCCCGAAGCACTCGGGTCGATGGTCGAAGACCTGACCGGCTTTCGCTGGGTGGCCGACTTCTCCTCCATCATCGACGAAGAGACGATGGAGCCGCTCAACCTCGGCCGCGTGCCACTGCTGTCGGACTCGTTCCTCGGCTACCGCGTGCTCGGGGGCGGCATCGACTCGATGTTCGTGACCCAGGCAGCCTCGACCTACAGCGGGCCGACGTTGCTGGTGCTGTCGAACCTGGCGCGGGAGGCCGCGCACTACGAGGTCGAGCAGGCGCTGGGCGGAGAGGGGCGTCTGCTCGGCGTGGATCCGGGCACGATCGACGAGGCCGAAGTGCGCGACGAACTCGTTGCGTTGCACCTGCGGCTGTTCGGCGAAGACTTGGCGCCGGATGACCCTGCCATCGACGCGGCGTGGGGCTTGTTCGATGCCGCCCACGACGTGAGCTCCGACCCCCCGCGAGCGTGGAAGACCACCCTGACCGCGCTGCTGTCCGACCTGAGGGTCGCGTTCTACTGAGAGGAGACCCCATCATGCACAAACGAAATCGAATCACTCGACGTGGATTGCTGACCGGGTCTGCCGCCGCCATCGGGGCGGGGTGGGGCGCCAGCTTGCTCGGAAGCCGGCAGGCACGGGCCGAGATCGGCGTCGCCAAGAATCTCATCATCGTGGGTGCGGTCGGAGGCTGGGACACCACCTATGCGATCGATCCCAAGCCGGGCGAGGCCGACATCGACGGCCCAGACGATGGCGCGGTGCGAGACATCGGGGGCATCTCGATCCTCGATGCGGCGACCCGCCCCGCCGTGGCCAGCTACTTCGAGGACTTTGCCTCGATCACGACGGTGGTCAACGGCCTGCAAACGTCCTCGATCTCCCACACCTCGGGCTACCGCCGGATCATGACCGGGACGACGTCGTTCGACGCGCCGGACATGGGCACGATCGCCGCGGTGGAGCATGGCAACGACCTGGCGGCTCCGTATTTGGTGTTGGGCACCGTTTCGTTCTCGGGGCCCTACGCGTCGGCGGTCACCCGCACCGGCAACCTCAACCAGATCAATACGCTGATCGCTCCCGAGGCCGGCTTCCCGCTCGAAGACGGCACATTTGGCTATCAGCGCTTCCTGATGACGGGCGACGAGCGCGACCTCGTGCAGCAATACATGCGAGACCGTGCCGCCTCGGGCCGGGAGCGTTGGCATGGCCTGGGCCGCAACGCGATGCGCGGGGCCGACTACCAACAGGCGATCGACCGGGCCGAGGCGCTCGTCGACATTGGGTCGTTCGGCGACCTCGACTATGCGCAGTCGTTCGGTCTTCAGGTCGACCTGGCGATTCAGGCCTTGCGCCTGGGCACGTCGGCGGCGTGTCAGATCGAACTCGACGGCTGGGACACCCACGCCGGCAACGCGCAGCAGGACTACTACTGGCAGGAGCTGTTCACGCAGCTGCACCGCTTGGTGACCGGCCTCGAAGATGAAGGTCTGCTCGAAGACACCGTCATCGCGGTCGTGTCGGAAATGGGGCGCACGCCCAAGCTCAACGGCGACGCGGGCAAGGACCATTGGCCCGTCACCAGTGCGATGCTCATCGGCACCGATATCGGTGGCGGGCGGGTGCTCGGTGCCACCGACGCACAGTTCGGCGGACGCAACGTCGACCTGGCGACCGGTGCGGTCACGGCCGACGGAGCCCCGCTGCGCCACAGCAACTTCGCCGCGGGAGTCTTGGAGCAGGTCGGCGTCGACCCCGAGCCCTACTTGGGCTCGGTGACGCCGTTGCGCGGCTTCTGAGCGGTCAGCCTTCGGGTTCGAACTCGTCGCAGGCGGTGTCGACCACCGAGACCGCCTGCGCGAAGAAGGTGTCGTAGCTGGGGGCGCACACGCTGCCCACGAAGCCGCGGGACCCGAACGACTCGGCGAACTCCCGCAGGCGCGGGGACGCTTCGGCTCCGTCGACGCCCGTGTCGTCAAAGGGCGTGCACAGCCCGTCGGGCTGGTCGTTGTCCCCGAGCAAGGCGAGCACGACGGCGGCGGTCTCGTTGCCGCCCTTGGCCGCGAGCAGGGCGTCCCGCCACTGCGGAGGGTCGCCCTCGGACCCGAAGAAACCGTCGTGGTCGTCTTCCTCGTCGGTGATGATCGTGACCACCAAGACCGCGTCGTCGCGCAGGAAGCCTTCGTTGCAGCCTCCGCCGTCGGTGTTGTGCGCGTCGACGGCGGCGAGCATGGCATCGATGGGCACCTCGTTGCCGCTGCCGAAGGTCCCGACATCCGCCAGGCACAGGAACTTCGTCTCGAGGTCCGGCTCGTCCTGGTCGATGAAGCGCACCTCGTCGGGCAGGTCGCACGACCCTCCCGACGAGAAGCGTCGACCTGCACCGAGCTCGACGTCACAGCCCTCGACCGCCACCTCGCCGCCGCAGGGCACTCCGAAGCACGTGTCTTGGCCCATGGCGCACGCGTCTTCGCAGCAGTCGGGCGTGGGGGCGCACGTACAGTTGCCGCCGCTGCACGAGATGACCTGCTGCGAGCCCGACCCGCCGCTGGACGTCTGAATCATCGAGCCATCGGTGCTGACGACCATCATGTGATAGTCCATCGCCGCCACTTCGTCGCGAATGGTGTCCATGAACGCGGGAAAGCTGGCCGCGAGGCTCTGCTGCTCGTCGGCCATCGATCCCGAGTTGTCGATGACGAACAGGAAGTCGACCTTGGCGCAGCCGAAGCCGCTGGGGCCGTCTCCGCCCGAACCGACGTCGAGCTTGGGGCCTTCGTCGCCTATGCCGGAGGAGTCGCCCTCACTGGTGCCCGAGGGATCCGAGGATGTGCTTCCGGGCGTGCCCGAGTCGTTGCCCTGGGTTGCGCTCGTCGCTGGGGGGCCGCCGGACGACCCTCCCGCGCTGTCTGCGGACGCGGGGTCATCGGTGCGAATGTCGGTGGCGCACGCGGCTACGAGCACGGCGAGCGGGAGCAAACAAAGGCGCATATCGGGTGAGTCACCCTCAGGGGCGAACCATTCCCTCACCCGTCGCTTTTTTTTCGTGGGACCTGCTCCGCCACGCCTTTGGCCCAGCCTTCGAGGCCGCGCAGCGTCGTTTCCGCGCGCTCTCGGCCCAGCTCGTCCTCGAGCACGTCACGCAGGCGGGCGCGTGCCCGATGCAGACGGGATGCGACGGTCCCCTCGACCAACTCCAGGACCTGGGCGATCGCGCCCACGGTGAGCCCCTCCCAGTAGCGCAGTTCCAACAAGATCTGCATCTGCAGGGGCAGCCCTCGCAGGGCGGCGAGCAGGGCTTGGTGCTCGTGGTGTCGGGCAATGCGGGCTGTGGGCGAGGTGGGGGCGCGTTCCAGCAGCGCCGCGATCGAGTGCGCCTGCACGTCGATCTGCTTGGAGCGGTCGCGCTGCTGCTCTCGCAGGTGGCGAAGCAGCTGGTGGTGGGCGATGCCGAGCAGCCAGGTTCGAAAGGCGCTGCGACCCTCGAAGCGGGTCGCCGCTTCCAGGCAGGCCAGGAACGTGCGCTGGGAGAGCTCGGGCACCGCTTCGGGGATCTTGTTGTGAAAGAAACGGTGCACGGTCGCGACATGGCGCGCGACGAGGGCCTCGCCCGCGGCTTGTTCTCCCTCGGCCCACGCCCGGAGCAAGGTGTGGTCGTCTCGCTCTTCGTTCATTCGAGCACCGGGTCCTCGCTCGGGACCGGATAGCCGCGGTCCAGCATCCAGCGTTCGAGTTCCTGCCGATCGAACGAGGGGCCGGGCACATCATCCCATGCGCGCAGGGCTTCTCGGGCCAAACGCGGTGCGTCCCCGGCGGGCGCGATTGCGGCCTCTACAGCGAGCATGCGGGCGCGCTGCTCGGGGTCGTGGCCGCCACCGCGCGATGCCATCGTGCGTGCCTCGAGCAGCAATCGACGGGCTTCATTCGGTTGCGCGCGCACGACCGCGAGTTCAGCGAGACCCAGCAGGGGCTCGGCCAGCAAGGGGTGTGCCTCTCCCAAGGACGCGCTCCAGTTTTCGTGTGCCCGCACGAAAGCGGCGTCAGCCTCGTCGAGCGCGCCCCGTTTGACCTGCGCTCGCCCGAGGTTCACCCACGAGTAGCCGAGATCGGGGTGCTCGGCGCCCACCGAGGCGAGTTTGGCTTCCACGGCGCGGCGCTGTGTGGCGGCGGCGGCCTCGATGTTTCCGCGGCTGTAGTGCAGGACACCGAGGTTGTTGAGCACCATGCCCACGTCCTTGCTTTCGGGTCCGCGGGTCCGCTCGAAGCGGGTCAGCGCCTCCTCGAAGCGGGACAGGGCTTCGTCGTGTCGCCCGAGTTGCTGCAGGGTAATGCCGACGTTGTTCAGTGCCGTGCCGACGGCGGGATGGTCCGGGGACTGTGCCTTGCGCCAAGCCAGCGAGGCCTCGAACACCTCCAGGGCATCGGCGGCGCGATCGAGGCGCAGGTAGGTCGAGCCGAGCAGGGCCAGGTTGCTCGCGTAGCCGGGTCCTTCGTCCCCCAGGGCCTGGCGCAGCCGCAGGGCGTCCTCGAGTTCGGGGAGGGCGCCGCTGATGTCACCGCGGCGGAGTCTCGTCCGGCCGACGTTGTGGCGCAGCGAGGCGCGGTAGACCCGGGGGTCGGGTGCGGCCTCACAGCGCGCGTCGACGGCCATCGCCAGGCCCAGCGCCTCCTCGTAGCGTCCGAGGGATGCGCCCAGCATGCCGACCATGTCCACCTGGATGCGGAGCACGCGTTCGAGATCGGAGGCCCGCTCGGCATCGGCGAGCGCCCGCCGTGCGACCGGAAGCGCAGCTTGGGGTTGGTCCGTCTCCCACAGGGCCCAGAACAGGCGATGGGCGGCGGCGGCCCGCAGCGGTGCGTGGTCCACCTTGAGTGCGAGCGCGTGGGCCTGCTCGGCGACCTCGAGCTGCATGGCAACGTCCCCCGCGATGCCCAGCGCGGTGGCGCGTTCGAGTGCGGCCACGGCATCGTGGGCGATCGATTCACCCGGCGCGTCGACGGGGAGCAGGAGTGCGTTGCGGCCAGCGTCGTCCGACGTGCAGCGATCGGGCTCGGGCAGGGCGTCGACGAGGGCCTCGGCCCTGGCTTCGGCGAGGTCCTCGGTCAGCAGGTTCACGCTGGCCTCGAAGCTCGACAGCATCCGGTCCAGACACAACATGCGCCCTTCGGCGGATGCTTGGGTCGCGGGATCCAGCAGGGCGCGGCACGCGTCCTCGCGCGCCGTCGCCCAGCGACGCACGTAGGCCTGCAGCCCGGGTCGTACCGAGGAGGGCAGGGCCGCAGCTCGTGTCGGCGTCCAGAGGGCATGCATGGAGGACGCCGCGGCGCCGCAGGGATCGGGCTCGGCCCGCGAGGGCAGGGCGAAGGCCACGGCCGCCGCGGTGACACTGGCGGCGATGCCCAGGCCGGCGACGCGTCGCATCCGACGCCGCACGGTGATCGCCTGCAAGAGGCTCGCAACGGAGTCGAAGCGACGGTCCGGGCTTGGGTCCAGCGCCTTGCGAAGTGGCGCCCGCAGCCACAGCGGTGTTGCGCGCATCGTCGCCCGGGCGACGTCGGCCTTGGCCTTGGCGGTGATGCGGGCTCGGGTGTTGCGGGGAAACGCCGGGTTCCCGGCCACGCCCTCGAGCAGGCACAGTGCGAACGAATACTGGTCGCTTCGCGGGTCGGCAGGCTCACCGGCGTGTTGCTCGGGCGCCATGTACCGGGGCGTGCCGCGGATCTCGTCGTCGCTGCCGGACGCGTCGTAGCGGGTGCCATCGGCGGCGATCAGGGCCGCGATGCCGAAGTCGACCACGTGGGGCTGGCCCGCGGTGTCGATGATGACATTGCTGGGCTTGAGGTCGCGGTGCACCAGCCCGCGCTCGTGCACGTGCTGCAGCCCGTCGCCGATCGCCGCAAACACCCGCAGGACGGCCTCGCGGTCGGGCGCTTCGTTGCGTTGCCAGGCATCGAGTGTTCGGCCTTCGACCCAGCGCATGACGATGTAGACCCCCGAGCGAGGCACCGCCCAGCGTTCGGCGACGTCCGAGGCGATGTCGTCCACCCCGTAGCGCCCGATGTCGTGCACGGGAACGACGCACGGATGCTCGACGCGGGCCTGGGCCCTCGCTTCGATGGCCAGCATTTCGGCGCCGGCCGCCGACGCGCGAACCAGCTTGACCGCAACCGTGCGGTCGAGGGCGGGATCGTAGCCGCGAAAGACCACGCCCATGCCGCCGGCGCCGATCCGTTCGTCGAGGCGATAGCGCCCGAGCATCGGCGCTTCGGGGGCTGCGGGCGGAGGGGCTCCGAAGAGCAATCCCCGCAGAGCCTCGTGGGTGGACGCGGCGTCGTGGTCGTCGGGGCGAGCGGCGCCCAGTCGAACGACGGTCTCGTCGGTGCTCGACATCCGAGGCGATCAGCGTATCAGCCCGGCGTCCAAGCACGTCTCATGGCACGAATGGGGCGTTTGCGCACAACGCCCTACATCGCAAACGAAACGTGATGTTGGTACACGACGGCACGGTCTGGCATCGATTGCGGAGACAGGACGCCGCTTCCGCGCAGATGGGCCGCCTTAATCCATGATCTTCAACTCGTACACGTTCATCGTCTTCCTGGCGGTCGTGTTGGCCGTCCGCTACAGCCGACGGTCGTGGCGGACCAAGAAGATGTTCCTGCTCGTCGCGAGCTACCTGTTCTACGCGGCCTGGAACCCTCCGTTCGTCCTGTTGCTGTGGGGCTCGACCATCGCCGACTGGTTCATCGCCAAGCGGCTGTTCAAGTCCACGAGCCAGCGGCAGCGCAAGACGATGTTGTTCGCCAGCCTCGGCATCAACCTCGGGTTGCTGGCCTACTTCAAATACGGCGACTTCGCCCTGCGTAGCTTTGCCAACGTGGTGTCGTGGATGGGCGGCAGCTACGAGCCCGCGCCGCTGGACGTCATCCTGCCAGTGGGCATCTCGTTCTACACCTTCCAGACCCTCAGCTACACGATCGACGTCTACCGCCGGGAGCTCGAGCCGTGGGACAACTTCGGCGACTACGCTCTGTACGTCACGTTCTTTCCGCAGCTGGTGGCGGGGCCCATCGTGCGGGCCGCCGACTTCCTGCCACAATGTCGAGAGCCGCACCCGCTGCGCCGTAGCGAAGTGGGGTGGGGGCTCACCTTGCTTGCGCTCGGCCTGTTCGAAAAGGTCGTCCTCGCCGACCACATCCTGGCGCCGGTCGCCGATGCCCTCTACACCGAGCCTTCTTCGCCGGGCTTCTACGACGCCTGGGTGGGCACGCTAGCCTTCGCCGGCCAGATCTTCTGCGACTTCGCGGGCTACTCGTTGTGCGCGATCGGGGTCGCGATGTGCCTCGGCTTCGAGATCATCGACAACTTCCGGTTCCCCTACGCCGCGGTCGGATTTTCGGACTTCTGGCGGCGGTGGCACATTTCGCTGTCCACGTGGCTGCGCGACTACCTCTACATTCCGCTAGGCGGAAACCGAGTCTCGCTACCGCGGACCTACGTCAACCTCATGCTCACGATGCTCATCGGAGGCCTGTGGCACGGAGCGGCCTGGACGTTCGTGATCTGGGGCGGCTTGCACGGTTCGTATCTCGCCATCGAACGTGCAGTCCGGGCCCACACCAAGCGACTGGCCGGGGTTCGCTGGCTGACCCCGCTGGCGGGGCTGGGGACCTTCGTGGCGGTGTGCTTTGCGTGGGTGTTCTTTCGCGCCACCGAGTTCTCGTTCGCGACCGACATCTGCGCGGGCATGGCGGGCATCCACGCGGGGTTCGACTGGGAGACGACGGCGCTGGGCGAGGTCGATCGCGGGCGGGCCATGGTGGTGATGGCGGCGTTGGTCGGCATGCACTGGGTGCTGCGCAAGACGACACTCGAAGACGCGGCCTCCAAACTCCCGTGGTGGCTTCGCTCCGTGGCCATCGCGCTGATGCTCTGTGCACTCTTCATCACCAAGGACGAGGGTCGTGCCTTCATCTACTTCCAGTTCTAGAGAACGGCCCGTCGAAGGCCCCTGGGGTCTCACGTGGGCCCTGGCCGCGCTGCTCATCGCGGGGCTGCTCGGGGGGCTCGAAATGCGGTTGCGCGACCAGGACTACTCCCCGTCGACGTCGATCGACAACGAGCTGTGGTCGGCCCAACGCCACAAGGTGTACTGGCCGGACAAGACCCCGGTGGTGCTGGTCGGCGCGTCGCGGATCAGCGCGGGGTTCAGCCCCCGGGCGTTCAACAGCGAGTTCTCGGGCTACCGGGCGATCATGCTGGCCCGGGCTGGCAAGGCACCCGCCGCGACCCTGATCGACCTGGCCGAGGACGAGGACTTCAAAGAGGGCGTGGTGGTGGTGTCGATGCTGGCCGAGCACATGGTCAAACGACGCCGCAACGACCAACGCTCGGTGGTCAAGGCCTACGGCGAACTCACCGAGAACTACGGCTTCATCAACCACTTCGCCAACCGTCAGATCCAGGCGCACATCGAGGATACGTTCGCGTTCCGCAGTCCCCATGTGGACCTCGAGGCGTGGCTCGATGCCGAGAGGGGCGTGGAAGATGCCGAGTTTCCCAAGCCCAACTACGTGCGGGCCCACGCCGACACGTCCCGTTCGCTCGACTACTCGAAGAAGAACGTCAAGGTCCACCGGAACAAACGGATCCGCAAGCACCGCAAGAATCTGCGCAAACACAAGCCGGCCAAGCCGAAGCGCTGGCTCAAGGGCACCCGGTTTCTCGAAGAGGCGATCGATCAGCTGATCGACCGCGGTATCGAGGTGGTGCTCGTTCGTTACCCGACCTGCGGCAAGTTCTACGAACTCGACGAAGAGCACTATCCGCGCAAGAAGTACTGGGATCGGTTCGCGAAGAAGACCCGCGCGAAGACGATTCACTTCGAGGACTACGAGGCGCTGCGTGGCTACGAGTGCCCGGACAGCTCGCACCTCAACTTCGAGGACGTGCCCGAGTTCACACGGGCCCTCGGTGGCGTGATGGCCGAGCTCGGGGTGATCGAAGTCGATTGAGGCTCAGTCCGCCGCGGCTTCGTTGCCGACGACCTCACGCAAGACGGCGACGAAGGCTTCGACCGGGCCGTGCGTGAGGGGCTCGCGTGTCGTGGCAAAGAACGAGACCGAGGGCAGGCCCGGGGCCTCGAGGCGGTGCAGGTCTCCTCGGCTGCGCTCGCGGGCCACGACGCGGTCGGGGAACACCGCGAGCAGGCCTGCGGTGCGGCACACCTCGACCCCCGTCTGCAGCGGCGCAACCGTAGCCGCGACGGTGCGCGGGATCTCGGCCGGCCAGCCCTCGACCGGGGTGCCGTCCGCCGCGGGTGGGGCGACAAAGGGAAACGCAGCGGTCTCGGGCAGGGTCATCGGCGTCACATCGCCGTACAGCGGATGGCCGCGGCCGCAGTAGACTCCGTTGGTCGACTCGCCCAAGCGTTCGCAGACGAGATCCGAGGCGCTGGTGGGCGTCGTCTGCAGGAGAATGTCGATGTCGCCGACACGCAGCGCGGTGAGCGGGTCGGCGAGGGAGCCGGTGGCCACCTGCGGCACCAGTCCGGGATGTTCGTCGCGAATCCGGGTCAGGGCAGGGACCACGAACGCGGCGATGAGGGTGCCCTCGGTGCTGATGCGGACCGGCCCGGTCAGGCTTTCGGACTGAAGCTCGAGCGTCGCATCGTGAATACGCCGCATCGAATCGCGCACGGCGCGAAGCAGCGTTTGCCCGGCCGGGTTCACCCGGAGTTGCCGCCCGATACGGTCGAACAGCGGCTCTCCCAGCTCTTCCTCGAGCAGCCGAATCGTTCGCGACAGGGCCGACGGACTGATGTGCAGCCGCTCGGCGGCTTGACGCACGTGTTCCGTTTCGGCGACGGCCCGAAAGGTGGGCAGCCAGTTCCACAGATTCGAGATGCGACGCATGCGATCCATGGAGAATGGGAGCCTGCCCACAGCGGGCAGGCTGAAGGCTATCACCGACGCCGCGATTGTCGTCAGTGCAGGGTGGCGACGCCCGAGATCTGGGACTCGACGGCGATGTTGCCGAGTGTCTGGAACACGCCTGGGCCGGCGTCGGAGGCGGGGCCCGCGAGCGGCTTGATGAAGAACGGTGCAGGGCTGTCGTCGGGGTCGGGCTCGACCGAGAGCACCACGGTGGTACCGGGGACCTTCATGGCGGGGGCGATGAAGTCCTGGCCCGGGAACGGGGGAGCTCCATCGGGCCCTGCGGCGGGGCCTGCACCGTCGATGTCGGCGGCGGCGGGGTCGGTGAAGATGCCCGTCGAGACCGGACCGCCATCGCCAACCACCCAGCCCTCGTAGCGCCAACCGGCGGGCAGCGTTGGGAGTCGGAGTCCGGCGCTCGGTCCGGCGGCGGGGTCGAGGAACCAGACGCCTTGGTCGTAGTCCTCGGCGATGGCGGCAGAGGTGGGCGTCTCGAGGATGAATCCGCCCTCCGCATTCAGGAAGTCGGTGCCCAACGCGGCTGCATGCTGCATCGTGAGGGCTGCTTGGCCGCCCTCGAAAGCGCCGGCGAGAATATGGGTGTCGGACGGGGCAGGGTCGTCACCGAACTTCGGTTCGATCGTCAGCACGAACATCACGCTGGCATTCGCGAGCGCTTGGTCGATGGTGAAGGTGTGGTCGCCGTCGTCGTCGGCGTCGACGACGAAGCGGCCCGAGGTCACCGGTCCGTCGGCGGTGATCAGCCATCCTTCGTAGAGGTAGTCGTCGCCAAGGGCCGGAAGGTCGGCAAAGGCGAGTTCGAGGGTGGGGGCCTCGCTCTGTGCATCGGTGAACCCGCACCAGACGTCGACGCTGCTCTTGGCGCACACGACCCCGTCGCTCTCCACCTCGGTGAGTGTCGCCGGGCTGTCTCCCTGGGCGCGGGCGAGGGCGCCGAACACCTCGCTGCTGGCGGAGTCGAAGCGTTCACCGTGAATCGTGGCCAGGAACCCGGCCTCCTCCAGCGTCGCGGCGCGGGAGTAGAGGTTGCAGGCGGCGGCCTCTCCGTTGCTCACGCAGATCGTGTACACGCCATAGCGGTACTCGAGGCCGTTGCGGCGCAGCGTCGACAGTCCTCCGGCGCGGTCGTAAACATCAAAGAGGGCCGAAGCGGCATCTCCCCGTACGGTGAGCAGGTCGTAGCGTCCGGCCGCCCGTACGTTGACCTGGGTCCCGTCGGCCTTGCCAGCCGGGGCAGCAAGCGTATCCGGGGATACGCCTTCGAAGGTCTCCGCGCTGTCACAGGCGAGGGTGGAGAGGGCAAAAAGGGCGAGGGTGCTGAGTTTCTTGGACATGGGGGTGGGTCTCACTGAACTCGAGGCATCGCCCGCATGCGCTGCCTCGTGGTGGTGATGAATCCCGCTCGATGTCTCGGGGTATGCGTCCTCCGGCCACAAACAACCAGGTCAACGATTCGCACTGGCTGTGCACACCGCCGCAACACGGTGCGGCGGGGGGGCCCGGTGCGAACGTTGCCGTGTAGACTCGGTGCATGCTGCGAGCGGCTGGCGCGACGTTGTTGCTGTTGGTGGGGTGCAGGTCCGCGGAGACGGCGTGTCCGGAAATGGAGGGTCCCGTTGCGCCGCACAGATCACCGACCAGCGCCTTCGACGAAACAGGGGGATTGCGACTCACATATTCGGTGCAGGGCGCCGATGGTGACGCGAGTCAGCGTGTTGCCGAGGCGTTTCACGAGCGCGCCGAGGAGCACGGCGTGACCGCCAGGGTCTATCGTCTCGACGCCTACGATGTCGTCGTCGAGGTGGGCCCGGGCGTCGACGCAAAGCTCCTGCGGAGATTGTTGGAGGGCAACGGCGAACAAGACGGCGTCCGGCTCGAGGCCGAGAGCCTGTTCGGCCCCGTGGTGCCCATCGTGCAGTAGAAGCGTAGGCTCAACGCGCGTTGGCGAATGCGGCGCTGAAGTGCTCGATGACGTGCTCCGCGAACTCCCGGGGGAACTCTTCGTGCATGAAGAGTTTGCCGCCTGGGACCTCCACCAGCGTGGCGTCTCCGGCGAACTGCAGGGCCATGCGTTTGGCCGCGTCGAGCTTGAACCATGGATCGTCGGTGCCCCAGATCAGACGGACGGGCGCGTTGATCTTGCCGTGCGCCTCGAGGCAGCCGTCGAAGTCCTCCGCACGCAGTCCGTCGGCGAGCACGAACACCCCCGAGAACTTGCGGCGGTCGCGGGCCAGAGGTCGAACGAACAGCTCGGCGAGTTCCTTGCGAAGCACAGGGTCGGTGGCACTCGTCTCCCAGGCTTTCTCCCGGATCCAGGGCAGCTGGAGGCCCAGGAACATCGCCGTCTTGGCACCGACGCGCCGCCCGTTCCGAAGGGCAGCGAGAAAGAGCCCCGAGTAGTCCTTGGGTGTCTCGGTGTTGCCCAGGGCCAGTCCGACGATCCGTTCAGGCAGCTCGGCGGCGACTTTTCGCGCAAAGCCGCCGCCGCTGTCGAACGCCACGAACCCGAAGCGGGGCGGCAAGTCCATGCGTTCGACGGCCTGCGCGAGCACGGCCGCTAGGCCATCGCAGCCTCGAGGCGTTGCGTCGCTCCACGTGCTGCGCCCAGCGCCCGGGAGGTCGAGTATGTGGCAGGTGAAGTGCTCGGCCAGCAGCGGCACGACTCGACGCCAGGTCCGAGCATCGACAGGCCAGCCATGCACGAGCACGAGCGCGGGCCCGTCACCGATCACCCAGTAGGGCAAACGGGCATGGCCGAGGTCGAGCCACCTCGATGGCTCGTGCATCAGCGGACGGGAAATCTCGAGGTCGGCGACACGCTCGGCAAAGCTAGACATGGGCAGGGCGACGCCAAGGTACCGCCAGCAGCCATCACGTCCAGCAGCCTGGTGCTCCCTGGGGATGGATATCGGAAAGACCGATAATGTATATTATGTCAAATGAAGCGTAGGCGTCGGAATCAAGCGTCAGGTATGCTGGGCGCCGCCGTATGACCGAACAGAGCCCTTCTACGTGGATCGAGCGCATCGAGACCCTGCCGTTTCCGGCGTACCTCGGCCTCGGTGCAGCGACCGGGTTGCTGGCGGTTCTGCTCGCCGCGTCCTCGGTGAAGTCGGGTGCCGCGGACGTACGCGAGCCTGTTGATGGTGCCGTCGCCGATGCTGGCGTGGCGGCGCCGGAGCGGTCTGTGCCGAGTGCCGCTGCGCCGTCCCATGACGCAGCGCAGAACCGCGCAGCCTCACCGGGCGCGGGTGCATCGGCTGCTGAGTCGGCGAACGCAAAGCCGGAGCCGCCCGCTGAGGCCGAGGCCCCCTCTCCCGCCGACGAACCCACGCGAGAGCCAGCGCCGGAACCAGAGCCGGAGGTTGTTCTCGAGGACGACGCGCCCGTCGAGGCTGAGGACACATCCGCCGATGGAACCGCGTCCGGCGCTGAACAAACGCCTGCAGGGCGGACGACGGCCGAGCGCGCCGCCGAAGCCGAGGCGACGCCCGCGGAGCTCTACGCGTTGGCAAAGACCGCGTATGACGAGGGCCGCTACAAGGACGCGTACCGGTTGGCGACACGAAGCCACCGCGCCAAAGCGTCGGACAAGACCCAGATGCTCCGAGGCCGCGCGGCGTGTCGGATCAAGGACCAGAAGAACGCGAAGGCGATCGTGAAGTCCTTCAAGCTGGGAGACGAGCGTCGGAAGACCCTGCGCACGTTCTGCAAGGACCGCGGAGTCAAGGTCGGGCTGTGAGACTGCAACTCTGAAGGCTCCGAACCGTCTGGAGTGCGTGGATGAGAACGAAGCGTACACGCGCGCGCTGGGCTGCCTAGACGCGGCGCCGGTCAAGGCGCTGGCGGCATTCGACGAGGCGCTGCGGAGCGAGCCGCTCCGAGCGCGGATCCACGCGAATCGGGCGCTGGCACTCCAGGCTCTTGGTCGCAGCGACGAGGCCGCCGAGGCAGGACGTCGGGGTTGGGAGTTGGATCCGAGTGATGGCTACGTCGGCATGCGTCTGGTGGAGATGCTGCTGGCCACCTCGGACTTCGCTGCGGTCAGGGACGCTGCCCCTGCCGTTCTCGAATCCGACCTCGACGACGAAGAGACATGCTTTGTCTCCAACGGACTCGCGTGGGGGTTGATGCGGGTGTCGCCCGTGAGGGCGTGCGAACACACCGCAGCGTGCGTGGAACGCTGGCCTCAAGACGCGGAGACGCGAGCTGCCCACGCGAGTGCCCTCGCGGCGTGCTGCGCTTGGGATGAAGCCCTGGTCTGGATTGATCGGGCAATAGACGCCGCTCCGTCGGACGTCCGATTCGCGACCCGGAAAGCGGCCATTCAGACGGCACGTGCGTTCGGGCTGGACATGCTCGCCGAGGGGCGAGCACAAGTGGAGGCCGACCCACGGTCGCCGCGAGCCTGGCGCGAGTTCGGTCTACTCTGCGCGCGGTACGCTCGCGGTGCGGAAGCGCTGGCCGCCTTCGAGGCAGCCCACGAACTCTCTCCGCCGGGTGCCGATGAGAACGGCCTCACGGTCGCTGCGCTGGCCGCCGAGGCGACGCTCCGACCACGGGTCGCTCTCGGGCTCCCAGTCGACCCGATCCCTGGGCCGAGCTGAGAAGCATGCGGAAGCGCGGGAGGCAGGCTCTGGGGGATTGATATAGTCGCGTCGACTTGAGTGGCGCCGAACAGTACTCGTACGCACGCTACCTGCGTTCGAAACGCACGGTCGATGACCGTGCACTCAATCGCGCGGTGATGGACGCCGCTCTCGGGGCGCTCGACACGAGCCGCTGTCTCGAGGTCGCGGAGCTTGGTGGTGGCGTGGGCACGATGGTGGATCGGCTGATGGCCGATGGGCGCATCTCGAGCGCCAACTACGTTCTCGTCGATGCGGAGGCCGAGTTCGTCGAGGAGGTCGAGGCGCTCGTGCCGACGTGGCGCGAAGGCACGACCCGCATGGGACCCACAGACGCTCGTTTTCGGGTCTCCTCTCACCGTGAGCGCATCGAAGACTGGTCGAAGAAGGATGACGAGGTCTACGACCTCATCATCGCGCACGCCGTTTTGGACCTGGTCGACATCCCTACGGTGTTGCCATCCCTACTCGCGCGGCTGGCTCCCGGCGGGGTGTTCTGGACGACCATCAACTTCGACGGCGAAACGATCTTCATTCCACGCGTCGACGGCGAGGCGCGGTTGATGGAGGCATATCACCGGAGCATGGACGAGCGAGAGACCGGGGCCGGGTCGTCGACGACGGGTCGCGAGCTCTTCGGCCACATCCCGGCGGCGGGCGGTCGAGTTCTCCGCGCAGGGAGTTCCGATTGGGTGGTGCACGGGACGCCCGGTGGCTACGAAGCGGACGAGGCCTACTTCCTTCACCACATCGTGCACACGGTGGAGAACGAACTCGGCCCTCATCCGGAGCTTGGGGCCCAGGTGCGGGATTGGGGTCGTCAGCGGCACGCGCAAGTCGAACGCGGTGAGCTGGTGTACATCGCACACCAGCTCGATTTCGCGGTTGTCCGCGCGGGCGCGGAGTGAAGGTCGGTCTATGAGCAGTGATCCTGGCCTCGAACCCACGATGGCGCCGGCGGAGCCGCGGTCGCTCGAGACGGCGTTGCTCGGGGTGGTGCTGGCGCAGCGGTATCGGCTGGATTCGTTGCTCGGTGAGGGCGGGATGGCGCTGGTGTTCGATGGGCACCACTTGGGGCTCGATCGCGCCATTGCGGTGAAGGTGCTCAAGCCGGAGTTCGTGGCGGAGCCGCAGGTGATTGCGCGGTTCGAGCAGGAGGCGCGCGCGGTGTCTCGGCTCGAGCACCCGGGCATCGTGAAGATGTACGACGTGGGCACGGCAACGTTGCCCGGCTTGCCGATCGACGTCGCGTTCTTGGTGATGGAGCGCTTGCGCGGGCGCGAGCTGTCGGACGTGCTGCGCGATGGCGGGGCGGTCGACGAGGACACGGCGTTGGCGTGGATGGAGCAGATGCTCGCCGCGATCTGTCACGCGCACACTCGCGGTGTGGTGCACCGCGACTTGAAGCCGGAGAACACCTTCGTGGCGGAGTCGGAGGACGGTGAGGTGCTCAAGCTCGTCGACTTCGGCATCGCCAAGATGCTCGAGCCCACCGGCGCCACGCCCCTGACCCAAATGGGCATGATCTTTGGCACGCCGCCGTACATGAGCCCCGAGCAGGCTACGGGCATGCCCGTGGATGCCCGCACGGACCTGTACAGCATGGGCATCATCCTCTACGAGATGCTCGCCGGGCATGTGCCGTTTCGCTCCGACGACATGATGGCGGTGCTGCGCATGCAGGTGCACGACGCTCCTCCGCCGTTGCCGGTCTCGGAGGGCATGCAGGCGCTGCTCGGGCGGCTGCTCGAAAAGGACCCCGAGGCGCGCTTCGAGGACGCTCGAGCGGCATTGTCCGCGGTCAAGGCTCTGCGCGCTCCCGCGAACGAGTCGGAGCCGCCCCGGCGCGCCACCGAGGCGGCGGTCACGGTCGCCGACGATGTGCAGCCGAGCCTCGAGGCGGAGCCGCAGGAGCTCCCCGCCCCCTCGCCCGCTGCGGCCCCTGCTCGTCCGCGCTGGCTCGTTCCCGCCGCCGCCGCGGCTTCGCTCGCGCTCGGCCTGGGAGTTCTGGCAGCGAGCATGGGAGACGACGAGAGCTCCTCGGACGACGGCGCCGGTGTCTCGGACAACGCCTCCAATGCCAGTCCTGCCGCCAAGCCGACCCGCGCCTCGGAGGACCAGCTGGCGGCCTTGGACGCGTTGATCGACGGTGGCGATCGCAAGCGCGCGAAGTCCGATCTGGTGACGCTCCTCGAGCAGTTCCCCGCCGACGCGGAGCTGGTCTGGCGTTCCGCCTTGCTGGAGGGCAATCCCAAGCGGCACTCCGACCTTCGCGCCGAGCGACTGGTGAAGGCACTCGAGCTCGACCCCGACCGCTTGGAGGCCAAGGACGCACAGGCGTTCGTGCTGCGGGAGCTGAAGCGGGCCGAGGTGCCCGAGGGGTTGCTCGACTTGGTGCTCGAGTATGGAGGGCCAATGCAAGCGGACTGGACGGCGGCCCTGCTCGGGCGTGAGCGTGACGCCCTCCCCTACCCCCAGCGGCATCGTCTGTTGGACGAAGCGGTCGCGAGCGCGGTGTGGGACCCCAATGCTCATCTGTGCCTCGACCTCTGGCAGGCCCCCGATACGACGCGTCCGTGCACGGTCTATGGCGAGGCGCTGGACGCCATGCGAGCCGAGCCCAACGCCGGGTTTCAGCGGTCGCTGCGGTCGGCTCCCGTGCCCGAGGAGCCCGGCGACGACGAGGAGGCCTCGGCCTGCGAGGGCCTGGCGGACCGCCGCGACGCCGCATTGGCGGCCCAAGACGGGGTCGCGGGCGACGCCTCGTTCGTCCCGGCCGACTACGAGAAGAGGGCCAAGGCGAAGGGCTCGAGGGGCGGCAAGCGAAAGAAGTTCCGGCCGTTCAAGAAGATCTTCGGCGGATGAGAGTCAGCGAATCTTCAGCCAGAAGCGGTCAAAGGGCAGCCAGATCACGTCGGCCCGGCCTTTGACGTTGCCCATGGGCACGAACGGCTTGGGGCGCCGCGCGTCTGGGTCGATGAAGTTGTCCGGGTCTTCGGCCTCTTCTGCGGCCCGTCGTGCAATGGCGTCCGCCATCTCGGCGCCTTCGCACAGGCCTTTGCGACAGCGCAGGCGAATGACGGAGTCGGAGCCGGGCACCGCGAACACGTGGTGATACGCCTCGTCGTCTTCGCCGACCTGGCCGTGTTTGCCGATCGCATCGGAGCTGGAAAGAGCGAGCGGACCGGCGATCGCGGCAACCTTGGCGGCAAGGCCTTCCTCGGGCTCGTGCCAGACCTCGAGTTCGACGCTGTGGTCCTTGCCCTGCACCGTGGCCTCGAGCCGCGTGCGGTCGAACGGGTTGCGTGGCGGCTGGAGAACCTTGAGGTCGGTGACCACCTTGTGGCCCGCGCCGGCGTTGCCCTCGATCATCGAGCCGAGGTCTTCGGTGCGCAGCATCTTGCGGAGCTGCCGACGGTCGCTGGACGCCTTGGGGACCCGGTCGAGCACCACTTTGCCCAGGCCCTTGGCCGCCTCCGGATCGCCACAGATGCCGCGCCCGCAGTCGAGCACCACGACCATGTCGCGCACGTCGTCGGTGAGCACCACGGTATAGAGGTCCTCGCCCGTGACGATCCAGGCTCGTTCGCCCAGCTCGGGCGCAAGCGGGGCTTCGGCCGCGGATGTGCCCACCGAGCGCAGCGCTGCGTCTTGCAGCATGTCGATGCTCTGCTTGGGTTTGCGGAACACCCTCAGACGGATCTGCTCGCGCACGCCCTCGGTGCCGGTGCGCTGAAACTGCCGCTCGTAGTAGTGATCGCGTACGTCGCTGCGGCCCGTCCAACGGTTGCCGTACTCGACACCGCGGGGGCGCTCCAGCAGCTCGCGGGTGGCCTTTTCGGGGTTCTCACGGTAGGCGGCGATCGCTTCGGTGAGCCGCGCGGCGAGCCGTCCGCTGTTCTTGCAGACCTTGCGTCCGCACTCGAGCCGGATCACCGCGTCGTCCTCTTCGAGCAATGCGACCGCGTCCCAGCCGTCTTCGGTGCGACCGACCACGAGCCGGTCGATCGAAGCCCCGACCTCGAGGGTGCGGGTGAGTACGTCACCCTTGGGCACGGGTTTGCCGTCGACCAGGGCCGCGACGGTCGTCTCTTCCGCCCCGTCGACCCGTGCTGCCAGCGCGGCCCAGGTGGACTCGGTGCCCAGCTGAGGCGAGCGCCAGGCCGACAGTGCGATGTCGTGGGCGCGGCTGCGGTGGGTTGCGAGCCACACGATGTGATCGTGGCTTGCGTCGGAGGTGTCGTGGGACTCGGGGTGCGTGAGCGTGAAGAGCTTTTCTTCGGTGAGGTCGCGCAGGTCCTTGTCGCTGAGTACCGCCGCGGCATCGACCGCCTCGACCTCGACCGTCCACGCGGTGCTGTCGTGGGACTGGTTGCGGTTGTCGCCCATCACGAAGATGTGTCCCTCGGGGACGACGAACGTCTCGGTCTTGGGCAGGAAGTCGTTGCGTTCGGTGATGTTGGTCGTGTAGCGGACGATGTAGCTCTTATCGTCGACCGTCTCTTCGAGCAGCTGGCAGCCCGAGAGCACGCGGCCCGATTCGTCGTCGTAGCACTTCTGCTCGAGCGGGGTGCGCTCGAGCACCTTGAACTCGTCCTCGCCGCCGCGTTTGACCGAGACCACCCGGCCCATCACGCGCACCTCGTCGCCCGGCAGGCCGACCACGCGCTTGATGAAGTCCTCGCTCGGATCGAGCGGGTAGCGGAACACGACCACATCACCGCGTTCGATGTCGCCGAGGAACGACGCGACCACGGTGCTGGTGAACGGGATCTGAATGCCGTAGCTGAACTTGTTGACGAAGATGTGGTCGCCCGTGCGCAGGGTGGGCAACATCGACTCGCTGGGGATCTTGAACGGCTCGTACACGCACGAGCGCAGCCCGAGCGCCACCATCACCGCGATGCCGATGTTCTCCAGCGTCTCCCGCAGGGCGCTCTTGCGGGCGAACGAGGCGTGCTGGTGCAGCAGCTCGTCGAGGCGCTCGGCCTCTTCCTCGAGCGCCCCGATCTGGTCCGGGTCGTCCTGCTCGCGCAGTCGGTCCAGCGTGGCCAGGCTCTCGCGCATGGCGTCCGTGGGCGCCTCGGCGATGCGCGACGCGTGTTTGGCCAGGATGGTCTTGGCCTCCTTGGACAGGATCTTCGCCGCCGACCGCACGTGGCGGGCCGAACGCGGCTTCTCGGAGCCCTCGGACTTGGACGTTTCGCTCAAGTTGGTCCTACTCTAGCCCATGAATTGGCTCAGCCGTCGTCGAGGCTGAGCACGGCGTGAAACGCGGATTGCGGGATCTCGACGTTGCCGATGGCCTTGAGACGCTTCTTCCCCTTCTTCTGTTTCTCGAGAAGTTTGCGTTTACGACTGATGTCGCCGCCGTAGCACTTGGCGGTGACGTTCTTGCGCATGGCCTTGACCGTGGTGCGGGCGATGACCCGGGTGCCGATGGCCGCCTGAATGGCCACCTCGAACTGCTGCCGCGGCACCAGCTCCTTCATCTTCACGCACAGATCGCGGCCTCGGTAGAAGGAGGTGTCGCGGTGTGTGATCAGGCTGAGCGCGTCGACGTGCTCGCCGTTGACGAGCAGGTCGAGCCGGACCAGGTCGGCCTGGCGGTAGCCTCCGGGCTCGTAGTCGAGGCTGGCGTAGCCGCGGCTGCGGCTCTTGAGCTGGTCGAAGAACCCGAACACCACCTCGGCCAAGGGAAGCTCGTAGGTGAGCTGAATGCGGGTCTCGGTGAGGTAGCTGAGGTCCTTCTGGGTGCCGCGCCGCTCTTCGCAGAGCTTGATGACGGTGCCGACATGTTCTTGGGGGACCTGGATTCGGCCTACGATGATCGGCTCTTCGATGGAGTCGTAGGTGCCCAGCTCGGGGAACTGCGCCGGGTTGTCGACCTCGACCATCGACCCGTCCTTGAGGTGCACGCGATACTGCACACTCGGCGCCGTGGTGATGAGGTCGAGATCGTACTCCCGCTCGAGGCGCTCCTGCACGATTTCCATGTGCAGCAGGCCCAAGAAGCCCAGGCGAAACCCGAAGCCCAGCGCCTCGGAGGTTTCCGGCTCGTAGGTCACCGCGGCGTCGTTGAGCGTCAGTTTGCCCAGTGCGTCGCGCAGCGCCGGGTAGTCGGCGTTGTCGGTCGGAAAGACGCCAGCGAAGACCATCGGCGTGACGTCCTGGAAGCCGTCGAGCGCCTCGGGGTTCTCCTCGGACGCATCGACGACGGTGTCGCCGACCTTCGCGTCCTTGACCTCTTTCATGCCCGCGATCAGGTAGCCGACCTCGCCCGCGGCGATCTGCTCGAGCTTGGTCATGTCCGGCGCGAACACGCCGACATCCAGCGCCTCGTAGGTCTTGCCGCTGGCCATCATGCGGACCTTGGTGCCCGGCTTCAGGCGGCCCGAGAACACGCGCACGATCGAGATGACCCCACGGTAGGAGTCCCACCAACTGTCGACGATGAGCGCGCGCAGAGGCCCGTCGCGGTCGTCGGTCGGCGGCGGGACGTTCTCGACGATGGCTTCCAAGATGGCGTCCATGCCCAGACCGCTCTTGGCACTGCACGGAAGCGCATCGGTGGCATCGAGTCCGACCATTTGCTCGATCTCCTCGGCGACCCGGTCGGGGTCGGCCGACGGCAGGTCGATCTTGTTGATCACCGGAATGATCTCGAGGTCGTTGTCGATCGCCATGTACACGTTGGCGAGCGTCTGCGCCTCGACGCCCTGTGCGGCATCGACGACGAGCAACGCCCCTTCGCAGGCCTTGAGGCTGCGGGAGACCTCGTACCCAAAGTCGACGTGTCCGGGGGTGTCGATCAGGTTGAGCTCGTAGACGTTGCCGTCCTTGGCCGTGTAGGCCATGCGCACGGTCTGGGCTTTGATCGTGATGCCCCGTTCGCGCTCGATGTCCATGCGGTCGAGGTACTGGTCCTGCTTGTCCCGCTCGCCGAGCAAACCGGTGTGCTCCATCAGGCGGTCGGCCAACGTGCTCTTGCCGTGGTCGATGTGGGCGATGATGCAGAACGTCCGGATCAGCCGGTTGTCGGGGGCGGTCGGCACCGCAGGGGTGTTGGCGCGAGCGTTCATGAGGGCAAAGCCGGCCGGAAAAGGCCGCGCACGGCCCCCTACCATAGTCCGAAGGCCCGTGCCGAGGGGGCGCCCGCAACGGTCGGCGCAGAAGGCTGGCCCGGGAGAGGTCTGGCGAGCCACGCGGACCTGCTCTACAGTCAGAGCGTGCGGTTTCGCCGGTTTTTGCGCCCCTCCCCCACCCGGACCTCCCCCCGGACGCCCGTGGGCCTCGCGTTGGCGCTAGGGCTCGTGGCGGCGGCTGGCTGCGCCGGCAAGAGCCAAGACGAGGACAAGAAGAGCCAGGCGCCCGACGAGTCGGGCGAGGACTCGCAATCTGCGCCGTCGGTGAACCCCAACCTCCGGGCCCTTCGAGTCGACGAACTGCGGTGTTCGATGAAGGGCCAACGCGCCGACCAGCAGGATCTCAACGCCGACGGCAAGGCCGACCTGGTCTCGCTCTACGCCGGCGAAGGCACCACGCTCAGCTGCCGCCAGGCGGACTTCAACTTCGACGGCCGCCTCGACGCCTACTTTCACTACGATGAAAAAGGCGCGCTCGCGCGCGAGCAGTTCGATCTCGACTACGACGGGCGCATCGACATCGGCCGCACGTTCAAGGACGGCAAACTGGTGCTCGACGAGCAGGACACCAATCGTGACGGTTTCGTCGACGCGTGGCGGCGCTACGACAAGGGGCGACTGCTTCGCATCGAGACCGACCGCGACGGCGACGGTCGAGCGGACATGTTCGCCTACTACGTCGCGGGCCGTGTCGATCGGATCGGCTACGACGTCAACGGCGACGGCCGTGTGGACCAGTGGGATCACGATGCCGCGCGGCGGGCTCGCGAAGCCGAGGCGCTGCGCAAGGAGAACGACGCCGACACCGAGATGCCCGGCGCGAGCACGGGTGAGTTCGTCGAAGAGGCGGGCGAAGGCGAGGGGGAGGATGGTGACGCGCCCAAGCCCGCCACCGCGGCGCCCGAACGTACCGGCGGTGATTCCCTCAAGCCCAAGGCCGGCGCCGGCGATGCGCCGACGGTCGACGCTGGCGAGGCGAAGTCCCTGCCCGATGATGGCAAGTCGAAGAAGCCCGCCGAGGCGGCCAAGCCCGGTGCCCCTGCGAAGCCTGCGTCTCCCAAGAAGGGCGCTTCCAAGGGCGGCGTCCAGAAGCCTGGTGTGCAGAAGCCCAAGGGCTGAAGCACGCCCTTCGTGATATCGTCGGCGCAATGTCAGAGCCCGAGCAGCCCGCGGCCCCCTCCGCCGCGGACCCCTCCGACGAGGCCGCCCCCGCCACCCCTGCTCCCGCAGCCGACGCAGCCGTGGCAGATGATTCGGGCGAGCCGGATGCGGGCGCCGAGGTCGACGACTTTGGCCCTCCGTTCGTCCCCAAGACGTTCGGCGGCGCCTTCGTTTGGGCCAAGGGCGACGGCTTCGTCACCACGGTGCTGCGCATCAAAGAGGGCAAGAGCGTGCCCGTGGCCACGCAGAACCGTCGCGACATGCACGTGATGCTCACGGGTGGTCGCGCGGTGCTCGAGGTCGACGACGGCACCGAGATCGACCGCGTCGAGCTGATGCCCGCCGGACCGCTGCTGATCGACCCTGCCAATCGCTATCGGCTGATCGCGATGACCGAGGTCGAGATCTTCACGGTCTACTCGCAGGTGTGAGGCTTCACGTCGTGCTGAGCCGGGGGTCTTCGAGGGGCCCCTGACGGGGCGAGCAACTGTCTTGGAAATCAAGCTGGGTTGACCCAGATTTCCTGTTTTCGGAGGAGCGCGTTCAGCGTGACCAGCAGTCTCCGCATGATGGCAACGAGGGCAGTCTTCTTGGCCTTGCCGG